>JAEHJW020008619.1_pt2 | contig 10393 bp, 21 predicted proteins | sample 9271431 | NCBI WGS metagenome assembly JAEHJW02
TCGGGAAGATAGTCCGGATCAAGGAGGGGCGTGCCACCGTTTGAGCCAAGCAGTTTGTCGATATCCTCTTGCGTATACCCGGTGGCAGCCAACAGATCGAGATCTTCTACATGAGAGAGCAGTTCTGCCAGCAGATCGTCGTCGTAGCTCCCGAGATCAGCAGTTCGATTATCAGCCAGAGCAAATGCACTAGCAGTCTCGTCATCATCGTCTACCCACACGACCGCTATCTTGGACCACCCTAACTGTCTGGCAGCTTTAAGTTGATGATTGCCCGCGATGACAGTGCCGTCGCGTCTTGCTACAATTGGTTTACGCTGACCAAACTTCGAGTAGCTGCGCACAACAGCTTCCACGTTGCCTTGGCGTGGGTTACCGGGGAGCTCGTGGAGGCGATCCAGATCAGTCACCAAAGACGCGAGGTCAGCCGCTATATTCTCCACTGTTCCAGTCTACCTCCTGCGCCTTCTCCTGCGCGATCTGCGAAGATGATACCGCGTCCTTCTGTATGCCCTCCATGCAATCCAGCCGATCATTTCCTCCCCCTCCTGTTATTGAGCACGCCGTCCCAGTCGTAGCCTCTCATCGGTCTTCTCTCTGACGTGTCTCCTTGCAGACTCTCAAGATTTCTTCGAGTGGTGTGTCGTCGGCGTACAACCCGAGTGCCGAGGCTTGCCGAGTCATGCGGTTCAGGCGTCGGCGGCGCCTCCATCTGTTCATCCTTCGCTCCCTCCTGTTATTCCTGGGATTGGTATTGTCGGGAATCGTTCAACCTCTACCCCCGCGTCGATCAGTTCAGCGAGTAGCTCGCTTATCGGACTCATACGCTCCGGCTTCACCCAAGCGTAAAACGCATAAGTTGTCGGATCGTTGATCTGCATGGTGAGTTGGCCTTTGACTCCCTCATAGTCGATCGGGACGGTTAAGAAGAACGCTCCCTCGCTTGCGATATAGACGATCTCAGGTTTCATCCCACCTGCCTCCGGTATTTCTGGACTAGTCGTTGTGCGATAGCGCACATCTTTGGACTCCAATAGCTCGCCTCAGCAAGTGCATGACCCATGCCCGAATCATACTTCGAGAATCCCAAGCCGTTGAGCTCTCGAGCGCGATCCCAATCCATCTCGGCCAGCAACCGGATCTTGCCTTGCAGGATCTCGATCTCTTCAGCGGGCAGGACTGGGTACTCTTCTGGATTCGTAGCTGTAGCGCCCTTGGCGGCCTTCTTTTTCTTCTCGGGTATAGTCGTGGGGTCTGGGAGCTGTATCGCGTCTGGGAGCGTGTAGATCGTCGTTTCGGCAGATTCCCTATCAAGTGCCTGCTCTGCTATCTCTTGTTTGCGAACAATTGTCTTAGCTAGTTTCGCGTCAATCGATCCATCTAAAACGATATGTTGGATCAGCACCGAGTCGAGCTGCCCGATCCTGTGGATCCGGTCTTCGGCTTGGGTGATGTTGCCGGGAACCCAGTCGAGCTCAGCGAACACTGCGACGGTCGCCTCAGTAAGGGTGATGCCGACTCCGGCTGCCGTAATCGAACCCAAGAAGACTCGGACGTTCGGATTCGTCTGAAACTCGTGAACAGCGATCTCTCGATCGGCGCTCTTAACATCACCCGTGATCTTCACGACCCCGTACTTTTCGAGCCCTGCTTCGAGCAGCGCCACAACGTCTTTATGATGCGCCCAAAGTGTCAGTTTCGGCGTCCCAGAGTCAAGGAGCTCTTTAACGTGTTCCACCACTGTCGGCGCTTTGGCTAGTGCAGTTTCGTGCCTTAGCTTCGTGAGGATGTTGATTTGCGAACTTGAGGCCTCTTCGAGTTTCGCCACTGCCTCTTCGTAAGCTTCGGGAGTTTCGGCTAGCTCGACCGCGATTTCGGCGGCGATTCGAGAATCTTCGTACTCTTCGAGTGCTTTACGCTCCCGCTCCACGATTTGGGTCCCGCCCGGAACGTCCTCGGCGTCTAAGACGATAACCTGCCTGCGCTTCGGAGGGAGTTCAGTCAGTACGTCTGCCTTGAGCCTTCGGACCATCAAGCTTGCCCGGAGCTTGTTTTGGAGCTCGTCGAGGTTCGAGGCTCCCGAAACGTCCCAACCCCAACCGTTGTTCCTGCCAGCGCAGTAGCGTCGAGCGTAGGCTGCCCAGTTGTTCCAGGACCCGTTATCCAACCACGAGAGCAGTGAGAACATTTCTATCGGCCTATTCGGGATCGGTGTTCCTGTTAGGCAGATCTTCCGTCTGGCGGTGACGGGTGGATATGTACGGCCATGCCCGAAAAGAGCCTGGCTTCTTTGTGATTTGGGATTCTTGAAATAGTGAGCTTCATCAACGACGATTAGGTCCCACTCTCTCTCTCGGAGTTGTTCGGCTCTCGTGCCTAAGGCGTCGGGGTGGATGATCACGATGTTAGCGTTCGACCAGGTTTTGGTATCTGCCATCCCTACGGTCAGGTTACGGGTCAACCAAGTCGCTAGCTCGTTACGCCAGTTGATCTTAACCAGTAGAGGACAAACAATCAGGATCGACTTAAGCGATTCGTCGGCATTGATCACGCCGATTGCCTGGATCGTCTTCCCTAGTCCCATCTCATCCGCTATCAAAGCAGACGAGTGAGCAAGAGCGTAGACGATGCCTGCCTTCTGGAAGGGCATATATTTCATACCTTCTGGGGCCGGGATCTCGATGTCGGCGTTGGTGGCGCGTGATGCCTCCAAGCTCTCCTGTGCCTCCTCGGCCAACCGTGCGAGGGTTTCGGCGGTTTCGGGATCAGCGAAGTCTCTCAGCGCTTGCGCTTTGGATGAGTCAGTCGTCCACCAGCACTTCTCGGCTGGATCCCATCGGAAGCCTGCCTGCTTGGGAAGTGCGCGCTCGTCGTAGCTAGTCTTGGCTACAAACCTATCATCTTTGGTGATTAGCTCCATTTCCCCGTCTCCTCTCATCTGATTGGTAACTATTTATATCTTATCACAGATTAAGGCGAATCGAGTCGTTTTGGCGAAGAATTATTCACTCTCCTTCTCCTTTAGTAGTCATCGCAACCAAAACCGCTTGAGTGAGCTGCAGGGACTGAGCTTCGGTAAAGCCTGCCTTGACGTAAGCAGCGTACATCTCGTGCAGTTGGAAGGCTGCCTCTAGCAAAGCCGTGAAAGGTTCGTCGGTCATGACGCCACCCCACCGTCGAGAAGGAACACCGCGTACTCCACGATCTCCTTAGCGTGCTTGAAGGCCAGATCTCTCTTTGCCTGTCGAATGGCTTGCTGGATGAGGTCGTAGTCGTGGCCGTCCATCTGCCTCATCAAACCTAGCTCTTGATCCATGATGAGCTTTGCCTTGTTCGGGTTCATTAGTTGTCCTTTCGTTAGCCAGTCGGGTAGGGATAGAGCTGTGGTCCTTGTCGCCAGACCTCGCGTCCTTCGTCGTCCAGGTGTGGGCGGGAGGAGTAGGCCGAATAGCACGCCGCAGGTGCGGAAGAGTATGGGGTCAAATAAAACTCAATGCCCGAGGCATCCTCTGGGACTGGGATCACCATTCCTGCCATCGGGCCGTCTTCTAGAACTACGATCCGTTCGGTCATGGGCTAATGCCTCCTCAATCGTCTTCAAAGCTCTCCCGTCGTCGATCATTGCTGGGGTGAAGCGCAATACTCTCCACCCGAGAAGGGTTGCGCGGTTGTACTTCTCGCAGTCCTGCTCGAACCCGCTTCCTCTTGTGTGTCTCCCGGACTGCCACGTTCCTCCTTCTACCTCCACGGCTAGATCCTCTCCGATAGTGAAGTCGAAGCGCCACTTACGGGGTGGGTCGAATCTTGTTTCTCTCTCGTAGGGAATCTTGAGAGCTCGAAGATGAAACGCTAGCGTTGCCTCGGCCTCACTCACCATATCCTCGGTTCAGGATCTCCGCGATCCGGGTGGCATCGGATTCTGACAGTCTTCGGGTATTCATGAAGGTCTCAAGGTCGCCCGAGCTGCTTCGGAATTTCACGGTATAGGTATCTCCCTCAGGTGCAACGACATAGGCCGGAAGTGCCAGGTCTCTAAGTTCCCAAACGTGTGCTGTGCAGAAAAAGGGCATATCCATGCACCCTGCTAGTCGCCAAACCGCAGTCGTCGGGCAGCCGATTACCGCACACCCATAACCCACGTTGTCTTGTTCCCATCTCAACGTTTCCATCTCGCTTCCTTTCTTGTTTGCGAATTTGGCTCTTAGGTCCCCGAAGGTGCGTTCAAGCACCGGCAGGTAGTCCAATCCGTGAAGCGCACAAATGATCGTCTTGCGCCCCCCTCCATCCACTTCACCTACCCCTTTGAGTCCGCAGCTTGGGAACTCACAAACAAGGTTGAGCTTTTCTGGCTCGTCGAAGATGGTGAGGGTCCACCTATCTAAATCCTTAGTCATGCCCTTCCCCTCTCGCGTAGTCCTCAGGGCATTGCTCCAAAGCGAATCGTCCTGTCGGCCCATCGGGTCATATACCGGATCACTCATCACACACTCCCTACTACTCGTTCCCAGATCTCGATTAAGGCGTCGAAGGCATCGGGACTTATCAGCCCTTCCAACGCGACGGCTGCGATTGCGTCCCCGGCTGCTGGTAGCTCTTCCTCGACCCTTTCAAAAGGCTCTTGCCATTGCTCAGTGTCATGGTCGCGAACCTCGCCCCAGGCGTCCCACCAGTAGCGATAAGCCATCGTCGTGTCGATCTTCTCCCATCGACGATTCATCTCGTCCTTCTGCTCTTGGGTTAGGGTCGGGATACGATCGAGGATTATTTGGATCGCTTCTGTGTTTGGACCCCACTTCTCGTCGGTCCTTTCGTCCTGTGGTTCGGGTGGAGTGATGTACTCCATTTCGGCTATCAGAAAATTCGGGTCCATCACTCACCTACCTCGGCTAGCAAAGACTCCGGGCATTTCCAGGTGATCTTGGTTCGAGTAACTTCGACCAGTGGAACCTCTACGGTCGGGTCAGGTACCAGTTCGGTAACCTCTTCCTCAATTGCCTCGCAAACCGCGCCTCGGTCGGCCCACATGGTGATGTTGATTCCCCGGATTTTGCCCTGGAACCCAAAGCTGTTATCAGTCGCGTATTTGTCCCAGGTTGTGTCTCCGAGGGTCCCAAGTCGTTGACGAACTCCGACAAGCTCTTCGGCGGTGTCGCACAGGAAGCTAAATCGTCCGTTGCCTACGCTGATGAACTCGCTCCCTACCGGGTGTACGTCAAGCCCTGAATCTTCTAGTATGCCTGCCATTACTCGCAGGTCTGCTGCCATTGCCATTGTCTGTCTCCTCTCATCCGATCGACTTATTCGATCTATCTATATCTTATCACACTTTCTACGGGATCGGGCCGTTTTGTGATAATTTCTCAAACGCACCCGTGAGCTGGGTGAATAGTTTCAGTCTCTCGAAGATGCAGGAGCGTCGGCTTGTGGACGTGCCTCTCGCTTGTTGGCAACAGGCGAGTGAGCCAGGCGTCAAGCCTACACCAGTGTTTAGGTGGATGCTTGGGATCTTGCATTTTGGCGACTTCATCCATCGCCTTAGGGAATCTGCGAAGCAGGAGCTCCCCGAACTTGACACACCCCAACCCGACATGCTCCCCGTTGTAGTATTGGGTCGGGAAGGCGCACCATGAGAACTTACACTCCACCAGTTCGTCTATCGCTGTCGGGTGAATCACGACATCGTGCTCGACGATAACAAAGCTCTTCTGCTGCTTCCAGGCATCCTGCAGGAGCTCGTAGTAGGCATCGTCCCTCGATGAGACATCGACGTAAGTCGCGAGATGGCCGGTGGCTTGGATTGACTTCGCCGTTTCCTCCCGAAGGTCGGTATAAGGGACATAGATCTTCATCGGATAGCTTCCAGCGCCAGTGTCGGGTAGCGGGTTGTCGCGACCGCTGCTATTTTGTGACATTGCTCTAGGTGCTCCTTCATCTCCTTAACTGCTTCGTCGTAGAGATCTAAGTCCCCTTCGTAGTCGGATCCATTACACCACATGAGAGACCTCCAACCATCGTCTAGACACCAAACCTTCACAAGTCCGTCTGTGTCGTTTCGGTAGGTCGCTAGGCAGTTCATGCAGGTGTAGGCGGCCTTGTCGTTATAAAACGCCAACCCGACCTTCCCGGTTTGTTTGCACTGTCGGCACTCAAGCGGTGGTGCAAGAACTTTCGACTGCTTGAGGATCCGTTCGTGGATTGACATCTCACTCACCTCGCCTTCATCCTCCCCGTAATTCGTTGAACGATCTTGTCGAGGTTCGGATCCTTGGGTTTGCCCTCCCCGATCTCCCGAATGACCTTTCCGTCCTCATCCACCATATCTCCATCCCGGTTTACCAACACTCCTCCTGTCCGAATTAAGCCTCCACTGCTCTCCCAATTATCGAGTTTTCGCCTCCACAATCTACGCTCTTGAGCCTCGCGAATATGCGGGATTAGTTGTCCCGGTTTAGGCGCATACTGGTTCTCTGGATTCTTCGCCCAGGCTTTCGCGGATGCAAAGAGATCTCCCGGTTCACAATCCACGTCTTCGAGGGTAACCAGCCAGGCGCCGACGAGGGGATCGGTCGGCCCCTTCGGGATCAGGTTCCCGTAGATCCGGTCGAGGAATGCGAGCGTTTTCGCCGTTTCAGCCTTCGTGATCCTCATTTGGAGATCCGATCGATCGTGAATCGCGCTAACTCGCCCGGATTTATAGCTGTAGCGCGCTGTGCGGCCCGAAAACGAGTTTCTGGTACGAATGACGCGAGAGCGGTTTTGCGTGGCTTAAAACGCCGGATTTTGGCGTCCAGTGATGATGATCGAGGTTTAAGCGAGCTCACCAGGCACTCCTTTCGACGAGATCTCGACCACGTTTGCCTCCACGACCTGCTCTTTTGCCTCCTCAGCTTCCCAGATTGCCTGCAATTCGTCGAACCGAGATGGCGGTTCAGCGCGGAAGGTCCGACCTCGCTTGCGTGAGAACTCCACCGCGTTTGTCAGCCAAGTGCGGAAGGCAGCTCGCCAATCCGCAAAGGTGTTCCCTCTCGCGATGTGGTAGTTCTTGAACTTCTCGAACTCTGCTTCCAAAGACAGCCCGGCCTCGATTGCCGCTTGCGCAGTCGGCCAAGCTCGCATGTCGTCGGTCAGCGTGAAGTCATCCGGGAACTCGGTTTGTGGTTTCTTCCGAGATCGCTTGGGCGCGGCCTTCGCCGCGGGTTCGGGTGCAGTCGTTGACGGGTCCTGCGGTTGCGCGCGCAAAAACAATAGATCCGAATTCCTAATTCCTACTTCCGAATTCCTACTTCCAGGCGCGAGGGTCTCGCGAGGGTCTCGCGAGGGTTGCGCGAGGGGCTCGGGAATTCTGCTTTGCGATGGGTGATCGATTTTCTGATGCTTCTTCCATTCGGGCAGGTAGAGGTAGGTTTTCCCATCGACCTCATAAAGTCGAACACAATCGACCGATTCGAGCTCAGCAACCCACTTGTCAATTTCGACATGCGTCACGTCTTCGTCGTGTGGGAACAGTTCTCCCGCAATCTTCTTTGGAAGGTAGCGAAGTCTCCCGAGGTCGTCCGCAAGTGTAAACAAGCCTATGAAAGTCAATCGAGAGTCTCGCGAGAGTCTCGCGAGGGTTGCGCTCTCAAATAGCTCAGGCTTGACGGTGCGTATTCTGGACACTGTTTGCCTACCCCCTTTATGGTGTGTCTTTTTGCAGGTTGACATAGGTTTCAAACCGTTTTATACGAGCTCGCTTGTACCTCTCAAAGCAAGCATCACATGGTGGCTCAAGATTCAGAACGTGGAGCCAGTAGCCTTTGGTCGTGCCGTGGTTCACGGCCTCTCCCCCAGTGTTGACAGTTCAGCTCGAACCGTAGCTCCAAGAGTGCGTCCGATGTCGATTCGCGCTTCGGTTGCCTTGATCTTGGCCTTTAAGTGCCGTACTACCGCTTCCGCCACCTCGGCCTCTTTGAGCTGTTCTTCGGCATAGAGGAACGCTTCTCGCTTACGCTCCTCGACTGGTCCTTCGGCATAGAGGAACGCTTCTCGCTTACGCTCCTCGACTGGTCCTTCGGCGTTGAGGTAGGCTACGGCCTCTGTATGTTGGGCTTGACTCCGCGCATGGATCGCGACTATCTCTTGTTCTCCGAGTGCAGAGACGAGTTGATCGAGCTCTTGCCCCAGGCGGGATAGTTGAGCTCCTACTGAGTCGGCGGTTAGAAGTGCCATTACTTCCTCTTCCTCCATGTTTGCATATACTCCGCATGGCCTTTCTTGCAGGCATCACACGCAGGCTCTCCTGCAACAATATGCGTTACATATCCCGAGTTGGTCCCGTGTGGATTTGCGGTTGAGAACTTGCGTGGGCGGCCTTTTTTCCACCCTCGACTAGTAGCCAATTTATGTCTCCTCTCTTTGCTTAATAGACCCGAATACCTTGACAAACGGTTCTATTAATTCATCATAGTCTGCGTGTGATAAGTTATCCTGAGCCACGGTTGCCTTGATCGCGTAATAGATGGGTTGGGTCCACCATCCCTCGATGGGCGATCCTGTGACGATCCCGTGAGCATCAGTCCAAGCATTAGTCCACCCTTTACCATCGAGACGGTCAGCTCGGTCAAAGACACTGCCTCGGATCCAGATCCGACCTCCTGAGCTATGTGGCATCCAGGCTTTCGGAGAGACGATAATCCATTCCTCGCTAAGCGCTTGACGCTGCGGTTCAGTAAGGTTGCGTAACTTCTCTAAGATCCACTCGACCTCTTCGTGGTGCGGGCCGTATCTTTTTTCACTCATTCTCCAACCTCGCTAGTTTGTCGATAAACTCTAGGACCGCCAGTGCATCCTTTTCATTCTGGAAGTAAGCAAGGGGTCGGGATCCACTCCCGTACTGTAGATAGAGTGCGACCCGTTTGCGCCCAGGCAACCGCCCGATATGGAAGGCTTCGTTGGTCGTTCTGCCAAGTGACCACCCGTGCCACAGATCGTCGTCGAGCGGGCAGTTTTCTGTCATTGTTGTCCCCTCTCTATGTAGGTAATTTTCGAGGTCGCTTCTCGCACCCCTCCCGGTTCTTGAAGCTCCAGGTCCTGCACTAATATGCTTATTTGCTTGATAAGCGCACGCTCACGCCAGCTTTTGCTGCAAATGTAACGGATATGGAGGTCTACGAGCAAGTTGACGACAAACGCATCGTCCGGGTGCAGCCCCGTTCTCGGAACCCAGACCGGCATCGGCTTGCTGGGTTCAAAGCCTAAGGCCACCTCACACCCCACATAAGCTTGCGGTCTCCCACTGCCCCCACCCCCAGGCTTGCTCGATCCTTAGTGCAACGTGATATTGCTGGGTCAAGGTTGCAGCCGGGATCCACCAGGGGTCGCTTTGGGATCGATACTGCTCCCACATGTACTGACTGATCTGGAAGGCTCCTGCATCTCCCGAACTCGGGTTGATCGCTGCTAGGTTCCACGTCGATTCGTGCCACGCGATACACCCCCACGGCCACGGCAGCGTTTGGAAGGTTAGGCTTGACACTGGGGTTGGAGGGTGATAGGCTGGTTGGCGAACGACTACCACGTCGGGTGCTTCGGTGACTGATACCCTCACTGGGGCACTCGGTGGTAGTAAACTCTCGGCCATTAGCGCTGCTTGTTTCGTGTTGAGTTGCGGTTGAGTCGGAACGGTTAGCGTCGTCTTTGCGTTTAGCATCAACGGGTACAGCAAAGTCAATATCAAACATCTTGCTCCTGTTCGAGTGGTTTTTTGCATGGATCACCCAGAATGACCACCCATACAACCACGCTTGCGGTCATGTTATCCATTCTCTTTCTTGTCTTGACACTGGCATAAGATCCAATGCAGCCACGCGATGACCTCCATGGGGTTGTGGACGTCCACTGGCGAGATCGGCCCAATGCTTTGTTTTATACACTCGGTCATGATCACACTTGCGAGCTCCAAGAACTCCTGGGGCGAATAAGGTCGATGGTTCGGATCCCACTCACGCCCTACCGCTAGGCGAAGGTCGCTGAGATGATTACTTTCCTCTGTCATTTTGTCTCCTCTCTTATTATCATATTATCACTTTAGGATGCGGTTGTAAATCTGCTATACTTTATTTCGTGGCCCTGTGGCTCCTCTAGTCTCCTCTCAGAGCGGAAGAAGAGCAGGGCCACGTTTAGATTCCCATCTCTTTCGCTTGCTTCGGATGGTCATGCGCCCAGTCGTGATGACCCCTGCAAAGAGTCACACACTGCTCAGGATCGGTTGGATCCGCGCCTTGACTCCTGTGGCCGGGTTCATGAACGTCAAGCACTCCCCAACAAGCCTTCATATCGTAGAAGATGATGTCGGAGACGCGAGCTCGTATAACGCACCCACCGTCCCTAGCTAACACGATCTCTACGCACCTTC
>JAEHJW020008717.1_pt1 | contig 10383 bp, 9 predicted proteins | sample 9271431 | NCBI WGS metagenome assembly JAEHJW02
CGGGCTGGCGCTGGATCGCGTGGCGCAGCGGCAGCACATCGACGCCGGCAGCGAGTAGTTCAAAGTGCTTCACGTCGGTACCCCGCTGATCAAAAGAGTGAGCGCGCCCGCCGTCGAGGCCGCGCCATAGAGAATCTCGCCTGCTGCGAGGATCTGCCCCGGCGTGGAGAGCAACGCCAGGAGCGCTACCGTCGAGTTGGGCGGGATGGACTGCGAAAGGACCTGATTGGCCGCGCCCGGCGACGCGCCCAGCGGCACGAAGTACAACGACAACGTAACTGCGGTGGAGGTCGTGTTCGTGCAAGAGGCGGTGGTCAGGTTAATCGCGGCAGCCGCCCGGTAGAGCGGGGCGGGCGAGGTCGGGAGTAAGCTGGGCGCCACGATGCGAATAGGGGATTGCATGCTGCCTCCGAACACCTCAGACCACAAACGATTCCACTGCACCAGCCACGGGCGCGAGATCATCCCGTCCTTGTCCACCAGCGCCGTGTGCAGCATCCCGGCGCCGGGGCTGGGGGTCGCATTCGCGCTGGGTTGAATCGTGGCCATCTTACGAGTCCGCCGCGATGGTGCTGATCCATGCGCCGTTCAGCGCGGTTTGCAGCGACGTGGTCCAGAAGATCTCGAACACGCGATCGCGGCCCATGCCCAGCCGGTTCCACTTGACCAGCTGATTGTACGCGCCCGGCTCCAGCGCCATGGGCAGCGGAGCGCCCCAGGTTTGGCCGCCGTCATCGCTCCAATGCAGGTTGATCTGGAGCGGGTAGGTGCCGAGATTGGAGGGCGCGATCGAGCTGCCCGTGACCAGTTCCGCGCCGAGGTAGACCTGACCGGTCAGGTCCTGCACATAGGTCGTGTCGTTGCCGGTCCATACCACTTCGTTGTCAAACGCGATGGTGAAATTGCCCAGGTTGTCCAGCGTCGCGGTGACGTGGTGCAGCCCCTCCAATTCCTCCGTGTTGTAAGGCGCCTGCGCGGCTCCAAAGCTACCCCACTCCCCATTGGTCACCTTCAGCGTGTAAGCCGGCGAATAGCCCACGCGCGAATCTACGCGCACAAAGTAGCCGTTGGGGGTACCGGAGGTACCGAGGCCGCCGAACAGCAGAACATCCACGATGCTCCCCGCGACCAGTTCAACGTCAAAGATCACTTGCCCGGGCAGCCCTACCGATGCGCCCTGCTGGTAGTCCGCGAGGGGGGCGCCCATGGTCAGGAGCGCAAAGATCAGCGTACTGGCCAGCACGGGGTAGATGCCCACGTTCAAGCCCTGCGCGTCGCTCACCGCGGGCGCTTGCCCCACTTCCATGTCGGCGATGAAGTGATTGTAGATGATCCGGCGCATCTCGTCCTTGATGTGCGGGAACCCGCGCACACGCATGACCGAGTTGCCCAGGTCGTTGTAGATCGTGGTGTCGTAGATCAGCAGGTCGCCCGTGTCCCAGCGCTGCACCAGATTCATCCCGTAGGCGAACGCGGAGAAACCGGGCAGGTGGCGATGCAGCGTGCCATCGCCATCGACGGTCGCGCGCTGGTGCCACAACTGAGTGGTCAAGTCGTAGACCCACGTCCGGTCCGCGGTCGGGAAGTTCAGCACGTAGAAAATATGGCCGCCCTGCTGATAGACAAACCCAACCGCGTCATCCAGCCGCGCGTACTGCTGGAGTTCCTGTTCGATAGCCGAGGTGCTGACCCGCACCGCGTTGTAGTTCAAGCCTTGGAACACCATCGCGCCGCCGTTCTGATCGCGCCCGAGCCAGAGCGGCGATAGATCGCTCTTCGCAAGCGAGTACGGCGCCAGGATGCCGCGCTGGATGAACACGCCCTGTTCCAGCGCAAAGGGGAACAGACTGCCGCCCGCATCGGACCACACCTCGGTAGTCTGCCGCCCGAACAACCAGACCTCGCGATGCACCACGATCAGCGCCAGTAGTTCATCGGCGAAGCCGGTCTTGGCTGCGATCGCCAGCGCGTTGAAAGCGTTCAGGTTAGAGAATTGGCTGACCGTGTAGGCGAAGCCGGCGGCCGGGGTCGGATTGATCACTTGCACCCGGAAGGTGGGCTGTAGCTGGATCGCCAGCTCGCCTGCTGCAACCGCGGCGAAGGCCAGATCCGGGGTCAGGACGTCGCCAGAGGTGTAGCCGCTGCCCGGCGTGGTCACGGTGAAGGAGATCACGACGCCGGACAAACTGTAGATCGTATCGACGGGCGCAGGCGGCGCAAAGCCGGGGCCATCGGTGATCGCATACCCGGGCCCGCGCCGAAAGGCGTTTTCGCCGGTCAAGCGCGGCGGCGCGGTGGTCATGCCGCCCGGGACCGGCGTAGCGCCCACCACGATGGTCGCTAGGGCACCGCTGCCCGTGCCGCCGGCCAATGGGACGCCGGTGTAGGTGCCGGGCAGGAGGCCGGCGCCTCGACTCGCCAACGTGAGCTGCTGCACCCCGCCGGTGCTGCCTGCCGCGGGCAGCGCAGCGGACAGCACATCCCCTGCCTGGTAGCCGGTGCCTGCCGAGATCAAGCTCACCGCCGTGACTGCTCCAGCCGCGACCGTAATGTTGGCCGTCGCGCCAGAGCCGTTACCGCCTGTCAACGCTTGCGAGTTGTAGGTACCGTCCGCGTAGCCAGCTCCGCCATCCGTGATCGATGCGGTTTCAATCGGGCCGCTGCTGGTATCGATGAAGGTCAGGTTGGAGGTCGTGGCGTACCACAGCTGGGTGCCCGGATAGTTCAGGACGAAGAAAGTGTCCAGGTAGTCGAGGTGCGTGGCGCCGTAGATATCCGCTGCGCCGACCTGCGCGAATTGCTGGGTGGCGAGATTGACAATGTAGATACTCGGATTCAGCGTTTTGATCGGCGCGATCTGCGTATTGGCCAACGTGGTCGGGGTCCCATACCACAGCTGCCCGGACAACGAGTAGGTCGTGTCCTGCGCTTGCGCAGCCAACAGGCCATCGATCCACAAGTAGATCTGACCCACGGACCCGAACTGGGCCTGGATCGTGTGCACGCCCGTCGGAAGCGCGGCTGGATTGGGCGGTAGATTGAAGGTGCCGATGCTGGTCAACGCACCATTGACCACTTTGAAAATCTGCCCGCATTGCACGCCAGCCGCGTCAAAGAACCCGACCGCGTAACCGTAGGGATTGCCGCCCACCGAGGCGTAGGCGAGTGCCAGCACGTAGATCTGATTGCCGGTGGTGCCTTGGGCCGTATTGATCGAACATTCAATCAAGCCCGGCAACTGCACCACATTGCCCACGCCCCAGTAGGTAATCGGCGGCTGCGGCCCCGCGTTGCTGGGCACCAGTTGTACCGAAGACACGGGCGATTGCGCGGCCTGGAGCGGCGTCGGGCCATCCGCCACCAGCAGCACGTTCCCGTTGTCCACCATGGCCACGGGTCCGGAGCGGGTGGCGAGCGTGCCAACGTAGGACCAGACGCCGCCACGGTTGACTGTGTAGAGGTTTTCGCCCACGACCGCGTAGAGAATGCCGCGCGTCGAGTAGTAGATCCCGCGCGCCTCGCCCGCAACGTTCGAGGGCGCGCTGGACCAAAGGGCGAGCCCGGGCGTCGGGTAATGCGTGGTCGGGAACGGAGCGTCCGGCGGATTAAGCTCCGGGTACAGGTTGATGCAGCGCTGCGCCTCGGCGATCAAGCTGCGCGCCACGTAAGCGCCCTGGGTCAAAACCGACTTGACCGGGGTGCTGGCGCGGTAGCCGGTAATCGCGGGAAAGCGCATGCGTCACCCAGCCTGGTCGGTGTAGGGATTGTACACGCCGCCGCGAGTGAGGGTGCCGGGCATGCGCAGCGTGCGCACCTGCGCATTCTGCCCGCGGACCACGTTGAGACTTGCAGCCGCCAGAGCGGCCACGGTTGGATCCATCGGGAGCTGGTAGCTCGGGCGCAAGCGCGCAGCGAGGTTGTACAAGATCGCCGCGTAGTACTGCGGCGGCAGATTGATCTGCATGTCGGTGGACTGGATCGAATCGAGCGTGTCCTTGTACGAGATGAACAAGGTGTACAAGCCGCCCATCATCAGCGGCCACGGGTACAGGGTGCCGACGGGCCAGTCGCTGTCGTAGAACAGGTACTGGGGAAATGCGGTCAAGCTCTTCAGGCGCAGCCGATTGTAGTCCTCGCGCGCCGCGACGATCTGCAAAGGGTAGTCCGGCGAGAGCGGCGTGATGTTGTTCTGGCGAAAGAAAGCCGATTCGATGTTGTTTGGGCGCAGCGGCACGTTGATGTCCGCACCGGGACCAATCGTGTAGGACTGCGCGCCGGTCGATGCGATGCTCTGGGTGATCAAGTGGTAGACCATCCAGCGCTGCGAGTTCCATTCCGCGAGCATCAGATTGAGCTCGGCGAAGGCGTCGGTGATGTCATCCGCCAGCGGCGTCTGCCCAGCAGCCAGCACCCCGATCTTTTTCAGGGCGAGGTTGATCAGCTGCTGTGGCGTGGTCGCGAACACGATCAGCGCGCTTCAATCTTCCGCGGCGCGATGCCTGGCACGCCCGCATCCGAAGCGTGGACCGACTCCTCCAGCTTTTCAGTCACGGTCGCGGGAGGCGCAGCGGGCTCTACTGCGGGCGGAGCTTCGGTGACCGGGGGCGGCGGCGTGCGATGTAGCGCCTCCTCGATGGCGTCCTTGACGATGGTCATCTCCTTTTTGATCTCGGAGTAGATCCACTTCGGGAACTCTTCGAACTTGTACATGGGCGTGCCTCCTGTTAGAAAATCAGTCGCCGATGCCCACGTTGAACAAAACAACGTTCCCCGTTGCAGCAGCGATAGCGGAAATTGTAAGCCCGTCAGGGAGAGTGAAAATGCGCTGGGAGTTGGGGGGCAGCGGCACCGCGTTAGCCAGCGTGCCGGGCGTCGGGACCACTGCGGCTGGGTTGCCGGGACCCCACGCCAGGTAGACTGGGTTGGCGCCGAGGTTGGTCACGAGCACCTGCACGTTCCCAGATAACTGCCCGGAAGGCAGTACTGTGGGCAGGGTAGTCGACGCAGCCGTGGTGCCGACGGCCAGCGAGGCAGTTTGCGTAATGGGGGTGAAGGGTTGGATATCAATCATAGCGTCACCTCGAAAAAGGGCGCGCGAGGGGTTGCCTCGCGCGCAATCACCCACCTAGGAGATCAAAGCTGATCGAGGAGCGCGACGCACCACTCCGGACGCAGGACCGTGTAGCCATACAGCACATCCAAGCGCGTGACCATCTGGTCCGTGGTCGGGATGTAGTCGGTGATGATACGAATGGACAGGTCATCGTCCGTCACGCGGCTGGCCTCGTGCACCCCGCGCGGCATCTCGAGTTCCGCGAACGCCAGCGTAATCGCTTCCGCGGCGAAGCAGATGTTCCGGCGGACCGTTTCGTTGGCCGCCTGCGACGGGGTAATGGCTGCACTGTTCGCGGGCGAAGCTGTCACGGTCTGGAACTGATTGGCGTTGGCACCGGTCACCGGATTGTAGCCCGAAGCGCCCGGGATGATCGCCGGGTAGATGCTCAGGGCGCCGCTCGCGCTCGCAGCCAGCGTCAGCGGCGCAGTGGCCACGAACTGTTGGAGCTGCCCGGTCGACTGCTTGGTGACGCGGTTCACGCCATACACGCCCGCGATGGTGAAGATGTCGCCCTGATTGATCGTAGCGCCGCCCGCCGGTGCGGTGATCATCAGCGAGGTGCCAGTCTGGCTCGCGCCATCTACCACGCAGCTTGCATAGCTGCCTGCGGTGAACTTCAGAGTCGTCTGGTCGCGCATCCAATCGAGACCGAAAGCGCTCTTGACTGCACCGCTCTCGTACTGCTGGCTGATGCGTTGCGACGGATTGAACAAGCCGGTGAACGCCGACACAATGCGCGCATCGGAGATCGGATCCAGAACGCCCAACCGACGGCCCAGCGGAGCGGAGTTCAGATCCATGACCGCGCCGATCGAAGCGAGCTGGGAGATGCCGGGCGTGACGGTAGCACCAGAGGTGGTCGCGTTGATCATGCGGCAAGCTGCCAACGTGCCGGTCATCACATCCGCCGCGATAGCGCCCGCCAGGTTGTTGATCGCAGGCGCCAAGATACGCTTGCTGTAGTCCTGGATGTTCATGGTGCGGTCGGCGGTGCTGAAGGACAGGTCGACACCCTTCTGCGTAGCGACAGTCAGCGTGGTGTTGACCTCGTTGGTGTTCTGCGTGGCGAGCGCGGGGCCGCTGCGGACGGTGTAGTCATTCGGCAGGCGGATGCGCAGGGTCTGGCCGATCTTCATACCGGAGCGAGCGAACTCTGAGTCGAACTGACGGTCCAGGTTCATCACGAAGGCGTTACTGTTGCGGAACAGCTCGACAGCTTCGCGGGTGATCATGTCGATGGTGAGCATCGAGTTAGCCATGGCACGGGTACCTCAAAGGAGAAGGGGATGGAAGGAGGAAACGCTTCAAGCCCGGTGCCAGAGAAAGCAGAACCGCATGCAGGCGCGACGGGGGCGAGGTGTTCGCGAGTCACCTCAGATCTGGCGCAAGCCTCTCGCATTGCGCGAGAGTGCGCTCAGCATAGTGGAGAAGGGAGCCGGGCGCAAGGTGCTGCGCTCGGCTTTCGAGCACTCAGCGACCGCGTTGTTGCTTCGCGCGCCAAGCCCGGTAGGCAGCTTGATCATTGAACCGGCCTTGATCATCCGGACCCGGCTCGGCCGACGCTGCATTGCCGCGGATCGGAACCGGCGGGGTCGGCGCAGCCGTCGCACGCGGCACTGGAGTTGTGATCCGCGCGCTGAGGCGCCCCAGTTCCATGGCGCGCACCGCAGGCGGCAACGACAGGATCCGTTCGGCCTCATCCAGATGCGTGCCCAGATGGTGCAGCACGCGATGACCATCGGGCACCGCGACCACGGCTTCGACCAGATCCGGGTAGCGCTGCAAGCCGCCGAACAGATCAAACCCTTTCAGCGCTTCCTGAAACCCGGGCGTGGTCGGATCCTCGACACCTTGCCGGTAGGTCGCATTGCAGCGCTCGGTGAAGGCCTGGGCTTGCGCAAGCTGACGCGCTCGAGCTTGGATCACTTGCTCCAAGGCCTCCGGATCAGGAGTCGGTACGGCGCTGGTAGGGGACTGCGCCGGCAGTGGCGCGTTCTCCGGCCGCAGTGCAGCCTGAGCGGCGCGCAAGTTGTTCACTTCCTGCTCGAGTTCCTGCGCGCGGCGCCGCGCTTCCCATTTTTCGCGAGTGATCTGGTCCACGCGGCTACGCGGGACCATCTGATCAGTGCCCCCATCCGCAGATCCGCCTGTAGGTGCAGTACTGCCCGGATCTCCAGAAGCAGCAGATCCGCCTGTAGGGGGAGTGGCTGCTGGATCTCCAGAAGGAGCCGGATCCGAACCACTGACAGGTCGCTGGGGGATCTGTGCAGCAGGTGCTGCGCCTGCGTCCGCAGAGGCAGATCCAGAGGTTGGGTTGGTCAACGCATTATCTTGTTCAGCCATGGTGCATTCTCCAGCTTGTTGCGCCTCGCCGGCCGGGCGAGTACGGAGCGCGCCGCTCGCGCGCCATGAGATAGTTCATTGGAGGGGTCCGGGGCTGGTGCCTGGCGGCGAGCCCGGCTGCGGCTGCGCAGACGCTTGCGCAAGCGCCGCCTGGGTCGCATCGCTGCCTACCCCCTGGGGTAGGGTATGCGCGGGGCGTAGCGCCGCGTTGCCTTCGCCTGCGGGCACATTGGGCAATCGGGTTTGGAGTGTCTCGGTAACTGCCTGCTGCACGACAGCCGCAAGCTGCTCGGGCGCAAGGCCCCCCAGCAAGACCTTGAGGCGTTCGGTTTCGGCCCGGAACTCCTCGATGGCATGCTTGTCCAGACCATTGCCGTCATCGATCTTCCGCTCCGCTGCCTGCTGGATCAACTGCGCGAGCGCTTGGCGCATCTGCTGCATCTGCTGAATCATCTGCTGCTCTTGCGGCGTCGGACCTTGGCCGAGGACGTAGGGCGGAACTGTGCGGCGCAAGCGCTCAGCGAGCTCGTCGGCAAGCGGGAAGTCGGCCGACTGGAACAGTATGTCACCGATCAGCGGAATCAGCTGTGGGCTCGCCTGGAGGATCTGGGCCAACGCATTGAACGCCTCTTGGCGCCGTGTAGCAAAGGATGGGCCTGCCTCCACCACTACAGAGTACTTGCCGAACCCCGGATTGAAGATGATCGATGCCTTCTGTTTCGCTTGCGCTTGCGCGGCTTGCTGCTGCGCCTGGTACTCCTGTTGTGCATCCGGATCAATGACCACTTGCGATTCTTCGCCGGCTTCGCCCAAGATCCGGATCACGCGCTTGGTGTCGTAGATGCGCGGAATCAGTTCAATCAGGATCTGCCCTGTGTAGGTCAAGCCGACCGCTAGATTCTCGATGAAGTGCTGAGTAGATAGATTGGACTGGCGCACGCGGGCATTGATCGCAATGCCGGACTGGGCGTTGGATTGCTGCCCCATGTCTTCCTGCCACTGACCTGAAGCTGCGCGCAGCTCCATCTGTGCGATCTGCATGCCTTGCAGGTACGACTGGGCCATGGTAGGCGGGATTACGCGCTGGGGCGGGGGGATCGGTTGTCCTTCATCGCTTATGTCGTTGAAGGGCAGCACGCTGTAGTTCTTGGTGTTGGCAGTGCCCCAGATCTCGGTGTAACCTTCGATGGCGCGCGCAGGCGCTACCCACGGGGTCTTGGTCTGGAGCGCGACTTGTTCAACGGCAGCGCTGGTCCAGTAGTTGTACATGCGGCCGGGATCTTTGAGGAACCGGATGTGCCCGCGGCAGTCGTATTGTCCATCGATGATCGATTCCTCGCCGACGATGGCGATGATCGGGATGGTGGTGCCGGGCCAAAGATCACCGGTCGCTTTCGTGCGACGATCGACGATGGTGGAGCCGACGATCTTGTACCATTCGACTTCGTAGGACTCGACCTCGCGCGTGCGGGCGCCGGGTTCGGCGATCAGCTTCTCCCAGATCTTCTTCGGTTGTTCATCACTGCGGTAGGTTTTGATCTTGCGCGTCTGCGGATCGAGCACGGCGACCAGCTCAAACCGGATCGGCTTACGCCGATAGTACTCCGCCACGCGGACGTGTTTGTCATCGCGCCAGGCGGTGCGACCCGTCAAGCCGACCTGATCGGTCACGTGCTTGAAATCGGGGTAGCGTTTCTCGAACACGTCGCGCGGCACGTCCTCGTAGATGAAAGCGAACCGCATGTCGCTCTTGGACTTCTGGCGCGTGTCGGGGTCCAGCAGCACGGTGAAAATGTCGGGGATCGGATCAATCGCCAGGTCCTGCTCCAGCGACCAGTCACTCGAGTAGCGCGTCAGCACGCGCCAATAACCGACGCCCGTTTGTACTTGACTAAGGATCGCTTGATCATAGGCGTTGGTCGCGTCCGATTGCGCTTCGATGTACTTGATGATCCCGCTCATGACCTGCGCGCCCTCGTAGGTCGCTTGGTCGGAGACGGGATCGATCTTGATGTCGCTCTTGTGCTGCCGCGCGTCGTTGACCACGTTGAGGGCGAACTGCCGGGCCATATTGACGGTCAGGGTCGGCGCAGCTTCCAGCTCACGGTTGCGGCGCACCTCGATGGGCCACTGGTAGCCGTTTTCACTATCGCCATAGTAGAACTTGAGGTCCTCGAGAGCGCGGGCGCGCGCCGTCGAGTAGTAGCCCGTCGCGTAATCGAACCGATCCTGGGCTTCTCGGATCAGCGCGTCATCCGGATCAGAAGCCGCCGACTTTCGGGCCGTCGCCATGGGAGGCTCCTAGGGTGTTAGACAAATCGAGCGGGTAGGTTTCGAGTCCCGCGCCTTCGGCATGCGCGCGAGCTTCGCGGTCCAGCTCCTTGCCGCGCGCAGCATGATCTTTGGCGTAGGCATCCTGGTGATCGCTTGCGCAGCGCGAAGCGCGATCAAAGCAGAAGGCGGCTGCGGAGTGCTTTTCACTCACATGCCGGTGGGCCTCGACCTTGTCGTGGTGCAGGAGGATACTTTGCTCCTCAGCCTTCTGCGCATGCCAGCTAGCCCGATCGCGCTGCTCAGAGGCATCCTGGTACCAGTCGGGGCGAGTCACGCTGATCGCGACGCGGAGATGCGGGTTCATGGGGGTGCCTCCAGAGTGATGAACAATTATCGCCCCATCCAATTGTTGGGCAGATCGGGCCTGAATAGCTTAGCTTCTCCGCGCAGCGCTTGCAGAATCGCCTGCGGCTTCGGCTGGTGGCGCTTGCCTACCTCAGCTGTGGCGAGGTAGCGGAAGGCGTCGGCATAGTGGGAGGCGTCATCGTGGGCAGGCATCTTGCCATAGTTCCCGTGCGCATCGACCTCGTACCGGTAGCGGCGCAGCGCCTGTAGTCCGTCTTCGCAGCCCTCTGCATCGAAGTAACAGG
>JAEHJW020001761.1_pt1 | contig 10379 bp, 14 predicted proteins | sample 9271431 | NCBI WGS metagenome assembly JAEHJW02
GTCGAAGCCATCATTTTGCCTCCTTGAGTCAAGATTGTCTGCTGTACGCCACGTATCCCGTTCCGCCCGCCGATCCGCCAGTGAGCGTGACGGCAATCAGGCACAGACCTTTCGGCAGATAGACCGAAGTCTGGCCAGGCGTCGTCACGCCGCCCGTGGTTGTCGCGGTTGCGGAGATTGTCGTGAAATCGGGAACCGGGAAGAAAGTCGCGCCGCCATCCGGTGAATCGGTAATGGAGAGTGACAATTCCCCCGCCGACACGTACAGATAGAGTCGCGAGTTCTGAAACGGCGCGAGCCACAAGAGGACAGGCGTTGAGCCGTTGTTGGTCATTGGCGTGTACACCTGTCCTGCTGTGAGCGTCTGCGCGGGAAACAGTTGATTCTGCGAGAAGCGCGGCAGAGAGTTGAGCGTGAACGATTCCTCCGCGTCAAGAATGCGCAGTTGTTGCGCATCCACATACCCGATGAAGTTGCGATCAAACTCAAGCGACGAGTAGGGAATCGTCAAGGTGCCCCCCGGTGAGATCGTGAACTGGCCAGCCAGCGTCACGACCGTCGCCGAGATGTTTTCAATCAGCATGCGTCATCCCACCCTTAGGCGGAGTAGCCCGCTGTGATCATCGGGATTTGTGCGCCCGTGACGTTCTTGACCACCACATGCCACCACGGAACTGGACAGATGAGCATGCCCCACCAGCCGACCACGTACCAGTATCCGAGGTTGACGGGAGCCAGTTCGTATTTGCGCATCGGACCGAGGCGACCGAGATGAGCGCCGCCCATGGACGTGTTGATGAAAAACACCTTATACGTGCCGGGGATATCCGCGTTCTCGTCCGTATACGTCCAGCCGGAAGTCGATACCGTAACCGCCTGATCCTCGGGAATCGCCTGCATCCCGCTATACGACGGCGTATCCGTCGCACTGGCCAGTTGCTGGCGGAAGATGCGGACGGACGAAAGGGTGCCGACGCCGGAAGTCGGACCCGACAGCGTAACGGAACTTCCGTTTGTCACCGTCTGCACCGCCGTGATCGGCGACACAATGCCCATGCCGTTGGGATTCCGATAGGCATAGCAGTAGGCGTAGTAACCCGTTGCCGTGCCGTTTAGTCCGGCGGTCGTCGCCGTAGCGCCAGGGATATAGCCGTTGTAATTCGTAGTCCACTGGCTATTCGGGTCATTGGCGTTGACTGTAACCGCCGGAGCAGCTACAGGTGCCGGAGGAATGCCTTGCGGTGCCGCCGTGTTCGCAAACGATGTGACAGGCGCGAACCCGTTCATCGTGTCGAATTCCGCGAAACGGTCATCCCGGAACATCGCCGGACCCCACTGGGCGTTCCACTGGCTGAACGGGTTGCCGCCAGAGCCGTCCCAGAGAATCGGCAGCGTGCGCTGTTGCTGGATGTAGTTGATCGTGAACGGCGTGATAACCGAAGGAGAGGCATACACGCGGTTCATCGTCGCATCGCCGAAGTTCCCGCGAACGACAGCCGACATATATTCGACGAGGGCAGGCGAAAGAGCCGCCGTCCGAGCGTCGAGGTAGTTGTTCGGCGCATACTGCTTGACCTGCGCGTCCACGCCGTCCATCGAGAACTCATTGGTGGTCGAGTCGCCGAGATAAACGTCATGGTTGACGTCCGCCACGAGTTTCATGAAGGAGTCTGTCGTGTACCGACCGATCAGATTGCCAACCGCCGGTTCAATGTCGAGCATTTGTTGCGGAATCATGCGGGTGTCGGCGTAGAACTTCACATACGCAAAACCGCGCCGATAGTAGCCGTTGTTCAGCGGAGGCAACGCGCCAAGACCGACAGCAGACGGAATACCTGCGCCGTAGTACTGCTCTTGTGTCCACTGATGGACCAAGTTGAAGACCGGAATCTTCTGCAAGTCGGTGATGATCTTGGCCTCGTTGTCGCCAAAGGTGCCGACATAGAGCAGTTGCTCCAAGGACTGGACGCCGACTTGACCAGGACCGGGAGCCGCGCCCATCGTGCCGAGTTGTTGTTGCGCCATCGCCTGCTGCATGCGATAAACGTTTCGGGCCTGTTCGAAGCCGCCCGAGAATTGGGTGATTTGTTGGCCGTACATGCGGATCAACCACTCCTTAAAATAAAAAATCCCCAACGCCTTGAGCGGGGGTTGTGCGTCGTGCTATGCGCTTGTCTTACAGGCTTTGGCCGAGTCCGCCAGACATGTCGTAGTACTGAACACCCGCCTCTACCGCAATCGCCTGAAGGAACGGATCGTCGATGTGAACGGCAGTTCCTGAAAGAATGCCGTTATACAGGCGAACCATTTCCTGCTTTGCGTTGCCTTTGCGGTACGGATCGGTCATTGCCGACAGTTTGGCGTCCGCCACCTTCAAAAAGTGATCCGCCTTCGCTTGATACGGCGACATGCCTTCTGCCGACAGCGCCCCTTGCATGCCTGGAGGCGAAATAGCCCCTGCTTGCATACCGGGAGGCACGTTCACGCCAGGAAGTCCTTGCCATCCGCCTGCATAGTTCGGAGCAGCAGGAGCGGCTTGTTGCGCTGCGGGAGCTTGCGCAGCGGCAGATTGAGCGGCAGGAGCAGTAATGCCATACGCCGACAGAGCCTGATTCACGCGCGCGTCGATCGTCGCCTGAATGACGGGAGCGAGGCGAGCGGCCATTTCCTTCTCCGCTTTCTCCGACTTCTCTTCATCCTCTTTGCGCTTGCGGGATTCCTCCTCGCCTTTCTTGCGGGATTCCTCGTCTTCGGCAGCGCGAAACGCCTTGTACTTCAGGAACTCTTGCTCCGTCAGACCTGTCCTCGCCGCCGCGCTATACGCCGCGTCGGAACCTCCGTACTGCATGCCCTTGTTGACTTCGAGAGCAGGTGCGCCGCCTGATTTATCGGCGGGAGACTGGTTGTTTCCGCGCATGACCTGCATCATGGCCGCGACCGCCTGTTCGATGGTTGCAGGACTGTCCGTGAAACGAGACAGGATATCGCGGGCCTGCATCTCCAACTGCGCCTGCGCGACTTCCGGACCTCCTTGGCGATCAAAAGGCGTTGCATACACGCCGTTTGGACCCTTTTGATCCGCTCGGTTGTCCGGGTTTTGCCACCCTTCGTACATCGGACCCGGGTTGTTGGTCTGGCTCAACAGGCGAGCCATTTCTTCTTGAAAAACGTCGGTCAATGGGAAAACCTCCTTAATTAACTAGCTTGGCGAGCGCTCCCGCGAATCAAATCCGTGCCGCGAATGCGCCCAAGAAGCGTCGCCACCTGAATGGGGTTAAGCCGTTCGCAGTAGCGAAAGTGCGCGACCGCATCCTCAAGCGATTGAAACTGTCCTGTGCGGTTCAGGTGAACATCGTCCGGGTGCAGCAGCTTCCACTGCGCCAGGTGCGCCTTGGTATCGAGCGCGTAAGCCGCCGCATCCTCTTCGGGAACCATGAGCGTGTTGCGCAACTGCGTCATGAGATCAACCGCCGCCAGTCCGTAGTCCATGCGCAGGTGAATCTCCTTGTACGCCCACGCCGCGAGTTCCAGTCCGAGAACCGGACCTGCCATGCCTTTGAAGTAGACGTACATCGACGACAGCGAGCGCGTGTCCACGGTGCCGTGCAGCAGATCGCTTGTGAACGCCGTCATGACACCGCGCAGCGTCATTGTTGACCCCGCAGACAGCGCGAATGCGCCCGTATCGGCGTTCATCGGTACGTGCGTGATGGCGCAACTCTTCACAATCCAGCGTCCGCCGCGTCCAAACCACGGCTTCTCCAAGTCTCCTGCAATCGAGAATCCAAGGACCCCCGGATGCGCCTTGACATAGTCGTAAATGTCACGGCCAATCTGCGTTGGCGAGAGGACGAATCGCCCGAACAGTTGTTTTCCTTTGCGCCATACGGCCACCGGTTTGCCGACCACCGATTCCGAGATCCGGTACTTGTGGTGAAGATGGTCAATGTCAAGGAAGCCGGACGCCAGAAATTCGTCGGTGTCCATGTCTTCTGGCGCGAAGGTGTTGCCTTCCGCATCCTCTTGCGCGGACGCGATCGGACCCTCGATGTACAGGGGTTCATCAACCGCGACCGAAGTCATGACCCTTCACCTCCCGCATGAAACTATCGACCATGCTGTCCGTGATTCCCTGTTCCGCCGTTGTGCGCGGGTTGTCTTCGGACTGAAGGACCTGCCGAAGCAGCGCGAGAGCTTCAAGAGGCTCATCTTGCGGCTCGTCCATGACCTCCTTCAAGATGTCAAGCACGTCCTTCAGGCTGTCATTGGCCGATTCTGTCTTGCTTGGATCGTGATACTTGCCAACGCCATGCTTCTTCTCCGCTTCGTCGATGCGCCGTTCAATCTCCGCGCGCTTCTTGCCGCTGTATCGCTCCTTGTACTGAGCGAGTCGAGACGCGGCATTGCGGATGTGGGCGATCGTGTCAAGCGGGTACGCCTTGTCCTGCGGATCGCCGTACTTCTTGTCAGACTCCGGATACCCAGCCTTTCGATGGCCACCAGGATTCGGCGTGGCGCTCATGACCTTGTCGGCCACGAGAATCGCCATCATGCGTTCCATGCGTTCTAACCGCCACTGCGTTTGATCTTGCGTGGTGTGTCCCTCCTTTCTCATGTCTCGCGAGGTTTCGGCGGACCACCTCCCTTGCCGGACTTCGCGGGCGACTTCTTGGCTGCCGTCCGTGGTTTTGGCGCACTCTTTGGCGCTTGTGTTTCAGGGGCCGTCACAGGATCTGGTTCGGACTCTGATACGACTTCCGGTTCAGTTACGGGCGCCTGCGCTTGCGTCGCCTGACGCAGCGTGTCGGCAAAAGCGACTCCCGTCTGCTTCAGCAACTCCTCCTGGTACGGATTCCACGCCATGAGTTTGACGTGAGCCTCGGAGAGCGACGCTGCGCATCGGTGCATGATCGCCGCCGCGATGGGAAGCGTTCGACTCGGGTCTGCTGTCGGCGCATCGACGAACAGCGGCAGCGCGATCATCCGATGTCCTTCTTGCTCCGCTTGGTGTAGCGCCTTGAGCAACGTGTTTTCGACCAGTCGCCAATTGATTCCATCCGGTCGAAACGGGTAACAGACAGCCAGATAGATGCGTCGATATGGCGTTCCTGCTCCGCCAACCGCAATGACAGAACCCGTTGTAGCCGGAGCGCGCCGGAGCGCTTCTTGCTGCAAAATCGGGCCTGCTACCGGAATGAATTGACGCCCGAGTTCGCCGCGAATGTGCATCGCCTCGCTAATCGGCAAGATGCAAGCCGTTGCGTCAACTCGCGCCGGATGCCCCTGATGGATCGTCGCCGCCAATGCCACCGCCTCCTTGTCCAGGGAAACTGGCCCCGGTGATTTTTAGTCCTCGTTTTGCCGCCTCGATCTGCATGATGCCTGGGTGCATAGGCACGTTCGCCCACCAGAATTCTTCCGACTTCGGATATTGGACCCCGTTTTGCTGTGCGATCAGTTGGTTGAGCGTGACAAGCCCCATACCCTGGCGCATCTTCTCGATGTTCAGGCGTTCTTGCTCCAGTTGCGTATCAATCCCGTGCCACACAACGCAGAATTCGGGATTGACCTTCTCCACGAGTGGGTTTAGCTGCGTGTCGGAGATCGCATAGAGTAGATTGTTCATGCTGCGACTACGCGACTGACGCATGCGCGAAGGTTTGGCGTCTTGATCGGTGAAACTGTTGCTGATGCTGCCCGATACAATCCCGACTTCCGAAGGATCGACGCCGAGTTTGCGGGCGATCATGTTTTGGACCATTTCGTACGTCTGGATGAACGGGGTCTTGGACAGGTCTTGCGTGTTCAAGACGAGTTCCGCCTCTTCCCCGCCGCGAAGACGGAGAACGGCCAAGCGTCCGGCGTTTTGCGCGCCTGCCGTCTGGTTACGGATGAGCCGCGCGAAGTCTTCATTGCTCTGGCCGGACGCAAGCGACAGCGATTCGAGTTGTTGCCCGTTTCGCGGACTTTTTAAGAGCAGCAATCCTTGCGGGATGCTGCCCTGGGTGAGGATGCGGTCAATGTAGGTGAGGATCAGGATTTCAAGCGTGACCGGCTCAATGAGTTCCATCAGTTCCGGCATGCCGTAACCATTTTGCATGAGCGCCGGGAACGGGTTGCGAATCCCGAAGATCATCTCTGACGCGTTAAACTCCGCCCACACCTGGTCCTTGTGCAGTTGCACATAAGAGATGGGAGCAACGGCCTTCCCGCGTTCCGTTTGCGCCGGATACAGGTCGCCCTGAACCTTGATGATGGTCGCGCCGTCCACCGCCATGAATTCAAGCGGCGAGATGTCGCCCCATACCACTTGCGTACACATGCGGTCGTAGACCAGCGTGTTATAGATTTGTTTCTCCAGGAAGTCGCGGAGTTTGTCGCCCCGGTTCGGGTTGTAGATTCGACCCGTCTGAATCAGGAACTCTTCGATGCGAAACGCTTCCGCTTTTTCCGCGTCCGTCATCGGATGGTTGCGCACCCTTGGAACCACGCTGAATCCGACATCTCCGTCAAACATGGGGCGGCGGGCGAATCGTGCCGCCTCACGCATGAAGTTGCGCAGGATCGTGTTGAACACCTGACTGCGACTAGCCGCATAACGCAGCGTCTCGGGGCTCAGGATGTCCGGCGTAATCATGCGGCCCTGCCACAGCCCGGTCGTCGGGTCTTCTACGCGCAAAGCGCCTGGATCGCGGATGTAACTGACTTCCACGTCGCGACGGCTTGGCATGGCGCGCGCCCTCACGTATTGACCGTCCTTCTTCATGGCAGAACCGCTGTACTGGGCCAGTTTGCGCGGCAGTTTACTGGAAGATGGGGCTAGCGGCATAGTCGCTCATCCTCTCTCCGCATTTTTCGCACGTCCACGTTGATCCCACGAGCCGCGCATGAGGATATCCGCATGCGTTGCAGGCGATTTTCGGCATACTGCCCGAAGGCACGTTAAAACCGAGTTGCGCATGAAATCCGGCCATCGCCCATTCGTTCGCCTGATCTTCGCTGATGCGAGGCGCTTTAATGCGCGGAACAGGCGCCGTTGGCTCGATATCCGCTTTGCTTTTCGGGTGATTGCGCGACATGGCAAACGAGCCACACAAGAGCGCCGATACAAGGTCGTCGTGTCCTTTTCCCGAAGCCGCAGCCTTCTGTCTGTCGTCGTACACATAGGAGGCGAGTTGGCGATACAGCGCCCGGCCATGCAACCGCAAGTCGTTATCCCACAGGAATTCGTCCAGCTTGGAGATCATCCATGTCTTGGACTTGGTGGTCGTGAGCAACCCGAAATGACCGTCGTCGTCTTCGTAGAGGTACGAGTACGGATGCGTCAGCGTCAGGTACTGGATGATCGCGTGACCGTGGTTGTTGCGTTCGACCGCGAGACACGCCTCGCCATAACGCATGCCCCACTCGTGAGCCAGTTCTCCGAAGTTGGCGATCGGGATGCGATCGTAATACTCGAACACTTCCTCGCCCGTCGCCTCGTCCAACCCGACCATCGCAGAGAAGTCGCCGTTTTCGTTGCCTCCCGCCGGGTCGACGCCAATCACATAGGTATGACCGGGTTCCGGTTCCGCAAAGACGTGCATGCCTGGTTCTTGATCCGTGTTCGGTTCATGCCCACCAAAGGCGAACGCCACCTGCTCCATGTCGAACACGGTGCTTCCCGACCGTGACCAGCACGTTTCGGAGTCCTCGGGATACTCGCGCTTGAACTTCTTCTGTTGCTCGCGCCGTCTCTCCCGTCGCCACGCAAGCTGCGCAGGAGATAGCAAATGGCGAGCCATGAGTTTCTCTTCTTCTTCGTTTAGCGGAAAGATGTCCTCGTACGTCACTTCTTCGCGAATCGTGTTCGTTGGGTCATCCCACCACGCGTAAAAGAGCGCCTGAAATCGACTGTCTCCCTCGATCGACCGATGCCATTCCTCGTAGGCGTAACTGCCTGCGCCTGAAGGAGTCGTCTCAATGCGAATGAGTCCTCGCGGCGGCAATGCGCCTAAAATAGACGAGACCGACTCTTCGACCCACTCCGGTTTCCAGAAGGCGAGTTCCGAGATGTGACACATCGTCGGAGTCAGTCCGCGCAATGCGTCTGGCGATGCTCCTGACATGGCGATGATCTGGCTGCCGTTTCCGGCGAATCGGAGTTCATTCTTGGCTCTCACCTGCGCGTTTTTGCGCCCTGGATTCAGGCGTTCCTTGAGAGCGGGCGACAGGTTCTGATAGAAACGGTGCATGGTCTGGAATATCAGGTGCGTGGATTCTTCCCTGTGAGCCAGAAACACCACTTGCTGATTGTCGAGCAGCACAGCGCGCGCGAAGTATTCCGCCATCGTGAGCGTCGAGAAGCCGCCTTTGCGGTATTTCAGGATGTAGTCCGAGTCCGTCTTCTCCTGCCAGTAGCGATCCTGAATCGCGTTGAAGCGAAACGGGATCACGCGGTTGCTGTCCTTGTCGATGATCTTTAGTTCCTGCTCAACGAACATCCTGATGTCATCATCCGTGACCTCAAGTTCGCGCTGTGATACGACGATTCGTTCGAGACGGTCTAGGTATCCCACGTTGCATCCGCTGCCTTTGGAACCGCCTTGGCGTAGCAGGTAAAGATCACGCAGGTGAGCGATCCGATAGGAACGGATACAGGTTCGGACGTGACATGAACGCGCGTGATCAGACGTGATTCAAGCGCCTCGTCGGTCACCTTCGTCATGAGCGACAGGGCGCGATATCCGCAACCTCGTATCTGAAACTCAGGATGATGGAGCGCGGAAATCTCGACGGCAAGCTGGAGTTTCGACAGGTCCGTCGCTGACTTGACTCGCAAAATATGCATCGTACAGCCCCTTTCAAACGCAAAAAAGGCGGTCACCACAGGCCCAAAGGCTTGCAGTGACCGCCGTTGTATAGGTGGGTCACGATCATATCGTTGACACCAACAATATGATCAAATCTCTAATCCCGGTCTCATGTATCGACCGTCCTTGAAGTGTAAAATGAGCTTTCCTGTGATCGGAGGTTGCAATCGCCCAATCACCATGTCTCCATCGCGAATCTCGACGCACAGCGCGGGCGGATGATCATCTAATTCGATCTCGATGCTATATGGATTCCGCACCCGCTCCGTCTGCCGCTGACGCTGCTGTGCGACGGTCTGCTGGAGACTATTCGTTGCCGTCCTCGTTGTCTGAGCCATCCTCCGCCTCCCTCAACACGACTTCGCCCGCTTCCATCTGCCGCGCAAGCTCCCGCATCTTATCGACCCAGCCGCGCCTCGCGTGATACTCGGCGACGGCCTGCTGTAGCGCCTGCTGCCGATTCTGGAGGTCGCGCTCGGCTTGTTGGAGATGTTCGAGCATCGTGTTTAACTCGGCCTCTTCGGCGTCGATCTTGGATTGTAGGGTGGTCATTGCGTGCCTCCTGATGATTGAATATATTTTTCTATCTCATCAAGTGGTTTTGGACTTACCTTCAGTAGCCGAGGATCATTATGCCCGGAAGATGGCTCAAAGAAATACGGACCACTCTCTGCACGTCGCTCTCCTATCGTCGATTCAATACTCCTCGCGATATACAATGCATCGGCCAAGACAAATATTATATCTTGCGCATCGCTGACAATCCCCGGGGATATCGGACCACTCAAAGGCGATCCCGTGTTCTTCTGGACTCCCGCCTCTCCCAACTGCAATTCAATGTTTCGCATGACAGATTTGAGTTCATCGGAAAATCTCCTGATATTCGTAACAACATCCACCAATGTGTTTGGTTCGCTCATCATAGTTTCCTCCCGTTATTTTCGCCTCAAACTTCCTTCGATACTGAATCCCATCGGGCGTTGCTGTAGTTCGACCTTCAGTCGCTTGCTCGCTTCTTCATCCAACTCAGCAACCATCCGCACCCCTTGCGGCGTCATCTCGGCGTAGCAGGTGCCGATCTGCTGCCCGTTGTGTGTGAGTGGAACGTGATTCTCGGCAGGCTTGGCGATTGTGCGCAGGAGCGCGGACTGTTCGGGGGAGAGGCGGGCGGAGAGCTTCATCGTTGCCGCCTCCACAACATCCAGGAATACACAATCGCCCATACATACACGATCGTTACGAATGATCCGAAAACGTACAAAAGAGGCGGAGACGGCGGCGGTACAAACAGAATCACGTACCAAAACCAGAGTTGCGACAAGCCGGCGAGAGTGAATGCGAATATGCTAAAGACGACTAGCAATCGGTTCATTTAGCCGCCTCCGGTATCACGAGGATGGTGCAGGGGCCTCGGTAAATTCCCACGACCATTTTGGAATCGGTTGTCACGTCAACAATCCGTATAGCATAATCTTCAGATAGTGTGTTTATCGCAACCCCCTCCCGCTTCGCCAGCATCGCTACGAG
>JAEHJW020007558.1_pt1 | contig 10376 bp, 19 predicted proteins | sample 9271431 | NCBI WGS metagenome assembly JAEHJW02
GCGGCGCTTTGCCAGATCGTCAAGGATGGCGTCTCTGGCGATTTTGATTTTATTCATGATTCAGTCTCCTTTCATTTGAGTGCGCGTTCGATCATGATCCACACGACAAGCACAAACACGATTGCAGCGATGGATACCGCGCCAATAATCGCGACGGTTTCATGCACAGACGCCGGAATTGGCTGCTCCACGCCCTTGCGCAGTGAACAGAAGCAGTCCCCGTTCGGATCGTTGCTGTTCGCCAGCAATCCGTCCATCTCGTCGCAGTAATGCCAGCCTTCGTCAATCTCATCCTGCGTTAGGCTCGGCGGATCAATGTCCCGCATCAATTCCAGCCAGCGTTGTTTGCTCATACTCATGGTTATCTCCTTTCAGTTCGGCGTATTTCGCCAGTATTTCTCCGTGGCATCGTTTTGGATGACACCAACAGCCCAAGGTTTTACCCTTGAGCTGCCGGATCTTTTTCATGAGTTCCGGCTGTTGCTTCAGCCATTGCTCATATTTTTGAATCACCTCTTTGCGCGTGCCGTCTCTTCCGATGGTGAACGGATTGCCCCATTCGCTGGGGCGTCCGATGTAAACGTCATACCTTTCTTTTTTGCAGTGAACGACGCGGGTCATACCTCGACTTCTTTTGCCAGCTTTTCCGGCAAGACGTGAACAATAATCGGGGCTTGCCAGTCGATTTTTACCGCTTTATGAAGGCGATGCCAGCCATCAATGATTACGTGCTTTAGTTGCCCGTCAGAGTTGTCCCTAAGCTCGACGGCAATCAGCGGGACTCCAAGGTTTGCCGCGTCGATGTTCTCCGGCTTCAGCGGCTCCTCGAACAGGTTTTTGTTTGTGGTTAGGATGTATTTCGCATCTTCCAGCGTAAGCTCGGCTGTGGGGATTTTATAGCCCCGCCGCTCGGCATACGAGATAAGGTCAATCGCCATATCCACAAACCAGCGCGTTTCAGTCCCGTCAGCTTGCCGCCACGAGAACACTTGCACTCGGCGGCATGGAATGTCCATAACTTGCATCACCGGCCTTTCTTCAAGGTCATACCCTTGATTACGAGGACTCCGCTTTTAATCTCCGAGCGGATCTCCTTCGCTTTTTGCATAACTTCCTGACTCAGCTTGGAGCCAGCCGTCAACGAGGACTTGGCAAGCATCATTACCCTTCCGCTTGCATATATGCTGCCAGCCGTAATTGCTAGAGCGCGGATAAAGACAGCATCCTCTTCGTGAATCATCACGAAGTCTCCGCCAGCTTTATGATTTAATACGCTCCCCTCTATTTCGGATTTTGAGAGGGCTGACTTTTCCGTGTCCAACGGAGCGAATAAATTTCGCACCGGCTTTTCCGCCTTCGGATTTTTATCCGGCTTGGACTTATCCGGAGATGGCTGCTTCTTTTGCGCAATCGCCTTTTGCTTCAGCGCAGGTTTGGCGACTGGTTTACTGGCTGGTTTCTTGATTTGTTTTTTCATGATTTGTCCTTTCGTTTTAAACCGCTTTCTTCTCGCATGAGACGAACTCCGGAATGCCGTTCATCTTGTGATCCCATCGCATCGGCATGACATAGCCGAAAACTCTATCCCATGCGGTCTGCACCGCCATTCCACAAAGCTCCGGGTCTTTTCCAAAGCCCTCAATCCTTACACCCCTGACAGTTTCAGACTGGCTGGCAATGCGTGCCGCCTGCTGAAAGATGTTCATAAAGTCAGGATTGAACACGGGATTTAATTTCACCGGATCTCCGTTTGGAAGAACCTGCTGCCATCGTGGAAAGTTCAGATTCTCTGTGTGTATCTCCTGCTTGTATTTCCCCTTTCCGTAAGTTTCGAGCGTGAACTCGAAAATATGGCCATACACTTCGTTTCCGTTTTTTGGATAGTATTCTATGTGCAGGGATTGAATCGGCTTTTTCTTTGAAGACATCTCATAGAACCCGAGTCGTTTGAGTTCCGGTATCGGAATGCGGATTGATTTGCCGCCGTCCTCAAGATCGCCGCTCATGGTTATGTCGGCTTTTTCAACAAGAATAACACCAAGCATCCTGCCGTCTGTTGCCACAAGGCGATAGCCGGGGTGGATCTTTTCGAGATTCACCGCCCTTAGTGTTTCACGGGAGTCGGATTTGGTTTTCCATGCAAACAGTGACGCCGCATAGAACAGATGTGCTGGCAGTGTGATTTTTCCTTTCATTGGTTTTGACCTTTTTTTGTTGGTTGTTGTTTTGTTCAGTCCCACGCCCACGCCGATATTTTCTGCTCTCTGGCTTTTTGCTTAAGCTCAAGCCATTTTCTATCATACCTTGCGTGACCGTAGCCTATCCATATATCAAACAGGATCGAATTAAAGCCTTGGAGTTTTCGAGATGCGAATTCGTATGCGTCCTCGACAACAACATTAACCCTTTTTCCGGCAGGGGCGCTCATTGATACCGAGCTGGAAAAGAATTCAGCAATGCCTTTGTCCTTCTCCACCACGGTTACAGATTTGACTTTTGGCAATGCAATCACCTTTCTGGCAAGCCACCCCATTCCCATTCCGCCGATAAGCACATGGCCTCTAGCGTGACGAAATGCTGTTCTCTGACTCAATAGTTCGCTTGGTGTGATGCTCATCCAAGTGTCTCCGTTTTTGTGGAGCACTGGAATGCCTATCGGAGCCGTGAATGTCACATGCCCCATTTTACGATCACGCTTTGACATTGATAGGTAGGTTCGGGTCCATCTTGGTTCGCCAAGGCTCCACGCGAAATAATGCGGACTTCTAAATTCGTAAGTCGGCAACGTCCTGACGCAAAAACTCATTTCACCGACAGGAATTCCGAAATTCCCCTTTGAAGAGCATTCGGGGACATCTCCGAATGGCTTCATGAACTCGTTGATGTAAGACCTGAAGCTCTCTGCTTCAACCACCAATAATCCGCCATCGTATTTGATTTCGTCGCTCCATTTAACGCTGGAGTCGATGTGATGCTTCGGCACTTCTGGCATTTTTGGTTTTTTCATAATTTTACTCCAAGTTGAATCGACGGGCCGGCATGTCCTCGATCAGGGCTGCACACGTTTTCTTCACTTCACCGACTGCCGCGATGATGCGTTGGCGGGATTGCTCTGAATGAGCGACGTTTCCCGCGTCTTTTGTTTCCACAAGCTCACGAGCCTTGGCGACTGCCGCTGCCAGCTCGGTGTCGTTTGCCATGTTCAGCGAGTTAAACCGGCTTATGAAGTCTTTGAGATTGTCGATGGCACCTGGAGCCGTGAATCGCTTGCCAGTAGTGCCGGGCTTCACTTCAAGTCTTCGGCTCAACTCTTCAACGAACGAGGCGAACGATTCGCGCAAGGTGCAAACCATCTCCTGAACGGCGGTGTCCATCTGTTCGCGAAGCTTCTTGGCCTCACGTTTCTTCACGTCTTCCGGCAGATCTTTCGGGACGTTGAACTCAAGCCATGCGTGACGGATTCCGAACTTTGCGGCCATCTCGCGGATTGAAGGATAGTCTTCCGCTCGGAAATATCCGTTTAGCTCATCCCGAGCATTGTCGATAGCTTCGTGATAAACCGAAAGAAACTCCGGCACAAGGATCTCTTCGATCCGCTTCGTGGCGTTTTCAATGCGCTCCTCGAATTCGAGGATCATGCTTTTGCGGACGAAGTAAACGCCCTCACGCAAGCAGCTCTGCATTGAATGGCCGAGACACCAGTGATAAAGATCCCCAAGCTCTTCGTAGATCGCATCAAGCTGGGGGCAGTTGTCGATTAGCCGCTTGCTAACCGTGATTCGCCTCTTGGTCTTTTCGTCGTCTTGCTTGTCTTCGCTCGTTTTGAGCTTTGACTTGTCGGCTTGTCGGCTGTTTCCCCAAGACCGTCGAGTGAGGCTGAATAGAGCAGCCTCCTCCAGAATTTTTGTTGTTTCAATTTTCATGTCGTTTCCTTTCGTTTGTTTGCTTTCAATCTTCCAAGTTAAACCGCCGATGAATCACGTCCGCCACTTTGGCGGACTCTCCGTGTTGCGCGGTTGCTTTCTTTGCCGCCTCTTTGGTTGTCGGCGTCTTGATTGTGTCCGGCACGAGCTTGGCCTCGATGACGTGCTGGCAGATGCGCTTACCGTTTGCGAACACGCTTTCCTTCCATTCGGCACAGTTGCACGACACTTCCCCGTTGTCGTAGAGGATCGTCGTGTAATGAACGCTGGGATCAACCGAGCTTCGGAACTGCCAAGTCTTGGTGATTTTCTTGTTCTTCTTTGGTTTCACAGTCGTCATTCCTATCCCTTCGTTTATGAACTGGATATTCCCATCGCTCATTGCCTCATCTATTGCAATCGTGTGACTACACCATCCAGACGATTTAAAGTTAGAACAAGTGCAACTGCATTCTCCATCTGCATAAAGAAACGCTTGGCCATCCTGACGGTCGAATATTCTGAGGATTTTATTCATACCCTGAATTTGAGCAGCAGGTTGTAGTTTTCCTTCTCCCACTCGATGCAAACCGAGCGGGACTTGTTCATGAACAGCGGAGTTCTCCGCGCCACTGATTCGCCTTTGTCGTTTTCACGCCAGCGCCCTACCGGCCACACTTCCCAGAGCTGCGTTTCGTGATTGAAGTCTATCTCACTCACCCGCTCGACGGTCATTTCGCCAAGTTCTTGCAGCGGGATCATGTCGCTGTAAAGGCAGGTTGCTTGCCCGCCTTTGATTTCGATCATCATTGTTTCTGGCATAACGCCTCCTTTCACCATTCAGGGACCATCATCTCTATGGGATGATCGTCCGATTCAAGCCGACTGTTTCCCTCTCGGACAAAGCCAAGAGCCTCTTCAAATGTGTATCTTCCCGCTTCATGCGGAAAGCTCGTGTAACCACATGCGTCTGGTTTCCACCATTGGTTTTTGTCGCATGACCAGATGAGCCATTTTCGATTCATATCTCTCCCCTCGCTTCTGCCAGAAAGGCGTTGAAGTTCTCCTGATCGAAACGAAGGATAAGCTTTGTTATCGCCTCAATTACTTTCGGGCTGTTCGGAGACAGTTCGATGTCAAAGTCTCCATCCCTGTGCTCGATGGCGAACGAGCAAACGCCAGTTGCAAGGATCTCCGATGTCAACCGGCATTCGTTGGCGTGAATCATTTTCACCTTCTCTTCGAGTGCCGGATTGTTGATCTCAATGGATGTCTCGACCTGCCTGCCATTCGGCAGCATGTATTGTGTGAATGGTATTTTCATCGCGACACCCTCGCTTGCGCGGCATTTACCTGCCGCTGATTGAACTCCGGTTTCTTTGTTCGCTCCGCCACATTGCCAAGTGCATCCTCGATGAACTTGGTTGCCTTCAGGCAATCCGCACCGGCGAAGTTTTTCGCTTCAACGGCGATGTTGCCGTCCTTGATGGTCACTTCGATTTCTTTTCGCATAATACTCCTTTCAGTTTAATTGATCTTTGCGTTGAGTGTTTGCAGCCGCGATTTGCGGAAACATATAGTAACCTGCCAGATAAAAATCCAGCAGGGTGTTCATGTAAGTGTCATGATCCGAATTGATGATTTCCGCCGTCATGATCTTCACGCCCATCTTTTCGTATTCAATCACCATGTCAGCAAACCTAACAGCGATGAGGGCTTGCTCGGTTTCATTGAACGCCTTTCGGGCTTTTATGGCGGCAAGGGAAGCTTCAGCAAGTTCCCGCCTTGCTTTCTTGATTAAGTCGCTCATCGCATTCCTGTGATTCGGAGCCGGATGGTTCCATCCCGCTCATTTGTTCGTTGAACGCTCTGGCCGCGACGACGGGCCTCCATCATGACTTTGTGAGTGCAGTAAACGTCCTTGAGTCGTTTGCCATCGTTGCCGCCGATGGCGTTTGCTATCGGCTGTCCCTGTGAGCCAAAGAAGTCATAGAGCAACGCAAAGCCGCTGCCGTCGCGAAGCTTGAAGACTCCGATCTCCCATGTTGTGCCGTTCACGGCAATGGCATGATCGCACTTGCCGAGGTCATCTTTCGTGATGCCTTTGGGGAGCGGATAGCCGCCGACGCTCGTTCCCCACCAGCCGTAAGTTTTTTGATTCTCTTTGAAGTGCAAGCCGAGTTCCTTCACGGCTGCCTTGAGTGCTTCGAGGTCTTTAACCACCAGATCAATTTTTGCGACGTGTGACATATCATTATCCTTTCGTTATCTTGATTCGGGTTGAGCGGCCTACTCGATGCTCTGGCACCAAATATCCGCACACTGAGAATTTTTTGATTTTAATGTTTCCGACCCTTGTTTCTCCGATCAGCACCGACTCCCTTATGTCCCGCATGAGCCGGTCCCGTTCGTTGCTTAACGCCTTCAGCCGTTTGTCCATCGACATTAGCAGTGCGGCCATTCCCTCCAATGATGTTGCGTTCATTTCCTGTCCTTTCCTTTATGGGTTTTAGTTTCAATCGGCAGTGATGATTCGGGCAGACCAGCATTTCAAGGATTCGCTCATCGCCTTTGCCTCTCATGCTGTGCGTCTGGCCTTTGATCTTTGTTCCGCAGTTCGGACACGTCCAAGCAATCAACCACCACAGACCGTGTGATGGCTGGCTGACTTGGCTTTCTGATTTATGGCGTTTCATTGCTTGCCTGTCGCTTTCTCAAGCACGAAAGATAGATTGGCAAGCGCCTCCTTCAATTCAAAGTAGCGCCCACCACGATCTCGCTCGAATTTCCTCGAAATATTAGCCACCGTGCGAAGAGCTTCGATCTCAAGAATAATATCAACCCCAATCTCCCCATTTATCAACTTCGCCCTTTTTTCTGAATCGAAGCTTTTTGAACACCCGTCGCAAATCTCATAAAGAGTCAACCTTGCGCAGCATCTATTTAGCTCCCTGTCGTTAATTTGCGAGCATCGGGTCGCAAGATCATGCAGTATTCCAGAGGTTATTTGCAGTGGAATTCTCAGAATGCTAGTTCCTTCGTTCCTGAGAATCTCCTCAAACAATGCAGGGGTGTGAACAGTAAACTCGTGCATTATTTTTGGTCGTGCTGCGTGGTCTATTTCCATAGTGTTCATAGTTTTTGAATTCGAATGTTAGCGGGCGAATCTCCGCCCTTCGGTGACTTCTTTTTCCTTTCGGAAAAGACCCTGCTTGCTGGCGGACAGGTAGCGTCCGCTGGCTGCGTTGCGTAGCGCCTCGATCTCGACTGCGCCGGTCGCCACAAACGGAGTGATGTATTTTGACGCCTCAATCAAGCTGACTCCCAGATCATCGGACACGAAACAGCATTGCTGGATTTCGCGGCCAGTCCAACCGGCTGACTCTGGAACCTTCTCGCTTGGCGAGATGCCATATTTGGTTTTCTTGATCTTCCATAGCTCGGCGCCCTCTTCCGCCGATGGCAGATCAAAGAAGTAGGTGCCGAGTGCGAACCGACTCGTCAAAGCCGATGGTAGGTTTGCCGCATTGTTGCATGTCGCAATCACGAGAATTTGACCTCCGCCGATGGCGTCAATTCCCTTGAGTGCGGCTCGGATGCGAGCTTCGCTTCCGCCCACGAGCGAGTCTTTCATGCCGCCAAAGTCCATACGGACGCATTCGCACTTTGACTCGTTGCGGGTCGCCGATGCAATGGCAGACTTGCCTGTGCCGGGGAAGCCGACAAACAGCATTGCTGCCAGCCGGTTTTGATTGAGACGATCCTGCATCCATGTGAGCAGGACGCCGATTTGATCTTGCGTCACGCCGGACAGGTCGCTGCCGGATGCGCTGATCGCCTTTTCGATTTCATCCCACCATACAACGATCTGCGGCGGGCGCTTGCCACTGATCTTTCGTTGCAGCAATTCCTTGACGATCTTGTAGCCCTTAACATCGCTGAACGACATATCGTCATCCCTGATCTCGACTCCTGGAAGTTGTGCGATATACGAGCGGCGCAGGCGGGCGATTTCGGACAAATCTATCCCAGACTTGCGAATCGACATTGCACAGAATTGTTCCGCCGCGAACGCCGAACAACCGAGCAGGCCGGTCGCCGCTTTCTTTACGTTTGCAGGTTTCTCTTCAACGCTTGCGCACTTGATCGTCTTCTTTACGACCTCTTCGAGTTCATCGGCAAGTGGCAGCGGCTCGGACACCATGACAATATCGTGCCGCAACTCTTCCGGCAGTTTCCAGAGCGGCGAGAGCAGGACGCACGTTGACCCTCTCGCTTTGAACACGTCGCGCAAATTCCAGATCGACTGGATAGTGAGTGCGCGTTGATTGCCGGACTCCATGAACAAGTGTGCGTTGTGAACAAACACGATCATGTCCTGTTCGGACTTTGTGCAGAGATTCGCAAGCACCATGTCAAGCGGAAGCGCCGGATCAAGTTGAATGCTTGAAACAACAGCCTCGCCCTTTTCGTTCAGACCGCATAAGCCGCGAATGCAATCCCATTCGATGCGTGCTCCGCTGTTGATCTTGTCCGCTTCGTCAATCCAACCTTTGATGGCGACACGCGGATCTGATGTTTCGCGGGCGACAATCGGGACGCCATTGCGAACGATGACGGAGAATTTTGTATTGGTTTCGATCATTTCATGTCCTTTCATTGCCCCCGCTTCATGCGGGGTTCAGTTTTCGGTATTGAGCCTATGAACTGAAAGGGACGATCACTAAATGATCGTCCGTGTTCAAGTCATTGACTGATTTATTTGACAGCCGCCTTGCTGCCGAGATCCTTGAGCCAATCGGTTGCCAGCTCAAAGGCGTCTTCCATCCCCCACATCGGATTGTCCTTCGTGGACATGACCGTTGCGACGATCTCCGCCATCGTATAACGCTTCGCCATCAACATTTGATGGCAGACAATGCTGCCGGGGTTTGTCGGCCACATATCTTCCGGAACGCCTTTGGGGCGCTTGTAAGTCATGTCGAATGTCCCCTTGACCGGGCTGACGCCGTTCAAGTCGAGCACGACTTTCCCCATGCGGACAATCTGATTCGGATCTCGCTTGGCCTTGGCGGCTGTTCCCTTGAGGGATTCACGCGCCAGCCCCTTCTCCTCAAGAAAGAGCTTCAGACCGTCGGGGCCGAGTCGCTGCTTTACGTTCACTTCCGTGGCAGGGCTGATGTCCATCCCGCGAGCGGCGGTTTTAAACTCGATGTTCTTTCCGCTGTTCGTTGTGTATTGAACATTCTGGACCGATGTCGGAACGACACGCGCACGGGATTCATTCACCATTTCAACGAAGTATTCAACGCCGGACAGTTCAACGATGTCACCCACAAGCAACTTTTGTTTGCCACTATGGAAGTCAACCCCTTCTGGATGGGTGGTTTCATGAACCGGCTGAATGTTTGCCGAGTCGATGGCTTGCCGCTTGTCAAGGTAAGCCTCATGCCGCTTTAACTCTTCGTCATCCACCGGATGCGGAACCGTTGGGACCGCATGTTTCTCCGGTTTCTTGGATGCGTTGTGCTTCTTGCAGTCCGCCTCTGCCTTCATTCGCATGGCGTCTGCCGCCAGTCCGCCACGAGCGATTGGCTTTGATGGTTTGCTCGCTATGGGAGCGGGCTTTGCTGGTTTCTTGACCGGCGCTTTCTTGACTGATTTTTTCATTTTTCTCCTATGGTTTCGTTTCTCGGTTTCAAGCAAAGGCGAGATTGCGACGCGCCTTGCTCACAGACTCACGGCGGGAAGATTCCCCGCCGCTCGCCAGATTCAATCCGCCGGACTTCGGCTCGTCTGGAAAGACGGGACCGCTGTAACTCCAACGCGGCGGGACATACTGAACGATCTTGATCGCTCCAGATAAGATCGGGTGTTGTTGCGCGAACTTCGCGGCTTCAGCCTTGGCTTGTTGCGCTGGCTGACTGAGTGCTGCCATTAATCGTTTGTGAGCTTTCATGTTCTTGTCCTTTTCTTGCTTTCTGTGTGAATTATTTACCTATTTTGGAAAAAAGCTCAACGATTGACCTGTATTCAAGTCTCTCCTCATCCGATAAATTGTGTTTGATCGCAATTAAATCAAATCCTTCAATCCATTCAGAGAAAGAGTGCTCTTCGCACCCTATTTTAAGGTATCCATGCCTTGAATTTGATGCTCCATGACCCCTCGAATCCAGCACAAACAAAACTGGCTTAACCCACGCATCGCCGCAGACCTGCGCATTGCCGGAGACCTGCGCATTGCCGCAGACCAGCGCATTGCCGCAGACCAGCGCATTGCCGGAGACCTGCGCATTGCCGGAGACCAGCGCATTGCCGGAGACCCACGCATTGCCGGAGACCTGCGCATTGCCGGAGACCTGCGCATTGCCGGAGACCAGCGCATTGCCGGAGACCTGCGCATTGCCGGAGACCTGCGCATTGCCGCAGACCCGCGCATTGCCGGAGACGGCTCCCCATACAATACAGTTCTCG
>JAEHJW020002396.1_pt1 | contig 10374 bp, 17 predicted proteins | sample 9271431 | NCBI WGS metagenome assembly JAEHJW02
GTTGGCGAACTTCGTCAAACGCATCGGTCAGGACGAATCCCCACCAGTCGCCGCGTTTTACGTTGGCCATGCTGGCCGAATGTACGTCCAGGCCATGCACCCCCTGAATTTGCTAGTCAGGGACGCTGAAAAAATCCGAACCGAATGGGCCACCGGGAACATCCAGACCGAAACCAAGGCCCGAAATACCGACCGACTGGCCGAACAGGGCGCTGTCTGGGAGCGGCTCATCCAGGCCAACGAAGCCCAAGGAGGGCACTGACATGGCAAGCAAAAACCTGATCCAGACCGTCGCCGTGACTGCCGAATTGTGCGGCGGAACCCAGCTTTCGGAATTGGCGGCAAAAGCCTTTCTGGCTGACCTGGAGGCGTACCCGGAAGCCCGCGTTATCGCCGCTTTGTCTCGGTGTCGCAAAGAGCTTACGGGACGGCTGACGGTAGCTGCGGTAGTCCAGCGCATACCGGGAGGGCGCCCCGGACCCGAGGAAGCATGGGCTATTGCCTCAAAGGGCGGAACCAGCGAGTCCGCCACCAAGGTCTGGACGCAGGAGATATTCGCCGCGTTCGTCGAGGTGCAGGAGATTTACGACACCGAGGGTCCCATCCCTGCCCGGATGGCGTTCAAAGAAATCTACGCTCGCCGCGTTGCGGAAGCGCAAGCCACCGGCCGCCCGGTGGAGTGGCAGATCACCCTTGGTCACGATACCGCAGGCCGCGCCCCCGCCATCGAACGCGCCATCGTTGCTGGGTATATCTCCGCCCAGGATGTCCCCCCCCACCTGCTTCACCTGGTGGCGTTGCCGACCTTGACACCCAAAGACGCCTTGCGGTTGGCCGCGAATCATGGAATCGCGCTTCCTGAGCCTCGGGCCGCCCAAGCCGACCCGGAAGTCGTAGATCTTCACCTGCGCAAGATCCGCGAGATTCTGGGGGTAGCTGAGTGATGTACCTCGACGAATCCCTCCCCGCCGGCGTCCTCGACAACGCCGAAACCGAGGCTCTCTGGGACCAGTGCGTAAAAATATGGGGCACGAGAGCGCATGACGAATGGCCGAGGTTTAAGGCTCAGGCGGAGGGTGCGGAATGATCCGCCACAAATTCCACGCCCAGCCCACCGAATGCGACGGCATCAAGTTCGCCAGCAAAGCCGAGGCCAAATATTACGGCCAGCTCAAGCTGCGGCAACGAGCCGGTGAGGTGGTTTTCTTTTTGCGGCAGGTGCCGATCCATCTTCCGGGTGAGGTGCGCTACGTAATGGATTTTATGGTTTTCGAGGTCACGGGGGAGGTGCGCATGGTGGACGTGAAAGGGGTTGAGACGGAAAGTTTCAAAGCGAAAAAGCGCATGGTCGAGGCGATGTATCCGATAAAAATCGAGGTGGTCAAATGAGTGAAGCACCCGAAGGGTATTACAGCGATGCCGACGCAATCCGCGCGGCTCTCTCAAAGTTTGGACCGATGACGCGAGACGAACTCGTAAAACGGGCATGCGTGGAGCGCTCGGCGCTGGCAAAAAGCCTCTACGCGCTCAAAAAGCAGGGAGACGTGATCGAGGAGGGCGACCGAGTGATGTTGGCGAAGGGCTCCAGTCCCGCGCAGGCTGGACCCAAAGAGCCCCAAGTGCCCACGCCCACCGGTCAAGCGCAAGAATGCAGCACGGAGCACATAAAGCCGTTTTGTGACGTCTCCTTCCCCCCTGTGCATCCGGGGGTTGTTGCGCTCAATGCTGCCGCACAGCACCTCATCGACCTGCTCGCCGAAAACGCGGCACTCACGGAGCGGATAGCGGCCCTCGAATCGCGCCTCTCTACCATATCGGAGGCGCTGGCTACGGCGGATAGGCTGCAAGTCAAATTCGCGCAACTGCGGGGACTGCTCGATGACTGACACCGATCTCCACCACAAGATCCTCACCCTCCTCAAACGAGGGCCATACATGCGCCCAGAGATTGCTCGTTACTGCCGTCCTCACACGTCCGAGGAGGTAGATCACATGCTGCTGAGGATGGAGCGCAACGGGACGATCCGGTATCTGGGCGCCGTGGGCCTCTACCAGTTGGTAGACGCATGACGCGGTTTACGACCCCGCGCTGGCAACGGGAGTATCGCGCGCCACTCAGCAAGGAGGAGCGGCAGGAATTGCGACAGGAGGCGCTAAAGATGGGATTTATCAGCCTGGAGGATGAGCGCCTTAGTAGCCTGGAGCGGGATGCTTTGGCGATGATTGTAAAAAGGGTGGGGAGGATGTTGCGATGAGCGAACATAAAAAATTGCTTACCGAGTCGCAGGTAGCAGATTTGCTGGCCATCAAAAGGCGCACTCTCGCGCGGTGGCGACAACTCGGCATCGGGCCGGTTTATACCAAAGCCGGTGGATCCATCCGATACGATCCGCGCGATATAGATGCATATCTCGCAAAAATGCGGCACTCGGGGACAGGTGCTCACGCATGCTGACAGAGGCCGAGATTGCCCAGATATTGAGCAACGCCGCATGGGCCGCAAAGCGCCTCCCACCCGTCCGCCTTCCGCGCTGCGAAAATGTGTGGAACAGCCTGCTCGCCATGGCGCCAGTGGATGATAGTTATCCAGAGGATAAGCCGGTTTATGAGCCGTTTCCGCAGTCGCTACTGGATGATCTGGATTGCGCAACGGGATGGCTCGTACATCTTCCGGTCAGAGAGCGGCGCATCATGTGGATGCGCGCCGATGGGCATCAGTGGGCGCATATCGCCCGTATGTCTGGAGTTACTCCCCGTTGGTGTCAACGGCTATGGCACCAAGCTGCGGAACAGATCGCCGCGCAAGATCAAACAGGGCCGCACGCATAGGTCGGATCCCCTGCTCCCAATTTTCCCATGCGCGGGCCGTGTAGCCGATCAGTGCAGCCGCCTTGGCCTGGGTCAGCCCGGCGGATTCGCGCCAGGCTTTGATTTCTGCTGGGATTGGGTTATCCGAGCTCATTGGGCGGATAACTTAGATTTGGCATCGCATCAATCATCCGTGCTTCGCGGGCAGTAAATCCAGCCTCCGCGAATATGTCTGCAACGGATTTGTCAGGCACTATTCCTGCCAGCCGCAGCGTCATATACGGCCCCATTTCGTCAATTATCATCCAACCTTTTGGGCCTAATGTCGCCACGTCTATCGTCCCACCAGGTGTATCCAGAGCAATCACAATATCCTCTCCTGCCTTGCGTTGTGTAATCATTTTCCAATCTCCTTGTTCCCTGGTTTCTGGCCCGTTGCCGTCCGTCCATGTGTTTATAATAGTCCCCCTGCGAGGGACTTGCAAGGACTTTTTTGCAGAAATATGCACAAAATGTTTTTATATAGCATTGTGTAGCATTTTATAGCACTGCATGGGCACGATGACGTAAAAAGTGCACTAAACTGCACGAAACGACCAATTTGTGCAGTTCGCACTTTCCCGGTTTTTACCCTATGCTTTGTGCTATTGGTTTCACAGATACGCCCTGACCTTTCCGGTTGGGGTTTTTGCTTTTCGGGCGTCTGCAAGTGCGCGCTGCAGGATGGCCTCTTCATCAGCCGTAATCCAGAATCTGGCCAGCTTTAACCCGCTGGCCTTTTGCTTGTCCCGGTACGCCTGCTGTGCCACCCTGACCTGATCTGCGCGGCTCATCCTTTGACTACCTCGCTAGTCGCAAGATTGAGATACCACTGGCCCAGCCGGTCCATGGCGAGCAGGACTTTAGCGCCGGGGCCGGCGAGATCCAGCGCGTGGCACAGAGCTGCAAAAGAGCGTTCGGCAGCCCAGTGGTAATAGCAGGTGTTATCACCTGCGGAAAACAGGATTTTATATTTGCCTTTGATGAGTTGAGATGCTGTTTTCATGGCGTCCTCCTTGGTTGTTAGGTCTATTATACTGATTATGCGTAATCATGCAAGCATTTTTTTGGGGGGGCGTCGAAATGACTGACAATATCACCATGCTCCCCCCGCAGTGGGAAAAATTCGCCACGGAATACGCGCGTCTCGGTAATGCGTCCGAAGCGGCCAGAGTCGCTGGGTACTCTGCCAAATGTGCCGGACAGCAAGGATGGGCTCTCCTCAAAAACCCTCAAATTCTCGCGCGTATACAAGAGCTGCAGGCCGATTGGCACTCCGAGCAAGTCGCCGCGCTCAAGACGCACATCTCCCCGGCTATCAAAGCGCTGGGTGGCATCGTCAAAGGTGGCGGCAAGCACGGAGATCAGGCCGTAGTACTTGCGGCAACAGCACTCCTGGACCGCGCCGGATTCAAGCCCATCGACAAGTCGGAGGTTAAATCTACTGGGGTAGTTCAAATCAACATCAGCCCAGTGGACGACGAACTCTAGGCCGCCATGGCCGAATTTGCGCTTACACCCAAGCAGCGGGAAGCCACAAAGCTCCTGACCGGCCCGCAGCGCCATTCTCTGCTGGTAGGTGGCTCCCGGTCTGGCAAAACCTTCGCGTTGGTGCGGGCGCTGGTCATCAGGGCAATCAAGCATCCATCGCGCCACGCCATCTTCCGACTGCGATACAACGCGCTCAAGGCGTCGGTGGTCATGGACACGTTGCCCAAGGTGCTGCAGCTCTGTTTCCCCGGCTTGACGATCAAAATCAACAAAAACGATGGGTACGGAGTGCTGCCCAACGGATCGGAGATATGGTTCGCCGGGCTCGACGAAAAGGAGCGCGTCGAGAAGATTCTCGGCATGGAGTTTGCGACGCTCTATTTCAACGAGTGCTCGCAGATTCCGTATGACTCGGTGCTGACGGCTCTGTCCCGTCTGGCGCAAAAGGTCGAAGGTCTACGCAACAAAGCATTCTACGACCTGAACCCAAGCGGCACGGGCCATTGGACGTACAAGATATTCATCGAGAGCAAGGACCCCCGCACCGGCCAACCGCTGGCGAACCCTGAAAACTTCGCCAGCATGTTCATCAACCCGGTGGACAATACCGAGAACATTGATCCGGATTATGTGGCCTCGCTCATGTCCCTGCCGGAGAAACAACGTCGGCGCTTTCTCGACGGCAAATACATCGCCGAGATCGACAACGCTCTGTGGACGCTGGACCTGATCGAGCGGCAACGCATTTTGCCTGATCGGATGCCGCCCTTGCAGCGCATCCTGATTGCCGTGGATCCCTCGGGGTGCTCTGGACCGGAAGACTTCCGCTCTGACGAGATCGGCATATCGGTTGGCGGCATCGGCGTCGATAACTGCGGGTATGTAATCGGTGATCGCACCGGGCGCTACTCGCCGGAAACCTGGGCGCGCATCGCCGTCGAGTCTTGGCGCGAGTTCTGCGCCGACAAGATCATTGCCGAGAAGAATTTCGGGGGTGACATGGTGCGGGCCGTGCTCCAGGGCTACGACCCGCGAGTGCCGGTCGAGGTAGTGACGGCGACGCGCGGCAAATTCTTGCGCGCCGAGCCAATCGCAGGCCTGTACGGAACCGGGCGCATTTTCCACGTGGGCACCTTTGAGAAACTGGAGGACCAGATGACCAACTTCAGCACGGCTGGTTATTTGGGCGACCGCTCTCCCGATTCCGCCGACGCGATGGTCCACTGTCAGACGCAGCTTATGCTCGGCCAGGTCACGCCTCCGCTGATCTTTGGTGGGCTGCTTATCTGATGGGCTGGCTTTCTAACCTGTTCGGGCGCAATGCGACACCAGCGTGCCCCGATCCCGTCCGCGCGGCCATCGGCAACCTGTTCGCCAAGGCTCGCCCAAGCCGCCCCGAGCGCGACAGCTACGTCTACCCGCGTTTCACACCGCTGGGCGCGCCGCTGGTCGATCACCAGGCGGTCTACAAGCCCGTCCCGATCAACCTGCGGGCATTCACCCGCACGACATACTGCCGGCGCGCGATCAACGTCATCAAAGACCCGATCCGACAACTGGACTGGGAAATCCGGCCAGTCAAGCACGGCACGCCGCGCCCGGACTGGAAGCGCCGCGCGGAGATCGTAACCTTCTGCCTGCGCCATCCGAACGACTCGGACAGTTGGGGATCATTCATCGAGCAACTGGTCGAGGACTATCTTGTCGGCGCGGCGAGTTACGAGCAGCAACTATCGAGCGATAAATCACGCCCACTCTGGATGTGGCCAGTGGATGGTATGACCGTCCAGATTTATCCGCTGTGGACGGGGGATGACCCGCACACGCCGCATTATCTCCAGGTGCCCGGCTGGGGCGCCGCCGTCGGCAACGTGATCGGCGGCGTGCAGTTCCTGGACAGCGAGCTGGTATACATCCGGCCCAATCCCTCGACCGGTGACCCGTTTGGCGTGGGGGCGGTGCAGATCGCTTTTGACACCATCGGCAAGTATCTGGGCGTCAACGAGTACAGCGGCAAGGTGGCGGCCAACGCCAACCCGAACAATGCGCTCTGGCTCAAGGATTTGACGCCAGAGCAGCGCGACGAAATCCGCGATTACTGGCAGAACGAGATAGAGGGCCGCGGCGAGATGCCGTTCTTCGGGGGCGCTGAACCACCCTCTGTCATCTCGTTCAAGAACGGCGATAGCAGCCTGTACCTGAAGTACATGGATTGGCTCGTGCGCGAGATTGCTACCGCTTTCGGCATCAGCCCGCAGAACATGGGCCTGGAAGCGGACGTCAATCGCAACACCGCCGAGATCAGCGTCAACCGGGATTGGGATACGGCGATCAAGCCCGTGGCCGTGGCGATTGCGGATTACATCAACCGCAATACCATCCACAAGCGATTGGGCTGGCACGACCTGGAGTTCCAATTCGTTGGCATGGATCGGGAAGATGAGCAGGCGATCGCCACCATCAACCAGATTTACCTAAAGAATAACGTGCTGACGCCAAACGAAGTACGCGAGAAGCTGGGCCTGCAGCCGCTCAAGAGCAAGTGGGGCGACATGCTGGCCGCTGACGTGGCGATTGCTACGCAGGCAGCCATGATGCTGGGTGATGATCTGGACCCGATGCTGCTGCCGGACAAAGGGGTGCAGCCGGGCAAAGACAGTGGGCATGCCCCTGCGTTGCGACAGACCCCAAAAAACGGTGGCGATCCCGCCATCAAGGACAATCCTGACAACGTGAGAGGTGACGAGTAATGGCAATTTTAGCGCATACGTTGAAGGCGGTAGATGGCAACGGTTGGGCCGGTTCCGCCGCGGTGGCGTTGGGCCTCGGCAACAACGTGGCCAATGCGGCAGGTGCCGCAGCCGGCGATACGGTAACGGTGGCCGTGGCCTTGGCCGGTGATGAAATTCCGCCAAGCTATAACGTGCAGGTCACGCCGTCTCAAGCATGTTTCGTCTCGGTGAGCGGCAAAACGCAGACCGGGTTTACCATCACCCTGACACCCACGGTCAGCACCGCGACGATTGCCGCCGGTACTGTTGGCTGGTTGTTGGTAGCGTAATCATGGCCCGCGACATCAAAACGGCGGACGCTCCGATGGCGGCGCTCAATCCAGACAGCTTGCTCGCATCCTCCCTGCGCACCCGTTATGAGCAGGCCGAGCGCGATGCCGCAGCGGCGATGCGAGCGCGTGATGGAGCAGCACATGGACGGCATCTCATGCTGGCCAATGCGCTCGCGGGCGTGCTCAACGTGCTCAAATAATTTTGCGGTGGTTCTCCTCCTCCTGGCCGGTCTGTGACCGGCTTTTTTATTCGGGGTCCAAATGACAACAGCCTGTGCCGGGATATTGATTGTCGCGCCTGGCCCGCGTTATTTGCTCCTGCAACGCAATGATCGAAATGAGTGGGAAGGGCCGGGCGGCCACATCGAGTCCGGCGAGACAGCGGAAGATGCTGCCCGGCGCGAATGCCAGGAAGAGATCGGCTGGAGTCCGCAAGGCGAATTAACCGAGATCGACCATAACCAGCACAAAGGCGTGGATTATAAGCTGTTTTTGTGCCGAGTGCGCAAGCCGTTTGCGCCCCCCGCGCTCAATCATGAGCACGGCAAGTATGGATGGTTTACGCCCGATGTTTTGCCGGATAGCACGCATCCACAGCTGCGCCAGTTGATCGAGAAACGTTTGCAGGCTGCCGGGTGGACTACATCCAGACCATACACGCTGCCGGATTTGCCGGAGTTCAACGACGCGCATTTCAACCCCCGCGCTCAACCGTTTTATGACCGCCATGTGCGGTTAAGTGATAGACAAGGAGGCGAGATAACCGTGGATCACCTGGAAGAGTTGGCGGACCTGGGGTTGCCGGAAGAGGCCATTGATGCCGCCCGCGTGCCCGATTCAGTGCGCGATAAATTACCGTCGAGCGCTTTTGCGGTGCCGGGCAAGCGCAAGTTGCTCATCACCGACGAAAAGCACACGCGCCTGGCGTGGGATATGGTCACCCGCACACAGGGTCTCACTGGTCAGGAACGCGCCGAAGCCCGTCGCCGGATTCTGCGCCGCGCCCATCAACTCGGCATCAGCACCGATGGGTGGAATGTCCACGCGGCCAGCATCGAGCTGCAGATCGAAGCGATGAGCCTTATGGTGCCCGACATAAAAGGGCATCCCAACCGGCACCCGTTCTCCGGCATCGTCACCCGCATCGGCTTGCCGAGTGACAAAGCGCCCGGCGGCTCTGCGGGCAAGCGCGTCATCCTCACACCCGAGGCCGTCAAGGCCGCTATCCCGTCGATTCTGGGGATGGGCGTCGATTATTCGCATGATTTTCGCGGCCACGACCCACAGCGAAAGATCGGCGTCATCACCGGCGCCAAGGAAAAAGGCAACGCCCTTCACATTGAAGGCTTTTTTTATGCTGCTGACTTTCCCGAGGTGGTGGCGGAAATCGTCGCCAACAAGCGAAAACTCGGCTGGAGTTACGAGGTGCTGGTCGCCGACGGTGGTGCACAGCATGCCGAAGATTTGTTGATCGTTACAGAGTTTGTTTTCACCGGTGCAGCCGTACTCCGCAAGGACGCGGCGGCCTATAGCACCACGACACTGGCTGCCGCTACGGAGGATTCTGACATGGCAGAGTATGACCACAAGGCTGATGAAAAAGTGATGGATGAGGTGAAAGCCCTCAAGAAGCGTATCGAGGAACTGGAAAAGTCCCAGGAAGAAGATATGCGCGAGGATCGGGCGCGGATGCGCAAGGCCAAGCGCCATGAAGCTGCTGAGGATGATGATGAGGGCGGTCGCCGTCGCAAGCGTGCCGCCGAAGACGAGGCGGATGACGATGGCGACGGCGAAGAAATCGACGCTAAGCGCCGCAAGCGTGCCGCCGAAGATGGCGATGATGAGGACTACGAGGGTGAGTACGTCCGGGCGCGCCGCCGCAAGGTCAAGGCTGCCGGTAGCCGGTCCCGTTCCATGCGTGGGCACGTCCGCGAGCTGCGCCACCGGGCAATGGACATCGCCAGCAAGGGGCTGCCTGAAGAAGCCAAGGAGTTGCACGATCTGGCTGATAAGATTGAGCGCGGCCATTTTGGCGAAGACACTCCCGACGACGCGGAATACCGGGGCGAGCGCGAGTTCTACTACGACGATCCCGTCGCCAAGCCGCGCGGCATGGAGCCGCCCTATGACGACCTGCCTGATATCCATGCCAGCGGCAGCCATCGCCCGCAGCGTCGCAGCATCGCTGCCGGCGCCCCAATGACAAACCCGCGCTTCGACGGCATTGGCCTCCAGCGCATCGGCAACGATACTGCGGCCGCCATCGCCGCTCTCGACGCGCAACTGTCCGCCAGTGGCATCACTGGTCAGGACTCCATCAAGGCCAAGCTGGCCGCTCTCCGCAACGCTCGCTAAAGAGGTGATCCCATGAGCTTCTCTGTTCAATCCGTGGGGTTCGCCAACCGTGGCAACCTCGCCAATCTCGGCATCAGCAACGAAAACGCGATGAAGATGCGCACGCATCAGTCCATCGCCACCATCCTCCGAGACCCCAAGGCCCCGATGGAATTGCGCGCTGCAGCCACCCAGCGGCTGCAAGCCGCGGCCCTGGACTTCCAGGGTCCCGGCGCCGTTGAAATCGGGCTGTTCGAGCGCGAGATCGTCGATCTCGTCCGCCGTAACAGCATCATGCTGGCTCGGGTCCGGGCTGAAAAAGCGTCAGGCCAGCCGCACCGGTATATGGAGCAGACCGCGATCGCCACGGGCGGCTTCACCGATCCGCGCAACATTGCGCCGACCGCCTCGGGCCCTACCCGTGTCGAGCGGTACGCGACACTCAAGGCCATCGTCGCGCAGTCCAACCTGACGCAGTTTGATGTGGCCGTTACCAAGGCGCAGGGCATCTTTGGCGACATCGAGGCGCAGGATATCCATGACGTGGCCAGCGCCTGCATCGTCACCATGGCGCAGGCCGTTTGGAACGGTACGGATACGAGCCTGAGCGCTCCGACGACCACGCAATACATGGGCCT
>JAEHJW020009660.1_pt1 | contig 10370 bp, 10 predicted proteins | sample 9271431 | NCBI WGS metagenome assembly JAEHJW02
ATTCGATCCCTGAGCTGCGAACATCCCGGCCTGAAAGCGAGGGGGTGGCGTGGGCGTTAGGACGCCGTGACCGCCGGGGTGCGGGTGTGTTGGTGAGAACCCACGGTGGGTGCCTTGTTGGAGGTGATCATGGCTTTACGATCCAAGGTCCGCGACGCTCAGAGGGCGATTGCGGCTCTCGACGACAGTTACGGTCGGGCTGTCGTCCGACTCGAACAGGCCGTCGCCCGGCGGGCCGAGGTCCTGTCCGAAGCCGACCGCCGCGTCGCCGACGCCCAAGACGCTGTCGCGGCGCGCGTAGCGGAGATGGCTGAGGCCGTGTCGGTCGACTTGACAGCGCAGATCCTCGACTTGGACACGGCGGAGGTCCGCCGTTGCGTAAAGGCCCGCCGCGCTGCGCCCGCCGGCCCGGACAACTCCTAGCACTGACCGACGAAAAGACTGCTCCCCGCCGAAAAGCGGTGAAAGGCCGGCCATCGCCGGAATCCCTACAAGCCCCGGCGGCGCCGACGCTGAGGGTAGCCAACGGCGCAGTCGGCAAGTCGCCTTCGAGCGCCGCGACCCCCTATCACAGCCCGCACAAATACGAAGTCCCCCGGCTGGCACCGGGGGACTCAACAGCAAGGAGCTGCAAACACGTTGACAACCCAAACTATAGCCGACCGCGACGACAACAGGTGGGATGTTCGTCCTGCGTCGCAGATCCCAGCGGAAACTGTCAGCTGGGTGTGGCCCGGGCGGATACCTGCCGGGAAGCTGACGATTATCGAGGGAGACCCTGCGACCGCCAAGTCGACGCTGGCGTTGGATCTCGCCGCCCGTGTCACCAAGGGGGCGGCATGGCCCGACGGGGCTGAGGGCGACACCCCCGCCTCGGTGCTGCTGCTGTCAGCGGAGGACGGATGGGGGGACACGATCCGTCCCCGCCTCGAGGCAGCCGGCGCTGACCTCGGGCGTTGCGTGTGCGTGGCGGCCCGGTGGAGCGAGGGCGACGACGGCCCGGTGTTACGGCCCGTTGTCCTACCCGACGACATAGCCTGGATAGCACGCCACGTCGAGCGTTGTGCAGCGGCGATGGTCGTCGTCGACGTGCTCGCCGCCTACCTCTCCGACCGTGTGGACTCCTACAAGGACCAGTCGGTGCGCCGCCTGCTAACCCAGGTGGCCGCCGCGGCGGCGCTCACCGGCGCTGCGGTGGTGATGATCCGCCATCTCAACAAGGCTTCCGGCGGGCCCGCCATGTATCGGGGTGGAGGGTCGATCGGCATCGTGGGAGCGGCCCGCGCCGCGTACGCGGTGATAAGAGACCCCGACGACACTGACCATCGGCTGCTCACGACCGTCAAGTCGAACCTCGCCCCCGAAGCACCAACCTGGGGGTATTCCCTCGTGGGGGTGCCTCACCTGGGAGTGGCGCGTATCGACTGGGACACCACCGCTGACCCTCGGAGCGCGGCCGAGCTGCTAGCCGGAACGCCGAGCGCTGCCCTGGGCGAAGCCGTCGCCTGGCTGAAAGCGTGGCGATCCGATCATCCGGGTGAGACGCCCTCCGCCAGGCTCCTAGACGACGCCGCCCAAGCTGGGATAGCCCCCACCACCCTCCATCGGGCCCGGAAGCAACTCGGGCTCAAAACACGCCAGACAGCCGACGGGTGGGTCATCGCCTGACACTCCAGGCGACGCGGCCCCTCCCTGCTGTGCCCTCGACAGGTGACGGCATCGCCGCATTCCCTCGCTGGACGCCAGGGGCGGCGAGGGTCAGATGCCCAGATTCCACATTCCCGCCCACGACGACCGGGTTCATTGGAATCTGGAATGTGGAATCTGGCTTCTGGACGAGCGGGAGACGGGGGACGGCCCGCCGGGGGGGTCAAGCGACCGACGGCCACCTGACGGTCACCACGACCGAGTCGGTTTCGGCCCGCCATGAATGGCCGACACCCGGGCCCCACATGGCGTAGTCGCCTTCGGCCGCGAGGAGGTGGCTGCACTCCGACAGGTTGATCCGGAAACGGCCTTTCACCAGGACCAAGACGGTGGTGCGGTGCTCGCTTTCCACCCACTCGGCGCGTTCGTCCCCGGCCGGGTGAATCCCCCACTTGATCTCGACGTCCTCCGAGAAGCGGACGTCCATTTTTTCCATGAAATGTCCGACAACCCAACCGCGGTGCGACTGTCCCTCCTCGGCTGCGTTACCAACATGCCATTGTCCGACGCTCACAACATGACCTCCAAAGCGGGCGACTCGACCCGTTCGGGGTCGACTTCGGCGAGCCTTCGCAGGCCCTCGATGAACGCGAACAGCGCTTCGTTGCTCCATCTGGGGTCGTTGATCAGGCGCCTGAGACCGTTACGGTCCACAGAAGAGTACCGCTTGAGGTGCGACGCCTCCCAGTTCGCTGCTAAAAGATGGCCGTAGTTGGCCCACCACTTGGGGTCGTGAACGGCGACAAGGCAGGCGAACTCGAAGTTCCCGGTTACCAGGTTGACACCGAAGCCCGTGCATTCCATCCGCCACGCTTCCCGGTGGGCGTGAAGCCAGCGCATGGGGCCCGACGCGTTCTGCGGATGCATCGGAGCGGCCCTGCGGCCCGTGTCAGGGCCGAGAAGTTCCAGGTCGAGGCGGCCGAGGAGCTCCTCTTCGATCTCGCGCTCGACGGTCAGCGACAGTGGCGTCTCGTCGAACGCGTCGACGGTTGGCTGGTGGAACGCTTTGGGGATAACTGCGATGGTTCCGTTGCCGTTTAGGACCTTGGACGACCGCTCTTGGATGAGCAGGTAGTAGCCGGCGCCGAAGCACACGGCTACGAGGCAGACGGGACCGCCGACGCAGACGCGCCGGTCGAAGTCGAAGGCGCTTTGCGCGCTGGGAAGCCACTTGTCTCGAAGTGGCGTCGCGATGCTGGAAGCCGCCGGTGAGCGCTGCGCAGCGACGGCGGCGAGCTCTGCTTCGAGCAGGTCGGATGTGAGCGCGTACGTCGCGAAGTCGCTGCACGCGAACTGGGCGTCCAGCCCGTCCGTGGACATGTCCAGGCCGGTCAGACGGTACAGCGGGTTGTTAGCCAGCATCGTTCCGTCCGTCTCCGCTGCCGCTAGGCGCTCGATGGCCACGTCGACGTGGTGGCCGTCGAGGTGTACGTGCACGTCGCTTTGGGTGTTGTCGAGTTCGCAGTGCTCGGCGGTGGTTCCTAGCGGGATCGACCGGCCGACCCAGCTCCGCTCGGTCAGGATGCTCAACTCGACGGGCTCGGAGTCGACTTTCGCCCGGTATAGTCCGGCGGGTTGGCCGTAGTAGGCGGCGACCGCTTCGACCAGTCGGCTGCGCACGGCTGGTGTCGCAGCGCGCGTGCGTTGCGCCGGCGGGCGGGAGGTCAACCGTTCGGCGGCGGCGGTGACCCTGTCGTAGACGTCCTCGAAGCTGACGTCGCTATGGGCGGCGAGCCATGCGACGAACTCGCCGGTTCGCAGCTCCGGCCTACTGGCAGTGTCACCGGCGGGTAGCACGGTCGTCTTCGGGCGTGCATCGATTGCTAGGAGAGCGGCTATCGGCCACTCGAATTCGTCTTCGAGCACCCGGACGTTCGCTGGGCGGGCGCTGTCGAGGGAGCCGACGTCGCCGGCCATCCACCGGCGAAGTTGGCGCTCAGACAGAGCGAAGGCGTCATCGTGCATCTGTCTCGCTCGGCGGTGAAGCAAGTCGAGGACTTCGGCTGCGGTCAGGTGGCGTTCTCGTATCAGAGCTTTGAGGAGGGTTTGCCCGTCGGAGGCGACCGTGGCCACGAAACAGATGCTACCGGCGGCGAGCGAATGTCACGTAGATGGCAGCCCGGCGACATTCCGATGTCATGGCTTTCGGCAGGACATTCACAACATGCCCTCCTCAACTCTCCAAGGATCGTACGCATCCTCGCGTGGTTTCTCGCCTAGCTCACCGTCGGAGGTTCCCCCGACGGTCGTGCTCGGTCGTCTTTCTGCGGCCACTGCGATACCCCGACGTTCGCCGGCGGAGTGGCTCCGGGTGCTTCGCGCTCCGCACGGCCATGTCAACACCCGTAAGGATTACGCTGCCCGGGCCGTCGAGGCGACAATGTGTCTTAGCGAGCCGGCAGTCATGGGGCTCGCTCATTGGGTTGCGGATGTGTGGCCTGGGAGCCTCGCAGCTCTCGCCGGGGCCCTTTCGGTCGTACCGGATCTGCAGGCGGCGGCTACGCGTGGCTGGGTGGACCCGTCGTGGGCGACGAACCGGCTGTACGAGGCGGCCACAGAGGCCCGCTCGGCTTTGCGTCAGACGCCCAGGGTTTCGTCGCGCTCCCGGGGTCGGGCCGTTCTGGGCGGAGTCGACTTCGACTCGCTGGCGTCCGTAGACGCCGACCCTTCCAGCTCTGAGGCGGCTCAATGGGCGCAGACCGTGACCGGGTGGGTTGACCGCCAGGTCGGCGCCGGGCGCCGTTCGCCCGACGCGCTGCTCGTGGTGGAGGCCAACCTGCCCGGGTTTTGGGCCTGGTACGCAAAACGGGTGGATGCCTCCGGCGTCGGATCGCGTCTTGCGGAATCGCGCCTTGATGGCGCATGCGAGGCTGCCCCTACGGTGTTTCCCCCGCCGCCGCCGACAAGGGCGTTGGGGTCTGCTCAACGTCTCGTTGACTGCCTCAGTGCCGGCAGGTCACGGCCGGGCAGCTCGATAAGCGAGTGCTCACGGCTGCTGCTCGGACCGCCCCGGCGCAGGCAGTGGGCGCCGGATCGCGGCTGGCATATGGGGGTCGGCTACTGGTCGCTTATAGCTCTGCGGTCATGGGCCGCCAAGGCGGATCCTCCGAACCCTCCCGCTGTGGTGCTGCGATGGTGGTCGTCGACCATGGACACGATCAGTCGACTGCCCGCCCCGTGGGAGCTCGACGTCGATTCCTCCGCCGGGGTGCGCGCCGCTTGAACTGACCACAAAAAAGGGAGTGTCGCAGGCTCCTGTAAAGATCACACCCGTGCCGACAAGCAGGCGGACTGCGAAGCGTGACTCATCGGGTGAGGGAGCTAGGTGATGGCAAACCTCGCTGACCGTTGGCGCCCCCGGGCGTCTCTGGCTCGCACGCCGACGTCCCCGCCTTTCCGTGGTACCGGCCGGTCCGGGCCGCAGGCGACTACCGCTAGGCGGGTTCCGACGTGAAAGGCGTCGTCGTCGTGTTCGCCTTGGCCGCAGCCATTTTCGTCGTAGCTCTCACTGTCGTCGCGGGCGGTAGTGGCGCAGAGTCGTCGGGCGAGGCCGTTCTCAGCGTCGCGGAGATGGCCGCTACTACGTGCAGCGTGACCGGCTCGGTCCCCACGTTGAGCGCCGCGCAAGCTGCTAACGCCGATCTGATCGTGTCTGCGGCGATGGCGGCTAGCGCGGAGAACGCCACGGTCGCTCGTATCGCTGTCATGACGGCGTTGACCGAGAGCGGCTTGCGTAACGTCGATCACGGCGACAGGGACTCGCTCGGCTTGTTTCAGCAGCGTCCGTCCCAAGGCTGGGGGACACCGGCGCAGATCATGGACCCCACCTACGCGACCGACGTGTTCGTGCGTCATCTGACGGCCGTCGCAGGCTGGGAGACTTTGACCCCCTGGGCGGCGGCGCAGGCGGTGCAGCACTCCGCCTACCCGGACGGGTCGAACTACCAGCCCAACTGGGCGGCGGCCGGGCAGATAGTCGCCCAGGTCATATCCGACGCGAACACGCCCGGCGGCTGCGGTCAGGGTGGAGGCGGCCTCGCTGGGCCGGCTTCGTCGCACGGGCTACCACCGGGTTTCGCTATACCACCAGGAACCACGCCCGAGCACGCGGCGGCGGTCGCTTTCGCTCTCGCCCAGCTCGGCAAGCCGTACGTGTGGGGAGCGGCGGGACCTGCTGCGTTCGACTGCTCCGGGTTGACGATGGCCGCGTGGGCGACCGTCGGCGTCCAACTCGACCACTACACCGTCGACCAGCAGAACGAGGGTCAACCCGTCAACGCGTCGGCGGTCCTGCCCGGAGACTTGGTTCTCACGCCCGGCTCGGACTCCCCCGGCCCGGGCGAAGCCGGCCATGTCGGCATCTACCTCGGCGACGGTCTCGTCGTCTCGGCTATCGACCCGCAGTACGGCGTCGCCGTGCAGTCGTGGTCCACGTTCGTCTCTGGAGGCCTGATCGCAGTTCGCGATCCGGCGCCAGGCGAGTAGCAAAACAAACCCAGACACACCGAACAAGACAGGAGCGCAACCCATGTCCAGACTTGCCAACGCCTTTCCCAGCGCAATCAACGTCACCCCCAACACCACCGGGCTGCCCGGCATCAGTGAGCTTCAGAACATAGTTGGTGCGCTGCTCACGCTCGGTTTGATCGCAGCACTCGCCGGGCTGGCCTTGTCGGCGATCGTGTGGGCCGTCGGTAACCACAGCACTAATCCGGTTCTCGCAGGGCGCGGAAAGACAGGCGTCCTCGTGGCGTTCGTGGCCGCCGCTCCTATAGGCGGCGCTGTCGTGCTGATCAACTTCTTCGCCGGGGCGGGCGCTCAGTTATGACCATGAGGTCGAGGAGGTTCGCGCTCGCCGCTGGCGTCGTTGGGGTGCTCGTCGTAGCCGCAGCGGTCGCGGCCGTCGGAGGGGCCGGTCACCGGCCGACCCGGACTGCTGCATCTCGAGCCCGGCCGGCACCCACCGTGCAGGTCCCCTCGCCGCCAGTCGGTCCCGCCAGTACCAGCCCGATCCCGGTCCCGGTCAGTGCGGACACGACGGTGCCAACACAGACACCGGTCCAACAGCAATACGACCAAGCCTTCGAGAAGGGCTTCTCGACTCCAAGTAACCAGGCCGAGTTGTCGCGTATCGAAGCGATCAGACTGCGCAGCCCGGCGATATCGGGAGGGTGGCCCGACCTGCCCGCCTCGGACACGCCGGGAGGTTGGACCCGCCAGTTCGTCAGCGGCCTGCTCGACATCAACTTCGCAACCCAAAGCCGGGCTGCGCTCGGCGCGTGGCTCGTCGCCGAGGAAGCCCCCGATCTGATGCCGGGAGTTCCACCCGCCGCCCGCTACGGCGGGCTTTACGCCACCGTGCTGGACCCTGCCGTCACCGGCCAGCCTTCGCCGATCCCCTCCGACGCTGTCTGGCAGGCTGACGCTGCCGGAGGTGTGCGCTGGACGGCCAGTGACCTGCTCGTGGGGCCCGACCCGCAGTGGCAGTCGATGATCGACGCCGGCTGGCAGCCGACCGACCTTCGAGGTGGGGTCGAGGACGTGTCCGGAGTGCTGGCAGTCACCGAAGGGTCCACTACGACGAGCCATCCCTTCTCCGCCGTATTACAGGTCGGCTCCGCACGCTGGCACGACGGGTATGGGTCGGTCCTGCTCGCCGGCTGGAAGGAGTCCTGACGTGTCGTGCTCGGTGCTCGACCCCCTCAGCTACGCGACCTGCGCCGGCAGTGTCGCCCAAAGCGTGGCCGGCGACGCGTTCGACAGCATCGCCAAGTCGTGCGGGAACGCTGCGCAGTCGGCGACGCAGTGGCTTTGGACGCAGATCAACAGCGCCACCGCCATCCAAGTCGGAGGCCAAGGATTCTCGACCGTCGTGGCGATCGTCGCGGCCATCGCCGGCACGGTCGCCGTCGCTCTGTTCGCGGTGCAGATCATCCAAAGCGTCCTGCGCCGGGAGCCGGGCGGCCTCGGACGGGCCTTCAAAGGCCTGCTCGTAGCCTTCATCGCAGGCGGCGTCGCCGTCGCGATCCTCAACTCCATTCTCGCTGCCACCGACGCCCTCTCCAACGGGATCGTGCAGACCGCCGTGGGGACCAGCCAGGCCGGGCTGGGACAGCTCGTCCTTGGCTCCACCGCCGCTGCCGCGCTCACAGGTATGATCTCCGGGCCGGGCGGAGCTGCCGGGGTGCTGCTACTCGCGTTGGCGATCCTCGCCGCAGTAGTGATCGTGTACCTGGCCCTCGTCGTACGCAAAGTCCTGATCGTAGTAACCGCCGCCTTCGCTCCCCTCGCGTTCGCTGGGAGTCTCGCTGACATCACCGTCGCCTGGACGAGACGGTGGATCGAGTTCACCCTCGCCCTCGTGTTCTCCAAGCTCGTCCTCGTGCTCATCTTCGTGATCGGCTACTTCATGCTGATAAAAGGTGTGGGCCAAGCCGGGTCCGGCGTCACACAGGAGATAACCCAGATCATCTCCGGGGTCATCGTGCTCGCCCTCGCCGGTTTCGCACCTTGGTTAGCGCTCAAAGTCGTGCACTTCACCGGCGAGCACGCAGGTCAACTTCACGCCCTCGGCGCGACCGCAGTCGGCGGGGCCGCCTCCGCTGCGAGGATGGGACAAAAAGCAGCTCCGGTGCTTCGCGCGTCGGGCGTGGCCTCCCCCACCAGCGCCGCAGGTGGCGCCGGCAGCACCTCGGGCGGTAGCGCCGGGAGTTTCGCCATGCCCACGTCGAATCCCGCTGGACCAGCCACCGCAACCGGTGCCGGGCCCGGTGCCGGGCCTTCTGCTGGTCCCGCCGCTGGGCCATCAGCTGGGTCGGGCGGGGACAGTCCCGACGGGAGTAGTCCCGCTGGGAGCGGGTCGGGCGGAATCCCCCGGCCGTCGGTAAGCCCCGGCCCTGCCGGCAGCGCTGGGGGTAATGGCGGTGGTGCTGGCCGAGGCAACCCCGTCGGGGTGGGCGCCGCCGGCTCCGGGTTCCCTGCAGCGGCAGCCACTCGGGCGCCTGGGCTGCCCGTACCGCCGAGCGCTGTACCCGTGGGCGCTGCGGGTGGTGCTGCGAGCGCGGGAGCGGCCGTCCCGTGAGCCCGGCTAACAGCAAACGACGCGACGTCACCGACGTCGACTCGGCCGCTAGCTCAGGTGGACCGACAGGATCCGGCTGCACGAGCCGAGACAGCGCAGACAGCGACATGGCAACTCGATTAGCAAGGAGAACTTCGTCGTGACTACCAACACGCCATCGGCTGTGCGCTTCGCGCGTCGCTCGACCCGGGGCTTGCTTCTCGGCTTCTCGACGCCGAGAGTCGCCGTGTTCGCCGCCGCCGCAGTCGTCGCCGTCTTAGCTCTCTTCGCAGGCGGGCTCGTCGGGTTCGTCGTTACCAGCGTGGTCTGGGCCCCGCTCGCAGCGTCCGGCGTTGTTCGGATAGCGGGACGTCCAGCGATCGAATGGTCCGCGACGGCGTTGCACTACGGGGCCCGCAAAGCGACGGGCCAGCTCGAGTTCCGATCCCGGCCGACCCGCCCGCGTCCCGCCGGGACCCTGGCCCTTCCCGGCGACGCCGCCTCGCTTCGCCTGCACGTCGACGAGGTGACCGGTGCGGCGATGATCCACGACCCGCACCGCCAAACTCTCACCGCCGTCCTGCCCGTCAGCCACCCTGCGTTCGCCCTGCTCGACGACGCCGACCGGGCCGGTCGCGTCGGGCGGTGGGGAAGAGTCCTCGCCGGCCTGGCGGCCTCCGGTACGTGCGCGGCGATCCAGGTTCTCGAAGCGACCGTGCCGGACCCGGCCCGGGGGCAGCGGGAATGGTGGGCCGAGCACGGCGTCCACGACGGCGGGTGGGCCGACACTCAATATCGTTGCCTGCTCGACCAGGTGTCGCTCGACTCGTCAACGCATCGCAACACCATCAGCCTGTCGCTGGACATGCGCGCCGCCGCCCGGGCGATACGAGCCGCCGGTCGAGGCCTGCGGGGAGGGGCTGCTGTCCTTCGAGCCGACATGGCGAGCCTCACCGACGGGCTGCGCGCCGCGGGGCTGCGCCCGGGACAGTGGATGCCCGAAGCCGACCTCGCCGCCGTCGTACGCCACGCTTTCGACCCTGCCGTCGCTCTCGACGCCCGCAGCGACCCCGCGGCCAACCTCGACCGGGCAGGGCCGATGGCGGTCTCGGAATCGTGGGACCGGCTGCGACACGAGACCGGCTGGTCGCAGGTGCTATGGATATCCGAGTGGCCGCGGATCTCGGTTCCCGCAGACTTCCTGCACCCGATCGTCTTCGCTCCTGGAGTGCGACGAACGCTGTGCCTGCTAGCCCGCCCGCTGCCCACCAGCTCCGCCTTGCGCCAGATACGCCGGGAAAAGACCGAGGCGGTCTCGGACTCCGCTCAAAAGGCGAGGATCGGCCAGCTCGCTGACCTCTCCGACAGCGTCGAATACGAAGACCTCCTCGCCAGGGAACGTTCGATCATCTCCGGGCACACCGACGTGGCGTTCAGTGGTTTCGTCACCGTCACCGCGCCAACGCCGGAAGCTCTCGAAGCCGGGTGCGCCACGATCATCCGTGCCGCCGGTCAGGCCGCCTGCGAGGTTCGCCCCCTCTACGGCCAGCAGATGCAAGGTTTCGTCGCCGCGGCGTTACCGCTCGCCAGGACGACACTGTGA
>JAEHJW020004373.1_pt1 | contig 10368 bp, 9 predicted proteins | sample 9271431 | NCBI WGS metagenome assembly JAEHJW02
CATCTCGTCGGTGCACCCTATAGTCGTTCCAGTCAAGGAGATCTCCCGCTCAAGTACACCTCGGCCTACATCAACGCGCCGTAGTAGTTCCTACCCAAGATCATGGCAGGGACGCCGCGCCTCGGCGATATGCGTGGAGGGGCAAGAACCCCAAGAAGGATGCGCGCGACAGATGCCCTTGCTTGGTGTAGTCAGATGCGAAGCAGCAGACGGGGTTATACTGCTGCATTAAATGACGAGTCACCCTTCTAATGGGATTCGGATTGGGAGCTGTTTTGTTGGGTGGCTCATGATCATCATCAGTAAATGCGCATGGTTTCAATTGACAAATCGCGAGTTCTGGTGTAGACTGTCGTTCGCCAGACTCGCGGTACGGAGAGCTAGCAGTGCAGCTCCCTCACCGAAAGATCCGGCTCATGGGTGGGTAATCGTAGATCTTTCACACGACCAATGTGTCGGGCCGTGTGCCTGAGGCTCCGCGAGGCCCACCGTTAGTGCTAATGAGAACCGTGCCGATGAGACAGTGCTAATGAGACAGTGCCGATGAGAGGAGTCCGCCACCGCTATGCCTACCTATACCGCCCCTGGGGTCTACGTCGAGGAGATCCCTTCGTCCCAGAAGAGCCTTAGCGCGGCGGCGACCGCTATCGCCGCCTTCGTTGGGTTCACCGAGAATGCACCGAATGACGATCCCTCCGATCCCGAGGGCACCAAGCCTCGGCTGGTCACCAGCTGGACCCAGTTCGAAGAGCTCTATGGCGGCTTCGTCAACGGCTACATGTTGCCGCTCTCGGTCTATGGCTACTTCCAGAACGGAGGCTCCATTGCCTACATCGTTCGTGTCCCGAACACCGAGCCCGCCAACGAGCCCTCCCGGGTCGCACTCCCTGCGGCCGATCGAGCTCTTGGTACGCCGTTGACGATCGAGAGCATCGAACCAGGTGCACCGCTGAGTGTCGTGGTTCGCTCTGCCGACTCCGACGACGACGGTCCCTCCCCCTTTGATCTCGATGTGCTCATGGGTGGCCAGCAGGTCGAGACCTTTGAGAACCTGACTTTGGATCCAGGAGACCGTAACGTCGCTACCGTCGTGAATGCAACCTCAACCAAGGTCAAGGTCTCTCTCGACCTGAAAGAGGGTGTCGACCTTGGGACCATGATCGAGGTGATGAAGCCTGGCACCTATCCACTCGTTGCTCCAGCCCCACTCCCGATCCCCGTCTCGGGCAAGAAGTTCACCGGCTCAGAGACCGCCCGTACCGGCATCAACGGCCTCTCTATCGCCGATGAGGTCACGATGGTCATGGTGCCTGACCTCGTCACCGCTGCCACCCGCCCCGACGGGACCATCGATCTCGCCATGTGGAAGGCGGTACAGACCGCACTGATTGGTCACTGCGAACTCCAGGGCAACCGGATGGCGATCCTCGATGCCCCACCGGGCATGAGCGTGCAACAGGTCAAGGAGTGGCGCTCGGACGTCGCGATGTACGACTCCGCCTTCGCCGCTCTCTACTACCCCTGGATCAAGGTCGAGAACCCAGCTGGCACCAACGGCCAAAGCGAGGTCTTCGTCCCCCCGAGTGGTCACATCGCCGGGGTCTGGGCTCGTACCGATGACACGCGGGGAGTCTGGAAGGCACCAGCGAATGACACCATCCGTGGCTGCCTCGATGTCGAGCGCCCGATCACCAAGAACGAGCAGTCGCTGCTGAACCCGATCGGTATCAACTGCATCCGCCCCTTTGGGACTCGGGGCATCCGCATCTGGGGAGCTAGGACGCTCTCTTCCGATAGCGACTGGCGTTATGTCAGCGTCCGCCGCCTCTTCAACATGGTTGAGACCACGATCCTCGATGGCACCCAGTGGGCGGTCTTCGAACCCAACGACGTCAGCCTCTGGGAGGGGGTCACCCGTACCCTTACTGCCTTTCTCACCGGGCTCTGGCAGGACGGAGCGCTCTTTGGCACCTCGCCAGAGGAGGCCTTCTACGTCAAGTGTGACGCCGAGACGAACCCACCTCAATCCATCGACGAAGGTAGGCTCGTGGTCGAGGTTGGCATCGCGCCAGTCAAGCCAGCTGAGTTCGTCATCTTCCGTATCAGCCAGCAGAAGCAAGTAGCAAGCTAAGCACCCGACACGACGAGGAGTACATCTATCAATGACCCAGTTCAATCTACTCAAGAACGACCCGTTAACCACGACGAACTTCTTCGTCGAGATCGACAGCGCCTTTGTCACCAACGTGACCAGCGTCGACGGCCTCAACGTCGAGATCGAGGTCGCTGACTTCAACGAACGTGCCCAAAAGGGCCAACTCGTCCAGCACAAGGTGATGAGCAAACCGAAGTGGAACGGTGAACTCACCATGAAGCGCATCGCTCCCCTTGATGTCGCGAACGACGATATCTGGAAGTGGTTCAACGAACTAAGGACCAAGGGAATGGTCGTCAACAATCGCTCCAAGCCTCGCCGTCATGGCTCCATTGTCGTCTATGACTCAGCGCTCACCGAGACGGCCCGTTGGAACTTCTACGACGCCTGGCCCTCAAAGATCGAGTTTGCCAGCCTCGAGGCCTCAGCGAACGACGTCGCGACCGAGACCATCACCCTCCAGTACGAGCGACTCGAACGCAAGAAGTGAAGACCCAATACGAGTTCCTGCTGCCACGTGGCTATATCGATGAGGCTGGCGCTGTTCATCGCCGTGGTGTCATGCGCCTTGCGACGGCCCGTGATGAGTTGGAGCCGCTGCGCGACCCAACGATTGCTGGGCCCGATGATCCCCGGTTGACTATTCTGGTGTTGGCCCGTGTCATCGAGAGGCTAGGGGATATCGAGCTGGTGACGGCGCATGAGATCCAGGATCTTTTCGCTGTCGATCTGGCCTATCTCCAGGATTTTTACGGCGTGATCAATTTTGGATCAGAGCAGGACATCGATGCGTTGTTGGCGGCTCAGGAGCAGGCACAAAGACCACCTACGACTTCGGTAGTTGGTGATGAGCAGTCTGCCTCTGGGAATGAAGGCGTCATACGGGACGCGGTTCGTCCAGCAGGTGCTGGGGGTCGGAGAGCATCGATAGAGGAGATTCCTCAGACGGGCAGATGAAACACTATCCGATCGACGCGCTGTGGCAGGAGCTGATCTATCTCGCCTATCATCTGCATTGGGATTTAGATCGCCTCATCGACCTTGAGCATGCTGACCGGGCAAGGTTGATTCAAGGCGTTGCAGCCCTGAATGCGAGGGCATGGGATGAAGTGAGGCAACTGTAATGGCGACGGCTTCTGGGTTCGACGGACACGTACCTGACTCCTCAAGCTTCCTTCTCGAAGTCGATGGGACGGAGATTGGGATGTTTGCCGAGGTCTCGGGCCTCGAGGTTACGGTAGAGCTGGCCACGTATGCAGAGGGGGGTGAGAATGGTTACGTGCACAAGTTCCCTGGGCGCATGAACTGGCCGAATATTGTGCTCAGACGTGGTATCTGCAAGTCGGATGCGCTGTTTGCGTGGGTCAACAAGACCTCGGGAGTCGGGTTCTCGAAGAACCAGAACAAACTTGAGAGGAGCACCGCTGCCATCACGTTGATCGGTTCAGGAGGTGAAAGGCTGCGAGCCTGGGAGGTGAGTGGCGCCTTTGCCGTGCGTTGGGTAGGCCCACATCTCGCGGTCAAAGCGGCTGGGGAGCCAGCGATGGAAGAGATCGAACTCGCTCACGAGGGCTTCACCTCCAAGACGTTCAAGCCATGAGCGATGTGACTTTGGGTGCACGCGGTGCGATTGCATCCGGCGCCGAACAGCGATTTCGATGGCATAGGCGACTGATTGATCGATCGACAAGAGGTACGACCGGGCTCGCTCGCAGGAGCGCTGGGTTCGCCGCTCGCATCGGGCGTCCACTGTCGGCGCACGCGGTTTTTGGTGAGTTTTCGGTGGTGCAGCCGTATGGCGTATCGTACGCGACTGTGCGTCCTAGGGGGAATCCTTTCATTGCGATGTGGCGGCGAGGGGCAGCAGCCACCGCTCCAGAGGGTACCAGCCTGCCTCGAGCGGGGGTTCTTCCTCGGGTCACGAAGGGAGTGCAGGCCGGCTTTGCGCCGGGTTCTGGACTCGCCCGGCTCCAGCGGGACGTGCTTGCCGTGCGGTTGCTCCCTGAGGTCTCCGCGATCGGTCCAGTGCTCACGGCACGGGAGCGACGCTATACAGGGGGCGCCGCCCGCCGAAAGGCCGATCAGGAGACTCAGCCATTGCGTTTCCATCCCGCGCCTATTGCCCCGTTGGGGGTTCGAGCCGAAGGACGGGAGGGGTCGGGGGGAGGTCGTGGCGAAGAGAGGGTAGCGTCGGCCAGCGAAACAAGGAGCATCCCGGGTGCATCTCACGGTCATGAAAGCTTGCAAGAGGAGTCTTCGCGTGCGCACGATAGCCCTTCAGGTGGTGGTGGCCAGCCCGCCGCCGACGACGCTTTGAGTTTCGCGCACGAGGAGTTGAGGGCGCACTCGCTAAGGTCGCCATCGCCCTTACCGCGGTCATACGGAGGTGATGCCCATGGGTCTGGTGATCGGCCGGTGGGGCATGGGGGTTTCGATGTCGGAGCTCAGTTGGAACGCAGGCCTATGCCAGCTCATGACGTCGGTCGGACCACGACGACTCAAGGGGGTGTCCCAGCGGTGGATCCGAGCCTACTCGCCATCTCCATGCTGCTCTTGGGTAGGCTAGGCGATCAGTTTCTTCAGGTTAGGGCCGCTCGTGAAGGGGTCGATCATATCACCGAAGCCGGTCCATTTTGGCAATACTCACGTCGCTTTCCTCACACCGACTTTCGGGGAGGCTCGGCATCGACTCAGCGTGTAGGAGTACGCCTGCGAGATCCCCGGTGGCGCTCCGGTGGCGTGAGCCCTAGAGACCCTTCGCAGGGAGCGCCCATTCGTCAGGGTCACTCCTGGGCTGAGGGGTTCGAGCGCTTGGGTGGGGTGTCCCGGGATTCAGGCGAGGCAGGTAGGCCTCATCAGGTCGTCGGCCCAAGGAGTGGGCCGTTGGCTTTTCGTGTGACGAAGCAGACGAGCGCCGCTGGGATCGGACGTCTTTGGGGACGGCAGTTGACGGGTGATCGTGGGAGTTCACCAGGACTCAGCTCGGGGGTGATGGATGACCCAGATGTGCGGACACACGGGGTTCGAGGCGATTGGTTTCTGCCCAGCAGTCTCCCAAGATTTGGACGGGGTGCCTATGGACGCTTGGAGCCGTTGCTGGCGTTTGCATTGGCTCTCCCGCGTTCCGAGAGCGTTGGGCCGTCGCTCGGCCAGTTTGGGCTTCCGATACCCTGGTCGGTACCGCGGCGGGGTGAGTCCTATCAACGTTTTTTGATCCCTCTGGCTCGTAGTGGAACTACTCCGGCATCGTTCGTGGCAAGGAAGGTCACTCCTCAAGAGCGCACGGACTCAGATGCTACGACGATTCCACGTCGCCGCGGGCCCTTACGCGTTGATCAAGATGGTGCGAGTCGCGGTCGCCACGAGCGTGGAGTCATCGGCCTCCAGGAGGACGCCTCGTCATTGGGGGAGTCGCATGAGACATTCCCTGATACTGATACGGTTGCCGAGCGATCACGTTCTTTGCCCGCGGCTCTGTTGCCGTTGGCGATGGCGCTCGGTGTGGGTGAGTCGGTGCGGGTGCGCACCGGGCCTGCGACGAGCCGAGCGTTGCGGAGGGTAGGTAAAAAGGCGGCAACCGCTCACGGAATCATCCATCTAGAGCGCGAATATGATGCTTCGCCACACGCGTTAGGAGTGCTGGCCCATGAGCTCGTGCATGTCCAGCATCAGGCAAGACGTTCCAATGCGGGTCCTCGTTTCTATCATGATCAGCGCCTCGATCAGGAGGAGATTAGGGCGCGTCGCGTAGGAAACTTGGTCGCTTCGCTCGTGGGCGAGGCCACCGGTGGGGGTGGCCTGATGCAAGCGAGTACGAGTAATGGCGTTTCACCTGTCGACTCTCTTGCGGTCATTGCCCCGGGGATCATGGCGTCCGGCTCTCGCAGTCGTTTTGAGACGCCAGAGGAGCCCCGGAGATGGGCGCCGACCGCCCCCGTTCAGCATTCGGATGGCGCTGCCGAGACACTTGCTGCGCTCTATGAGCGCTTCCGCACGACCGAGTCGGGCTCCTTAGGATCTGCCGCTCTCTCGCCAACGGCTCTCTCAGGGAGGAACGCCGGTGGCGAAGAAGGGCCATCGTCAACGACGTCGGTATCTCCCGTGGGTACTCGTGTTCCTTGGGGCGCCCTCCAAGGACGTGACGTGCTTGCTCGCGGGCCAAGACTGGCACCGATTCAAATGCGAGGAGGCAATGCCGTGACGGATGATGGTGAGGTTGTGAGTTCTTCGTCGGCACCAAAGGCCGAGGAGTTCCTCGATTGGCTCGTGGAGCAGGTCGAACGACGGATGCTTCGGGAGATGGAGTCCCAGGGCCGTCGACATATGCCCGATGTCTTGTGAGGAGGTTCTGGTGGGTGTCCTTCGAGGTGATTTATGGTAGGTGCGTCTGCGATGGGTGATGAGAGAGAGCGGGTCATCCACGATGATCCTTCGTTCATCGGGCGAGGTTTTCACTTCCCCTTGCGGGTTGATGCACGCGGTGGCATTGCCTTGTCGGAGGGTAGCCTCGCGGCCGACAGCGCAATTCGCGTCATACTGTCGACGGCACCTGGGGAACGAGTTATGCGACCGGCCTTTGGCTGCAAGATCTGGGACCTGCTGTTTGAACCAGTCAACGCAAACACGCTCGGTTTGATGGCACAGGCAGTACGCGAGGCTGTCGCGCAGTGGGAGCCACGCGTCGACGTCGAGGACGTCCGCGTGCAGCAGGACCTCGCAGACGCGAGCCTGGTCCATATCAATATCAGCTATCGCTTCAAGGCGACAAACGACCGGCGTAATCTGGTCTACCCCTTCTATACGATTCCGAGAGAGGAGAGTTGATGCCGCTACCGACACCGGAACTCGATGACCGCAAGTTCCAAGACATCGTCGATGAGGCGAAGCGCCTCATCCCAAGGTATTGTCCAGAATGGACGAATCATAACGTATCAGATCCGGGAGTGGCTCTGATCGAGCTGTTTGCGTGGATGAGTGAGACGGTGCTCTATCGCATCAACCAGGTTCCTGATCGGCTGTACACGAAGTTTCTTGATCTCGTTGGGATTGTCCCGTTCCCACCCGCTGTCGCCCGAACGGACTTGCTCTTCTGGCTGTCGGCGGCGCTCGACCAGGAGGTCCTGGTCCCAGGGGGAACCTTGGTGGCGACGTTGCCTGCCGTCAATCAGTCGGAGGTCTTATTCTCGACGGTCGAAGACCTTGTGATCCGACCGCCACAGTTGATTGGCGCAAAAATCACAACCGATGGCCGTGAGGATCAGTTTGTAGACGTATGGGACGATTTGCGCTATGACGATAGCGCGGTTCGGTGCTTCCAGTCAGACCCTCTGACAGCCGGGGATGCTGCATATTTTGGATTCGCGAATCCACTTGGCGGGTCCGTCATCCGACTCACCATAGGCGCCACGATCGAGGGTATCGGGGTCGACCCGACCGATCCACCGTTGGCCTGGGAGGCCTTTTGTGACGAGTCCTGGGTTGCAATGACGGTCCAGTCGGACACGACAGGCGGACTCAATCGCGATGGCCAGATAACCCTGGCTTGCCCGCGTGAAATGAGTGCGGTTACCCTTGGTGGAACACGAGGATTTTGGATTCGAGTCCGCCTCCTCCCGACGAGGTCTCACCAGCCAGGTTACAAGGCGTCGCCGATGCTCAAGTCGTTAGTAGTAGACACCCTCGGCGGGTCAGTCATCGGTGAACATGCGAGCTCCGTGAATCGGGAGCGCATTGGCAGGAGCGATGGCAGCCCGCGTCAGCAGTTTCGTCTCCAGTACTCTCCGGTGCTGCCTTTGCGCGATGGTGAAGTGCTCAGAGTCTCCACGCTCGAGTCTTCGGCTATCTGGGAAGAAGTAGAGGACTTCACCGGTTCTGGTCCAGACGATTGTCACTACACCCTGGATTGTGCCACTGGCGTCATCTCGTTTGGTCCACGAATCCGCTACCCTGACGGTTCCATTCGTCAACATGGGGCAATTCCTCCCGATGGTGCCGAGTTGCTCATGGAAAGCTATCGATACGGAGGAGGCGCTGTTGGCAATGTTGGTGCCGACACTTTGACGGTTCTACGGACGTCGGTCGCCTACATCGATCGCGTTACTAACCCGAAGCCTGCGACCGGTGGTGTCGATGCAGAGTCCCCAGCGAATGCGAAGCTTCGAGGCCCTCTGGCACTCAGAGCAGGTGATCGTGCGGTGACCGCTCATGATTTCGAGCGTCTAGCGATTCAGGCATCGCCAGAGGTGGCCCGAGTGCGCTGTCACCCTCCCGCCATAGTCGGTGAACCGGTGCGACTTCTGGTCGTGCCAAGGCTGTTGGGCAGACCTGAGGACCACCAGCTCGACGATTTTCAACTCACCGACGCACTGGTGGAGGCGATCTCTGCGCACCTGGAACCCCGCCGCATGATCGGGACCACGGTTGACATCTCGACCCCCTACTATCAAGGAGTAACTGTAGCAGCGTTACTACGGGCGTTCCCAGGGCGCCCGTCGGCGGTCGTCCAGCAGCGTGCGCTTGATCTCCTCTACTCACTGCTAGACCCGTTTGTTGGCGGTCCGAGTCAGGCTGGTTGGCCCTTCGATGTTGACCTTAACGCATCGTATCTTATGGAGCAGCTGGAGGCGGTCGATGGTGTCGAGCGCGTTGAGGAGGTTCTCCTCTTCGAAGCCGATCTGCGTACTGGGCAGCGCAAGGGCCGTGGGAGGGAGCTTCTGCAGCTTGATAGTCGTTCGCTCTTCCTCTCGCACAACCACCAAGTTGTAGTTCGTTAGGAGACAGAGTGGTGCGACGGGATAATTGGTTGGTAAATCAGCTGCCGATGGGCATGACGGATGATAATTTCTTTGTCAGGTTTGTGTCAATATTTCAGGATGTCGCCACATCCTTCTTGGAAGATGCTGATCTGATCGATCACTTAGTCGACCCGACGGTTGCTCCGGTGCCGCTGCTGAGTTGGTTGGGATCATGGCTGGGAGTATCTTGGATCGACTCTTCGCTACCGGAGCGTGAACAGCGTCGATTGGTGCGCAGCCTGAGCGAGGCGTTTGGTTGGCGTGGTACAGCCAGGGGACTTGGGATCGTCCTCGAGGCAGTCACTGGGGCACCGATTGTCGTTGAAGAGACAGGGGGGGTGAGGCGCCATGCAGATGAGCCGAGTCCCTCTCCGTTTGTCAGGATTCGTGTTGCGTCAACCGGCTGGTTGAGTGACGGGGATTTTGTTGAACTTGTTCGTGACGAGTTGCCGGTGTCGGTTGCTTTCCAACTGGAGGTAGCTGGACGTCAGCTGTGGCCATTGGCATCGAATGGCCTGGTTGGTCACGATTGAGCGGGGCGGCTGTGGTACCGTGTCGCGGGCCTGGACTTGTCTCCTTTGGAGGCTGGTTGTTGGTGGCAGCCAATGATCGTACAGGTTATAGCCAGTTGTGGAATTCATGTTTCTAGTATTTGTTGGGCTGATCAACGTTGGGGAGGTCTAATGTTGGAAACCAAGGAGATATCGGAAACCCAAAAGGCGAAGAAGCCGGTCGGGGGCGCGCGGGTGCAAACGAGTCGAGGGCCGGTGCCAGCGGTACTGAGACTCGCCCATGAAGGTGTGCTCAAACCCGAGGAGCTGGTGCGTCTGCAGGAGGCATTTGGCAATAGGGCGATTGCCTACGTTTTGGCGGAACGGATGGCGGCCTTGGATGAGGGAAAGCGAATTGACCTGACAGCGCCAATCGAAGTTGATCCGGCTATCATCGACGCGACGACCAAGCCTCAGAGTTCCCACCCTGACGTTTCTCAGGTACCGGAGAATGGGCCCACGCAAGAGGGGACCCCCGTGGGGGATTACTCCCGCACCCCTATTGGACAGTACTCTGAGGGATCAAACACCCCTATAGGACAGTACTCTGAGGGATCAAACACCCCTATAGGACAGTACTCTGAGGGATCAAACACCCCTATTGGACAGTACTCTGAGGGATCAAACACCCCTATTGGTCAGTACTCTGAGGGATATTATTCCTCGGTAGAATCATACACCTACGTCAGTGAAGCATCAGTGGATGGTCCTAGTGGTGGTGCGATCATGAGACCAAACCCAAATTCTGATCGTCCTTTGCCCGTACCTTCTGTCCAGAAGCCTCTCAAAACTTCGAGTGGTTATACGACTTTGCGCCCGCGGGTGGCGGAGTATTTTGACGAATTTATCAATGGATCGATGCATCTTC
>JAEHJW020001998.1_pt1 | contig 10366 bp, 14 predicted proteins | sample 9271431 | NCBI WGS metagenome assembly JAEHJW02
CGGCCATGGCCCGTAAGAATCCTGCGGCGGCTTCGACCGGCAACTCGGCGTGTTGCTTCAGCCAGGTCACGACGTGCAGCGTCGGCCCGGCGGACGCCGGGGTTTTGTCTTTGGAGGGTGCCATCAGGCGTGCCCCCTTTCGTTAGTCGGACGCCGTCAAAGAATACGGCGTGTAGCCGGTAATCAAATCGCTGTTGACGCTCCAACTGCTGTCAATGGTCGTGATGGTGAAGATCACCGTCTGCTGCAACGGGAAAATCACGTCCCCGGCGCTGTTCGCCATGGGACTCCACCCGGTCCATTGAAGGGCTTGATGAATATAGGCGTTCGGCGCTTGGCCCAAGGCTTGGCGCGCCCCTAAGAGCGCATTCTTCACCAAGGCCACCAGGACCAGGAGATCGGTAATATTGGTGGATCCACAGGTGATCTGCCACACTTTGCGCACCACAATGTTCTGGGGAATCCCGTAGCCCGTGACCGTCCCGCTGCTGTCGGTGATCGCGGGTTCCGCCATCTGACTGCCGATCACATCGTCCGCGACATCTTCCCCGCCCGGCGCAGCATAGAGATACACGGCGGGTAAGGCCGGTTGATTTGCTGGCAAATAGGCCAATTCTACGGGAATGGAGCGTAGCGATCCCGTGCTCAGACTGGTGATGATTTGCTGTTGCAGGGTGGCATTCAGTTGGGGAAAGATTTCCGGGATTTGCGTCGTCGCGTTCGCTTGCACTGCGGTAATACTCTGTTGGATCACACTCAGCAGCGTCCATTCACTGACATCAATCGCCATCGAGTCGCGCCTCCCACCAACGCTGATACAAATCCTGAACGACCGGCAGACTGGCTTGCGTCACGCCTGCCATCACGGGTTGTCCCGGTTTCGCCGGATACCACCAGGAGGCCGCCGGACTGCGTTCGGAGACCGTCCGAAACGTCACCGGCCCCACTCCATAGTGCGGATGCATGCCCAGCCGCATCCCGGTATAGAGTCCCGTCTGCCAGGTGTAATGCGAGACCACGGCGAACGTACCCGATCCCGGCTGATAGGCGAACACGGGTTGGCCGCCGTTCAGAATCTTGGAGCGGATGCCTTCCAGCGAGGTTACTGACTGACCCCCTATCAGTTGGCGCGCAATGTGAGAGGGGAGCGTCTGCGCGTCATGATGAAAGGGAATGCGGTTATAACGACCATGCTGGCCCATCCGCGCATGCGGACCATGGACAAGGCCGGGTTTCATATCCCAGGCTGGACGGTCGTGCGGCATCAATTCATCTGGGGCACTCACCGTCACGCCCTCGGTGCTGACCTGCATCTGCACCGCTTCGGCGAGCTTGGGCGTATTTATCGGTTGGGTCATCGGCGGCAGCACCAGGCCGGTCGCGGCCTGCTGCCAGACGGTTTGGACGACTGCCCCGGCTTGGGCATGGGCTTCTGGCGGCAAGGGCTGGCTGAGGGCCTGCACATAGCCGCGTAAGGTCGCCATGCCCGTCACGTCGAGAGTCAGCAGTCCCATCGTTAGCCCTCCAAAAGCGATAAGGCGGGCGCATTGGGCAACACAATATAGCGTTTGCGCAATACGGCTCGCTGGCCCAAATCCACGCCAAACGCCACGCGTTGGTCGGGGGGATTGTAGACGACCCATTCAAAATCCCCACTGTAGCGAATGGTGTATTCGGTGCCCGTCGGCGGCATCCGTCCGATCCAGGTCACCATGCGTCCCGTGACGGTATAATCCTGATTGAGCGTGTACGGCGTGATTTGCCCCGTCGCCGCATCCACCGTCCAAATCCCTTCCACGAGCGCGGCGCGGTAATGTAAAGCATCGGTCAATCCCGATCCGCGCACCACGAGTTCCCCGCTCATCGGAATGCCGACGGCCCAGGGCACAAAGCACAGGTCAAAGGGATCCAGATGCAGTTGTCCAGGACGTGTGGAAATCTGCAAATCGCCTGCTTCCGCCAGACCCATCGCCACCAAATCTGTCCGCAAAGTGACATTAGACACGAGGCCGAGGACGGACCGCGCCGGGGTGGGATAGAGAATGCCGGTCCCTCCACAGGCTTGACAGGCGGTGTTGGCGGGACTGGTGGGACTCGCTCCGCACGGGCACGGGGTCATTTTATACACGGTCAGCCGGTAGGCTTGGCCACCTTGATCCTGGTCTTGCCACAATCCTTCCATGAGCCACGGCACCGGGGCCACCGGATTATATTGCATCGCTACCGCCCCAAACTTTCCATGCGCAGGCCGTTATGCCCAGTCCGCCACATCTGAATGTAATTCAGTGCTTGGGTGGTGAGATCGACAATATCCTGCGCAAAAGGCCCTTTCGCGCGCAACGTCACGTTTTGGCTAAAGCCGTCCACATTATGGCTAAAGGACTCCACACCGGGATAATAGGCACGGTTATACACTTGCAACGTTTTGGCTGCCGCCAGCATCGCCAGGGCATCAATCATGTCCTCGGGAATCGGCAGAATGCCCGCCGTATAACTCATTTGCGAAAATTGGGGGACATGATCCATCTGGCCCATGGTAAAGAACGGCAGCCACATCCCCGCTCCCGGACTGGTCACGGCCATGGCCCCTTCGACCGGGACAATCCGCACAATTCCACTGTTGGGATCGGCGGTAATCCAGGGTTTGGGCACAATCAGAATCCCAAAATTCGGTGGCAGGGCAAATACCACGTTATGCACGGCTAAGATCGGCCGATGCCGGGCTTTGATCAGGGACCACGTTTCAAAGCGCCGGGCCGTATAGTCATAAGGCACTTCCAGAAAGTCATAGTCCACGCCCGAGACGGCGGGAGTGCCGGTCACCCCATAGCCGTTGGCGTTTTCGCCGCTCACCGATTCGATGACTTGCGGTGTGTAGTTCATGGCGCAACTGATAATCGTGCGCGGCACCAAAAAGGCATTGAGCCGTTGCTCAAACTCGCCGACGCTGGCATTGATCTTTTGTTGCACAATGGCCCGCAAATCCTGACCGCCAATACTGGCCGTGAGGGGCAGCCCCGCCAAATACCGATCCAGCACCAATTCGGGTGGGCACACCGCCGGAATGGGATTGCCATTCACGAACACTTGGTCGGCCCGATACGCCGGCTGATAGGAGGAATAGGTCGTTAAGAGCGGCATCCATCCGCCTCCCTTTCTCGGTCATGCGGCTTAATGCCCGAACGCGACGTAATAGGCCGTGACGTTGCCGGATCCGGCGGTGGTGACATCTAACGACGCGGTAAAGCCGCTGGCACTCACACTGGCCGCATAAGCCGACCCATTGACCGCCGCCCCCCCTAAGCCGCCGAGCGTTAACAGGACGGCGTCACAGGCCGTGGGAAAGGCGTCCGTAAAAGTCACCGCATCCGTGGCCGTCCCACTGCTCCCCACTGCCAGCGTGGCAGTTCCCACTTTCACCAATTCACCGGCCACGGCGCCATTGCTGGCAGCTAACGCGCCGACGCCCGCGGCCGTGTCATGGAGCACATCCACGCCCGGCGTCAACGGATATTGCGTGGCAATCGATCCGACGGTGCTGTCACCGCCGAATGAGGAAAAGACAACGGGTTCACTCATGAGGGATCCTCCTGTTCTTAGCCCAAACGGGCCACCATACCGGTTAACGTGCCGCTGCTGGGGGCCGTCGCACAGGTGGCGATGGCACTCACATACGGGATATACAGACTGGGACCGGAGACGCTAATGACTGCCGTCACCGGATCACCGCTCCCGCTATAGGCATTCACGCTGGTCGCGCTCCCCACCGCATAGTAGGTCATGCCGTCGAGACTCCACGTCGGCTGGATACTGACGGCTTCATTCAGCGTCGAGACGACACACAGCGTCTTATACACAGCATAGACGGGGTCGTACCAGGCCTGCGTGGGATTCTGCACGGCCTCTTCTGCCGTCAATCCCGCATGGGCCGCGGTATCCGTAATCGCCAAAGCACTCCACACCACGTCTTGTCCATAAACGGGCATGACTAAAGTCCCGCCTTGCGGACCGCCCCCGTGCACATCGCGGCTGCGGGGCACCCATTCTTGCTGCGCTTTGATGACGGGCGAGATTTGCCCCGCACTAAATTGTTGGCCCACTTACACCATCTCCTGACTGGGATGGGGCAACGTAGTGACAATCAGCCAATCAAATGTCAAACTGGCGGCGGATCCCAACACATGGAACGTCGTGGACGTCGGGGGATTATTCGTATCCAAATAGACGACGCCATTGCTAGTCGGTGTCAGCATAATTTCGCCCGCTTGCGGCACGACGCCCAGGTTGTGGGTAATCGCCGTCGCAGTTCCGGCGGTCGCATCGGTCGTGCCGGATCCGGTTGTGCCGAACAAATCGTCGCTGTTAATGCCGCCTTGCGGCACACGCGCATCCATGAGCAACGCTTTGCGTTGCCCCGGTCGCAAACCCAGCAAGAACGTGGACAGGCGCTGAGCATATTCCGGTCGCTGATAAGGTCGTGGCATTTATTTCTCCTTCTTCGCATGATGCGAACGTTTGGAGGGCGCCGGAGCAGACGGCGCGGCCTCTACGACTTTTTCCAGAGATTCCGCCGTCCTGTTCGCCTCCGGACCCTCTTCGGGTACGACGGCTACAGGGGGCGTCGGTTTCTCTGGCGCTTTTTTGCTTTGGGCATCCCGCTCCACCCGAAAGCCAAACGTCCGCAAGCGATTGATTTCCCGTTCGGACAAATGCTCAATCGTGGCAATTCCGTTCCGAAAATGCAAGGTATGCTCATACACCTTGAGATCCGTCAGCGGATTGTCGACACCCATGAGCCGTTGAATGACGCGCATATTCTCATCCTTTCGCAATCTACGGTTGCACCTGATAGAGCACCGTCCAGGTTACCGATCCACTCACTGTCCATTGAAAGCGGCCTGCCAGTGTCGGCGGATCCCAGGCGACGGCGACCGGCCCGGCACTGGTCAGGGTACTGCCCACGGCTTGCGCGGGATAATACACGGCGCCGTCCCATGCCGCAAAACTGAGGGCGACGGACGATCCGCTAGTCAGATCGGCCACATTCATCAAGAGACTCCCCTGGGTAAACGGTCCGAGGGTCAAGGGGGGACTGTTGCCGTCTTGCGTGACGGTCACCGGCACCAAACCGGTTTCTTGCCAATTCCCTTGCACGGCATAGGTCACCGGTGCAAAAGGCGGCAACGGCATCCAGGCCCCATAGGCCGTGATACACAATTGCATCGCGACCATGGCCTGACTGAGTTGGGCACTTCCAGCCAGATAGGCGACCGGAACCACGCGAATCTGTCCCGGCACCCAACTGATCGGAATCGGCGTATCGGTGATCGTCACCGTATCCGGCGACACATTCATCACCGTCCAGTTCATGGGAGTCGCCTCCCCGTTAGGACAGTTGCACCGGAGCGCGTGAACCGCCCGGAATCTTAATGTTCTCGATGATGCCACAGCGTGATGGCACATAAATCATCGGAGCGCCTAACAGCGCCACGGCAAAGTACCGGGCCAGCGCGGGAATTGGCAACGGCCATTTGAAAAACGGCAACAGTTGCTTGAAAACAAGTCCTTCTTCGGCATCATGGTTGATGATGAACGCGTCATAGGATCCCGCCACGGTGATGTTTTCATCCGTCCACGACTGGGTCGCACTCGATCCGCCGCTGTCGGCAATCCGGGCGACGGGTTCCCACACGCCGCCGTTCATCGCGCGGTAAATCTGATAGTAATTGGCTTGCGGGGCCGAGGTCACGCGGTTCCAGGTCAGGGTCACGCTTTCCCCGGTGCCCACCGTGATACTGTTCGAGGCCACAGACAAGAGGGACGGCCCGGCGGCATTGTTCGCTTCCACCGCATACGTCACGGGACCGCCGTTGTACTCCACGCCGTAATCTTGAGGACCACTGGGCGTTTGCCACATGGACGTACCGATGTTGGGATCGTCACTGCTGGACGTGTTCAGGACAGCACTGGGCGTGCCGCTGACCGTTGCCGGAGCGCCTTGAATCACCGTGGAGACCGGGACATCGTTATTCAAAAAGATGTCGTTCACCATCTGTAACGGCCCATAAGTCGAGTTGTAGCCATCCACCGGGGTACCGACCCAGAGGCGTCCATCGCGAATGAGCTGCGCTTGGTTGATTTCCGTACGCTGCGCCGGCGCATACGTTTTGGTGAAGTAAGATTGGAGGCGCGGGGCCATATATACGGCATAGAGCCCGTTTTCCGGGTCACCCGAGTTATCTTGAATCGCCTGCATGATATTTTCCAAGTGATCCACCGAAATGCCCGTCGCCTGGGCATTGACAATCACGTTGGTAAAGCCGTTGGACTGCGCAAAGCCCTTGACGATGGCCTTGACGCCGTTGAACGCGGAGGGAATCAAGGTCGAATCCGCATAAAACAGTTGCCGTTCGGTGCCTCCCAAGAGATAGCGCGTGGCGTTGTTAATCTGCAAGGCTTCGGCGGATCCGCCCACGACCTCAGTCGCCATGATCGCAATGTCGGTCGCGTAGGCCGTCGCCATGTACGTCATCCGCACCTGCAAACGGTCGAAGTTCGAGTCATTGCCCTGCGGTGTCGCCATGGCGGACGTGAAAATGCCGCCTCGCGATCCGTATTGGGTAATCTGATCGTACTCTTCTTCCATGGCGTAGGCGTCTTGCTTGGCAATCGCCCGCCATAATTTGACCTTATTGAGTTTAAACGTGACGTTCTTGAGCGTGCGCGCCAAGGATTGCGGAATTAAGCTGGATCCGTCGCCGGGACCACCGGGAACCGACGGGGAGGCCACCAAAGCTTTTTGCAACCGGCTAAAGGTCGAATTGGTTAAGCCGCCGACGACGGAATCGGCCATCATCAGGCCGCCCGTGTCAAGGCGTAAAGATTTATGAAACTCGTTCATGTTCTGGTTCAGCGCCTGGGTCTGCGCTTGCTGGACTGCGTTCATCGACTGCCTCCTTCCCCTGCCTTAAAGCAGGCCGTTTTGCGCCAAAAATTGCACGGCACCCGGACTTAAGCCTTCGGGACTGCGGTTGCCATCCATCAGCGTCAAATCGGTGTCTTTAATCGGGGTCTCGGGATCGCCGCGCCACGATTTTTCCATGAGATCCAGGGCGCGGTCGGCATTGAACCCGGTACCATATTTCTTGCGCGTTTGCACCGGGGCTCCATAGCCTTTGCGGACGGGTTCCGTCAGATCCAGCGTGGGGTCGTTCGCCGGGCGCACGGCTAAAGCCCCGGCCAAGCTCTTGGTGACCTGTTGCAGTTCCCCTTGCAAGGCTTTGTGGATCTTGTCCTCTAATTGGCCGACGCGCTGCGCCAAGGCCCGGTTCTGTTTGCGCCACGCCAGATTGGTCGTGCGCACTTCCGCCACCAGGTCATCGCGCAAATCCCACACCGCATCCGCCAAGGCCTTGGCAAAGACATTCCCATCCACCAGATCCAGGGCATCGCGGCCTAACGCTTTCTTCATGCTCCGCTGCCGTCCTTTCGCCAGGCGTTCCCGCTCGGCTTTATTGGCGGCGGTATGCGTGGTGTCTTCGTCTTCATCTTCGGTGTTATGATCGGGATCGTCGTCATCCTCGTCTAAATCGTCGTCATCATTGGGCTGACTTTTTTTGATCCCTTTTTTGGTAGACTGCCTGGCCGCTTGTTTGACCTTTTTCGCCTGCTGCGTCGCCGCATCATCGCCGTCCTCTTCCAAGTCATCCTCGGGATCTTCGGCGTCTTCATCATCATCGGACAGCGCATCATACTCGGCGTCATGATCCCCGCGCGATTTCCGCAAGCGGCGCTTGTGTGCACGGACCTTGGTATATTCCCCGTCCGTGAGATCGATCACCGCATCGTCCTGGTCATCATCGGAATACGGATTGTATTCGGGATTGCCGCGGCTGTCTTCGTCGGCTTCGTCGGGATCGGCCGGGGCGTCATCGTCATCATTGACGAAGTCTTCCGGGGATCCGGTGACCGCGTTGGTGTATTTCATCCAGTCGTCGAGTTGGTCGTCCGATTCTTGGGCTTCGCGGTCAAAGATGGCCATGTAGTTCGTGCCGTCTTTCTCTTTGTTGCGCGGTTGCCGATCCTGGCGAAACGGCATCTTCTGGCCGCCGGTGGGATCGCCGGGGGCGGTCACGCGACTCTTCTGCAGGGTATCCTGCAACGCCTCCGCCACAATGGCATCATACACACTGCGGCGCGCGGGTTTCTTTTTCTGGGTGTTCGGCATGGGTCTCCTTTCTGCTCACCGGACTAAGGGTGAGCCATGCAAAAGGCGTACGAGTTGCACGGTCTGTGCGCGCGTTTGTCCTTCACATGTCAAAAAATGGGCCGCCACGGCGACATCGCCACCGCGAATCGTCCCCTGCGCCGTCACATGCGGATCAGTGGGATCCCGGCGACGCGCTTGGCGTAAATGGCGCTGTAGTCGGTCCCACCGCACGGTTTGGCGCAAAGCTTTATGAATCGCGGCTTCGTGCCGGGCCGCATAATGCGCGAGTTCCCAGGCCGCCCCGGTCTCGACACCCCAGCGTTCGGCAAAATAGCGGTGGTCCTGATCGGGGCGCAAACGCCCATTGGCCTGAAAATAGGGATTACGGCGCACGGCCACGGTGCCCTGCTGAATCGCCACGATATCCTGAATCCATCCGCGCAACGCGGCGTCCGTGCCCCAGTGCGGGTCCAGTCGAATTTGACTGGCGGCAGTCAGCGACTTGGCAAAGTCGACAAAGGTGCCGGGGTGGACGGGCGTCGGCGTCAGCGCCACATTGCGAATAAACGCCCGACGAATGAGCTGCGGATTTTCGGGATCGCGCTCTTGCACGACGCCTTCAATCGACATGCCGTAGCGCCGGGGCCATCCGGCTTCTTTAAGCGCCTTGATCTGTTCCATAATCTTGTGCACCAAGGGCGTATTGAGCGTGTGCCATTTCACCCAAAACCCTTGCGGCCCGATCTTGCCTTCTTCGGGATAGCCGACAATGGTATGGGGATCATGGTCCAGATTGATGTAACCGCCTGCGCCTTTCGGCAAGCCCTTGCCGAGAAAATAATCAATGTCCAGGCCGTCGGGTGTGACTTCTTCGCCTTGCAGATCTTGGCCCGGCAACGACGCGAGGCCCTCCAAAACGTAGGTACCGTCGGATTGGGCCTCGGCTTTGACAATATCGGCACTAAAATGAAACGGTTCCGTGGGATCACCCCCTTACGCGGATGGAACGGATTTGCGGCGGCTTTTCGGTTTGGGCGCATCTTCCATGGACACCGTCACGGGGGCGGCCGGTTCGGCCACATTCAGTCGAAAGGCTTGCGCTACGCCTTGCATGGCGGGCGTGATCGTGGGGACCACGGTCAGTCCTTCCGCCACCAATTGCCGCACCGTGGCCCATTCGTCTTCGGTGCATTCGAGGCGCACGACTGTGACGGTCTTCGTCTGGATCTGCATTACATGAACCACCCTTTCCGCACCCGGCGCGGCGTCACCGGAATCTGATGCTGTGCGGCAAACGCCAAAACGCGGGCTTCGGCCCGTGCCATGCCCTCGTCGCTTAACAGGGCTTCCATTTGAATGGAATGGATATCGGCCCAGGACTTTTGCACCGCTTCCACCGACGGTTGGCGTCCTTCGGTCAACGGCCAGACCAGGGCATCGGGAAACACATAGACTTCATCCGTAGCCCAACTTTTCTTGGTCTCTTCCAGGGCCATATCTGGGAAATGCTTCTGCGCGAACGCGCGAATCCGTGCCGTGGCTTTGGCCGCGTCGTCTCCCAGTTTGGCCCGGTTCTGGGCGACATGAATATAATCCCAGGCCGCTTTCACCCGTTCTTGACTGGGTTGTTTGTTCTTCGTCAACGGATACGAATGCAGGCTCGGCACGGCAAACACTTCGTGGGTGCCGTATTCGGCGGTTTTCTTGGTCTTCACCGTCTTGCGTTCCGCTTTGTCATACGCCATGGGGCTGTGTTCCTCCTTAATCAAAATGGCCGCCGTGCGACCGAATACTGGAGACTTCTTGCTTGCCATCGATTTGTCCCGCCCAGTCCACCATGTCCCGCAAGTGCGTATTAAACCAGGCGGCATACGCGGCAGCTTTCGGCCCTTGCAAGGTCGTCACCCCGTCGCGGTTGACCGCCACGGTCGTCTGCCCCGGTAGCATGGCCCGTCCTTCGGTAATCCGCAAGCGGTAGCCCGCCCGCCGCAACAGCGCCCAAATCACGTTCGGGGTAAAGCCGTTCAGCCGAATAGTTGGCAGACTTTCTTCGGATGTGGTGGCGTCGATGGCGGCCGTTTGATGCAGGCGTTTTCCGGCATCGGGCGTCTTAGTCGGAGCGCGTCCCTCTCCATAGGCGGTCGTCAGATAGCCTTT
>JAEHJW020008583.1_pt1 | contig 10361 bp, 11 predicted proteins | sample 9271431 | NCBI WGS metagenome assembly JAEHJW02
TCCGATCTGGCTTGGCGGTTGCGAATGTGGGTCTGGCGTTGGTAATCATTGTGTGCCTCGCGGTACTGGGAGTCTCTACGATCTTCCCGCTTTTCACGAAGGGAGCCGTCCGATTTACTACTCCCGAACCTTTGGGTATTCCGAGTCCCAGCGTCGAGAATTGATTGTCGAGCCGCGTCGTTGACATTCGGGACCGCGATCAGGGTCCGCAGCCGCCTATCCCACCACCACGTCACGGTCGCTTCCACGGGCGCGATGTCGCCAGCCTGAGACGCGGGTCATTATCCTGCAAGAGGCAAGCCTGGGCTGGGTCACCAGGTCACCGCGCCGCGGCCGTGCGACCCTCGCCGGGACCGTCAACTAGCTATTCCACGCGGCGGGTCGGCCCGAAGAGGCCGCACGCCCGCCGCGCGAGATCTAGCTGAGAAGGCTAGTCCGCGCGCCGGGAACCGGTTAGCCGCCGGCGGGCGACCTGGGTCGATGCGGGCTGCATGCGTGCTGACCTGCGGATACGCTCTTGTTGGTTCTCGTTGCTTTGCGGCAGATCGCGAGGCGATGTGCCCCCGATGTGCCCCGAGCTACGGCCAGTTGTTGAGCAGTTCAGAAAGGAACGCAAGCACATGCGCAGATACCTCGACAGCCTTGTCCTTGGTCCTGCGGCGGCGAATCGCCCGTGCCTCTGCTGCCCAGGCCTGGCGCAGGTCGGGCTGTTCCGCATGCTCGCGGGCCTCGCGGGACAGGCCGTCAGGATCTGACGGCAACGGCCCGTCGAACCTCGACATATCAGAAGAATAACTCGCATCTGCGGCCATCCACGCACCATGTGCTCGACGTTTGCGTTGAGCCGTAGCTGCGCTGGGCCGCGCCCCTGACGGCTCCCGATAGGTGCGGATCCCTTGGGCGGGCGGGTTCCGTCAAGAATCGAAGATCGGCGGAGCCGACGCCGTAGGCGCTCTTGACGGGTTCTGCTCGCCCAGGACAATGACGGACCGGGAGCCGGTTAGCGCGACCACTATCCCCGGGAACTGCCGATCGCGGTGAGGCGCGGCCAGCTCGGCGACGGCCCGGGCGAGAACTTCGCGCGCGTTCAGGCGGCCCGCGCCCTTCCGCTCTTCGCGCCAGCCGACCGGCGTTCCGACCCGCCGAAGCGGGAGCATCAGCGGGAGCGGAGGCGAGGCCCGCCGTGTCGGCGGCGCGAGCGGCCCGGACGGGCCGCCTTGATGACGTGAAGAAAGTTCTCACAGGGCGCGGGCCTACAGCGGGCCTACAGCTCATCGCTGGTCGGCCGGTGGTTCGGGGCGATATCCGGGAGTCGCTCAGGGCCGCGCCGGACCCGGTCGGGCACGGCAGGGTTCCTCTTGTCCGCTCGGCCCGGATCGGCGCGGAGGAATTGGCTGGCGCCTGCTGGCTGCGCGCCAGCGTCCCGCCGACGGTGCATTGGGGCACAGAATGTTCGGGTGGCAGAACGATCGGGTGCGGGTGCTGAACGCCTGGCCGCACTTGGCGGCGAGCTTCGGCGGCTGAGGACCGCCGCCGGGTTGTCCGGCGCCCGGCTGGCGTCTGTGGCTGGCGTGCCGCAGGCGACAGTATCGCGGGTGGAGACCGGGAACCGGGTGGCCGGTCCCGAGGTGGTCATCGGGCTGTTCGCTGCGCTCGGGCTGGAGCGTGGTGAGCAAGAGCGGCTGGCGGGCCTGGCGCGTGCCGCCTACGCCCGGTCCTCCCCCCGGCGCGCTGACGCGGGGGTGTCGTTCCAGGTGGGTGCCCGCGTGAAACTGGGCCGGGCGGCGCGGGTGGTCCGGTCCTTTGATTCTGTGGTCGTGCCCGCGTTGCTGCGCACGGCGGAGTATCGCGAGGCTGCCGGGCTCCCCCCGGGCGGTCCGGACGCGGCTGCGCTGGTGGCCTTGCCCAGTGGCGAGGGCCGGTCGTTCACGTTCGTGCTGAGTGAGGCCGTGCTGCGCACCTGGCCGGGTTCCGGGGAGTGCATGCCCGGCCAGTTCGCCCACCTGCTGGCCGTCGCCGGCCGCCCGGGCGTGCGACTGGGCCTGCTTCCCGCCGGGCTGGCGCCGGTGCCTGGCCGGGGCGTGGTGCCGGTGCACGGATTCACCCTGTATGACGATTCGGCGGTGTCAGTGGAGACGTTCACCCGTGAGCTGACCCTGACGGCGGCGCAGGACGTCAGGGCCTACCGGGAGGTCTTCGCGGCACTGGAGCGCTCGGCGGTGTTCGGCGGCGAGGCACGCGCAGTGGTAGAGCGCGCCCTGCGGGAGCATCCGAATCCCCCTACTTCTATTCACTGAACGTATTGAATAGGCCCCTAGATCTGTCATACGCTGCCGCCGCAAGGTGTTTAGCCCCCTAGACGCTCAGGCGGTGGTCGCGATGACCCGCTGGTCCCGGATGTTCGACGGCAAACCCGACGCCATCAGCCAGGCGCGCGGCTTCGCCCGCACGGTCCTCGCCGGGCACGTGCTGGCCGACGATGCGGAACTGGTGATCAGTGAGCTTGGGACGAACGCGGTAACCCACACCGGGACCGGGAAACCGGGCGGGCGGTTCGTGGTCGAGCTGGAGGTTTACCCGGCGCACGTGTGGGTTGCCGTGGTGGATATGGGGGCTGAGACTGAACCGGTCCTGACCGGGGCTGACCCGTCCAGCCCGGTGCAGGTGGACGGGCGCGGCCTGTTCCTGGTCCAGTCGCTGTCGGCGAAGTGGGGAACCGAGCCAGCCGGGCCTGGCCGCCGAGTGTGGGCCGAGCTGGCCTGCGGCGCGTGATGAGACCCCGGTTCAGGTCCGGGACGTGAGCGGGCCGCCTATCCCCCGGCGGCGGCGGCGCTTCCGGGCGGTGAGTCTCTCGACAGGCCCCCGGCCTTCTGACACCGTGTCTAGATCCCTAGACTTTCTTGCAGGTGCCGGAGGGGATGACATGCCGGGCGAACTGGAGCGCATAGCGCAGATCAAGGATCCGTATGAGCTGCTGCGTGCCGCTACCGAGCGCCTGGCGGAAGCCCAGAACGAGGTCACCGAGCTGGGGCGGCTGCGGCGGCGGCTCATCCAGGATCTGCACGCGCAGGGGATGTCGTACGCGCAGATCGCACAGGCGGCCGGGTTGAGCAGAGGCCGGATTCACCAGATCCGCCACACCGGCCCGGCACCCGAAGGGGCGTTCCTGGGGTCGGGCTCGGTGATCGTGGTCACCCCGCTGCGGCCCGATGCGGCCAGCGACCGCACCTATGTGGCCCTGGATGACGTGAATACCGGGAAGCGGCTGGAGGATCTGGCCCGGTCGTTCGACCTGACGGTGGGCACCGATCATGTGTCGGTGTCTGGCGAGATCGACCTCGACCGGCCGGGGCTCCTGGTGATCTGCGGCCCGCGCATGTCTGAGGCGATGCGCCAGACATACGACAAGGACCCTGTCCTGGCCTGGGAGCGTGAGGACGTGGGCTGGCTGCTGCGCGATAGGCGCACCGGGATCGGCTACCGCTCCGGGCAAGATGAGGACCCGCCACGTCCCTACGATGTCGGCTACCTGGGCAGGCTCCCCCGCCCGGACGGCAAGGGAACAATCCTGGCCATAGCTGGTGCCCATCCCGAGGGCTCCCTCGGCGTGGTCCATTTTCTGACTACCGATATAGGCACCCTGTGGGGCCAGGTCGCAGACGGGGCATTCTCGGTGGTGATCGGCACCGAGTACGACCCCGGAACCCACGAGCCTGTCAGCACCGAGCTGCTGACACCGATCTACCGGCACGACGGCTGACCCCGGGCGAGCACCGTGCGCGCACAGATCGCTAGCGACCCCGGCAACGCGGCCAGGGAAAACGAGGACTTCACCGCCGCCGTCCCCGGCGGCCTGGTGCTCCTGGACGGGGCAGGCTCTCCCGCCGGGCTCCCGTCCGGCTGCTCGCACTCGGTCGCCTGGTACGCCCGCACTCTCGGCGGCCTGCTGGCCGGACAGATCACCGACACCAGCCAGACCCTCGCTGACGCCCTGGCCGCGAGCATCGCCAGCGTCAGCGCACTGCACTCGGGCACCTGCGACCTTGCTAGCCCTCACTCTCCCTCCGCCGCCGCTGCGGCAGTCCGCACGGTTGGCGAACGCCTCGACTACCTGGTCTTGTCAGACTGCACCCTGCTCGTGGACCGGCTGGGCGCTGAGCCACTGGTCCTGTGCGACAACCGGCTCGACGAGGTCCACGCCAGACTCGGCTACCCCGGCTCGATGCCTCCGCCTGGCTCCCCCGAACGGGACGCCGCGATGCTCTCGCACGTCCGCGACCTCGGCCGCTACCGCAACCAGCCCGGCGGCTTCTGGGTCGCCAGCACCTCCCCCGGCGCAGCCCGGGAGGCGCTCACCGGATCTCTCCCCCTAGCCGAGTTGGCCGCCATCGCGCTGCTCACCGACGGGGCTACCCGGATCGTGGACGTCTTCGGCCTGCTCACATGGCGGGACGCGCTCCGCGTCCTCGACGACCGTGGGCCTGCCGAGCTGATCGCCCAGACCCGGACCGCGGAAGCTTCCGACCCCGGCTGCGTGCGCTGGCCCCGCAGCAAGACCAGCGATGACGCCGCCGCGGCCTACTGGCCGCTGCGGTCCTGACCCTTCAATCCGTATACCCCCCTAGACAACCATCACCTCCCTCGTGTACCTTGTCTGCATACCCCCCTAGACAGACGCACGGTCATCCGAACTGAGTGTCTAGGGGGGTGAACAACCGAGAGAACCTGGAGGGTTCGTGCGTAACATCCCTATCCCCGTGGACACGGCCCGGCTGACGTTCGTGTGCGTCAGCGAGCCGCGCCCGCGGCTGGTCAGCCAGGACACCGGCGAGGTCAAGGTGGACCGCAACGGGCAGACCGTCTACCAGGTCGGCCTGTCCGCCGCAGACCCGAACGGGCGGGTGGAGCTGGTCAACGTCAGCGTCTCCGGTGAGCCGAAGGTGCGCGTCGGCCAGGTCGTCGAGCCTGCCGGGCTGGTCGGCTTCGTGTGGGAGCAGACCCGCAACGGCGAGGTGCGGTGGGGGATTGCCTACCGCGCTGATGCCATCACCGCTGCCCGCCCGGCTCAGGCCGCTGCCTGACCAGGTGACCGCCATGTCCCATCCGCTGATGTTCTTGGTGCTGGGTGCCCTGGCCGCTTCGGCGGCCGGGGTGCTCGGCTGGCGGCACTTCGCCCCGCGCTCGTACTGGCTGTGCTTCGCGTTCCCGCTCAAGGCTGTCCGGGTCTATCTGACCTGGGCGCACGTCACGTCATCGTGCGGGCTGGCAGCCAATCGGCGGCGCTGGCGGTGGACTCTGGATGCGGTCCCGGTCGCGGGCCACCTGCACCGGACCGGTGTCCTGCTGACCCAGCGGCGCCGGGTCCGCCGGGTGGAAGTCGCCCACCCGCCGGGCCTGGGTCTGCTGCGCCCGAACGCGCTCGGCTGGTCGGTGCGTATCCGGCTGCGTGAGGGCCAGGTCCCCGACGACTACGTCCGCGCCGCCGAACAGCTCGCCCACGCCTGGCGGGTCCACGCGGTCCGCGTCACCGGCTCCTCGCCTGGCCGGGTGCGGCTGCTGGCCACCCGCAGAGACCCGCTCACCACGGTCAGCGTCCCGGCCGATGCCGGCGAGCTGCTGCGGGTGGTGCCGGGGATGCTGGAAACCGGGCAGCCGTGGGTGATCGACTTCCGCGTCGTGCCGCACTGGCTGAACGCCGGCGCGACCCAGTCGGGGAAGTCGAACCTGGCGAACGCCGTCATCAAGGGCCTGTCGCCGCAGCCGGTCGCCCTGGTCGGCTTCGACCTCAAGGGCGGCGTGGAGTTCACCCCCTACGCGCCCCGGCTGTCCGCGCTGGCCACCACCCGCGCCGAGAGCTGCGACCTGCTCGACGACCTGGTCCGCGTGCTCGCCGACCGGATGCGCGTGTGCCGTGACCACGGCGCGCGCAACATCTGGCAACTCCCGGCTGCGGCCCGGCCGGTGCCGGTCGTGGTCCTGGTGGACGAGGTCGCCGAGCTGTTCCTGATGGCCGACAAGTCCGAGAAGGATCAGGTCACCAGGACGGCAACCGGGCTGCTGCGGGTCGCTCAGCTCGGCCGCGCGTTCGGGGTGTACCTCATCATCTGCGGCCAGCGCATCGGCGCCGACCTCGGCCCCGGCGTCACCGCGCTGCGCGCCCAGCTCACCGGCCGCATCTGCCACCGGGTCAACGACCCCGAAACCGCGACCATGACCCTCGGCGACCTCGACCCCGCCGCTCTCGACGCCGCCCGCGCCATCCCCGCCGACACTCCCGGTGTGGCCATCGTCGCCGGGCAGGACGGCACCTGGCACCGTGCCCGCTCCGCCCTCGTCACCGAAGACGACGCCGAGCACGCCGCCACCACCTACGCCCACCTGGCCCCCGACTGGGCCGACCTCGTCCGCACCGGGCCGGCTCGTGCCCCCTGGCCGCACGCCGGGGACGACGCCGCCTAACTCCCGCTTCCGTACAGCCCGGCGCGGCCCCGCGCCAGGTCCCTACCCGACCCATGCCCGAAACCGACCGGGAGGAGGTGTGCCCGATGGCCGATGCCCGCCGCCGCGCGGCCTGGCTCCTCGACACCGGCCCTGTGCTGATCCTGGCCGCTATCGCGGGAGCCGGGTCGTTCGTCCACATCCGCGACACCGCCGCCCAGCACGGCCAGCACGGCCCGATGGCCTGGGCCATCGCCGTGTGCATCGACCTGACCTGCGTCATGGCCGCCCGCGAACGCCAGCGCGACAAGCGCACCGGCCGGGCCACCCGCCGCCTGTCCTGGCCCGTCCTCGTCCTGACCGGCGGCGTCCTGCTGTCGCTCGCCGCCAACCTCGACCAGGCCCAGCCCACCACCTGGGGCCGCATCACCGCCGCCACACCCGCCGCCGCGTTCCTCGTCGCTGTCTCCATGCTCGAACGCCGCACCACCCACCAGCCCAGCCCGGCCAGCGTCCCCGCCGTCCTGCCCGTCCCGGACGAGGACGACCAGCCCGTCCCCGTCCCCGCCGTCCCGGACGAGCAACCGCTGCCCGCCCCGCCTCAGCCGCCGGTCCAGCCCGCAGCGCCGCTGATCGACTTCGCCCGCCGTGTCGCTGCCGAGCATCAGGCCGCCTACGGCCAGCCCATCACCCGCGACACCCTGCGCGCTCGGCTCGGCGTGTCCAACCAGCTCGCATCCGACCTGCTCCGCCAGATCCGCACCGTACCCGACACCACCTGAGAGGAACCCGCCTTGACTGATCAGCAGATCCCCGGTGACCTGCTCGCCCGCGCCCAGGTCATCGACGGGCTCCGCCGGCTCGCCGACTACCTCGACCAGCACCCGGACATCCCTGTCAACGAGTACGGCTGGGACCTCAGCGACTACACCACCCGCGGCACCGATGCCGGCGAACGGGCGGCGGTCGATCAGGTGGCCGCCAGCCTGGGCGTGCCGGTCCGGGACGACACCGGCGACGGCGGTCACTACGTCGCCGCCCGAACCTTCGGCCGCATCACCTACCAGTTCGTTCACATCCCCGCCCGCCGCCGGGCCGCCCATCAGGCATGGGTCTCCTACGCCGACGCGGTGACGCCCGACGACGCCCCCGCCACCGACACCCTCGAGGCTGCTTGATGACCCCGCAAGCCACGACCCGTCCGCATCTTCCACCCCGCCACGTGGGCGGATGCATGCAACCCGTCCTCCTGCGCGGCCGCGTCGACCACATTGACGGCGCCACCGGGGAACTCCTGCACCGCTACAGCACCGTTCACGAGCCCGGCGGCCTGCTGCCCGTCCCGTGCAAGACCCGCCGGGCCTCCCGGTGCCTGCCCTGCGCCGAGGTATACCGTGCCGACACCTACCAGCTCATCCGCGCGGGCCTGACCGGCGGCAAAGGCGTGCCGGACAGTGTCACCAGCCATCCGACCGTGTTCGTCACCCTCACCGCGCCTTCGTTCGGCTCGGTCCATGCCCGGCGGGAACGAGGCGACCATGTACTCACCTGCCGCCCCCGCCGGGCTGGCGGGACCTGCCCACACGGCCGGGCGCTGGCCTGCAACGAACGGCACACCCCGGCCGACTCCCGGCTCGGTGAGCCGCTGTGCCCGGACTGCTACGACTACACCGGCTCGGTGCTGTTCAACGCCTACGCCCCCGAACTGTGGCGGCGCTTCACCATCGCTCTGCGGCGCACCCTCGCCCGCCAGGCGGGGATGACAAACAAGGCGCTCGCCGCACAGCTCCGGGTGTCCTACGCCAAGGTCGCCGAGTACCAGCGGCGCGGCGTCGTCCACTTCCACGCCGTGATCCGGCTCGACGGCCCCACCGGACCAGCGACCCTGCCGCCGTCCTGGGCAACCCTCGGCCTTCTCACTGATGCCATCGGCCAGGCCGCCGGCACCGTCCACGTCGATACACCCGCCGCGACTGGCCTCCCGCCCCGAACCCTGGCCTGGGGCCGCCAGCACGATATCCGGCCCATCACCGTCAGCGGGGACCTGACGGACGGCAAGGTCGCCGGATACGTCGCCAAGTACGCCACCAAAGCCGCCGAATGCACCGGCACCCTGGACCGGCGCGTCACCCCGGCGGACCGGCTCGCCGACCTCCCGATCCGCGACCACGCCCGCCGCCACATCGCCGAATGCCTGCGCCTGGGCCAGTTCCCCGAACTCGACGACCTGCGCCTCACCGGCTGGGCGCACATGCTCGGCTTCCGCGGTCACTTCTCCACCAAGAGCCGCGCCTACTCCACCACCCTCGGTGCACTGCGTGCCGCACGGGCCACCCACCAGCGCGAGCACGCTATCGCCGCCGGGCTCCTGCCCGACCTGGGCGGGGACACCGTCCTCGTCCTCGCCCACTGGAGCTTCGCCGGGCGTGGATACCCACCGCCAGCGCTGCTGTCCACGGCGGCCACCCGGTCCTGTACGCCTTCCCCACCACTGACGCAAGGAGTCCTGCCGTGCCCCGGCTCCTGCTGACCGTGCCCGAGGCCGCCGAGGCCCTGGCCATCTCCCGCAGCAAGCTTTACGAGCTGCTGGCCAGCGGCGCCGTTGCCTCGGTCCGCATCGACGGATCGCGCCGCATCCCGCTCACCGCCCTGGAGGCGTACGTCTCCAAGCTGCTCACGGAAAGGACAGCCGCGTAATGCCCCCCACCCTTACCGCCGCGCCCGCCGACGAGCCGAACCGCCGGAAGCCGCGCAAAACCACCCCGCGACTCCGTGACGGTGTCATGAAGCGTGGGGCTACCTGGTCATACGTGATCCGCGTGAAGGACCCGGAGACTGGGGTCAGCAAGCCCAAGTGGGTCGGCGGTTTCGCCACCGAGGAAGCCGCCAAGGCCGCCCGGGACGAGGCCCGGGTGAAAGCTCACCACGGCCAGTACATCGACCGCAGCGCGATCACCGTTGGTGCGTACCTCGATGACTGGATCGAGGCCCATGCGGTCGAGATCAAGCCCAAGACCTTGCAGGATTACCGCCACCTGATCAACCGGCATGTCCGGCCGCACCTCGGCGAGCTGCGGTTGCAGGCCATTACCCCGGCTCGCATCACGAAGCTCTACCGTGACCTGCTGACCGGCGGCGGCCGGAAGGGTGCCGGGCTATCTCCGCGCACCGTGGCCTACGTGCACGCCGTGCTGCGCAAGGCGTTCCGCGACGCGGTCGTGGTCGAGCAGCTCCTGCCATCCAGTCCGGTCGAGCGCGCCAAGCGCCCGCGCAAGGCAGTCAGCGAACCGGGAACGGTGTGGGCTCCTGCCCAGCTCGCCGCCTTCCTGGCCACGGCGCAGCGTCACCGTCTGTCCGCCTTTTACCATCTCGCCGCCTACACCGGCGCCCGGCGCGGCGAGCTGCTCAACCTGCGCTGGCGGGACATCGACCTGGATGCACCGGGGGTCCGCATCACCGGATCGGCGGCCGTCATCGCCGGCCAGCGGATCGAAGGCACTACCAAGAGCGGCCGGTCCCGCACGGTCAGCATCGACGCCGGGACGGTCCAGGTCCTCCGGGATCACCGCAAGCGCCAGGCCCAGGAGCGGCTGACAGTCGGCCCCGAGTGGAAGGGCACCGACGACTACGTGTTCCGCACGGCCTGGGGCGAGCCGATCCACCCCGATACCGTGTCATCGCTCATGACGACGCTGATCAAGCTGCACAACGACGAACACCCGGACGAAGCCCTGCCTCACGCCCGCCTGCACGATTTGCGGCACGTCCATGCCACAACCTTGCTGCTGGCTGGCATCCCGGTTCACGTTGTCGCGGCCCGCCTCGGCCACGCCGACCCGTCGATCACGCTGCGGGTCTACGCACATGTAATCTCAGACCAACTCGCAGAGGCGGCAGAAGTCTTTGCCCGCTCGATCGGCTAG
>JAEHJW020006483.1_pt1 | contig 10356 bp, 18 predicted proteins | sample 9271431 | NCBI WGS metagenome assembly JAEHJW02
TATCATCCCATGTGCTGCGCGGTATTGCAGCAGCCCGCGCCTTATCCGACTCGCTCACGTCTCTATGTCCAGCGCCCTCACAGACGGGGCACTGGATCACCTGCGTATCGCGCCGCGTGATGTCGCCGTGTCCGTGGCAGCGTCCGCAGGTGTCGGGGTGAGGTAAAAATGCAGCACGGACTCCACCAGCCCCTCGAAATAATCCCAGAACTTAGGGCCAGTTTTCCAGTGCTTCTGGGCGGCCATAGTGGCCACGTTCTGCCGGAAGATCTGCAGTAACGGCTTGCGGCACGAGAGATCGCCGGACATGGCCCGAACCAAGAGCGCCGGGCCTTCAATCTTGATGCGACCGAGACAGGCAGCGACATCTTCGGGGACTATGGATGGGATGCCGCCTGTGCCGTTGTAGTTCGCAACCTTGGGATTCAGCAAAGTGTATATCTCTAACATGGCGGAATGCCCATGCGATCTAGACGGTCGCTAAATGATTGATGGTCTATGTCTAGAAAATCAAGAATTTGGGATGAATGATGACGCAACCATCGGGAAGATTCTGCCTTTAATTTTACAATCTCTCTCTCGGAGTTTTTTCTGCTTTTGTAGGCGCTTTTTGTATTGGATTGCCTAAACCTTCTTCTCTGCGCTGGCGTTTTTATGCGACTCCGTTCTATTTTCCTTGCCAATCTGGAGAATGGGGCTGGATCGGGGGCCGTCGCATCTTCTATAGCCTGTTGGCAAATGGCTGCAAGCAAGTCTCTTTCACTCATCAGTCTTCCTCCGTCGGATTAAAATACTGCCTGCATCTACGCTCAACCACCCGAGTCGGGCTAACCCGGCACACCTGATGCACGGAGCCCAGACACCGCACTAGCTCGATGTGATGGCAGCCCTTGCACGTTGTGGACTCGCGGCGTATGGCGACGGAGAGGGGGTCGCGGGTTTCCCAGTGTTCAAGCTGCATAGGAGCGTTCTCCATGTCGATAGGTCAGTCGGTTTGCGTGGATTCTAGGGCCGTTTCCGGGGCAGCAATGACGTGATACAGCCCAACCTGCAGCTTCCAGACAATCTCCCCGCGCTTTTCGCATTGCAGCAGGGAGTCGTTTAGTTCGTTTCTGTCCGGGAAGTCTGGCAGCAATTCTCGCCAGTGCTTCGGAGTGATCGTGAGGATGCGGATGAGTTTTGCTTCTGACGGGGTCATGACGGCTCCTGTGCTGATACGGTGATATGTACGAATCCTGGGGCTAACGGTTCCGCCCTGCTCAGGCTGATCTGCCACCGGCTATCGTCCACGCCAATCGCGTCTGACAGGCCATCAAGCCCGGATTTCATGCGCGCCAGCAGGTTATCGAGGTCATACTTTCGGCGGGTGGGCGGCGCAAACTGAAGATGGACGTGAAGGCCTGCCGCAACAACTGGCGTCGCACCCTGAGCGACTGCGGTGAGATAGCAATCCGCCCGATAGGATTTCTTGGCCTTGGCCAGCTTCGTCCAATGCTGCCGAGTGTTCGGCGACAGGGCAGATGGTGGCCATGGGAAAGTCACGCTAAGGAATGGTTGCATCTTCCACGTCTCCAAAATCGCCGCTAAGGGCCTTTCGTTGCCCCGTGCTGCACGCTGAGAGGGTAGGTGGTACGTTTGCATCACTCGCATCTTCAAACGCCTTCCAGGGGTCCTCTGGCGATTCTCGGCAGCAGCGATCCCAGAGCGGTTCCGATTCGAGATCGGAAAGCGCACCGATGGGGAGGGATTCGTCGAGGTACATCATGCCACTCTCCGATAGCTGGGCCATGTGAAGGTCACCGCCTTCCCACCATTTTCCCGCAGCCGGTCGAATGCCCTGGAGCCCATGTACTGCTCGACCTCTTTGATGGTCAGGTTGGAGAGAACGATCATCGGTCGCTCCCGTTCGTACCGCGCATTGATGAGGTCAAACAGCGTCACCTTTTCGGAGTCAGTACCGAGTTGGGAACCCACTTCGTCGATGATGGCCAAGTCCGCTTGCGCGAAGCGTGCGATGGCTTGGCGCTCGGTTACCTCCGAGTTTTTCCGGTAGGTTTCTCGCACGGAGCGGATGGCGTCCATCGCTGTGGTGAAGGTGGCAGTTTTGCCGAAGCTGAGTGCCCGTTTCGCAATCCCCACGGCAAGATGGGTCTTGCCGGTCCCTGCGGTGCCACAAAAAATCAGGGAGCGCCCAGTGGCCAGAGCATCCAGAAAATTATCCGCGTAGTTGGTAGCCGCTTGCAGTGCGGCCCTCTGACCCGGCAGTTTCGCGTCGTAATTTTCCAGGGTTCGCGAGGCGAAACGCTGAGGGATGGCGGCGTTTCGCATGACGGACTCGTTCATGGCCATTTGCCGCTTCCGCTCTTGCTCTTGGACCTCCTTCAGCGCGTCATCCTCAAAGCATGCGCTGCAACGAGTCGCAATCTCAGTGCCTCCTAAAGAAAATTTTCGAGATTGAAAAGGGCCATGAATCGGGCATTCCTGTTGCTCAATCTCAGCGAGTGGTGGATAGAAAAGCCGCTTGAGTGCTGGTTCCGAATTTTCCATGGCCATGTCAAAAACTCCCGTCTGCGTTGATGCCTGCCGAGTAGTCGCGCTGCTCGAAATCGTTGTGAGGGGAAAGGGCGGCGGTGCGTTTGCGTCCCGTTTTGTCAGCAGGCGGCAAATGCGCTCGGTATCGCTTCCAGCTTTCGAGAAACGACTTTTCCCACTGCGCCTGCGTTCGCGTTTCTCCGGGGTTGGTGAGCCAATACGCGATGAAATCCGTGAGCGCATCGGCGTAGTCTGGGTTTTCCGGGGTGTGGCTTGAGCGTTTGGCCAGCGTCCAGAAGTCTGGGCTTGGCTCCCAGCTTGCCGAGATCGGGAAGGCTCCCTCGCGCGCTCGCGCCTGCGAGGTAGGTAGGTAGGTAGGTAAGATAACGTCTCCGCCTACGTCTCCGTCTAAGTGCGCAGTTGATAGCATCTGCTCGCAATTGTTAGCAGATGCTAGCATGTTACCCTTTGTCATTGATTTTACAGCGGTTGCATCATTTTCTGCTGGAGGGCTGATTGCGCCTGCTAACATCTGTTTGCAATTGATATCACTTGCTAGCAGATGATTCCCGACGTTCTCAGGTGATTCCGATTGCTCGGAGGTGTAGCCAGGTGGTGGTGGACATTTTGACTTCGCCCTAATCTGTTGGCCGAAATTTACCATCTCAAGGTAAGGTTTCCCGTCATAAACGCTCAGCCCGGCTGTTTCGTCCGCAGAGATCCAACGGGGACTGGCGGCTGGTGACGGATAGGCGTAGAGAGCGATCACACCGGCCTTCTGGCACGCGGCCATCCAACGGGTAATGTCGGCCACTCGCACTGTATCAACTTGCAGAGGGTATAATTTCGCCCGCAGGATTGGCAGGCTTGCTTCGTGACGCCCATAGTCGTCCACAATGCTCATTAGGCGCCGGTAAAAAACTTCCTCGGGGAACCCAAGGGAGCAGACTTTGGTGCTGGTGAGGATGCCATCCCGAAGCAGTCTGTTTGGCATCTTATATCTCCTGACCATCGCGAATGAGATGCCAGCAGATTCCGCAAAAATATTTGAAATCGTTATTTGAACGGACCCAAGAAGCCGTGCAAGCCGTTTCCATAGCATCAATAACGACAGGCGCCCCTAACCGCTCAATGAATCTTCGGACCGAGGCCAGGGAGTATTCTGTGAGTTCGTATCCATCATGAAATCGAGAAAAAACCTCCTCAACCAGCTTGGCCTCAGATTCAATCCTTATGCGCTTGGCTTCCATGATGTTGGAATAGCCCTTGATTTGGGCTTCCCTTTCCTTTATCGCCTTTGCTTTCGCCTGGAGGCTTTGGGGGATGGAGTTTAAAGATCTGGCTGATTTTCCGCGATTGCAGTTCAAGCATGCGGAGATAAGGTTGTCCATCTGGTTCCCGCCTCCACAAGCCACGGGAATGATATGGTCAATCTCAAGGACAATAGCCGGAGGATGGGCGCCGCAATACTGACAAGTAAAAGAATCCCTTTTGAAAATCTCAAACCTCAGCGTTTTGGAGACAGTCTTTCTGGTGGACATGAAGTTCCTCGCATTCCCTCGCATGGGAATAGGCGCCAGCGCGACCGCTCTGCGAGGTGAAGCGGTCCGGGTGCCCCCGTTGCTGGCATAGAAAATCATCGTTCCGCGTCCCGATAAGCCGCTGCGGTAAACCCCGCTGGTGGTTTCCCGCGCTGCATAAATTCTTCGGCCTTCGCCGCGTTATAATCCTCACTCCGCGAGTAGCCCTTGGATCTGAGAAAAGCCCGATCCCGCGCACGATCCTCCTGACATTTCAGCCTGTAGGCTTCCTGAGCCAAGGAGAGTGCCGCATGATCTTTTGCTGTTGAATGCTTCAAGGTGTCCTCGTCTGGGTCGTCTGAAGGGTTGCGCCCCACGGTGACGAGTCGTGGATTCGGGAGCTACCCTAGGCGCACGTTAAGTATGTTGGAGTCATTCCACCCCTGTCAAATCCCTTCCCCGCGCCTGCACTGCCCGCGTCATGGCCGCGATCACCCGATCATTGAGCAGCGGCGTCAACACTTCCGGCCACTGGTAAACGGCTTGCGGGCATATCCCGATGGCGCGTGCCAGCTTGGTCGCGGTTCCGAATAGTTTGATGGCTTCTTGTTTAGTCATACTACAAACATAAGCCATGTTACACGCCTGAGTCAATCGGCAGAGCGCATAAGCCATATATGCGACCGCATAAAAAACTTTAGTGCATATCGCCTAGTAAAAGCCCTTGCAAGCTGTCTTGGCCGGGTGTAATCTTTCTTACATGGACGGCACGCAATGGGCGAGCCGCAGACAGGAGACGAAGCCATGCTATCCACCAACATTGAACGAATGGCAGCCGCGCATCAGAAACAGATAGATGACGAAGCTGCAGAAGATGCTCTGCAAGAGGCAGAGGAGTTGGCAATAACAAAAAACCCCCGAGCCGTCGCCAATGCCCTGGATTATCTCGACGGCGATGAATGGCCCGCGCTGAATCTGCTGATCGGCAAGATGATCAGCCAGTACCAATACTACGGTGACGAGCGCGACCAAGGGATTCTCGACACGGCCCAAGAGATTTGCGATTTGTGCCAGCGCGTTATCAGCGAGCGGGCCACGGTGAATCGCCGGGCAGCCATGAAAGCGTTCGGCGATCACTTCCCGTACTCAGGAGAGTAAACAACCCCGGCCTAAAGGCCGGAGCTTTTCACTACATCACGGAGGCCGTAATGTGCGAATACAGGCTGGTTTACAGCAGCCCTTGCGGGACCGATAGGCTCCGCAAAACCGGCTATGTTTACGGACGCATTCACGTCCGCGTGCCGCCGGTTTCCGCACGAACAGGAGAAGCGATGCTTATCCCGTTTTCCGATAGCCCCGCACACCGAACACGTCTGGCTCGTATAGGCGGGGTTGACGTACACCACGGAGAGTCCCAGGGCTTCGGCCTTGTAGGCGACAAAATCCTGCAGTTGCCGAAAGGCCCAACGGTGCAGACGTGCGCGAACCCGTTTTCCCGCTTTGATGCGGTCACGGATATGCGTCAGGTCTTCCGCGCGGATTTCCCGCATGTGCAGCCGCTGTGCCTCCTGAACGATGGCCTTGGACACTTCGTGGTTGACGTGTTCGACATGCCTCCGCTCCCGACCGGAGATAGTGCGCAGCTTTTTTTTGGCGGCGCGACTACCGTTGGATTGGAGACGGCGGCGATGGGCAAGGTAGCGGTCACGTTCAAACCGCAGTTTCCCGCCGCCAAAGACCTTGCCACTGCTCGTGGCGGCGAGATTGTTCTCCCCAACATCGACACCCAGCACACCGCCTTCGGTGACTGGTGCAACCTCGGAGAGTTCCAATACGAGGTTAAAAAACCACTGTCCTTTTCGATAGATCAACTCACCTTCTTTGAGTTTCCCGGAAGCCAGCAGGTTCGCCTGATGCCTGCCGCAAACGAACGGCACGACTTCCCGGCCATCCATGGTGAACAGAGAAACGCTGTTCTCCAACAACGTATAAGTGCGATGGTCGAAATGGACTGCCGTCCGCAAGCCCGCCGCGCGGCCAAAAGAAATCGCCGGTACGGGCTTATCCTTGGCGATGCCATTGTTGGCCTTGAGCGCTTTATAGGCGATGGCGACACGGTGGATGGCATTGCAGGCCATCTGACTGCCCAGCGTAGGGAACCTCTCCCGAATGGAGTAATACGCCAGATGGTGCAGTGCGACACGGTTCCAGCATCGATGCTCCTGCGCAAACGGTACTACCGCTGTGCAGGCCTGCGCGAAGGCGGCAGACAGCGTCACCAGTTTCGCAACCTGCGTAGGGGATGGCAGAAGTTTCAGGGAGACGGTCCGTTTCATATAGGAAACTATACATCGACAAAGATAGCCTTGCAAACACAAGGAGATGCGGGAATGGGGCGGTCTTCGACCGCCGCGCTATCCCTCCACGGGGTGAACCCCGTGGTTTCCCGCGCAACTGGATGAACGCACAAAACGAAATAGCCGCCCTCAAAAAACAAGGCGCAATACTGAAATACGCCACCCTGTCCGTCGCAGCCATAGGCATCATCGGTGCGGTGTTCATGATCGGGGGGCGCGAAGGCTACGGGTACGCCATCCACAAGATCAGGGACGCGGTGCAGGCCAGCCAGTATCCGACGGTCTTTCTGACTTATCCAGGCAAGCAGCCCGCGGCGATTGTAGTCAATGGCGTCTGCAAACCTTATCCCGCCGTAGTGCCACAGTTCTACCACTTCGGCGGCTATGTCAGCCCGCGCTGGGTGCCGTGTTCCGGGCAGAATTACACCAAGTCCACCGCTGTCAGCCCGGCGCTGGCGGCTATCGAATCGCACACCAAGTAAGGAGATCGTTATGGAAACCAAAATCGCAGAATACTCACCCACGGCTGCCGCGCTGGCAGGGTTGCGCCAGAAGTACGAAAAAGCGGTATTTGATACTGGCACCAAGGCGGGAATGGACAAAGCCGTTGCTGCGCGCCGAGAGTTGCGCGAGATCCGCGTGAACCTGGAAAAGCTGCGCAAGGAACTCAAGGCCCCCGCGCTAGAGCGGTCGCGCCTGATCGACGCTGAGGCCAAGACCATCACTGAACAGCTAGTCGCCCTGGAAGACCCGATTGACTCCCAGATCAAAGCCGAAGAAGAGCGCAAAGCTGCCGAGAAGGCTGAGCGTGAGCGCATCGAACGGGAGCGAGTAGAAGCCCTGCATCGGCGCGTGGCGGACATCCGGGCCATGGCAGTGAAGTGCGTAGGTGAAACTTCTAACGAAATTGCCGGCCACATTATCCTTCTTGAGCGCCTTGAGATTGACGACACGTTTGGCCCCCTGCAGGGAGATGCACACACAGCCAAGGCGGAAACTATTTCTACCCTGCGCGACATGCATGCCGCAGCACTCGCCCAGGAAGACGAAGCCGAACGCCTGCGCATCGAGCGCGAAAAGCTGGAAGCGGAGCGCAAGGCCCAAGAAGAGCAAGCCGCTCGAGATCGTGCAGAGCTTGAGAAACTCCGGGCCGAGCAGGAAGCCCGCGAACGCGCAGATCGCGCCGAACAGGAAAAGCAGCAAGAGGCCGAGCGCCAACGCCTTGCGGCTGAGCGTGCCGAGCAAGAGCGTTTGCAAGCCATTGAGGATGCCAAGCGCGCCCAAGCCGAGGCCGAGGCTCGAGCCAAGCAGGAGGCAGCGCAGCGCGAGATTGAACGGCAGCGCGCAGAACTGGAAGAGCAGAAGCGCAAGATCCAAGAGGCGCAGCGCAAGATGCAAAGCGGCTATCAGGCTCTTGCGGATTTCATCGAGCGGTTCGGCTCCGAGAAGGAATTCCAGACCATTGCGCGGCAGATCAGCAAGTGGCTGGAAAGCAAGAAGGAGGACGCGGCATGAAATGGAAATTTAGTGAAAACACAAAGTTTGTGTCTGTTGTCAATGACTGTGATGAAGAGGTTTACCTTCAGGAGAAAATCATACCCAACGCCAAGGAAGAGGCTCTTCTCATCGCCGCGGCCCCTGAAATGCTCGCTCTGCTGAAAACCAGCCGCCGCAACCTGAGCAGCATTATTGCGGCGTGCAACTGCAACACCTATGACCCATGGCTGGGCGAGATGGACCGGGTTATCGCGCTGGCGGAAGGGGGTGAGAAATGAGAGATCACGTCCCAGCATTTCCAACGGAAGAACCGGGAAACCCTGACAAATGGGGAATGGACCTGCGCGACTACTTTGCGGGACAGGCTTTGAATGGCTATCTCGCGAGCTTTCCTGACGACTCGACCATAAAGCCAGAACACATGCCCGCCATAGCAGAGTTTTGCTATCGCATGTCTGACGCCATGATGGAGGCGCGGAAGAAATGAAGCCTATCTACCATCACGACATCATCCAAGACACCGACGAATGGCTGCAGCTACGCACCGGGCTCATAACGGCGAGCGAAATGAAGTTGCTCATGACGCCGACGCTCAAGCCCGCGAATAACGACAAGTCACGCGCTCATTTGTACGAACTGGCAGCACAGCGCATCAGCGGATACACGGAGCCCAGCTTCATTAGCGAGGACATGATGCGCGGTTGGTCCGACGAAGTATTGGCGCGCGATCTGTACTCCCAGCATTACGCGCCGGTTACAGAGTGCGGATTCGTTACGGCAGAAATCAACGGCCACACAATCGGATATTCCCCGGACGCGCTGGTCGGCAATGAAGGCCTGATCGAGTGCAAATCCCGGCGGCAGAAGTACCAGATCAGAACGATTTGCGACGGTGTTGTGCCCGAGGAGTACATGCTGCAAATCCAGACGGGGCTACTCGTCACCGGGCGCAAATGGCTGGACTTTGTGAGCTATTGCGGTGGGCTGCCAATGGTGGTCATCCGCGTGTACCCAGATCCCAAGATGCAGGGAGCGATTATCGAAACCATAGCCAGCGCCGAGGCACAGATACAAGCGCTGATCGACGCATACAACCAGGCCATTTTGGAGCATCCAACGTGGCCAGAAACCGAACGTCTACTTGAAAAGGAGATACCAGCATGGGCAGTTTAGCAAAAGCGATAGAGCCGAAGTCCGATCAACTGAACGCGGACGACCTGATTACCGGGCCGATTACCGTCAAGATCACCGACGTAATTATCAGCGAGCAGGCCGAGCAGAAGGTTGTCATTCGCTACGACGGAGACAACGGCAAGCCGTACAAGCCCTGCAAAAGCATGACTCGCGTGATGGTTGAAATCTGGGGCGGCGCTGATAACGGCCAATCCTTCATCGGCCAGAGCATGACCCTATACCGCGACCCGAAGGTGAAATGGGGCGGATTGGACGTTGGCGGCATCCGTATCAGTCACATGACCGGAATTGAGCGCGACACGCCGGTAGTGCTGACGGTCACGAAGGGCAAGCGTGCGCCGATGATTATTCACCCGCTCAAGGTTGCCGAGTTGCGCCCGGTATCCGCCGCCGTGGATAAGGTGGCGAAAGGCGCCGAGGAGTTGGTGGATCGACTGGCGGCGTGCTCGTCGATCGAGGCGCTTGATCAGTTTCTGACCAGCCCAGAAACCGCCAAGAAAGTCGACTATCTCAAGGCCAGCCGATCGGAGTTATACGCTATCTGGGAAGCCGCTGTTCGCGCCAAAGCAAAGGAGTTGGCGCCTGATCCAGAACTCGCCCAAGAAGACGACGACATCCTCTCGGTTCCCGACTTCGACCCCGAGCTTGCCCGCGATGACCTTGTCTCGCTGATAGAGGCGGCAGACACCAAGGACGAGTTGCACCGAATCAAGGATCTTCCGGTGTATCAGCAGATCAAGGCCGATTACCCGGACCTGTTCGCCGAAGTGAACAAAGCGTCTGCGGCGGCATTGCAGCGCATTCAGAAATAACCTTGAGCTTAAGATATATCCGTTTTTACACGCATGTTGTAACTGAAAAGGAGAGTGCCGATGTGTGATATGCAGGAAATGCCGAGGTATAAGTGCCACAAGGTCGTCCATGCGTTCAAGATTGAGGCAATTGATAGATTGGACGATGAAGAATGGGACGGTGTATCGGAGCGCTATTCACCAGGATGGGTGCGCATTCGTGGAGAAGGAAACATTGTCTACCAGGGACCAGGTTACGTGGAAAAACATAAGCCGCAAGTCGGCGGATATTATGTGGTCTATCCAGACAGCTATGTATCTTGGTCTCCAGCTAAAGCGTTTGAGTCTGGATACACGCGGATAGACTGACGATGCTTTGCCAGCCCACCGTGCGTAACGGAGGCCGTCGCCGCGTCGCTGAGACTCCCAGGGCGTGAGGCGACCGCTGGGCCCCGGCTGCACCTG
>JAEHJW020000302.1_pt1 | contig 10353 bp, 20 predicted proteins | sample 9271431 | NCBI WGS metagenome assembly JAEHJW02
TGCCGGACAACCTGAGGGGCGCGGCGTGCGCGCTCGCGCGCTTGTCTGATCCTGACATCCTATCGCGCCGCGAATGGTACGAGTTGACGCGGGCGCAGCGGGCCGCCTTGGTCCCGGAAGTTTGCGCGATGGTGTACGCGCACGCAGAGCGGATGCTGGCGGAAGCGAAAGAGTCGCGGCTGTTTGTCCATTGAGGGCGATACCGACAGCCGCAGAGCGGCAGATTTGGGACCTTGCCGGGCCGCGCGGCGAGGATCGGAAATTTAGGCGTCCTTTGCTGGCGCGCTTGCCGGATGGCCTGGCGATGGCAGCGGCGAAGAATTACGCAGAGACGGCGGGTCGCGTCGGCATGCGGCATGCCAATTTGGAATTGTTGGACGCGGTGGGCGGGTTATCGTCGGCCATTTGTGCTTTGTCGGCAGACGATGAAAAGCTGTGCGAATATGCAGCGCGCCGCGCGCATTGGTGCGTGCTAGCGCCGTCCTTGGAATGGGCGCGGCAGATTGCCGGAAACGAGGGCATAGAACCGCCTGGGGGTCGCGGTATGACGCCACAAGGGGAGCGTGCGCGACTGAACGACCCGCGATGGTGGCGGCGGCAGGTCCGTAAAACGCATGCGCGAACGGCGGAAGCGGCAGAAATCAAACTAGGCGTAGTGCATGCGCGGCGTGAGATGTATGCGAGCAATGACGCGGTAGCGCGCCGCAGATCGCAAAAGCGGCGCAATCGCGCCATGCTGGAAGCGGCGCAAGCCGTGAACGAATTGGGCGAGGGGTTTACGCTCGCGGAGTTGGCGGATAAATCTGTCTCGAATCCCAAAATTCGCCGCGGCGAATTAATGATGCGCATTGCGGGGTTCGAGCGGTGCGCAAAAGATGCCGGGCACGCGGGGGAATTTGTGACGGTAACCTGTCCTTCTCGCATGCACGCGCGCTTGCGCGGTGGAAAGAAATCTAAGCGCGGCGGCCTAAAAAATCCACGTTACGACGGAACAACGCCACGAGAGGCGCAGGACTATTTGTGTAAGGTGTGGTCGCGCATCCGCGCGGCGCTTGGTCGGGCAGAAATCCGGCCGTATGGCGTGCGCGTGGCGGAGCCGCACCACGACGGGACGCCACACTGGCATATTTTGGCGTTTCTCGATCAAGAAAAAATCAATACCTGGCGTGAGATTATCGCGCGGTATGCGCTAGAGGATTCGCCGCACGAGCACGGCGCGCGCAAGCATCGCGCTAAGTTCGTGGCGATTGATTGGGCCAAGGGATCGGCGGCTGGCTATGTCGCCAAATACATTGCAAAAAATATTGATGCCTTTGCAGTCGGGCGGGTAGATGAGGATTTGACGGGACAGCGCAATCCGGCAGAGTGCGCGGAACGGGTAGATGCGTGGGCGTCTACCTGGGGAATCCGGCAGTTCCAGCAGATCGGCGGTCCGCCTGTGACGATCTGGCGCGAATTGCGGCGGTTGCCGGATGGCGCGCCAGCGGGTGTCCTGGGGGACGCTTTTCTAGCGGCAGACAACGGCCTATGGCAAAACTACGTTTACGCAATGGGCGGGCCAACGGCAAAGCGCGCGGAATATCCGATCACGCTTGATAAACGCGCGCCGCATGATGCGGACGGATGTATCAAGATGAATCGCTACGGCGAACCGGCAGCGGACCAGGTGAAGGGATTGCGGGCGGGGTCGGTGGTGATGCCGACGAGAATCCACGAATGGCAAATAGTGAGGGGGGCGAATGTGGCAAGCGCTGATAATGCGAATGGCGGAGGACTTGATGCGGGATGCGAGTTTTGCGGAGGGCTGGCGCGAATGGATGAACATGCAAAGAGAGGACCGCAAGGCGCGGGCGGTGTCCGCAATCAAGGCGCAACCGTTTTTCAGTTGAAGTAGGCGCGTAAGCGCCTGGGAGTTCTGTCAATAACTGTACGGGGGGAAATATGGCTTTAACATCTAAAACAATCCGCGTATCAACGGCCAATGCTTCGGTGGAAATTCAAGGATGGGGAAAGGGTTCGCCGAGATTGCGGGTTGAGTTGAACGTTCCTGTGGGGCGGCTTTATATGGAAGATGATATGGCTTCCAATTTCATCGCGGCAATAGATGACGCGCTTGATTCTATGGGCTTGAGGGTGCAAAAGGAGGGCGGCGAGAAATGAAAAAGGAGCGGTCGGTTTTGTCTCAGCGGGAGCGTATGGAATTGGAGCGAATCGCGGCGCGGCGTAGACATTTGCAGCGGCTTGAGCTTAAAGCGCGCGAAAGGCGGCAGCGGTTCGAGGATGAAATACTGAAAGAGTTAGAGAAAGGGCAATCAGCGGAGGGGTGGCAATGAAATTGAAAGAGGACGTTAAAGCGATTCTGGCGGGCCTGGCGGCGGATGCGGAGCGGGTTATCCATCCAAGCGATACCAGCGGGCGCATTGCGCGCATTGAGTCTGTGCTGGAAGGGCTGTTGCATCATCATGCAGCGGTCGCGGAGCGGACAGCGGCGCTGGAAGAAATCATCCAGCCGGTCGATGCGCTACCAGCGCCACAAGGGGAGGAAACGACGGCATGACAGAGAAAGCGGAGCCGACAGCGTTTGGCCTGGATGATATACGCACGCGGCTTAATGCGTTTCACAACGCCTATTTGGGCATGGTGCAAAACAAGTTCTACAAGGCTTACGCGCTACAGTCTGGCGTAGCGGTAACGCTCAACGAGATGGCGCGATTGCTGGACGCGGTAGCGGCAAAGGTGCTGACATTGGAGGAAAGGAAGTAGCAGCAAAGGCAGTACAAAACAAACCCGCCATAAGAGCGGGAAAAAAGACAAGCCCGACCAATCGGGCGCGATAAAAAGGGGGTGACCTGTGGCAAATGAAACGCGGGGAGAAGTGACCTGTCCGCATTGCGGCGATACTGCCAAAGTGCGGCAGAATGTCAAAGGGAAATGGTATTACTCTTGTCCGTCCTGCGGTCTTATTCAGGGGACGGGCAAGAGCTTTTCTGTTTACATCTTGGATCATGCGACGTTGTACGGGCCGGACGGTGAGCCGGAGAAAGAGACAGCGCCAGCAGAAAAACCAAAGCCAAATATTCCAGCAGAAAAGGCGAAGGCGGCGACGGATGCGCCAATAACGCCAGCGCCAAAAGCGCCGCAATCTCCGCCAAAAGCGGAAAAGCCGGTATCGACAGGGGCGAAGGTTGAGCCGGACAAGGGCGGGTCTGTGCCGTTTTCCTGGGGGTTCAAGCAATGAACCAACAAAACGAAGTACCACAGGAAACGGGGTCGGAATCCGAAGATGATCCGCGTGTAGAAAGTCTCTCGGACCTGGCAGCGGAAGCGGGCGCGGAGGGACAGCCGCAAGGCGGCAAACTGTCGCCGGACAGGGTGCCGAGTGCAGACATCCTGCGGGAAATTTTGCGGGACGATGGCGCGCGCGCAATGCTCAATCCGCCATTGACGGACGCGGAAGCGGAGCGGTTGGCATCGTCTGCCGGAGCAGTGATAGACAAATACTTCCCAGATGCGGGCGTGTTGGGTTTCTTGGACAAGTGGAAAGAGGAAATCGCGTTAGTCGCGTGCGTCTGGATGATCGTTAAATCACGCAAGCGCGCGCCGCAGGTGGAGCAAGAGGAACCGGCCGGGCCGGTCAAGGTGGCATGAGTGCCGAAAACCTGGCGCGCATTACGCTGGTCTGTGGCGGGTCAGGATCGGGTAAAAGTGCCTGGGTCAAGCGACAAGCGAAGCACTCGCGCCGCGTCCTGGCCTGGGACCCGTTGCGCGAATACGGAAAGGCGGGGTTCGAGCAACATTTCGATTTAAGCGCGCTCGCCTTAAAGCTGGATCAGCGCAAAACGGGACGTTTTGCGTATGTGCCGGAGGACCTGGGGGATTTTGCGATGTTCTGCCGCATCGCCTATGCATGGGGGGATTGCATGGTGATCGCGGAGGAATTGGCGGACGTGACCAGTCCTGGCAAAGCGCCTAAAGCCTGGGGGAAGGTGCTACGGCAAGGACGGCACCGCGCGCTGGACGTGTACGGCATTACTCAACGTCCGGCAGAGTCCGACAAAACGATCATCGGTAATGCGACATTGACCCATTGTTGCAAATTGAAGCGCGCGGAGGATCGCGTTTATATGGCTAAGCAAATGGATGTCCCGGTAGAAATGTTGCACGCCTTAAAGCCGCTCGAATGGGTTGAGGCGACGGATACGGGGCAAATTACGCGCGGCAAGCTGCATTTTTAGCCCGAAATTTTCTTACTTAAAGAGCGGTCATTTACAAAACGCAAAAAAGCGTTACCTTTTCATCCGCAAACCCGCCATAAGAGCGGGAAAAAAGACAAGTCCGACCAATCGGACGCAATAAAAACAGAGGGGAGGGTTGACAGTGAACGACATTAAGAAATTTGGAATTAACCTGGGCATGCTTGCGCTTGGGTTGTTCGTGATTAACACAATCATCAATCACACGCAGACTGTCCCGGTCCTGGGTACGGTGGGTGCGAAGATCAAGAGCGGGGTCTAGCCGCCATGATCTTTAAAAACCTTAACCCGTTTCAAAACATCGTTGCCGGGTCTACGGCAGTCCTGCCGGTGATTGACCAGGGCATGACATACGAGCAGATCGTTTTAGTCCTGGGCGGCACCACGTTCCCGGTGAGCGACATTACCGGGTTGCGTCTGTGGTTGGGCGGAAAGAAAATTTGGGACGTGACCGGCTCCGATCTTGCCGCAATCAATGCCTATTATGGCATTACGGCAAACGCGCTGGAATTGCCGATCATTTTCGCCGACCCCAACGCAAAAACCCTGGACGAATATCTGACAGGCGCACTCGATACGAGTCCCGGTTATTCGTCCTTCAACATGGAAGTGGACATCGCGGCCGGTGCTTCAGCGCCTACCTTGTCGGCTTACGCGGGCATTTCGTCGCCGCTGGCGAAAGATAAGGCATATGCGGGCATGTTCCGCACGCTGGTGAAGTCGATCCAGAGCCCTTCGGGCGTGGGGCAGTACGGGCTACCTGTGCCGACCGGCTCCGCCTTCGGCGCATTTATCAAGGCCATCCACTACTTCAACGCCAACATAACGCAGTTGGACGTGAAAAAAGATAGTTTCGCGCTGCTACAGAACGGCGTTAAGCAGGTGTATCAGGCATTTCAGGCGCAATACGGCCGGGCAATACAGGCCGGGTTGTTTTCCTGGGACCCGTTGGCGGGCAAAGAGTACATGAATGAAACCGTACCGACACTGCGCAGCGATAACTCAAAGGCCAATTTCGAGCATCTGGTAACGATGTCGGCGGCCGATACGCTGCGCATTTATTCCGATCTGTATCAGACTTACGCGGCCGCCTAATTCATGGCGGAAGTGCGGCCGGATTGTCCGGCCGCACCAAAGGGGGGTAAATGAGTTCGTCTTTTTCGTGGTCGGATTTGACCAATTTTGCGTCAGGGGCGGTACATGATTACTACGCTTCCAAGCAAGCGGAAGCGGCGGCGAGCAATGCAGCGGCGCAACCGCGTCCGTATGAAAGCTATACGGCTCCGCCTGGCGGAAACGGCACACTGGTAAACAATGCAACGCAATCTAGCGTAGGCGGTAAGGGGATGCCGACATGGGCGCTCTATGCCGGGGGCGGTCTATTGCTCGCGGTGGTGCTGTTTGTCGCCTTGAAATAAGGGGGCCGCATGTCTTGGGTCAATATTTCGGACACAACGTCGCATGCGTTTAATTCGCCTGCAACACTTTACGGCGGGTCAAACAATTTCGCGCCAACCAAAGCCGCCCAACAAACGAGCTTGCTAAAAGAGGTTGTGCTGGCGGCGGCAGCATTGCTGGCGGTGGTGGTGTTCATGAAGGGGAAAAAGTAAATGTTTGGGCTTCCCGATCCTTCGTCCTTATTCGGTGGCGGCGGCAGTTCAACGGAAGTCGGCGGCGGCGGTGCCGGGTCGCAAGGGTCGGGTGCGGGATCGTTCAACAAAAGCCAACGAACGTCCAACATTAACGCGCCTGTCGGCACGCAGGGCAGCGGCAATGCCGTCTATGCAAATGGAAACGTGACGGTAACCGATAACGCGGCCATTGCGGACGCCTTTAATTTTGCGTCCCATGTGAGCGATTTGTCGGCGAAGGTGAATCAAGCCGGTATGGCGGAGTTGCAAAACGGAACGTCGGCTATTCTCGCTAAGCAGACGGTGGACAGTGGGACGCAGATAACCTCACTGGTGACAACGGCGCTTTACGCAGCGGCCGCCATCGCGGCGGCGTACTTTATTTGGGGGAAATGAGCGAATGAAAACCTACACTCGCGCAATGAACGGAACCGGAACGGATGACTGGCTGCTGACCGGGGGAAGCGCGTTTGTGTTGATGTCTACCGGGGTTGTGACGATTACGGTCTATGGTGGCGGCGGCAAGGTGGCGGAGTTTGACGACGTTACCGGAATCCTAGGCTGGACATACAAGACGCGCGACGGCTTGGTAGCGCGCTATGATTATCTCGTTGTCCATTCCACCATTGCGCAGACGGTGGAAATTGCGTGTGGTGACACATCGGGCGAGATGCAATATAACCCGCCTGGCATTATTGAGAGTATTGCTAACCCTGTTTCCATCATCAAGTCGGCGGCAAATGCGTTTATTGCGGCCTATTCATACCCGGCATCGGCGGGTCTGGCTAATATGTTTGCGCTTTACAATTCGGCGGCATCTGGGGGAAAGTCGCTATATGTCGAGCGGTTTGCCTTTAGTTCGGCGGTGGCGGATGCGCTCGTGCAGATTGGGCAAATAAACGCTCCGCTAAGCGGCAACGCGGAAAGTATTTTTGTTAAAACGCTAGGCGCGGCGGCAGGGGTAGGGCAGTTGCAAATTTTGCAAAGCGCATCAGTGCCGTCCGGAATTGTCAATCAGACAAACATCACGTCGGCTCAAGCGTCCGCGTATGTAGAGGCGATTAAAGGCTCGCGCGTGGTGGTGCCACCTGGATATGGAATGTTGCTGATGACGGTAAACGTCGATCAACAATTAGATGTTCTAACAGAATGGTATGAACAATAACGCTTTGATCCTGGGCGCGCTCGCGCTCGCGGTCGCGCTGGCAATCGGGGGAGGGGGATACATGATCTACTCACAAAATGCGGAAGATGCAGCAAACGAAAAAAAATACGCGCCGCTCATTGCGCAAACGGAAGCCGCCAACGGCATACCGGCCGGGTTGCTGCATCGCCAGTTGTACGAGGAATCACACTACAGGGCCGATATCATTTCCGGCGCTACGCCATCGTCAGTGGGCGCGCTAGGCATTGCGCAGTTTATGCCGGATACCGCGCGCTCGCTTGGCATTGATCCGACCGATCCGCTACAGGCGATTCCAGCGGCCGGCCGTTATATGAAGTCGCTGTATAACGACACGCGCTCCTGGAGCATGGCGCTCGCCGCCTACAATTGGGGAATCGGCAACGTGCTGGCCTATATCCGAACGGGCCTGGGCGCGCATGGTCAATCCATGCCGTCGCAAACAAACGCCTACGTTGCGGACATTACGGGCGCATTGCCGGGGGTCGCATGACCGGGATCGTGGATATTGATATCGGAAAATTAGCCGATGACGTGGTGTCGGGAGTTGAACATTATTTTCCGTCGCAAGCGGATAAAGACGCGGCCAAGGTCGCCATTATTGAAAAACTGCGCGCGCCGGTCGATGCCGCCAACGCGGCGCAGTTAAAAATCAGCCTGGCGGAAGCAAAAAGCGGCAGTCTTTTTTTAGACGGTTGGCACGCGGCGATAGGGTGGAGCGGCGCGCTGGTCTTGCTGTTTAACGCGCTCGCGCCGCAGTTGAGCGTCTGGATCGGACAGCCGGTCGCCTTGGGTAATACGGCAGACTTAACGCGCATCCTGGGCTATATGTTGGGTCTGGGTGGCATGGGATTGACGCATAGCGCGGTGCAGTCGTTCGCGAAACGCAAGGGGGGGTAATGGAAATTATTTTTGCCTATCTGGCCTTGGGTGCAAAACTGTCGTTCTGGCCTATGGCGTATGCCATCTGGCGACACGAAAAGCGGATTTTGCGCCTAGAGGCGAAAGTTTTTGGGGCGGAGTCGATCCAATGAAAAGCGGCTTTGCCATTGCCACACTCGCGGCGCTTGGGGTCGCCTACTGGTATTTGCACGGCAAGACGCAAGCGGCGGCAGGAATCGCGCCGCCAGCGGCGGCGGTGTCCGATCCGTCCGGGCTATACGGTAACGGCGTGGCAACGCCTGTGCCGCAACCGTCGCAACCGACAGGCTTCTATGGCAGCGGAAGCGAAGTCCCGCCGCCTGTCCGTCCGCAGCTAATCCCGGGGTCGGTCAAGTGAGTACCGACAAGTATATGGCCTATGCCATCGGCGGCGGCGTGCTGGCGCTTGTCGCGTGGGTCGCGCTGCGCGGGGTAGGCGGTGTCGCGCAAGATGTGGCAAAGGGTGCCGTCGATGCCACAACGGGCGCGGTGTCGGGCGTGGCGATTGGTGTTGGGTCTACCGTGGGGATTCCGCAAACGAATAAATCGAAATGCCAGCGGGATTTAATCGCGCATGACTACTGGTCGGCGTCCTTCTCGTGCCCTGCGTCCGATTTCGTGAAAGGGATCATTACCGGATGAATCGCATCTTGCCTTGGGTGTCGAAAGAGGGAATAGAGGCGCTTGATCCAGGGCAATTGGCGTATCTCTTGGGCGTGAATGTCCGCATGCTCCGGCCGTGGAAGTGGTCGCCGATGATCCGGCAACCGATCCAATGCGGGCCGAAATGGTCGAGTTCGCCGCCTGCGATTATCCTTAGCGCCGCAATGTAGAGCGGCTTGACCGGCGCCCGGCCGGATTCCATCTTTTTATAGTGCCGCACGGAAACCCCTAGCAAGGCGGCCGCGTCCGCAATCGAAAGCCGGGCGATGATAAAGCGGGCTTCTTTTAGGGCGCGTGCGCGTCCCATGTCAGAAGTTGAAGCGAATACCCAAAGCGCGATTGTGTGCGGTAACGCTGAGTTCCACGGCAAGGCTCGCGGACTGAAACAGGGGGCGATAGCGGGACGGCAAAAAATGAGTAATGAGAACATGAGACACGATGCACAAAGAAAAGTAATTGTCGATCCGGGCCATACTGGGATGCGGGCCTAGAATGCCGTTCGTTTCGGAGTATAGGTCAGGGTGCGCGGAGATATAGCGCGTCTGCATCCAGTCGGCGGCGGTGACGGTGATAACGGCGGCTTCCAAGGCGGTATCACGGCGGGACCAGGTGTCGGCGGCCATGCTCGCAACGCTAGAGGAAAAAAATAGCAAAGCGAGCAAAAACAAGCGGTTAAGGAATCGTCGCAATTTAACATAATATACATGACCGGCCGCATTAACGGCGGCGTGCGCGGGGCGCATCGGCGCGAAACAGAGCGCCAAGCTGAAAGCCAAAGCCCATAGCAAACCGGCCGCAGATTGCTTGAGGGCTTGCGCCATTTTTTCCCATGCGGCCCGCACTGCAGCATTTTTGCTGCGCTCCGCGTGAATCCATGCCAGCACTAGGCCGGGGTCAAGATTCAGCGCCTTTGCCACTTCAAGGGCGCGGTCATCCGAAAGGCCGCGTTGACGCATTTCCTTTAGCGAGACAAGCCGTATATGGAATACATCTTCTGCAAGTTGTTTCTCGCTAGTAATGTCCAGCCGCTCTTTAAGAGAATCTAGAAGTTCGTTGGTGTTCATTGTTTTTGCCCTTATAAGAAATCCATTCTTATAAGCCTATTCCACGAGTTTAAGTAAGTAAAGGCAGCTACCTGCCAAAACAGGCAGCTACCTTCCTTGACATCGGCAGGGACCTGTCTTAGGCTGTTCTTTAAGCCGCTCCGGGTGAGCATCCCATTAAAGACGGGTGCATTAAAGGCAGGGCCTTTCCCGGCAGCGGCTTTCCCTTACTCAAACTGGAGTAGTGAACATGACAATCCGTCCGATCTTTGAGGAAATTTCAAAGCCATTGCGTCAATGGTTGCTTGCGAACGGCACCGCAGAGTTGTTTCAGGAATCAATTATCGCAATTCGGAATAGGCGCGCGGCATCGGCGGGATCATACGAGGAAAATGCCGATTATATGTTTGCGATAGGAGCATTAACCGCAATGAGCGGAATAGCGGGCGGGGAGCTTGGTAAAGAGATAACGGAAGCGCGGATCGCAGCGAGTTTATTTTAATGGAAAAAAAACTGACAGCGGAAATGGTAGCGGCTGATCGCTGGTTCACGATGCCGGACAACCTGAGGGGCGCGGCGTGCGCGCTCGCGCGCTTGTCTGATCCTGACATCCTATCGCGCCGCGAATGGTACGAGTTGACGCGGGCGCAGCGGGCCGC
>JAEHJW020009929.1_pt1 | contig 10352 bp, 12 predicted proteins | sample 9271431 | NCBI WGS metagenome assembly JAEHJW02
TGGCCGTCCCGGAACCACCGCCATGCGGTCTGGTAGTGCACGCCTTCTTGCTCAGCCCACTCGGAGAGCTTCATACTCGTAGTCTACTACGTATGTTCGTAGATGTTCAGTGATATCGAAGGTAGCTCTTGGCAACCCTGGCCGAGTGGTCCACCGCCTGGCTCGCTGACGTGGCGCACCTGCGCCCCTCCACCTTTGCCCGTGCCGGCTCAGCCGTGCGTTCCCAGCTCGTCCCGGCCTTTGGGACCTGGCCCATCGACACCATCACCGCCGCCGACGTGCGCCGGTGGGTTGCCCGGCTGGTGAACGACGGGCTGGCACCTTCTACGGTCACCCGGAGCCTGCGGGTGCTGGGAGCCTGTCTCCAGGTGGCGGCCGACGACGGGCATATCGCCGCCAATCCGGCCTGGGGTATCCGTCCACCCCAAGCCCCGCGCCACGAGCAGCGCTACTTGACCCCCGCCCAAGTGGCCCGCCTGGCCGAGGCCATCGACCCTCGCTATCGCGGTCTCGTCTACCTCGCCGGCTACGGGGGGCTTCGTATCGGCGAACTCGCGGGACTCCGTGTCGGGCGGGTGGACCTTTCGGCCGGCACGGTCCAGGTGGTCGAACAAGTCGTCGAGGTCGCAGGGCACCAGCACTTCGGTCCTCCCAAGACCGCAGCCGGGCGCAGGACCGTACCCGTACCCCGGGTGGTGATCGACGAGCTGCGGCCCTTGTGTGAGGAGAAGGCACCCGAAGACCTCGTGTTCACCGCTCCGGGTGGCGGGACGCTGCGGCGGACCATCTGGGCGGCCCGGTTCTTCCGTCCTGCCGTGGACAAAGCTGGGTTGGCACCGCTTCGCATCCACGACCTGCGCCACACGGCGGTCGGGCTCTGGATTGCGGCGGGAGCGAACACCTTGGAGATCACCCGGCGGGCCGGGCACAGCTCCTCGGCGTTCGTGTTGGACCGCTACTGACATCTGCTGGACCCGGCTCGCTCGGAGACCACGGACCGGCTGGAGGAGATGGCGAGAGCGGCGGCGGGGTAGGCGACCAACTCGATCTCGCGGTGTGTCACTGGCACTCGAAAGAATCGAGGCAGGCTCTCGGTTGATTGGCAGAGGTGCCCCATCTCCAGGTTGGACACCGTGTCAGGATGCAGATCGATGTCGACGAACTTGGACACGACCATGTAGAGCAGGTTCGCCTGGGCCAGCTTGGTGATCTGTTCGTCGAAGCGGAACTTGTCGACGACCTCTCGTGCCTCAGAGGAGAAATGGGCGATGTACTGGCGCAGGTTCCCCGCCAACTGGGCAGGGTCGTCGAGAAGGCGCTGGAAATCGAGCGGGGAATCGTTGTAGAAGCCGAACCCTCCTGCCTCGCGTTCCAAGATGGGCGCGACGTTCACGACCTTGCCTTCGCGTGCCTTGGCTTGTTTCAGCACCGCATCTTTGGTCGGGGCGAGCACGCAGTCGAAGCGGCGCAGGACCGTGAGGGGCAAGATGACCTTGCCGTACTCTGACTGCTTGTAGTCGCCGCGGAGCAGGTCGGCGACCGACCAGATGAACGCCGCGTGGTTCTTGACCTGCACCTCCGCCACGTTCCCTCCCGTGCTGCGAGCCTTGCGGGCATTCTGCCCCATGGCTGCGACGACTTGCCCAAGTCGGGGTCATCTCAGCCCGGTTCCGACACTGGCTCCTCGATTGCTTGTCGATAACGCGTCCGTAGGGTTGCGAGGAGGACGTTGTCTCGCTCGGGTAGGCGCCAGGCGTTCCAACCGTCGTATGCCCTGCCATCGAGGAGGATTCGGGCGGCTCCCGATGGAGACCCGGCCGTCCGACCGTCACCGAGGTCGAACTCCCCCTCGGCGGTGATCTGCGCCTCGTAGCGCTCTCCTACCCGGGGGCGTTCGAACACGACGCGATCACCCGCGGACACAAGCTCCGCGGCGATGAGATCGGCGACGGTTACCCGAGTCCGCGAGGTGACGTTCGCCTCAAGCGATGAGCCGGTCGACAATGCCGCGGCTGACGGTTCGTGTTCGGCGTCAATGGCGATGATCTGGCGGTTGGAATCGTCGCGGTACACGGTCACCGGGAAGACCGAGATCGGCACGGAGCGTTCTGCGAGATAGTCGATCGCCGCGTGCGTGAGCTCGTGGATGGCCCGAGCCACGAGCAGAACCCGAGCAGGGGGAACGATGGTCTGAGGGGTCTCGCTGTCGGTGAAGATCTGCCAATCCTGGAAGAACGCCTCTGCACCCGCCCGGGTGCCGCTGTCGTACAACTCGGCCATCACATCGAGGCTGGCCGAGGCTGCCCACCCAGCGTATTCGAGGCACTGGGCGAGCTGGTTGCGATCGACATCGCGCTTGAACTCGATAACCACCACACGGCCGCGCCCATCGAGGGCCAGAATGTCCACGCGTCCGTGGGAAACCGGTGCCTCCTTTCGGACCGGGAAGAGACCCTCGCCGAAGAACGCTTCGAGGTCACTCCATGCGAGGTCACGGATGGTGCTCTCGTAGAGATGGGGACCGGGAATGACCCGGGCGAAGGGCTTCAGCCGTCCTTGATCGATCTCGAAAATCGGCACACCGCCCCTTCCGTCAATCTTCGGTGGTGGGGCTACGTGGATTTGAACCACGGACCTCAGCATTATCAGTGCTATTCGGGGTGTTCGGGGTCTCGGCGGCCATGAGCGATTGTGCTGCCAACCAGGACTTTTCGCAACCAGCCACTACCGGCGCCACCCCCTCAAAACCGCCCCATCCGGGCCTGAGTTGGGCAGGACTTGGGCAGGAGGTCGTGAAAGGGGGCCGGAAGATGACGGGAATTTGGCCGCAATAGGGTCCGCCGCGCACACGTTTCAGAATCCCCGCTCTCTAGGGGGGTATGAGCGCCACCAGGACCCAGCCCCGTCAACCCAGCGGCACCCCGGTCGGCGGCCAGTTCGCCGGCAAGGCCAACCCCGAGCCTTCGGTCGAGCTGTCCGACGATGTGGCGGCAGCGGCCATTCGGGCGGCAGAGGACGCTCACTCCAAGTACCAGCGGTTGTGGGGGTTGGGCAACAACACAGTGTCGGGCGACACGCTACTGGCGTTCGTCTCATCCGTGGCGAAGACCGGCCAGGTCCCCGAATGCCCGCAAGCGTGGTGCCGCAAGGTGGCCAAGAGCCTGGCTCTCCGCCAACTGGCTGGGTCGGACCGGACCGAAGTGCGCCAGGCTCTCGCCGCCTACCGGAGCGAGTGCGACGACCTCACCCAGGCTCTCGGGCGGACGCTCACCGCTGACGAGGAAGACGCCATCGCCGCTGGCATCCGGGCCGGGCAACGCCCGACACGCAAGGCACCTCACGGCTTCCACCGGCAGGCCCGGATGGTGCCGATCGACGTCACGGCCGGTGCGGCCGATCACCCTGGGGGGATCGAGTCACCCTCAGACGACGACTTCGAGGTCGGCTCCATCGGTGACCAGGTGGAGCGCCTGGCAGCCGAGGGGAAGACGACAGAGGCCAGGCGGCTCGCCTACTCAGCCCTTGCAGAGCGGGCCGGTGCACCCCTGCCGAGCAGTGACCTGCTCACCGAGCGTCACGCCGCTGCCGCCCGCAAGACCATCCGTGACGCCGGGGGTGTCATCGAAGCAATCGACCAGTGGCGGAACGGCAGCCCGATCGGGTCAGCGATCTTCGCTCCGTTCGGTGATGACACCATTCCAGACACGGAGAAGGACCAGGTGGTCGATGTCCTCGAAGCGCATCCCAAGGTGGCCAACGAGCTGTGGGACAGTGCCGTCTACACGGCTACCAAGCATCGTGTCGCCAAGTTGCGGATGTAGGTCGACCAGCGGATCTGTGAGGACACTCTCTGCTTCCACACCCGAATCGCCGCATGGTGTGAGGCATGAGCGACACCAGCACCGAAAGCCGTCAACCTGACATTCAGGTCGCCGGAGACAACTCACGAGCCGTCACGGGGGACGGAGGAGTCTCCTATGCCGGTCGGATGGGGGTGGCCATCTCTGGCGTCGGCGGAGTCTCCCAAGTCGGCGACATGGGCTTCGCCGTTGCCGGGGATGATGGGATGGCCATCTCCGGCATCGGGGGGTTCTCCATCGCCGGTGTCGGAGGGATGGCCAGGTCCGGCCCCGGTGGGATCATCACCATCTCCGGGGTCTCCGAGACCGGTCACCGCTACAGCGTGAGCGCCGACATCGACGATGTGAACGGCCCCAGTGCCAACACCATGTACCGGCTCGACGGACATCGGTTCGTGCTCGCATCTGGGTCACGAGCGAAGGTCGTGTAGGACCAGCCATGCGCTGTCGTTCCTGGCGGCTCTCGCCAAACCACCACTCGCCGCTGTGCGAGCCTGGCACCTGCTTCCGGTGCTGGCGGCCATGCCGGAACGTGCTCGGCGACCCAGGGTCCCCCAACCCCGGTGGTGTCGAGTGGGAAGACGCCACAGACGGTCAGGAGCGTTGCCGGGAGTGCGCGTACCTGCTGGCACACCACCCACTGGCCTGGGTCCGCATGGCACTCATCTCAGAACCGCGTCCGGTGCCCCAAGTCATCTCCGTGCTCAGCGAAGACGGTGACTTCACCGTCGCATTGACCGCCCAGTGGCACCAGCACCACCAGCCGGACCCGTTCGACACAGATCCATTCGACAGTGTGTGGAGGTAGGAACGATGCCCAAAGGCAGCACCAGGAGTGCAACCCCTGTGGTGTCGAGCCTGGACTGGGACATCACGTCAGACGATGAGATCCCCCGCCCAGGTCTTCCCGACGCCGAACGCCTGGCCCGACGGCAGCGATGGTACCGACGGCTGGTTTGGTCGAGCGTGGTGCTGGCCCCTGTCGCCCTCCTGGCCGTCCTCGTGGTCGCCGGCAGCACTAAGGCACCCAAGGCACCGACGCAAGCCCCGGCGCCGTCGGTGTCGAGCCGTGGCAGGACGGCCGCCACCCAGGAACTCGATGCGTGGCTCGCTGAGACACCGTCGCCGCTGCCCGGTGCCACGGTGCTCTCGTGGGACGGTGCCCGGACCATCGCCCCTGAGGTGGCTCAATCGAAGGGCAGGGGTGGCCTCCTCGGGGGTTCTGGGTCAGGGGGCCAGCCGACGTGGGTCACTGAGATCGACACCTTCACGCTGGTCGTGCCGCCGGCCAAGAAGACAGCATCCACGGTTTCCGGCACGACAACACAAGTCACCCAGGCGTCCGTCTATCAGGCGGCCGTCGCGGTTGCCCTGGACCCCACCGGCACAGGGGCCGTCGCCATGGGAGGTCCGAGCATCACGAAGGAGCCGAAGACGACAACCTCTGGTTGGTTCACCGGTGGCCCGTGGCCCGGCATCAGCTCGTCGAACGCCGTGTCCGGTCCGGTGCAACAGGCCATCAACGGATGGGTCGGCGCTTGCACCGGCGGGAGTGCAGCAGCGCTGTCACTGGCCGTTGGAGACACCAACAGTGCCCACACCTACGTGCCGCTGTCAGGGGTCCAATCCGCCTCGGCAACCGTGGTGGCGGCCGCCCCTCGAATCGCTCCGAACAGCCCCATCCCGTCCACAGCGAGAGCGGCGAGCACAGTGCACCCGACCGCAGAGATCGTGGAGATCACGCTCGACATCCGCTGGAACGGTGAGTCAGCGCCCAAGCCGGGGACACAGGGGCTGACAGGGGCTCCCAAGACCACGATGGACCTGCTGGTCGAGCGGGCGGACACCGCCGCACCGGTCGTGGTGGCCTGGGGGCCACAGGGGACCGGGCCGACGCTGGTGCCGTACCAGAACGCCGTGACCGGTTAGTTGGACGCAGCGGTCAGAGCGCCGTAGACGCACCCCATGCCATCCTCCTCGGAGCGGTACCCGAGGTCCATGGCGTCCTTGAAGGTGAGCCGCCCCGGCTGGTAGTCCCTGACCCGGCCGGCGATCGTCGCGAGCTGCTTGGTCGTGAAGGACCCGGATTCCGAGTAGAGGTGTGAACCGGGAGGAGCGACGAAGTAGCCGTTCACCACGTCTTCGGGGTCTCGGTCGGTGGCGAAGAACACACATCCTCGACCGTCCTGGTCCTCGTCGAAGCCCGGATGGTCGAGTATGAAGACCGCAGCGACATCGCTCGGCGGCTCGGCAGAGAGGTGACTGACATCGGGGACGTCAGCGAATGTGCCAGCCGGGACCACCGGTGGCACCTGCTCTTCGGCAGTCCGGTAGAAAGCAGCCAGTTCCTCGGCGTGTCCGTAGCCATCTCGGATGGCCAGCACATGCGGACATCCACTGTGTCCGGTGAGGTACGAACCCTTCGTCCGGGCACCCTTGTCCAAGAGCCCGATGCCAGCACTGTTGACGATGACGGTGCCCTCTCGAACCTCCACCAATTTAGAAGAACGTTGCTGGAGCAGAATCGTGACACGTTTTCCGTCGCGTTCTTTCAGCATCGTGTCGGCGTCGATGGCCGGCAGCGTTTCGGCAACCACGGCGGCCGCTCCGGCACGGGCCCGGAGGTGGGACTCTCCACCGGGGGTGATCGAGACCCTCTTGATGATGTGGCCGCCGGTAAGGCTCTCGTCGCTTAGCTCCCTGGTCACCGTGTCGGCGATCACGAAGCGGCCCCGGCTGGACTCCTTGAGAGGCGGGTACTCCGGGGGGTCAGGTTCGAGCAGGGTGTCCGGTGGCTCCGGGTTGGCCTTGCCGGCGAACTGGCCGCCGACCGGGGTCCCGCTGGGCTGTCTTGGCTGGGCGTTTGTGTTCATACCCGTATAGAGAGCGGGGATTCTGAAACGTGTGCACGGTGTCCAAAACCTTTACTCGAAGTGGAGCTTCTCGTCGTCGCCGAGGACCAGGTCCTTTTCGCCGTAGGTGTGGGCCATCTCGGTCAGCTCGTCCCCGTGCGGATGTCCCCGGTCCCAGAAGCCGGATCCGTGTCCGTTGCGGGTGAGGTGGAAGTCGTGGCCGAACTGCTCGGGGGTCCAGCCGCCGGTCAGGCCACGCGACTGGGCCTTTCTCCAGAAATCGGCGACCTCATCTGAGACCTCGGCGGCGGACTCCTCGTCGATGTCGGCGACCGTGAAATTGCGGTCCAACGGATCACCATCCTCGTCGGTGCCGGACCACAGTGCCGCCGTCTGATAACCGTCGAAGACGGCCTCTGGCACCGGCGGCACGTCATCCTGGTCGGCATCGTCGGTGGCGTAGGTGTCCAGCACGTACTGGACATCGTCGTTGCCGTTGACGACCATGCCCATGGTCGAGTCAAGGGACTCTCTGGTGATCGGCTCGCCGGTCTCGGCCGAGACGGCTTGCTCGACACGCCACGCCACCTCGGCACACTCCTTGGTATTGCGACCGTAACGACCGCCCGGTACTCCAAGATTGCCGTCCCGCATCAAGAACGCAATCGCTTCGTCATGGTCGGCGACGACCGTGTCAGTTGGTGTGGATGCCAGCAAGTCAATCCTGCACTCCGGATTCTGCTTGCCGGCGAACTGGCCGCCGACCGGGGTCCCGCTGGGCTGTCTTGGCTGGGTGTTTGTGTTCATACCCGTATAGAGAGCGGGGATTCTGAAACGTGTGCACGCAGGCAGCTCGTCGGACATCTTGGTCAGTGGGCGTAACCGCCCGCACGCCGGTCCAGCTCCTCTAACAACGCCTCTGCCATGTAGAGCACACGAACGGTCTCGGGTGCCAGGCTCTCTTTGGAGAAGTGGTAGCCCGACAACTGGGAACGGACAGTGTCGAGCCGCTCGCTGTTCTTGGGCAGCAGCGCCCGGCCATCGTCGTCGCGCACGAAGTCGCACCGATCGAGGATCTCCAACAGCTCGTTGGCATGGACCATCACGGCGGCGTCGACGAACGGAGCGTTCTCGGCGTCGCGTCGAATCGCCTCGATGTCGATCCTCGGCTCCTGGTCAGCCATCGGGGGCGTCGTCCGTTACTTCTTCTAAGCGGTACTCGTCGTGATCGACAAAGCCGTCAGCCGTGGCGAAGCCCCAGGCCCCGCCTCTCGGACCGGTCATGAACAGCGTCCACGTCGGCCGGCGGTGCAACGTGGCGATGGCATGGAACTGGTGCCGGTTCATGCGGCCGATCGATCCAGCACGCATCCGCTTGGTGATCGGTGACGCCCCGGTGGCGACGGCCTTGGCCGCATCTTCGAGCGAAGGCGCCCAGAGCTGGTCGTAGCCGCCACGAAGGATCATGGTGACGAACGGCCAGGGATGGTTGTGCAAGTGCCGCGTCTCGTCCGGCGTCTCCAGGGCATGGACCATGACGCCGAACCAGGGCGTGGTGATGATCCGAAACCTGGTGATGAGCAGGTGGTCCGGGTTTCCGGTCTCGTAGACCTTGACCCGGCGCAGGATGGCCCAGCGCGATCCTGTCTCGTTGTTCGGAAGGTCCCGCAGCCGAGGAATCCTTGGCAGCCGTACCATCACGCGGCCACCTTGTCGATCTTGCCGACCTTCACGACCCTGATCCACTCGGGGATGCTGTGCAACACGGTCTCGTCGTTCGCACCCGCCCCGACGATGCAGAACACCACCGGCGTCTTGACCCGCTCGGTCGGCATCGGCGTGTACCCGTCAGTGATGACTACGACTGCTCCGGGGGTGGGGCGCATCGCCAGCGCAGCGTTGAGCCCAACCGTCATGTCGGTACCACCGCGTCCGCTCGCTTCATTGAGGTCATCAGGAGCCTTGTACGAGCGGACGGCGTGAACGTCCACGTCCACGTCCAGGACCCGAAGGTCGTTGCCCCGGATGCCGAGTTGGCGGGAGATGCCTTCGATCTCCGAGGTCACCGTCCCCAGGGCAACGTCTGTCATCGAGCCAGACGTGTCCCGCACGACCACGAGCGTAGGAGTAGGAGAGAAAATGCCCGGCTGCAACGCTCGCCCGGCGTCCCCGAAGTTGACCGTGCTCCGTCGGCGATTGCGCCGGGAGTAGGTGGTGTCGAAGTCTCCGGCCCGCATCGCCGACGCCCGGCGTATGGCCGAAGCGAGGACTTGCCGCCACGGAACCTCGGATGGAGCCAGGCGACGCTCGGCCATCTCGGTCAGTGACCCCGGCACCGAACCGGGGTGCCTACCGGCGTGCTCCCTGATGGCGGTGGCGGTGCCAATGTCGATCACCCGCTGCTCGGTCGCCGTCGCCGCCGGTGCAGCGCCACCGGCGCTGTCGCTGGGGTCAAGCTCGCACGGGGCTGACTCGCCGCCGCTCACCGATCCGCAGCCAGCGTATGACTCCCCCGCCCCGGAGCCGCCGTCTTGTGTGCCAGCCCCCTGTCCTGTGTTGCCCTGTTGGTCAGCACCGCCCTGGTGTCCGGCGTCGGAGAACTGGTCGATGAGGTGCTGCATGTAGAACTCGGCGGTCTCGTTCTCGGGCAATGTGAATGTGGAGGGGAGGATCGCCCCTATCTCAACCAGATGAGCGCACCCGGCGGATACCAAGTCGTCGTTGTTGGCGGCGTCGGACGCCAAGCCCCAGAGCTGCTGGGTCTGCGTGGTGACTCCGAACTCCTCGGCACGTTCGGAGTCGTGGGCGAAGATGTGGCAGCACTCGTGCAGCAGGGCCTCGGCGCAGGTCGCCGGTCCCCAGGGGGCCACCGCATCGAAGTCGATGTAGAGGCGCATGTGCTGGTCACAGGCGAAGGTCCCGAGACCCGGTGCGTTGAGCGGGCGGAAGTTGAGCAGGATCATGGCCATGTAGGGCATCCGCTCCAATGCGGTTGCCCGCCAGGCGGCAAGGTCGGATTGCTGGGATTCGTTCAGTGGGGCAACCTTCATGCCAAGGAAGAGGGCGGGAATCACTGCCATCCCTACAGTGGTGACTGCGTGATGAGGCCGCTCGGCTCGCCGACGAGCCCGAGCACACATTCTTCCAGTTCAGCGAGGGTGCCGTCGTTGACAATCACGCCGGTCCATCCGTCCCAATCGGCCAGCTCCAGCTCAGAGACATGGTCGTTGGCCGGGAGCACGCCGGGGCGGTCGATCCGGTACACGGCGCCGCCGAGGTCCAAGATGCGCTTGGCCTCGTTCTCGAAGCGGACATCGGAGATCACGTACCGGCGTCCTGGCTCGATACTGGCGAGAGCGGCATCAAGCCAAGTGTCGATACCAAGGTGATCCCTGACCGCCGCTCCAAGCCGCTGGAGAATGGGTCGGACAGCAGGATCGGTGTTCTTGACCCGCTCCCAGCCCCAGGTCTCGACTCGATCCCTCAGTGTCGGGAAGACGTCGAGCGTCATCGCCTTCAGTGGGTCGGCGAACGCCAAGCGCCGATAGCCGGCCCGGCGCACGAGCACTTCGGCTGCGCTGTCCTTGCCGACACGGGCCAGATGTCCGAAGCCGATGATGTGCGGTGAGCTACTCGGCAT
>JAEHJW020001694.1_pt1 | contig 10344 bp, 12 predicted proteins | sample 9271431 | NCBI WGS metagenome assembly JAEHJW02
ATGACTGCTTATAGGTATCATCAGGACAAAGCGCTACCATTAAACGGGGAAATCTTTGTCTTTGGTTCCAACCTACAGGGACGCCACGGACTAGGCGCTGCCAAAGTGGCGGTGGACCAGTTTGGCGCTATTTACGGTGAAGGCGAAGGGATTATGGGTCAGGCTTATGCAATACCCACAAAATACCCTTTTGAACCATACAATAAAAAGTCATTAATGGGCGTAATAAGTCTTTCTGGTATTTCCTTATCGGTGGACAGATTTAAACAATATGCTACGGACAACCCAGAAAAGGTGTTTTTCATTACCAGAATAGGCTGTGGTTTGGCAGGCTATAACGATGCCTGCATTGCCCGACTTTTCCGTGAATCACCGGCCAATTGTAATTTTGCGCAAGAGTGGAAACAGTATCTGGAGCCTGAGCTTTATATGCACGAGAAATCATTACCAAGGTGCCATTCTTGACAGCATAGCTAAAATACTGCTATAGTATGCAGTATGCTTAAACAAGAGGATAAATTCAATGTTTACACGGTTTTTAATGTTAAGTGTGGTAGCCGTTTCTTTGACAGGATGCGGAGTTTGGCATAAAACGGTAGCCGACACCACTGGTTGGACAACCGTTTGTGTAAAAGGCGTGACTTATCTACAGTTTCCGCACGGCGTAACTCCAGAGCGAACGATAACCAACGCGCTCGTACCGTGTTCTTAATCTGTTTTAAGCGCTAATGCGGCCTCTGAGAATCCTATCCGATATTCATCTGGACAGTAATCCGGATTTTAAAAGTGATTCCTATTATTCTGATAAAGAGTCTATCAGAATAATAGCGGGGGACATAGGCCCGTTTGGAACAGCCTTAAAGTTTTTAAAAGATACCGCTGATGATTTTTATGCAACAGTACTGGTATTGGGCAACCACGATTACTGGAAGCAACGGTTGGACACTATCCATCAAAAATATATGAATGCCTTAAGTGATGCTGGGATTAAGAATGTACACCTCTTGGAAAATTCCAGTGTAGTGCTAGACCAATATAAATTTATAGGGGCTACGCTATGGACATCATTTTCTGGTGCACAGCCTTATGATAAGCTGATTATTCGAGAAAAAATGACGGATTTCAAGAGAATTCGTGTTGGTCCGGAATACTATAAGATTCGGCTACTTGACTTGGCTGCAATACACAATACCAGCAGACAATATATCGCGGATGAGTTGTCACGATCCAATGGTCTGCATACGGTGGTAGTAACTCACCATTGTCCGGTGTTTAGCTTGATGCCGAGCGATTATCAGCGTGACGATTGTGCCTATGCCTATGGATCACCTATGGAAGACTTTATTCTGGAAAATAAGCCGGATGTCTGGGCGCACGGGCATTTGCATCTGCCGATAGATGCTGTGGTTGGGGCAACACGAATTATTTGTAATCCTTATGGTCATCCTAAACACGAGTTAAATAATGTGTTTAAGCATGCGCCGTTCAAACTGGATTTGCCAAAATTAAAGCTAAAAGGAGTGTGTTGTGGGTGAAATATTTAGCAGTGATGAACAAAAAGCCTTGATACGTGCAAAAGAGATAGAGCATACCGTGCAGACATTATGGGCTGAACAGGATAGGTTGCTTGACCCGATTGTGAAAAAAGCCATAACAGCAGGTAAGGATACCGCGCAGGAATTGATGGCGTTACTGCCTAATGGGGTTCATAAGCTTGAGCTTAAGACGTGGTTAAACTTAAAATCACGCGAGACTCAGCGGCCAGCCATTTAATATTCTCTGATTAAGTCCACCCCAACTGTGTTAGTAGCGCGGTATTCATTCCCAACCAAGAAAACACCGTAGTGACAAACACAATCCAGTTTACGGCAATGGAGCCGCCTACAAGGTGCGTTATACCACGACTTACGGTTGGCTGGTTTTTACTGGATAACATTAAATAGTGAATACCACGATAACAAGACCACCACCCCAATAATATGATAATACCCAGCGCTACTTCACCCATAACCAATGGTGCCGCTCCGCTTGGGCTGCCATAAGCTGCTGCGGTTAATGGTGTAACATTGCTAAACAAGGTATTAGAGGCGGCATTAACATAAAAAGATGCGTCGATAAAAAACCCTCCCAAGGCTACCATTTTTATCCCCATCTTACCTTCATCCGGATTTCTGGCATAGGCTTTCATTTTCACCAATCCAAAAATACCAAAATACACACCCATCATAGCCACAATATCCCCCATCATAGTTTGCACATCTGGAAAAACAGAAGCGGCATTTTGCAGAATGGTGACCATACCAGCGGACATAAGGGACTCCTTTTGTTATTTTTATATGTAGACCACGATAAAACGCTTTTAACCTATTGTCAAGTTAGACATTTTTCTCAATCTTGACTTTACCAAATAACCGGATATACTATAATTATAGGTATACCCAGAGGGTTGACAATGCCGTTTAAAAATATACTACTAACCTTAGCTGTGGCCGCTTCTTTAATCGGTAGTTCTGCTGTGGCATCTCCGCTAACACTTCCGCCAACCACAACATCTGGGTTTTGTGGTTGGACCGCGTACGGCTATTACTGTGCTATGGGTGGCACCTTTTCAAGTAGTCCTATGCAGTGGGCGGATGACCTCCAGTGGCTTGGACAGGTTGTCGTGGCGTCCAGTACAGCCATTCAGGCACAGCAACAAGCGGACGTAACCGCACACGGCAAGCAGATGACCGCTCAGGATAGCAACGCCATAGCCACGACCAAAGAATCCAATGCCGCCACGTGTCAGCAACAAGTCGCGGCGGAATACCCAAATGCCACGCTACAGTTGCCAAATGGCACGGTAATGCAACCTTCCATACCAAATGTGTGTGCTTCAACCACAAGCGCGAGCGCAGCCAGTCAGGCTGGTTCCGTTATTGCCGCCTCATCCGTGGCTGCCAATACGTTTATGGATCAATCCGCCTTGACTGCGGCAAACGTATCCGCGCTACATAGCTGGGATAATGGCGACCACAACGTCACCAAGTCGGCTGCGCGTAATTTATTAGCCAATCAAGACGGAGTGGGGTCATTATCAGCGCTATCAAACTTGCTTGAACCAAACACCACCGGAATTCTTGCCAATGAGAACGCCGGAAATTACATCACCATTGTTAACGATCCGACTCCACCGCCACAATTATCCACTCAAGTTCAGAACACGGTAGCAGGCAAGACATATTTAGCGACTAAACGGGTTTATGGCGCGGATATGAGTTTGGCTAATGACGCGCTGTTTTTTATTGCCAATAATGATATACCCACCATCTCCATTTCTTCTATCAAGAATATGATGACGGCTGAAACCGCGTCAGGGTCGTCTGCTGTATCCGCCACTAACGGCAATGCCTCCGCAACGGCGGCAACCAGTTCCACTCCAGGGCAAGGCGCGTCGTGTGGCTCCACTTGGAATACTGGAGTTGGGACGCAAAACCATATCAGTACGGCGGATGCCAACGCCATATCTTCGGCGCACAGTTTGTTCCCTGGGGTTTCCAGAAGAATGCTGGCAGCCATCAATATGCACGAGGGTGGCGGTAGAGATTCAACTTGTAATGGAGGAGCTTGTGGTGGTTTTGGGGAACGGGCCACCTTTGTGGCCAATATTTGTTCGCCACATTATGGAAGCAAATATGCGTCCGATTCCGCAGTATGTGGCGGCGTGCTCAATACCATACATCTTGTTCAGCCTGGGAACTGGTCTGGCGGCTGGGCTTACAACCAAGGCAGCAATGGGCAAATCGACCAAATACCGGTGCAGCAACAGGCTAACATATCCGCAGCCAACATCGAAATTCTGCAACAGGATGGGGCTGCCAATCCAGCTGAATTAGCAATTGGTTATGGTTATTCGATAAGCGGTATGCATAATTCAAACCTTGCAAACTTTTTGAGTAGTTCAACGACGCCGTCTTGGGTGGCCGCATTTATGGTCTACCTGACTTCTTTTTATCATTGTCCGTACGCATTGGTTCCGGAGTACAGCCTGTTCGGGTACGGACCAAGCACGATAGCAGCCGCAGTGATAGATGCCGCTGGTGGCCAAGACTGGCCAGCTGCGGGGCAGGGCGCGTCACAGCCGGACCTTACCGTTGACCCAAATTCACCTGACTTTATGAAGTACCTGTTGGCTATGTCCCAGAATGAGGGTGTTGCCGGTTATGCCAGTGTCAACACGCTACTTGCAGCTTACGCGGAAGGCTACTTTTTAAGTCCAAAATGGTATACCCAAGTGGAGAAAAACGCGGGGAACACCTCTTTCTATAACAAAACATCCGCGTATATGAGCGGGTTTTCACAGGAAATGTCCTATTTGCAAACACGCGTAAACACCTATAAAACGGCATTACTGGCAGAAATGAACGCATTGCAGGTTCAAAATCATTTTAATGGTAAGCTTGCGGCCTTGCGGTCACGCGCTATGACGAGTCAATAATGTGTATAATGCTGGACAGCATTCGCAAAATAAGCTATAATAAAACATAGTATCTTTTAAGGAGAGTTTATTTTATGTTGACAAAGATTTTGGCCATCACCGTTTTTTTGTTGAGTGCTGTATGTATGCCAGCCTATGCACACAGCACCAGTTTTAATCCGACCGGTTATAAGATGGCGTACATACTGAATACCATCATTGCTGGTAAAGGTATGCCAGCGGTCGGCAGCAAAGTCATTTGGCGGCGTGGTGCTGCTACTTTGGAGAAGAACGCCGAAACGCACAAATATCGCTTGGTATTTGAGAATTACAAGCATCGCTTGGTCAATTTGAAGCGGGTAAACAATAAATATACTCACGCCGTCAGTGCAGCTTCTGCGCATAAGATACTCGCGACATTAAAGAACCCAAAAGGTTGTAAGAGACTATGGCAGAATAATACGTGTTATTCACAAAAGATAACTTCGGCCAATGGCAAGCATATTATCTGGATGCCTACCAAAGAGCATTATTACGTGACAGTCACGAAGCTATATCCGCATAATATATTAATGCATTTGGATGCCATCCGGTTTTCTGGAAACGGAGAGTACTTCTACGCCTTTAAATAAAAGCTGCCCAGTCTTTTAAGTTGGCTTTACAAAAAGTCTTAAAATTCCAGACGTAATCGTTTTCTGACGCTATCCTTTGGTTTAGGCGCTGGCGTCTTCTGCTCATCCGTTTTTAAAACTGTCGGATTTTCCTTTGTGTCCGTCTTTTGCATTGCAAATTCCTGCTGTTTGTTTTTAGCCAAGGCTACTTCTATTTTCTCAAGCGCAGAATCCGGAAACTGCTTTAAGATAGCCTTGATGATTTCAACTGAGAACACACCACCCTTAAGAAGTATTTTTTCTATACTGTGTGCCATTTCCTTAGTCATAAAGTCTGGCTGGGCATTATGCATTTTTGCGCCTTTCAGCGTAAACTCCCCATTGGGGTCGATAACGTCCCACTCCGCCATTTTTTCTGCAAAGGACGGCCAGCTGGATGGCTTGCCCAAACCGGAAGCCATAAGGACGCCTATAACATAACGCTCAATAATATGCTTTTCTGGTATGTTATACTGCCGTGAATGTGACTGGTTTACACCTAATAATCTGGCGTACACCGCATTTTCCACCCTGTCCGTAGTGCTAAGGCCAGAAGGTGGAAATAGTGTCCTATCCACTACATCACGCATTCTGGCGGTATCCCCTACTGGGTGTAACGCGTGATGCGGTTCGTCTGATTCCTCAGATGAATAGTGCGGGACTTGCGTTCCAGCCCTGCGGGATAAAGCAGCCAATGTTCGTTGTTCATATTCACTTAGCGTCCGTCCTGCAGTTCGCGGGTAAGACATTACCCCACGTTCGTATAAAGTCTGTAAGCCTTTACTGACTTCCGTTACGCTAAGGTCCAGCAAAGACGGGTCGAGAAGTATATCACCCATATGCGGTGCAGCCGTAGGACCAACCGGCTGCACACCCTTACTTACAGCATCCAAAAAACCGGCAATCACACGACCTACTGGAACTTCTGGTGTTCCGAAAGTTCCAGCGAACAGTCGGTCGGTTATACGTCTGGCGTGTCCTGCGGATGAAGCTGGATAGCAATCGACAATGTCATTTAAGGTAAACTCTTTTTTACGCGCCAGATTAACGGCTTCTGTCATACTATCCTTATCCAGTCCTTTACAGAGAACTCTAAACGCCCGCCGATTTCCATACCCGTTTTGCGCAGCCAAAGCGGCGTAATCCTGCGCGATAACCTCACCTTCGTTATCCGCATCGGTGCACAGATAAATATCCCCAGAATTCCTTTCCAGCTCAAACAGCATATATTCGACCGTTTTCGCAATTCTAATATAACGAGTATCCCTAAACTGGTTATCTATTTCCAATGGGTCAAGGGACTCGTTAGGCACCAAAAGGTAGCCTAACGTGGCACAGATAGTGATGTCTTTATCCGGCCAGTTTTTCAGGAAAGTCTCTTTTTTATTTGGAGACTCAATAACAATAATATCCGACATTCTTTAGTTTCCTTTTGGCGACATTCTTCTAAAGAAATTACCAATGGCTTGCACCAGACCACTGATAGCATCTTTCAGTGCGGATAATCCGTTCAGATTTTCCAACCATTTATCCAACTCTTCTTTTGACTGTTTAAGCCGCTTATGCATCCCTTCACTGTTTTCTTTCATCATTTTGGCGTGCACGTTTTTCAAGTTTCGCGCCTGTTTAACCGCTTCTTTTTCGGCTTTTGGATCTCCACTTTCCACTGCGTGTCTCATTCTGCCAAATAGCGCATACCGTTGTATGGATTCTTCCGCGTATAAAGATGCATCGCCAAAATTAGGTTTACTTTTCTTTTTCAGAAGATCGCCGACACTGGGTAGAACGCGCGGTTTTCCACCTTGCTGTGCTCCATTTTTTTCGGAATCGATAGCCAGCAACGCGGCGTGAATCTCTTTCGTTGCAGCGTCCGGTTTCTGGTTTGCCAAGGTTTTTAGAACGTCTTGTATATGTTGTGATGGATATTGTGATAACGTATTAAAATCTGTTCCATTTTTAAGGCCAGATAGCGCCTTTACCAACCGCGCCTGCGTTTTTCGCAATTGCACAACAGGCTCCCCAACCGGACGCGGGTCAGTTGCCAAGTTTACAACCAAAGCGGCAATATCCTGTCGGTGCAAAATACTGTCTGAATCTGGCTCCATCGCAGTATACTCTGCCTCGATAAAGTTTGTTTTATGGTTCTGTGTTTCTTGTGCTACCGGTAAATTAGTGCTACTCATGTGGATACCTCCGTTCCTTGTTTAATGTATACGCCAGCCGTTTTAAGGTGCCGCGTTTTTTCTTTTAAAAATCTGCTCATTCTGCTATTAAAACCGGCGTTTTTACTGCCGCAGGATAGTATGGAATCGTTGACTATGGAAATATTATGCTTCAATACGGAATTTAAGACATTGGTATGCCCCAGACAGTTATCCAGATTCAACAGATATTTCTCTATTTTGTTGCCTTTTTTAAGCGCGATGAAATCGTGGACTTCACCATTCAAGTAACTCAATGCAATATTAAACTGGTATATACTGATCAACGCCCCACAGTAAGGCGCTGCATCAATAAGTTCCTGACTGATTCCCTCTATGACATTTAAAGGCATTGAGTTATTGGTTCCCAGCAATACGGAAGTCCATTTACTGTAAAAGCGCAAGGCGTCCTCATCGGTCGCGTTCTGCGCAAGCATAACGCGGTCCTCTTCCTTAATGGATTTTTTAACCGATTGCGGGATGGCGGACACTGTTTATTCCTTTACAGGTTTTGCTCTTGGCGTTAAAAACAAAGAGGGATCAATATAATTAGGGTGTTTTTTTGCTTTTGCACGGTCCTTATCGCGCTCTGATTCACGATCCACAGCTGACACTGCTGATAAAACGCTACCCATATGCTGGGCTAACGGATGCTTCTGTAAACCAGCTATACTGCCAGAAGTTAGCTCCGTTTCGATAGAAGGCGCATTATCATCCGAATCCAGTGCGTCCATAATGCTGCCTATGGGCATACCGACCAAGGTGTCAAGTATTCCAGACATTATTGGATTGGACGCGCTATCGTTTTCTGTGCTTTCCTGTTGTGGTTGTGGCCTTGGTATGACGTGCGTAGTTTGCTGTAACATAATTGTGTTCTCCTTTTGTTATTCTGTCTCTTGACATTATTTAATTCCTGTTTATACTAATTTACATTAACACTCAATGCAAAAGAGAGAGTAATGCCATTACCACCTGATTTTCCGCCTGAGCCTTGGACTTTAGACCCATTAACTTCAAAAGTCAATGCCGAAAATTTATTGCGACAAGCTGAACAGCTTGGAGTGGTAATTATGGAAAACCCTGATCTGGTAAGACAGGTATTGTGGCATCTAAAAGGCGATGACGCGGTACGGTTGGCAATGGCGGCTGAAATGATTTGGCCATCCAGAATAATGGACGCCCTAATGCTGGAAACAACTTTGGTTAACACGGATATTTTAGCCGAACACGGTGGACCCGCCGATGCTTACAAAAAACACGTGGAGCGTGTAGTGTACGCTATTAGTGAAGATACTCGGTTAAAAATGTTTTCGCGCAAATACGTGACGCAATTGGTACATATACTGGGTCGTGCCAGAATGAATAGTAGAGATAAAGACATGGATAAAGGGGATTAAGCACCATGACAACAAAGTTAAAATTTTTAGCGTTAGGGGTAGCCCTTTCTTTTGCGTTATGCAGCGAAAGTGCCTACGCAAGCTCGCTTAGCGGATACCAAAATTCGGTAGTTAGTACGGTCATAGGGAATATGTCCACTCCGTCCACCACTAATGCCTGTAGCCAAGTTGCCGCCGCGCAAACCGCGCTGGCGCAGTCTGCCTTGCAACAGTGCGACGGAATAGCGGCTGCCACATATACGCCACCGCTTGGCGTCAATAACGCCTCGTGTCTTGGTGGTTTAATGGGGTCTATGTCGTCGACGGTCTCAAACTTGCAGTCTATGGTATCAGGCGGTCCGCAGGGATTGATAGGGGCATTAAGCACTTTGGCCAGCAATATGGGCAGCTCCTTGGAATCCTCTTTGAGTAACCAAGTATGTTCATCCGCCAATATGGAGTGGAATAATGTGACTGGGTCCATTAATCAGGCAGCCAATCTGCCATCCACGTTAGGCCAAGCGGCCACCAGTAATGTATCCAATACAGCAGGAGGGGTTGTTGGCAATACGTTGGGACAAGCCACAAACCAGTTGAATACCACCATATCGCCGGTAACACAGGCACCAAGCACCATAACAGGAGCGGCCAGTAATGCTACCGGACAAGCCGGACAGCAAGCCAGTCAGGGTCTTGGCGGGCTATTATGAGGAAAAATATGACTATGAATTCAAATGTAAAAGCTCTATTAATAGGTGTTATGGCGGCACTAAGTTCTTCTGGTGCATACGCAATGCCGTTGACCTTACCTCCTGATTATATTACATACGGGTCTGGTCCAACCGGTGTATCCCCAACACAGCTTGCTGATGACTTGCAGTGGCTTGGACAAGTAGTGGTGGCATCCAGTACGGCCATTCAGGCACAGCAACAGGCGGATGTGACGGCTACCGGAAAACAAATGACGGCGCATGATAATAACCTGTCCGCAACAGCCAAGGAATCCAATGCCGCCACGTGCCAGCAAAGTGTTGCTGCAAAATATCCAATGGCCACGTTGAATCTTCCTAATGGCACTACAATGGTGCCTCTGGTGGCGAGCGCGTGTAGTACATCGAATGGCAATCATATGAATGCGGCGGGAGCTATGGTTAACGCATTTCTTAATAAGGGAGCGTTAACCAATCTGGCGGTAAATGGTGGTCTGGGAGCCCCAACTCCAGCTACATCCTTGGGTATTGCCAATAACCTACCAGGCAGCCTGAATTACAACTTGGGAAATGCGTATACCACAAAATCCGAGGCAAAGCAGCATTTGGCCAATAGCACAAATATGGCTCAACTTTCAGCGGCGAGTTCTTTGATGCAATTCAACAATCCTGGCGCAAGCAAAGCCACGGATGGCTTAAACCTACTAAAGTATATTGGAGTAACCACAAACGCGGCACCATCTCCACAGCTGTCTTCTCAAGTACAGAACACGGTCAACGGCAAGATGTACTTGGCATCATTGCGTGAAGAAGCTGCGGACCTTAGCATATCCACCGCCGCATTGACTGCGGTTGGCGGACTTAATATCCCAAGCGGACAGGTCGGCAGTGTCATATTTACCAAAAATTCGTCTTCGTTTTTAGGATCTTTGGAAAACGCGGTAAATACAC
>JAEHJW020008801.1_pt1 | contig 10340 bp, 17 predicted proteins | sample 9271431 | NCBI WGS metagenome assembly JAEHJW02
CGGACCTCGTCCGCTGCCGCGGCCAGCCCGCCTGATACCACCACCTGCCCGGGGTTTTGCCGCTATTACCTCACTTCGGCTTCGCCTGCACGTCAGCCGCCGCCTTGATCGCATCGGCCACAAGCTGCTCGATGTCCTCTTTGGCAACCGAGTTGTCGGGAATGACGAGCGCCACCACCGCGCCCACCGCCACCGGCACCGCGTGCTGCCACATCATCGAGCCCTGCAACACCGCGAGCGCCGTCCCCGCCATGCCGGCGAGCGCCGCCTGGTTGAGTGGCTGCCTGACAAACGCCAGAAGCTTGTTCATGATTGTCCCCTCGCAGAAATCATCCTCGCCGCCTGGAACGCGAGCGCGGCGGTGCGCCTGCTCCACCCCAGGCCAAACACGTTGAAATCCGGATCCATCCCGTTCGCTGCCACCCGCTCTGCCAGCACCTCGGCGCAGAGATCAGTCGGCGTCCTCTGCCACGCCTTGACCGCCGCCAGCGTCTCCGGCCCGATCACCCCGTCCGTCGCCGCGCCGACCACCACCTGCAACCACACCGCCGACTGCGCGACGCCGCTGTTCACCGCCCCGTCGAACACGATCATCGCCAGCGCCGGCGGAAGCTGATCGCCCTCGATCGGCGTCCAGTAATCGCGCGCGTAGATCAGCCGCGCCTCGGCCTCTGTCAGGTTCGCGATATCCATCGTCGGATACGCGGCCGCCGAGATTCCGTACTTCGTCCCGTTGAGCTTGCCGGCCCCGACCGCGCCGCCGGTCCAGTTGCCCGGATCTCCCGGATCGTCCTGCCAGCCGCCCTCCCAGGCGATGACCCAGGCGACCGCCGCGTCGAATGCCGGTGTGCTCATGGCACCTCCGACAATCGGGCGCGCGGCCCTCCGGCGCACGCTCAATGCCTTTCTTGTCTCAGACCGGCAAAGTGCCCTGCGCGCTCTCTTCCGCCGCCACCGGTTCGGGGAGCGCCCTCGGCCGCGCCAGATAGCCGTAGACCGCCGTCTCCGTGCAGCCGAGCCTTCTCGCCATCTGCCGCCGCGTCAGGCCCATCCGCTGGTAGATCAGCGCCCGCCACGGCCGCGCCATCGGCACCTTCACTTCCGATCCCCCGAAATACCGCGCCAGCAGCACCGCGGCCTCTCCGACCTCTCGCCCGAGCGCGTCCTCCGGGCCGATCCTCTTCGGCACTGTGAGCCGCGTGCCGCCGTAAAGCTCGATCAGCTTGAGCGCGGCATCTTCTCCCAGCAGCTCGACAAGCGACCCAAGCTCGCTCACCGGCGCCCCTCCACCAGGCTGATCACGAAGCTCTGGGGGTGCCCCCGGTCGCGCCAGACCACCCGCACCTTGACCCGAGGCTCGTCCGCCCATCCTGCCGGCTCGAGCGTCCTCGCGGCGATGATCGCCGCCAGGTCCGCCGCGATCCGGTCCTCCGGCATCCCGGATTGCCGGAAGCCCTTCGCCGCCAGCGCCGCACCGACCGCCCTGATCGCCTCTTCGGCCCGCGCGTCCATCCGCCTTCTTCTCACGCGTCCCGCCATACCCGCTCGAGCCACGCCTTCAGGCCCTCGATCACCTTGTTCGCCTGCTCGGGTCCCAGGAACTCCGGCGCCGCGACGCCGGTCTGGCGCCGCACGAATGCTCTCAGCCCTTCTGCCGTGGGGTTCCTGAGATGCGGCTTGAGATCGCCCCAGAGCCCATGGATCATCCGCACGTAAGGCTTCTCGCTCCTGCGCCGCGGCGCATCCGTGAAGCCGAGCCGGCGGAACTCGCCGATCAGCCGCTCGAGCTCGCCCTCGTCGCACGCCCCCGCGCTCTCTTTGCCCGTGACCCGCTTCAGGAGCGCCCGGTAGCTCTCTTCCTCGAGCGCCAGCCGCTTCGCCGCGATATGCACCTTGGCGAGCATCGCCTGCCGCGCCGTCATTTCCGGAGCTTCCGCCACGCCTTGCGCGCCGCCCAGAGCGCCATCATCGCGCCCCACCCCATGAACAGCGCGGCCACCGGGTTGAGCTGCCGGTAGCCGTTCTCCATCGGCAACAGCACCTGCGCCGATCCATAGGCCATCACCGCGCCGAAAAGTCCCACGCTCGCGGCAAAGCCCCAGTCGATGAACGCCCTCATCCCGTCCCTCCTCACAATCTCGCGAAATCGAGCACGAGCTGCTGGAACGGCAGCTCCGGGCTCTCGCGGCGGTAGATCCTCAGATATTCGCGCGAGCGCATCACCCTGACCGCGTCCGCGATCGCCTCCATCGCCCGCTCCCATGCCGGATCCTCGATCGCGATGCGCCTGAGCCCGAGCACACGGTCGATCGCAAGCTTTCCCCCCTCGCCGAGCGCGAACGCATCGTCCACCACCGCCTTCAGGTTCCCGTTGGCGCCTTCCGACCATCTCGTGATGCACTCGTCGATCAGCGCCTTGGCGCTCGAGATCTCGGGGCCGAGCGCCACGATGTCGGCAACCGAGATCGTCACCCTGAGCGTCCCGTCGAAGCTCTCGAGCTGCGTGCCGCCTCGGCTCCCGGCCGCCCGCTTCACGCCATATTTCTCGTCGATCAGCGCCAGGAAGGCGCGCACCTCATCGAAGCACTGCTTCTTGAACTGCGCCACGCGTTCGCGGAGCCGCTCGGCGCCCAGAACCACTTCCCGCACCACCTGGTCCTCGAGCTTGATCTCTGGCCTGACCAGCCGCTCCGGCACGAGATGGCCGTATCGGTTCGCCATGAACCCCGCCGGCACGCCTTCCATCGCCTTGCTCCTTCTTCCACGCCAGCCACGCGATCTCCGCGAGCTCCGTGCACCGCCCGCACGCGTCGAGCTTCCCCGCGCGGCTGATCGTGCCCGTGCAGCCGCACTCGGGGCAGAAATTCATCGCCGCGCCTGAAGCGAAAAGGGCGCCAGCCCGAGGCTTTCCCGCTTCGCGTTCACCTGATCGAGGTCGAGCCGCTCGCCTCCCAGTCCGTGGCTCGCGCCCCAGCGGAGCGCGGTCTCGTAATCCGCCTCGACCGGCGCCGGCGCTGAGGGCCGCTCGGCCTCAACGCCGGGCGCACGCGTGCCGGACGCCCTCCCCGCGCGGCCCCATCTCTTCTCCCTCATGCGCTCTGCCGCCGCGCGCAGCTGCGCAAGTTTTTCCGGAGAAAAGGTGCGAAGCGTCGGAATGCCGTTCCTCACCGCGAACAGTTTGAGCGCCCCCGCACTCACCTTCTCCCCCTTTAGCTCCGCGAACAGCGCCGCCGTCCCGAAATGGGCGCCCTTCTTCCGCGCCTCCTCGATCGCCTCGCGCCTGATCGTCTCCCGATCAGCCGCCGGTCGGCCCGCAGCCTCCGGCGCGGTGCCCGCTTCGGCCGCCTGCGGAAGCGCCGCCGGCCGAGGATCGACCAGCCCCTGCGCCGACGAACGGCGCCCGAGCGCTTCCAGCGCCCTCAGCAGCCGCTCGTCGGCCGAAAGCCTGACCTCGATCACGAAGCCGTTCATCGCACCGTCCTCCTGACCGCCGCCGCCCAGATAGAGAGCATCAGCCCGGCGATCGTCGCCGGCATCGCCATCATCTCCGCCGCCGCCCTGAGCGCCTCCATCCCCTCTGCCGTCCCGTCCGCGGCCCGCTCGCGGGCCACGCTGGCCTCGCCGGCCGCGCTGGCCTCGCGGTCCCTCTTCAGCCGCCGCGCATCCTCGATGCGCAGCACCTCCGCGCTCATGCCGCCCGCTCCTCGGGCCACGTTGGCCCCGCCGGCCACGCTGGCCCTCCAGGCGCCCCCCCCACGCCGCCAGCGTGGCCGGCGATCCGCGCCCATGCCGCCTCGAGATGCGCCTCGCCCATCTCCTCGCCCGCGCCGGCCGCCACCATCCTCGCCACCCGCAGCACCTTCGCCATGCCCCTGAGCGCGCCCGGCTTCCGCGCGATCGCGTTCAGGAGGCCGCGCTCCTTGGTGCCCGTCACCCCGGCCGTGTTGAGGATCGCCGCCACATCCTTCGCCGTCGGCCGCAGCGCGGCAACCCGCATCCCGACGCGCGAGAAGAGCTGCGCGAACTCGGCCTTGCGGCCCCCTCCGTCGAGCCGCGACCACACCTGTTCGTTGCCGGCGAGCGCCAGCCCCACGTCCGCCCGGTCATGGATCGCCCGAAGCTGGTCGATCGCGCCCGTCGAGAGGTGCTGCGCCTCATCGACGATCAAGAGGCCCGCGGTGCCGGCAAGCCTGCCCGCGATCGCGCGGGACCGCTTCTGCGCCGCGCTCTCCGCAACCCCCGTCACTTCGCCGAGATAGTCGAGCACCGCGTAGGCCGAGGAAAGGCTCGGCTCGGCCGTCAGCAGCCAGACGTTCGGGTGGCTTCCCGCGTAGTGCCGGCAGGCCACCGTCTTGCCCACCCCGGCGCCCCCGGTGATCACCACCACGTCGGGCACCATCTGCGCGTGCTCGAGCGCGCCTTCGATCATCTCCGCCGTCGGCGTCGCCGCATACGGGATCGCCGGCATCTCGCGTTTCACTTTCATCCGGCCCGCCTGCGTCCCGAGCCAGATCTCGAGCTTCTGCGCCACCCGCTCGTTGTTCCCCGCATAGGTCCCGGAAAGCCACGCCGCGAGCGTGCTCTCGCCGAGCCCGGCGAGCTTCGCCGCCTCGCCGACCGTCAGCTTCTCGGCTGCAACCGCTCCCCGCACCCGCTCCGCGAGGCCTGCGCCTTCGGTCCCGTCGATGATTTCGATGTCCGTCACTCTTTTTCTCCCTTTCCACCGGTTTCACCGGCCCGCTACTCGCCGGATTCCATCTCCTTCAGGATCCGGCGCCCGCGCCGGAGCTTCTCGTCGAAGTCGGGAATTTCCGCCGCCTTCGGCACCGCCTGCGCGAAGATCGGCCGGATCACCTTCGCTTCCGGCTTCTCCGGCGCCTCGATCCTGGGCAACATTGCCGCCACTTCGGCCGCGCTCATCTTCCGCTCGGCCGCAAGCTGCGCGCGCGTCGCGTTCATCCAGGCATTCCTCGCCGCCGCGTGCTTCCTCGCCGCCTCGACATCCGCGAACCCCGCCGCTTCCAGAAGCTCGGCGACGCAGAGAAAGGCGCCATTCGGCCGGTAAACCACCAGCTCCCGCAGTAGGTTCATCGGGTCGAACCGGACCGTCACCTTCTTCCCGCGCTGCCCGATGAGCTGCTCGTGCCAATAGCGGTTGCCCATCAGGTGAATCGAGCCGTCCACCTTCCGCGCCGTCACTTGCTCGGCCGCCAGCAGGCAGAGCCGCCGGTATTCCGCCGCCGCCTTGCGGACGGGCGCCGTCCGGTAGCTCTCCTCGAACGCCTGGAGGAACGATTTCCGCCCTTCGCAGACCGCCGTCCGGCGTCCCTCCCGCGCGTTGTGCCGCTGGATCTCTTCGCCCACCACGCGGCGGAACGTCTCGATCGGGATCGCCCGGCTGCCGTAGTTCTCGGGCTTGGCGAGCGGATCGTTGCCGCACCAGGCGCCTTCGAACGCCGGATGCCTGGCGATGTCGCGCGCGAAATCCCCGAACGCGCGCTCGATCGGCTTCGACTGCCCGGCATAGGGCGTCGTCCAGTGCACCTGCACGCCGAGCGCCGTCATCAGCCCGAGCGGCTCTTCCGGCCGCACCTTGAAGCGGTAGCGGTTCGGCATCCCGCCCGTCAGCCACTTCGAGGCGAACGCGTGGCCGTTGTCGAGGAAGCAGTGCTCCGGAATCCCGTATTCAAGCACGTCCCCGAACGCGAGCCGGACAAGCTCCCGGCTCTCCGTCCTGTTGATCCGCCACGCCAGCACGCAGTCCGAATAGAGGTCCTGGAACGTGACCATCACCGGCCGGCTGACCGTCCGGTCCTCCCAGCGCACGAAAACGTCCCACCGGTGCCCGTCCGCGTTCACCGCCTCGAGCGCGTGGAAGCTGCGCCGGTCGCGCTCCTGCGCCGGGAAGAACCGCCGCGCCGCGTCCGCCCCCTCCCGCGCCAGCACCCTGAGCGGCAGCGGAATCGCCTCGATCTTCCGCCGCACCGTGCGCGGCGCCGGCACCTGCCAGCGCTTTTCCGCCGCCGTCTCCTTGAGCCGCCGCCAGCAGCTCTCGAAGGAGGGACGCGCCGGGCGCAGATAATCGCCGCGGATGAAGTCCCACGCCTCCTCGTCGATCGGCGCCCACCACCGCGCCCCGCCGGAACCCATCCCGGCCAGCACTTCGGCGCGCTCCTCCAGGGCAACGCCGTAGCACGCCTCGATCCAGCTATAGAGCGTCGTCCGCGAGATCTTCATCTCCCGGCAGACGGCCATGATCGCCTCGGTCCGCTTGCGCCAGCCGAGCGCCTGTTGGATCGCCTCGACCCGCGCCACCGCCCGCGCCCGTTCGAGCGCCCGCTTCTGCCGGTGCTCCGGGAGCGCCGCGAACCGCTTCGAGGGCGCCGGTGCGGGCGCCTCGGCAACGCCGATCAGCGGCACCGCGTAGCGCGCCACCAGCTCCGTCCGCGCCGGCTCGCCGAGCACCGTGTAGTGGTATTCGAACCCACCTCCCTTTCTGCCCTCGCGCCTCCGGGAGCGCTCCGTCGTCCCCCACCCCTCCCTGAGCGCCACGAGGCCGACCCCGCGCTCGCTCTCGGGCATGCCGCCGAGCTTCTCCGCCGCGATCTCCGCCGCCGAGAACCATTCCTTCTTCATCGTCAAAGGAGACCGTCCTTCCTTGCTTCGCGCCGGATCGCCTGCGCGCGCCGTACGAGCTCGTCTGCTCTCTCTCTCACTTGCGCGAGCTCGATCAGCTTCAGGAACCGCCGCTCGATCACCGCTCACCCGAAGAGCTGCGCCACCAGCTCGAGCAGCCGCCGGTCTCCCGTCGCCTCGATCAGCGCCGCGAATCGCACCACGCTGATCCCCTGCTCTTCGCGCGCCGCCGAGGCATAGGCATCCAGCATGTGCTTGGAGACGCGGCAGCCGAGGAAGTGGCTCATCCGCTCGCCGATCTCTTCGCGGCTCGCCCGGCTCTCCTTGAGCGCCACGGCAACCGCCCGGCTCACCCTCCTCGCCAGGTTCGCCCCCGCAACCTCCCGTTCGCTGAACGAACGGAGCGGCTCCGGCTCGCGGGCCACGCTGGCCTCGCGGGCCACGCTGGCCTCGCGCCAGCCGAGCAGATCCGGCTCGCGCGCCGCCATCGCTCAGGGGAGCCTGAGCACGCGCAAGAAGAACGAGGGGCCGCGCGCGGGCGCTTGCCTTCCGGCGCGCACCCACCGCTCGGCCCTCCTCTCGCCAAGCTCGTCCGCCAGCTCCTGGAGATCGATCACGAGCCTGAGCGCGTCGTCCTCCGGGAACGCCGCCGATCCCTCGAAGGTTCCGCGGTTCACGGCATAGAGCATCGCCCGCGCCGCCCGCCGCAGGCGCTCCGGCGTTTCTTCCCTCATTTGCCCTTCTCCATGAGCTTGCGCGCCTTCATCAGGCGCCAGAATTCCGCCCGCTCCGGCGTTCCCAGCTTCTCGAAGGCCATCACCACCGCGAGCGCGCGCTCTTCCGGCAGCTTCGGAGGCAGCCGTCGGCGCAGCGCCTCGGCCACGCTCGACCGGCGCTCGAAGGCCTCCCGTTGCAGCTCGGCTTGCAGCGCCGGCCGCTGCCGCGCGAGGAGATCGAGCTCCTGCCCGCTCTTGCCGATCTTGCTTCCCCGCAGCCGCGCCCAGACCTCGGGGTCGATCTTCGCGCGCCGCCGGAGCGCCCGCTTGATCACGTCCCGCCTCAGCCCGAACTTGGCGGTCGTCTCGTCGTAGAATTTCGGCCGCGCCGAAATTGGCGCAAGCTTGCCCCTATTTCGCGCCGCCGGCCGTCCGGCCTTTATCTTCCCGTTCAGCCGCTGCCAGATCAGTCGCCGCTCGGCCAGGAAGTTCGCCTCGTCGTAAGGAGAGAGCTCGTGCCGGTAGAGGTTCTCGTCGATCTCCCGGAGCCGCGCCTGGTCGGGCGTGCCATCGAAGATCACCGCGCGGATGGCCTTGAGCCCGGCTTCCCGCGCCGACGCGATCCGGTGCGCCCCGCTGACGACCCGCCATCCTCCGCCTTCCCGGGCCTGCAGCTCGATCGGCGTGATCTGGCCCTGTTCGGCAAAGCTGATGGCGATTTTGGCGACCTGCTCGGGATCGACCGGCCGCAGCCGCTCTTCGATCTCGATCTCGTCGAGATCAATTTCGAGCGCGCCGATCGTCACGGCGTGCCGCCGTTTTGACGTTGCGCTTCCTCGGCAAGCGCCTTAAGCCGCTCCGCAGGTGCGATGCGTTTACGTTTCGGAGTGCCATCAGGACGGTAGCGGGACGGCCAGATCATGTGAGGAGCAATCCCGAGCTTGGCGCCGATGATCGCTTCGACCGCCGGCCACTGTCTCCGGAGGGTCATCCGGACAGCGACCTCGCTGTATTGGTTGGCGAGCGCCAGTTTGACCAGGTTCGTGCCGGTCTTGCGGATCGCCGCCTTGATATCCTCTGGATGCCAGTCCGGAGAGCCCATCGAAGAGACCTCGATAGCCAGAGAGCGACGAACGTATCACACCATCCGGGCGGCACGCAACCAGGAATAGCAGGAAGACCGTTCAGGGTTACGCGTTTATCCCTCCCACCTAGACTGTTGTTATGATTGGACATCACGAAGAACAAAACCCTGAACCGCAGTTCCCAGATCCCCGGCCGGATCCCGGAACTGCCGAGCGCGTTGCCCGGCTGCGCCACGCCGTGGAACGCGCCGGGGGCGCGGCGACCGTCGCGCGGCGCATCGCGATGCCTTACAGCACCCTGCAGCGCTACCTGAACGGCCGCGACATGAAGGCCCCGGCGCTCGTCGCGCTCGCCCGCGCCACCGCCGTCAATATCGAATGGCTCGCCGCCGGCACCGGTCCCGAGCACGCCGAACACTACGATCCGCTTCTCTTGGGCCAGCTCCCGCAAGGACCGCTGCCGGAAGGTTGCGGTGTCGCCGTCGGCCCGGCGATGCCCCTCCCTGGCCATCATCTTGGCGCCCCGAAAGCGCCTCCGCAGGCGCCCGTCATCGATCCGGAAATTCTCGTCAAAGCCATTGAAATCGTGGATGGCTTTCTCTCGTCCTCGGCCGCGCATCCGGACGCTCTCGAGCGCGCGCGCCACATCGCGCGGGCATACGCGGTGCTCGTCTCGCCACCACCCCGAGGCGAGCCATGATCCGCACCCTCCTCGTCGGTCTCTTCGTCCTCTCCTTCGCCGTCCCCGCGCCTGCGTCTCCCTACCGCGGCGCCGAGCACGAGGCCGAGCGCTGGCTGATCCCGTGCCGGCTGCCGCCTGCCGACATGTTGACGCCCGACCTCAGCGCCCAGGACGTGTGCGTCCTCAACCAGATGAACTTTGTTTTTCAGTATATTATGGCTCTCTCAGGCAGCCGCGATGCGATGCGTCTGACGGCCTCCGCCTTCTCGACCCTTTCTCCTCGCACGCCCGACGATGTCGGGATGCCACGCCATCAAGGTGCTGCCTGCACGTGGCGCCTGGTCGCGCTCCTCTTCGAAAAAGTGCCGTCCTGGGAACAGGCTTTTAAGAGGGCGGCCGAACGTGACTGCGGTTTGCTGCCGCCGGTCGAATTCGCTCGCTCCCGGCGCCACGCGGAGGCTCTCCTCCAGCGCATCGAGACCGCGCCGCTCAATCCTCCGCGCGCTTCCTGGGAGCCCGATCTGCGCCGGTTCGAACACCCTCCGGCCTCACCTTAAGAGCGGTTTTAGAGCCTCCTGAGAGAGGCGCCTCTCAGCCGCGCCGATGTCCACCTTTGAATGGCAAAAGCGCCGTTGCGCTCGCTTTCGCAACGTTTGCCTCACGCACGTCCCCAACCTCTTTTCCCCTTTCGGATCAACTTCCTGTCCCCATTCATCCCGTTTCGTCCCACCCCATCCCATTCTCCTGTTTTGTTTGTCACCCCACATCGGGATAGCCGTCGGGCTGCATGCGCCCGGTCGTCTCGCCGTAAAGGGCGCGCGCGAGGAGCCCCGAAACCGGACCCTCGATCGGTGCAGGCGGCGCCTTGCTCGCGAGCATTCCGGTGTGGAACCCGCCATGAACGAAGAAGCGGCGGCCCACGCTGAGCCAAGCGGGGGCGGAGGCGATGGCTGCCAAGGCCCGCTCGCGCAAGGCCGGATCGAGGGCCGCGAGCGTTTCGATCAGCGTCGGGTCCCGGCGCACCTGGCGCCCTGCGAGTGCCCGGGCGAGCTTCAGATCGTGGTTGCCGAGCAGAAAAAGCCCGCGCCCCGCCGTGAGCCGCTCCAGCATCAGGTTGAGCGCGCCCGCGCTGTCCGGCCCGTGCTCCGTCAGATCGCCGAGCTGCACGACGAAACGCTCGGTGGCGAGGGCCGCTGCAAAGGCGCGTGCATCGCCGTGCAC
>JAEHJW020003066.1_pt1 | contig 10323 bp, 12 predicted proteins | sample 9271431 | NCBI WGS metagenome assembly JAEHJW02
CGGAAGAGTCATTCCCCAAGCGACGAAGGCAAAAGGTAACTGTCGTGGTGATTTAGGCCAATCCGGCTGCGATTGCGTGAGTACACCGGGTCGGGATGGCGGTCGCGCATGGTGCGCATAATGTATAGGTTGTTAACTCCGGCAGTCCCTGCCTCGGCGCTTAGCGGGGTTCCTTGTCCTGCCACCCAAGCCGCAATTGCAAGCGCCGAGAGTAAGCGCGGGAGTCTTGCTCTCCATCGTGCTTTTACGCTCGGGTTCTTCGCTCTGTCTTCTTCTACGTAGGCAATCACTGTCTGTGGTTCCATGTGCAGGAATTCCGCGAGTTTCCAAGCGGTATCCGCGTCCGGTCCTTGTCCTTGTCTGCGCCAGTTTGAGAGTCGCTGCGGGCTGATTCCCAGTTGCTTCGCGAGCTGGTAATCCGTTGCGGGCTGGCACAATCCTTTCGCTTTGTCAAGTAGTGCGTCGGTGTTGCGCATTTTCGTTTCCCCGGGGTGGGTAGGGCGCTGATTCTGCTCCTTCACAGAACCCTTTAATAGTCAATCTGCCTTGAGTACTAAAGCCGTCTTTAGTATTCTCTCCGCCTATGGGTGGTCATGCCTTCGAACGTGCGTTGTCTTCTTCTCGTGTCTCCGGTCCCGAGCGTAGCGAGGGACCGGAGACACCTAGTCTTGATTCATGCTCACTTGATTACAGCGTCCCTTCTTGGTCTGTAACCCTTTTGGAGTTCCCCGGTAAGGTTGTCGAGGTGCGGGGGATTTGGAACCCGCCCCGGCTGGCGCGTCGCGCCCCTACGTGTGCCGTTGACGCTCCGGGCCTACCGGGGAACTCCTCCCCTGAGTCCTCCGCTTATTTCGATGCTCAGCGCGAATTGCGCAATGTGATGCGTGCCAAGCGTAATTTGCGGCATCGCGTCCTTTCTCTCGGCGCCGATCATATGTTGACCCTCACTGAGCGTGGCAAGTTTGCGTCGCTCGATGACGCTTGGTCTGCCTTCGCGCGTTTCTCTCGTTACTGCGTCCGTTTTTACGGTGATAACTGGCGTTATGTGTGCGTCCCTGAGCGCCACGCCGACGGTACTTTTCATCTGCATGTTGCGGTGAAAGGCTTTTTTTGGGTCGGTATCCTGCGCAAGTTCTGGTACCGCGCTCTTGGAGGTTCTGGTTATGAGTCGGGCTCTGAAACCCCTGGAAACATTCACATTGCTTTCACTCGGGGAGGTCGATGCGGTCCTGTCCGGGGTATCGCACGGTACATGGCAAAATACTTGGGCAAGGATTTGTCCGCACGTCTTTGCGGTCGACGGTCTTATGCTTGCTCCTCTGGACTCGTGCCTGTTCAAGTTCGGCGGGTCCGGCTCCCTCTCACTCTCGGAGATTCAGGCGCTCATGCGCTTCTCGCCTGGTGCAGGGCGGCTTATCCAGGGCTGAGGTTTCGTGCCCGAGAGTGGAATGTCGGCCTATTTTCGGGCGTCACTATCTGGTCCGACTCTTGAGGAGTTCTCTCGATGCTTAAAATTCAGATTGCTTCTGCCACTAGTACCCAACGCGCCGTTGCGACGAAGAATGGTCAGATGACCTTTTCCGAGCAGGAGGCGTTTATTGATCTTCCTAACGGCGAACGTCGCAAGATTCGTGTTCCGCTTCGTGGTGGTCGTCCTCCCTATGCTGCTGGTGCGTACACCGTCGCTGACGTGAGTTACACGGTGGGTCAATACGGCGATCTTCAGATTTCCCGCGATCTTGAGCTTGCGCCGTTTCCGGCGTCCGTGAAGTAGGGTAGGGCGCTGCCGTGTCGATCGAGTGTCCGGCAAATGTTCAGACTTCTGCGTCCGGGTCCGCTCAGTGCGTCTCCTCCTCCGGTGCTCCGGTTCAGTGGGTCGCTGTTCCCCCGTTCTCTGTGGCGCAGTTAGACACTACTCAGTCCGGCGAGGCGTTTGCCGCTGGTTTTGTCATTGTCGGCATGTGTTGGGCGCTCGGTCGCGCGGTTAAGCTAATCATGTCTGTTGTCCGCTGGTGAGGTGCTTGTGCATGTCCTCCTTATCTCGGTCCTCTCCGCTGAATCCGCCTGCAGGGCGGTCCTTTTTGCCGCGTGTCTCCTCTTGGTTGTCTCGTTCTTCGGTCGGGATTCTTGACCGTGCTGAGTCGCTCAAGTGGTTGGGTCTGTTTTGCATGACAGTCGATCATTTGGGCAAGTTCACCTCCTGGCGCTTCTCGTTCTCTCATCCCGTGGGCCGTTTTACGGCTCCTCTGTTTTTCGTCGCTGCGTCCGCCCAGTTGTGCCGTCCTGGCGTGCCCGCGCGTGTCTTTCGGCGTCTTGCCGTGTCTGCCGTTCTGGTCTTTCCGTTCTTCTTTCTTGTGTGTCATGAGCATATCTTGCCGGTCTTGTGGACTATCGGCTGTGGTGCGCTCCTCTGGCAGTCGTCCAAGTTGCCTTTTCGTCGTGCTGCCTTGTGGGTTCCGTCTCTCACTGTGCTTTCCTGTTTCGGCGAGTATTCGGTCTTCGGTGCCTTCTATCTTGCGGGTGTTGGTCGCTTGCTCTCGCGTGATTTCTCGCCTGGTGCGTTTGCTTGGGCGTTCGCCGGGTTTCTCGGCCAGTGGTTCACTGAGGGTCCCTGGCAGGCCCTTGCCTGTGTCGTTGCCCCGGTTCTTCTGTTTGTTCTCCCTCGCCTTGGTCGTGTCCGGCATGTTTTCCTGTTTTATTACTTGGTGCAGTGGCCTGTGTTTCTTGCCGCTTCCCTGGTCTGAGCCGGGCAGTTCCCCGGTGTTTTTCCTATGAGGTGTTTTCGTGAAAATTCGTAATGCGCTCCGTCGTTATGGTCCGGCGCTTCTCGTTGCGGGTTCTGCTCTCCCTGGGTTCGCGTTCGCGACTTCGGCGACTTCTGATCCTTACTCGACGTTGGTTTCGGCGGTCAATTTCTCGACCGTTACCACTGACGTGGTGACCGTTGCTGCGGCGGTCGTTGCGGTCCTTGTGGCGATTCGCGGCGTGCGGTTCATCTATAGCATCGTCCGTCGCTGACGCGTTCTCGTGCGTCTCCGGCCCGCATCTCGGCGTTGCCTTGGTGCGGGCCTTTTTGCTATTCGGAGGGTCGTTGTGTGTCACTCTCGTACATTGCGCAATTTTGGTATCTTGCTTTTTTTCTGTGCGGTTGTTTGTCCGGCCTTGTTTGTTTCCAAGGTATGTGACGCTCAGACTGCCTCGGTTTACTACGCGTCTGGTTGCTCTGGCGCTTCGGGGAATTCCGGCACTATCTGTCTCGACGCGTCCGGCGCGTCTCCCTCTGCCGCTGCTGATCCTGTTGCCTCCGGTATTGATAACTTCATGTTCAGTACCTATGACAGTCCTAACGGTAATGGGACTTCGGCTACGTCCTATTATCAGGTCACGGGTTCGTCTTTCCAGGGCTGTAATGCTCAGGGTTCTTCGTCGGGCGGCGCTGTCGTTGGCGGTAATGTCTGTAAATTCGCGTGGACTGCGAGTCCGACCGCTAAATGCTACAGTTATCTCAGTAATCAATGCGTCCCGGACACTCCTAAAAATCTTGGCGATTCTGTGCTTGTCTCCGTCACTACTACTGCCCCTTCCGGTTATAACCCGTCCTGTGGTGTTGCTGACACTGGCTATCAGTACGCTATGGTCCCGGGCAGTTCTGGGCAGCCTCCGCCGTCTGTGCTCGATTCCACCGCCCCGTCTTCCAAGGGTTGTGCGATGGCTGTCTATGGGTGCATCTGGGAGCAGCGTATTGGGTCGCTTCCGGGCACGTGGTTGTGCGCTGAGCAGTTTACCGGTGCGAATTTCAATCCTACCGGTACGTCTGCGCCGTCTGTTTCTTCTTCGCCTGCTTCCGGTAATTGTGTTACTTTTTCCGGTGTTCAGTCCTGTATTTCGTCGGATTCGACTGGTTGCGGTACCTTTAACGGTAATCAAGTTTGTCCTCAAGCAATCCAGCCGGGCTCTTGTGTGAGTTATTCGTCCGGTGGCATCGCTTGCGGTGTCGCTGCTCCCGGTGATACGCCGCCTGCCTCCGCGCCTACTGCGTCTGGCGGTGCTCCTGCCTCGCCTACTGGCATCCTTACTGATACTGCTAACGCTCAGTGTTCTTCTGGTTGTTCCAGTACCACGTCCTATTACTACAGTCATTCGGTCGTTTCTTCTAGTTCTTCCGCTGTTCAGTCTGTCAGTACGTCTCCCGGTGATCCTTCGAGTATCGGTGCGCTTCCGTCCTCCTCCTCGTCGTCCTCCGGTTCTTCGTCCGGTGGTGGTGGTGGTGGTCTCGGTGGTTGTTCTGGTACGTCTGCGTCGCCTTGTGTTACGTCTCCTGTGCCTAATGCTGCTAATGGTGACTGCGCTGCTATGGGTTTGGATTGCTCTCTCGCGGGCAATGCGTTGCCTTCTACCTCTGGTTGGTCGTCGGATTCTTGGTCTGGGGCCTACGCTGCCTTTCTTGCGTCCGTCGATGCGTCGCCTATCGCTACGTCGGTCTCCGCGATTGAGAATGCTTGGCCTTCTGGTGCTTCCTGTCCTGCGCTCATGGTCGATATCACTACGCTCAACAAGTCCTTCGATTATGGTTCTGAGATTTGCTCGCTTTGGTCGTCTGCTGCTGTTCCCGTTCTTTCTGCGACTATGCTTACCTTTTGGTCGCTGTGCGGCGTCCTCATTTTTCTCTCTGCGTAGGTGCTGTTATGTCCTTTCTCATTCACTGGCTATCCTCTGCCCTTCAGTGGGCGTTTAGTCTGCTCGGTGTGTTGCCCAAGCATATTTGGGTGCTCACTCTTGAGGGTATTGCCAAGGTCGTCGATGCGATCCCTGTTCCCTCGTATTTTGGGCAGGCTGCTCAGTACGTCGCTGAGTTGCCTCCGTGGGTCGCCTTCTTCGCTGCTGGATTTCAGATTCCTGCTGGTCTTGCCATTATTCTCTCTGCGTTCGTTGCGCGCTTTCTCCTTCGGCGCGTTCCGCTGATCGGGGGCTAACGTGTCGGTTTATGCGTATGTTGGTCTCCCCGGTGCCGGTAAGTCGTACTCGGTTGTTGAGTTTCAAATTCTTCCGGCTCTTCGCGCGGGTCGTCAGGTTGTGACCAATCTTCCCGTTAAGGTGGACTTGCTTCGCGCGGAGTTTCCCTCGGCTCCTCCTGTCGTGCTCTTTGACGTTCAGGAGCTCGCGGTGCGTCCGGAGTCCATCATGGAGTTGGCTCCTCCCGGGTGCGTCTTCGTTCTGGATGAGGCTTGGCGTCTGTTTCCGTCCGGTCAGCGTGCCGATAAGGTTCCTGAGGCGTTTCGCTCGTTCTTTGCTGAGCATCGTCACCGCGTCGGTAAGTCCGGCGACTCTACCCAGATCGTCGTCGTTACTCAGGATCTCGGGCAGGTTTCCACGTTTTGTCGTCAGTTGGTCGAGGAAACCTTCCGTATGGTCAAGCTGTCGCATGTCGGCTTGTCCAAGCGGTTTCGCGTCGATGTCTATAATGGTCCGGTTACTGGTCCTTCTCCTCCCGTCTCTCAGCGTCTTCGTCAGTTGCCTGGGCGTTATGAGGCGCGCGTCTTTCGGTTCTACGTCTCGCACACTATGAGTGAGGCGGGCGAGGAGGGTGCTAACGAGTCTGCGGTTGATCCGCGCGCTAATGTTCTCCGTCGTCCTATTGTTATTGCGGTTCCCCTTCTCGTTGTCGGCCTGCTTTTTTTCGTCTGGTATCGCTTGCATTACTACGGTCTGATGCCTGCGCGTTCTGTTCGTCGTCCGGCGTTTGTTGGCGGTCTTTTGCCTCCTGGTGCTCCGCCTGTCTCGCGGTTTCGCGCTGTTGGCGTTTGGCGCGTCTCTGCTGTGCTTCAGGGTCTTTGTTTTTCTGGTCGCTGCGGGTGGGCCGTTCTTGAGAGTGGTTCGCACGCTCGTTTCGTTTCTCTGGTCCGTTGTCGCCAGGTTGCCCTTCGCTGGCGCTGTCCTGCTCCTTCCGGCCCGCCGGCGCGGTTCGTCTCCGCGCCGGCGGTTCTCCCTGCTGCTCGCTCTGCGGTTCTTTAGGCGCTGCGTCGTTCCGCTTCGTCGCCTTGTGCCATCTTTAGCAGTGTGTTTGTGTGTGTTTCGATTTGTCGTTGCGCTGCTCTTGCCTTTCGCGGCTGTCCGTTTCGTGCCGCCATAATCATAATTTCGGTTTCCAGCGCTATCAGCGTTCTCAGCCGTGCTCGGTCCTGTTCCGGGGTTCTTTGCTGCCTTTGCTCGTTCGTCGTCATGTGTGCTCCTTTGGGCCTTGAAATTAGGCCCGCACACTGTCCCCGGTCCGCGAATGCCTGCGCCGGTCGGAGCCGTGCCGTAGGCCCGCGAGCACGCGCCGTGACAGGCGTCCGCCTGGCGCGGCGGGTGCCTTTTCGTTGGTCCTGCAGGGTATCGGCGGCAGCGGTTGCTGCTGAGGGTTTCTGAACGGTCGCTTGCGGCTGCGCTTGTGTTCGCGCTCGGATTTCTTGCCGCTGTGGTCTAAGCTGCTGCGGCGCTGTAGCGTCTTCTAGTGCGCATAATGTATATTATGTCAAATATTAGATGACTCTTAGGTGACCCAGTCCGTCGTTCGTCGGGTCAATGGTGTGAGGGCTGTTTAATCGTGTCACCCGCCAATTCATAGGCGTCACCGAGAACATGCGGCTATTCAATGAGTTGGCGCTCCGGTGACACTGGTCCCGGCGCGGGTCGCGGTCAGCCTGGCGCCAGACTACTCATTGATGTCCCCCGCGAGCTTCTGGGTGACATCAATGACTCGCATTTCTTACCCGGGTGACACAAATGATCTGCAGCGGCCGCCGCTGGTCCTTTGTGCACTTGGTCCTTTGTGCACTTGTCAATGTCGGCTTCGGCCCGCATGCGCTTCGCTCTTGGCCCCCTCGAGACGTTTTCGAAGTGCCGCCACCTCGGCGAGCTTGGTGTCTTTGCTCGCACGCTCCGCCCGTGCAGCGGCAGCCTCGGCCTGATCGGTTCGCGCGAGAGCCTCCTCCAACGCCAGGTGCCACAGAGCGAGAATGCGCACATCGCGATCCCGTTTGGTGTAGGGGTGAGTCGCGGCTCTTTCGTAGAGTTTCCGTCCTGTCGCGAAATCGCCAGCACGAAACGCGAGAAGTCCGGTCGTCGCATAGAGGGCTGGTTGAATGAACTGTGGGCTCGCGTCAATTGCGACTTTGGCGAGAATCGTTACCGCTTCCGAGACTCGACCGAGATAGGCGAGTCCAACCGCTTTGTTATTAAGCAAACCCGGATTATGGGGTTCCGCATCCAGACCGCGTTCGCTGAAATCAAGTACGGTGGTACCATCCCCGTACACCACGCTTGCCACATAGGACCCCATCATTAAGGGTCGACTTGAGGTCGGCTCGAAGTCGGCCCACTCCCAGCTGCTCGAGATGGCAGCCTCCCAGCGACCGTCGAGGCGAGCACGCAGCGCCTGAGCCTCGTAAGTGGTGGGCTGCTGGAACAATGGTGCGGGTACGACGAGACCTGAAGTACGTTGACTGGCCCACTGAGCTTGGGCAATCGCGTTCTCGGTCGGATCCTCGAGGCTGCGTCGAAAGAATTGCCGCGCCTTTTGCGTCGCACCATCCTCAAGAAGCAAAGTCCCGAGGGCACCCGCCAGTTCGGAACTGCTCCGGGGAGTCCACCGGGAATGATCAAGGCCGCGCTGCCCGATGGACGCCGTCAGGCTGCGCCGATTGGCGACTTGCGATACCGAGATTTCCGCCGCGATGAGCCACGGATCGACCCGTGTTGCGCGCGCGCCGTTCAGGAGCCGTTGTGCAGCCGGCGGATCCTCGACGTGCACGAAGTACCGAACGGCCGATCGCAATACGAACCGATCCTCTGGCGCGAGGCGAATGGCGATGCGGATCGCCCGATCGGCGCTCGATGTCTGGCCCAAGATGGTGTAGAGCCGCGCGAGGTCGACCCACGCGTAGGCATCGCGCGGGTGCAGATGCACGTGTCGACGCAATGCACTGATTCGGCTGTAAATAGCGGTCGGATCGAGGCGTCCGGGACGAAGTCTCGGTGACTCCGTTGGGTTTGTTGAGCGCTCATCAAGCGCACGCCGAGCGACCGCCCGGATGCTCGGGGTGGCATCGGACGCATTGTCTGCCAGCATCCGGACCGCAGGCTCGACCTCATTGAGGCGACCGAGCACGATGCCTGAGGCAACCAATTCGGCGGCAACCTCAATGGAATGCTCGTGTTCCCATTCGAGCTTGCGCTCCTCGAAGTGCGCATCTGGCTCGGGTTCCTTCTGTACGGTCGAGGTACTCGCGAGCTCCGCTGTCGAGATGGTCGCTTCCGAAGACCGCCATCGTGGCAGAAGGCGCCTGTTGGCGTCGGGCTGACTGATGCTCATTGACGGGCCTTGCGTCGCTCGTCGATCTTTGCCTCGTAAGACAGGCGATCGAAGATCGAGACGTAGCGCTCGAGATCATAGACGTTCCCGACGCCAGCGAGCGTTGCCCGCGTGAGCGGGTGGCCGCGCAGAGCGGGATCCGGGTCGCAGAGCTGCCGGATGCAGGTCAGCAGCTCGTCTCGGTACGGGGCGTCAGCCGGAATCTCGCCCGCCACTCGATCGAGCGCTCGAGCATAGGCCGCCCGGACCTGACCGAGAACGCCAGCATAGGTGCCGGTCCATACCGCCGGCCGAGCCGCCGGATCGAGCTCCTCCGCAATCATCGCCGTCATGGGCAAGCCAGTAATCAGGAATGCGGCAAGGCTCCCCAGCAGATACGCATCACACCCGAGCCGGCGTACCACAAAATCCGGATCCACCTGGCCATACAGGAGTTCGGGAGGGGCGTAAGTGCGTTCGCCCGCGAAAGGCAAGCCATCGTGCGGCGCCGCGCGCCCCTTCATCGACGCCCGTCCGACATCGCAGACTTTGAATAGCCCGTCCGGAAAGCGCAGCGCATTCGAGGGTTTCATGTCCTGATGGGCGACCTGCGCGCCATGCAGCTGTCGTAGCCCGTTGGCAATGTTGTGGAGGGCCGAAAGCGCCTGCGACATCGGGAGCCGCTTGGACACCGTGACCATGTGCCGCAGGCTTTCGTGCGCGAGCTCAAAAATGAGGTACTGAACGGTCTGCGGTGGGTCGGCCGGCGGTGGGCCGGGGACGGATACCGTCTCAGTGCCGTCTTCGATGACCGTGACGACATGACTCATGCGCTTGCTTTTGCTCAGGTTCAGAATGTCGCGCTCGAGGTTGAATGCCTCGGTCAAAGCCTGAAGGGCCCGGGCCGGGTCTCGATCTCGCATGGCCGCTTCAAAATCGATCGCCTTCAGAAAATGTTGTGTCCCCGAAGGAGACTCCACGAGGTAGCCGGTGGAGAAGTGACCCCCGGTTTCACCCGCCGCGTGTGCGACCCTCTGCGTCACCTTCCAGCCATTGTTGAGTGTTCGCCCTGCAAGAAGCTCTTTTGCGGTCGGCATGCATCTCCCCTGTCCCGCGTCGCTGGACCTTGGGAATCTGAATACTACGGGGTCTTGTTCGCTCGCTTGCGTGGAGACGCCGTCCGTTGGGGCCGCCGCGACTTGCGACGCCGACCGGTGGACGCCGTCGAATGATCCCCGAAGGCCTTGATGCGCTCACGTAGCTCCGCGTTGACCACGCGGACGGTTTTCAGTTCGTGAACCGCTTCGAGTGCTTCGCGCTTCGCGCGCTGGAGCTCATCTTGGAGTCGAGCGCAGTCCGCGGCGTCGGCCCGCGCTTGCCTTTCACTCACCTTGAGGCGCTCTCGCGCCTGGTCCACCTCGGTCAACCACCGCCGCTCGGCGGCATCATAGCGTTCATCGAATTTGGCACGCTCGACAACGCGTGCCTTCTGCTCGGCTTCCAGTCGGTCAGCGAAACTCGCGGCCTGAGCTTCGAGCTGCTCGACCCGCCGCTGGAGGCTCCCCAGGGACTCTTCGCGGTCGCGTAGCGCCTGCTCGAGAGCTGCCGCGCGCTGATTGGATTCGCCGAGCTGGGCGCGGGCAAGCGCGAGACTGTCCTCGAGTGCCGAGCCGCGGGCCGCCAGAGCCTGCCGCTCTTCTTCCAACTGGTGCTCACGTTCCGTCAGCGCCTTCTCCCGATGCTCCAGCGCGTCCTCGCGGGCGGTCACGGCGTCACGCAGCGCGTCGTGCGCACCTTTCAGCGCTTCATTCCAGAGCAGCTGCAACGTGTGCGCGACGCGCTCGGGCAGCTGCGGGAATTCCTGTCCGGGGAGGTCGCGGATCCGGGCGCCGAGCTGGCGCCACCAGGCATCGAGATGCTCATTGATGGTATTGGGCGAGCCGCGCCCCAGGCACACCCGGACCCGGTCGATGGTGGGCCGGTGGCCCTCG
>JAEHJW020007510.1_pt1 | contig 10323 bp, 16 predicted proteins | sample 9271431 | NCBI WGS metagenome assembly JAEHJW02
ACGATGGCACCTAACGATTTAAAAGGCCCCGAAGGTCTTGATGTTTATGCAAGTCTGCCTACACCAGTTAGAGAAAAGATCGCCAAAGTTTTGAATAGTTAAACAATGACCGATGAAGTACTTGTACAACTTTTAAATGATAGTGATGTTACAGAGCCAGAAACAATTAGACAGTTGTGGCCTGATTTAAGCGATGAAGAAATCGACAAGGCTTTTGCGTTAAAACTTCTATCTCATACGAAATATTTTTGGGAACACTTCTTTATATTTGAGAAGATGGTTTTGGCGCTTAATGGCATTAGTCCTGATTTCACTAGATTAGAAGGCTGCACACCAGAACAAATATGGTATGCCGTTTTCTTAGCCTACAAACTCAGACCTGGCATAGAGTACTCGAAAGAGGTACAACTCTATGCACAATACATGTGTAATGAAGCTGGTGTTTACATCTACCCGCCACAGCTTGGTGTAGATAATCCTTATTTGACCAAAGCAATGGAAATCGCTAAGTTCGGACCTTTCCCAATTGGTGACGATACTACAGATGATGTCCAGGCGGGAAAATTTTTAATGATACAACAGTATCTAGACACAAAAGAAGAATAAGACTCATACTCTGAGTATTTTTAGTCGGCCTTTCAAATAGAAACGCCGCACTTAATATAGGAATCAAGTCAGCTAATGCCGACACTACCATATCCTTCATTGTGAAGAGGGACTTTTAACAGCAATGTTAATAGCAAAGCGTGTGAATTCGGGGGAACTCTCTAGCAGACAATCCCGAGCCATTAACGTGGTGTAACGACTAGTCGAAAGACGTAGAACCAAGCGGTTCGAAGCGCACGCAATCTCATTGAGATTATGATATAGTCTATTCTATATGGCGACATATAGCAGAGTTCAAAGCTCGAAAATAGTTTTAGCGAAATTATTTTGAATATTAAAGGATCAAATGCTCGCTGCGTCAGACGCTCAAATCGTTGCGCAGACGAGATTAGTTTACCCAAATCCATTTCTAGATTTAAGCAGATTTTTTATGCCACGTACCATAAAATCTCTGTTCAAGTTATGTAGAATTTTCTTTTATAGAAATGAATTCATCAATAACGTCATAACCAAATTAGCCGAATATCCGATAACAGACTTAGATACTGAAAATATCGAAGACGGCGAAATGACAAATAAGTACAGAGAACTGATTGACCATCATATCCGACTTAAAAGATTATTGATTGAAATCGGATTGGATTATTTTACATATGGAAATAGTTTTATATCTGCCAATATGCGATTTAAGCGTTTCCTCAAATGCCCAAAGTGCAATGCAGTAAATCCAGTTGAGCGAGTAAAGTACACCTGGCAAAATTATACATTTAACGGAACATGCCCTAGTTGTAAAGCTCAGGGTTTAACATTTCTTGTTGAAGACCGTTATCTCAAAAATCCAAAATACTTCAAGTTTATACGATGGTCTCCAGAAAATATCACTATTGACTATGACGAACTTACAGGAGATGCTAGATATTTCTATGAAATGAGCCCACAACAGAAGCGTGGAATCATAGAAGGTCGTCGAGAAGTTATTGAGCGTGCTCCCAAGTTATTTATCGAAGCGATTCGCACTAATAGAAAAATTCTATTGGATCCAAATAACTTATATCACTTTAAACGCTCAACACTGGCCGAAGAAGACCAAGGTTGGGGTAAGCCGTTAATTCTGGCTGCGTTGCCCATGTTATGGTATATGCAGACACTCCGACGCGGTAACGAGGCTATAGCTTCGGACCATTTAGTACCAATGCGTACCTTATTCCCGTCCTCACAAGGCAATCTGGACCCATTCACACAACTTAATATAGGTGCTTGGCGTTCAGCAGTTGAAGAAAATTTAGGCTTCTGGAGACGCGATCCAAACCACATCGGAATATTTCCAATCCCCATTGGTTATCAGTCGTTAGGCGGCGATGCGAAAATGCTTAATGTAACACAAGAGCTACGGTTCTTGCAAGAGATTATTATCAACTCGTTTGGAGTTCCGACGGAATTTATCAGCGGTGGGGCTACCTGGACGAGCAGCAGTGTAAGTTTACGTATAGTTGAAAACCACTTCTTGAGCTATCGAGAAGAACTAAATGACTTTCTTAACTATTTTGCGGCTGTCAAAATTTCTGCATTTTTGGATTACCCTCCGACGAAATTTAAGATGAAGAAATTCCGCATGAGTGATGACGTGCAGAATAAAGAAGCGTTAGCGCAATTGGCCCAGATGGGTAAGATTTCTGATTCATATCTGAAAGAAGAATTCGGCATCAATTTACAAGAAGACAGGCGATACGCCGAAGCCGATAATAAATTCAATCTGTCACTTCAGGCAGAACAACAACAGGCGCAGGCTGAAGCACAGGGCAAGTTGTTAGTCATTCAGGCTAAGTATGAAGCTAGAGCCAGAGCTGAGGCGGCTGAAGAGTCCGCTAGAATTAGGGAACGTTTGTTCGAGACTGAGCTTATTCAGGAGATGCAACTACACGAACAGGATCCCAGCGATATTATGCAAAAGTATACTATTCAATTGGCTGGCGCACTGCCCAAGATTCAGGTCGCAATGCTGGGCGAATTACAGCAAAAAGCTCCGCTTATGTTCAGCTTTGTTGTTCAAAGATTACGCGACATGTTTGGCATTATCCCTGGTGAAGAAAATCCAGAAGAACAGGCTAAACCAGCAAAAACGCCCGCCAAGAAAGGAAGTAAATAACTATGGAAAAATATGCAGTAGTTGAATTATATAGGTGCCGTTGTGGCATGGAAGTAGAACTTAAGGGCCATTATGAAGATACACAACTACAAGAAGAACTACAGAAAACGGCCAGTAAGTTCGAGGTAGAAGGACAAACCTGTCAGCACGTGTTTGAGAAGGTGGAAGAATGAAAAAGAAAGTAGATGCATTTATTTTGGATGATCCAAGTGAAAAAGACCTCTATCAGGCTTTGTTAAATAAAGCAGAAATGGATCTGGTCAGAATTTACAAAGAAGAGTTTGCATTTCTCAAGGATGGCACGTTTAAAATTGTCGTCTGGTATGTAGACAATGAAGAATAAAAAAAAGGCGGTCTTGAACCGCCTTTTCTTTATATCGTAGTAGAGAGAAATAACAATATGCCTATGAGTCCGACCCACCAAAACACTGTGGTAACTCCGAACCACATCAAAAGATAACTCAAAAATCTAGCCCCGAATAAATGAGTCATGTCGAAGAAATTTACGTTCTCGACGTTCGTATATTGACTAACTAACATTCCCCACACAGACATTGCGTCAAAGCCTTCTGCGTATTTAAACTTAAAAAATAACAGTGTATAGGACACCACTTCTGCAATCGCTGCTGCAGCTATCAAGCTCTTTACTGAAACCCCAAGTACCGCCAAGAACAACGCCGTAATTACCGGTAATGAAATAAACTTTATAATCTTCATAATGTTGCCAACCAATTTTGTAATTTTTCTTTTTTATCATCCCACCTGAATAAAGTGTTGACCCGCTCAATGGCGGCGTCATTTATGATTTTACGTTTTTTATTGGTTAGCCATTTCTGGTATTCTATTTCTAAAGCATCGATCATTCGAGGTACGCTTACGACCGGTCGTATGTGACCATTGTCTTGAGCAATATTTACGAATCCGCTGTTAGGAATCATATGACCCGTGTCGCCCAACATTTCAGGAATCGCAGAATGTTTAGGTGCTAGACTTATAGTGCCACAGGCAGCGGCCTCAATTAAGGACAAGCCTACACCTTCGCCCAAAGTAGTGCTGATATTAACATCGGCGACGTTATAATACACATTAAGTTGTGCCTCTGATGCAGGCTTCTCATAAATATTCTTGTCATATAAGGATATTAATTTTCTGTTGTCATCTGGCGTGAATCCGGCGTTTAATACATGTGCAGCCAAAGTATTATCAGGTCCAGGTCCCATCATATACTCTTGCATATTCGCATGCACGTACGTGGTTATGTCGGTATGTCCTTCACGAATTTCGACAACGTCTTCAGTACCACAACCGTTTAAATCGCAACGATCCTTCCATGCGCCATAATAGTTTCCACATTTACAAATTTTATAGCCTTTCGAAATCAGAGCGGCAGCTCGCAGTGCCATAGGTAAATTTTTACGTGGCTGAAAACGATTATTACTTAGGATCACAAATTTATCTTTCCATCCAGCTTCTTCTTTGTATCTGCGTCTCGTAGCAGAAGGTAAAGGATAAAATTGAGTTGTGTCTACTCCATGATATAGATAATCCAATTTCGCATCTGGGAATCGTTCGTGTATCGTATCAATACCCCATTGTGTGTAAGTGACTAACTTGTCGGCAGTGTCTAGCATTGGTTTCCACACACTATTAAATGGCGCGCCATCAACGGGGAAATATAACATGATTTTTACTTTAGGAAATTGTTCTTTTATTTTTGGCAGAACAAACTTGATATTGAAAATGTCCTGAAATAAAAGTATAGCATCTGGCTGCACATCAGACAAAACTCTAGAGAATCGATTTATACCAAGAGGGTCTTGCGGGTCTATCGGATAGATAAACCATTTGCTGGTATCGTACTTATTCAAGCCATGATAGTTGATACCTAGAATATAGACTTCCCAATTGTTATGTAAATCAGAAAAGAGGTTTTTGCCGACTATGCCAAAGCCTGTTGGAGCAGTTGGGCTATCGCTCCAAATAAATAATTTTTTCTTTGTCATAAATCTTGTAAGGTTAGTTTTAAGTTAATTGACTTAGATTATTATACTAAGATTTAGGACGAAAGTCAAAAGAAAAATCTCGATACCGTAAAAAAAATGGGCACCCGAAAGTGCCCAAATTTGTTAATCTTGGGCCATAAATGCAGCCATATCTTCGCCCCTGGCCTCGGCTTCGCGCATTCGCTCGTGCGCTCGCTTCAGTTGGAGACTCAGATTTTCATAAAATTCCAGAAACTTAGGTTGTCTATTAGGCAACTTTGGTTTGGAATGTTTATTCTCTGCAATTGCGGTCTTCATGATGTTAATTCGTTTATTCATTTAAGTTTTATTGGCCAGTGATACGGAAGGTCGTCACGTAATTTTGGCCAGTACCTTCTGTAATGGTTTGGATGTTTTCTTAAGAGATTAGATCTATGACTTCGTGTAAGTTTTGGGGTCAACCAAGTAGGTATTGTAGCGCTTTGGCCTTTAAATCGTATAAGCCATGCTTCTATGAAATACCATTCAAGATTATCTTCATAGCCCCTCCGAGCCCATTCATGGCACATATCCGCTCCATAAACGCACAGAGCCGGTTCCCAATTTTTCCACATTAGAACTGCGGGATGATTGCGCCAAGCGGGTTTAGCTTTCGGATGATCTCTTAGCTTTAAAAGGATTTTTAAAATTTGATAAGCTTCAACTCGCTGTTTGCCTAGTCGCTTATTGTCTAGCACGACTGCTGACTTGCGGAAGGATACATAAGGAAGAAATGTCTGCATTAGTAATATTCCGTATTCATGTCGAAAATTTTTACTCGATTAAGGCGTTTAACATAACTGCAGTTGCGCGAGTGCCGGGAGTCGATGGTGACATCCCAATCTAGTCGCAGACTTTGGATAACTTCGCGGGCTTCTTCTATTACTCGGTTTGGAACGGTACCGCGCGAACGTGGCACATACTCTTGTTTAAGCAGATAGTTATATCGTCCGAATGGTTTAACCCAGATTACCTCCGCTAAAAATTGTTTTTGGTATTCAGTAGCGTGAAGATACACTTGAGCTTCGTTTAGTATAGCGGCTTTATCAGCCACTTTAAGCACATATCGATTATTAGGCGAAATAAATACAGTCTTCGACGCACCGGCGGATAGTCTTCTCCAGCGCTTACCATTAACCATTAGAAATCGATCGCCACCACGGCGTACAACAGCTGGCTCCTTAGGAGTTAAGATTAAAAAATCCCGTTTTGTCATTCCTGAGTTCCACCTTTGTGTTGCATATTTATTCTACTTTTTCTAAAATTTTCATCCAGCGCGTGACTACGGTAAGATTACGGTTTTGTAAACCTTCTGCGACGGTATCTTTGTATTCGACCTTATAGATTATTTTGCCTTTGTCTAAATACTTGCGTGCACCAATTTTAGTTAGCGAGATGTGCCAGCCTGGTGGATACGTAGTATACTGATCGTCCCATAGTCGAGCTCTGCTGTAACTCCAGCCGGACGCTGCTATCCATTTACCAATGGGAATCATCTTACGCTTACCCTGAAAAGGTGTGTATAAAAGACCTTCAGAGACTATGAATACCTTGTATCCAACTCCTCGCCGATGATAAATTCGTGTTTGTTTGCTTAAGCACATTTTATTTCCTTTCTTGGAGGAACAGTTTTCACTGTTCCTATTGCCAGCCCAATTTGGCTAGCTTTGCTTTATAAGCTTTCTTTTCAAAGTTAATTTTTCCAACACAATTATTACAGTATTCTCTCCCACCAACGGTACCGCAGCGTTCTTTCGTTACGGACCAATCTTGGTGAAAAAGTGACGGACGAAAATCCCCGTGAGTATACGTAAACAAACCTGTGCTTTTTGCTTGTTCCCATGTGATGTCAGTCCTCATTGATTGGAAGTGATTTTTGCTGGTGTAGTGTAAAGGTGTTACGGCGGACTATTTCATTATCAAAATCTTTTAGCTATAGTTTTAGCTAAGTCTATAAATTCTTTGTCGGACAATGTCCATTTAGTCCTATTACAGAGTTTACAACAAGAGACGCAATTAGATTCTGAATAACCTAATTTATTATTTTTTCTATCAATCCCGTTATAAGCCCAATCGTTGTTTTTCTCTGTATAATGCATCGAACCTTTTGTACCACAATAAAAACACTCAGCCTCAAACAAATTAATAGCAAAGTTATTAGACAAATTCCAACTTAACCCTCTTTTTTTAGCCATACTTTTATATCGAGCCAGTACTCTATTTTTACCGGCCCTGTGAGAGTTTAATCTGTGTTTATTGCCAACATATTTAGCTCTGCATTTATTGCATCTGGAAGGAGTGCCTCTTTGTATTAATGTTAGGGAATGAATTAATTTATTCCCACAGGAACATTGAACCAGACAGGCTCTGGCCCTCCCTGATTTAAAAGCCTTTTTATGTTTGTAAACCTTCAGAATTTTAAATTCATTAAATCGTTTTCCTTCTAGTAGTTTTGCTTTTTTATATAACGTATTTTGTCGAGCTTTAGTTATTTTTAAATAATGTGTTTCCATTGTATTGATTTTGATATCGGGCGCTAATAGAGGATTATTGTTAGGCTCACCTCTTAGTCTCTGAGCGTTCTAATCTCCTTTAACCTAAGATTAGCTTCGTTGCAGATTGTTCAAGTTCTTTGACTTTCCTGCAGTTCACCCGATTTTCATTTAATTATCACTAATTAATGCTGCTAACTTTAACAGAATACCTTTACTTCCCATTAACTGATATACTTTTTGATGAAAAGTATTCATGGGCATTGTGACATCTGCCACAATTCGCACCTGCGTTGGGCAGCCGCTGCGTAAATATTTTAGAGCCTGTGCCAGTCTCCATCGATTAGTCGAGCCTCGATTGACGGCTCCAACTTCATCTTGATCACGTCCTAAACTTATATGTACTATTCCATTAGCTGCCTTGACAAGTTCAGCAACCTTTGGATCGAATTCTAATAGTTTTGAAGTAACTATAGGTCTGAAACTGTATTTTGCAGATAATTCTAAAACTTGGTAAAGTTCTGTTCTGGTTTCTTTTGACCCGCATTCATAGTTTTTTCCAAGTCTTAATAAAATCTCTTTTCTTTCGGGATTAAATTTGTCCGCGATCTTTTTAAATTCAGACTCTTTGACCGTCTTTATCCTATACGCGTTAGGATCTTTTTTGTATAAATATGCAGCGTAGCAGTAGCTGCATGCTTTTGATCGGTCGGCTTGACCATTTTCTAGTGTCACAGAACACACACCAGATTCTATGTCTATATTGAAATCCAAGACACACAACTCATAGTGTTGTCCTTTGCCGCCGACAATTTTTAAAACTGGTTTAGTCATTTATTGATTTAGATGCTTAATAGTTTACGGCCTTGCTCGCTTGCGTTCGATAGCACTAGCGGCGACCAATAAAACTACTATTAGAGGCATCTATAATTCTCTATATCTGGTCTTTAATTATAATGTTTTTGAAATCTTGAAGAAATCTATTTCCTCGATTAGGATTAAGACTTCTAATCCATTCGATTTGCCCTCGCAGACGTCTTGCACTTTCAGCATCAAGTTCTTTGCCTTGTAGCTGATGGAGTCTGACTCTGATTGGGCGCCACAGAGATTTGGGAGCGTTGAGTTTTTCATTTACGACTACTCCGGTCACTTCCTGTCTTGTAGCATTTGAAAAAATCTTGAGTTTTTTGTAATTGGGCTTTAAGTCATATTTTTTCATCAACGCATAAATAGCATTGACAAGCTGTTTGACATGACTATTATCCCCCATTGAAACGGTGATATCATCGGCGTATCTGGTAATCTCGCAATTAAACTCTTGCCCGAGGTTATTTAATTCGATATCAAAATCTGCGCATATCAAATTGGCCATCGCCGGTGATGTGGGTGCTCCTTGTGGAAGCACTCCTTTTAAGCATAGTACTTTTGTCAACAAGTCTATGTCGCTATCAGCATACTTTACATCTTTTAGTTGTCCGATCAGTCGTCGTAATGTTGTTGCGACCTTTTCGTAAGTAAGACTGGGAAAGAAATCCTGAATGTCCGTCTTGATAATTAATTTCTTTTGAATATGCACGTATGCGTTCGTGCGCGGACTTCGTTCTTTTACAAAACCGTGTGCAATTGTATTTGTTGTAAATTTATACAACAAATTATCTAATATGATTCTTTGCCAGGTTTTTAAAAGTTTACTAGGTGCATCTATTCGCCTCTTACTTTTACCATCGTGTTTTAAGATAAAAAATGTTGAGTATTCCTGATCTATGTCAGTATCATTTATGAGAGTTTTATCTAGCTGTAAAAATTCAAAAATATTCATTGGACTAAAAAAAATGACGGAGGATTAGCTCCGTCATTCATAACTACTTTTTACCCAAGGATTCGATCATACTTTCCAACTCTGCCCAATCTTTGTCTAAGTCCACACTCTGTGTGTAAAATATTAGGTCTTCGATTTTATCTTTGATCTGCATACGAAGCTTTGTATCGTCGGTTTCGACATTGGTGAGCTTTGTTGTGTAGTATTTTGCGAAATCTTTAGGTGTTAATTCATCGATTTTCCCATAGATGTCGACTACTCTCAAGTTGTTATTAGGTAACCGGAGAACTGTGACAGCTATCGGTTTGTGTCTATAAACCATTTATCTATGCCAGTATTTCTCTGAAAATTTGGTAAATTTCTCTGAAATTTTGGTAAATTTTCGGTTTTAATTATTTTTCTTAAGAATTTCTGTTAATTAATTGTTTAGGTTTATTTAACTGATTAATTCTTTGATTTTGAGAAATATGTATTTTTGTTTTTCTGCATTTCATGCATTGTATCTTGCTGATGTTGGGTCCCAGTGTACATTTATGTGCAATTGTTTGGCTGGTCTCGTGGCTGCGGTTTTGTTTTTATGCATGTTGCTTTCTGTCCCGCGGCGATCGAAGCCTGTTGCATACTCACGTGCTCCCGGTGGCCGGCTGCAGTGGCTGCATTGGTCATCCTGGAGATCTTTTCTTTTGAAAGATCTTTTGCATCTTGCAGCGTGCACCCTAGGATCTGCAGTTAACTTGCACGTCGTGCATGCAGACGACTAATTCAATTCGGGCAAAGTGGCGGAGCGCTAGCGTGGGACACGCTGAGCTCCGACAAGGCGCAAGCCGTCTTTGGCCGACTCTGAATTAGTCGTAAAATAAATCCATTGCGATGCGCAATAGAAAACCTGTAAAGGTTTGGTACGCCATAGCTATGTGGTTATCTAGATTGTTTTTCTTTACGGATTGTTTTTGCTTCAAATTTCTGTACGTACAGATCGAAGCAATCCTCGCGCCAGTGAAGGGTAAATCCGTTAATCAACCTTCGACTGGGCTCTGTTATGATTCTACGACATGCGTCGCAAATCGTAACTGGTTTCTTTTTCTTCTCAACTTGTTCTTGCATCCATTTCACCTAAATAAGTATTCGGCTGGAAGTGTTTTAGTTCGTTCGAATGTCATTGCATTGTTGGAACCAAATGTTAATATGTCCGTAAATCTATCAAGAACTTCTTTCATCAAGCGTAGATACTGTGCTTGA
>JAEHJW020001611.1_pt1 | contig 10322 bp, 13 predicted proteins | sample 9271431 | NCBI WGS metagenome assembly JAEHJW02
CAACGCCGCAATCTATTACATCGAGAAAGGCAAGAGGACGCCAACCGCCGGGACACTGGGCCGGATCGCAAGCGCCCTCGAATGCAACGTCGACTATTTTTACGAGGAGAAACCCGGCAATAACGCCAATACCGGACAACTTGTTTGAGGCGGGAGGGGATCATGGAGCCGGTTCGAATAGAGTTGGGCGGCGCGTTGACGGATGTATCCGAGGAGGAGTTGCTTCACTGGGTCCGTGAAAACCTGGCAAAAATAAAGGGGCACGCAAAAAAATATCTTCCCTACTCGCCCTATGAACTGGAGGAGTTTATCCAGCAGGCTTATGAGACCGCCGTCAGGGCTTGCAGGAAAAACCGGCAAAAAAGCGACTTTGAAAAAATCTTCTGGTCTTCCTTCCGGATTGCCTGCATCAAGATGACTTACACCCAAGGAGAAAAGATTGAAGTGCGCCACGAGGAATACCGTGAATTCGGAGACGAGGAGGCTATGGCGACCCGGGTGCCGGCCGAGTATCTCGCAAGCGGAAAGGGGGCATTTCGATCAATGGACGACGACTGCCGTGATGTAATCGAGATAGTGGACAGCATGTCCCCGCAGGAGCAGAAGATCGTCGTTTCCCAGGTTCTTGCGCTCATGGACCCCAGGGAGAGGCGGGCCTGGGAATTCCATTTCCAGGGGTACTCCGGCAGGGAGACGGCGAAGCTCATGGGCGTGACCAGGCAAAGAGTGCAGAACCTCCTGAAAAGAGGGCTCAGGCGTGCCAGAAAGCAGCTCGCGCAGAGATGAGGATATGAAGAAAGAAGAATTTGAAATAAGAGACATCCGAAAGAAAGAGCAGTTCGTGGTCGATGACATCTATTTGAACGGGTACGCAAAGCTCTGTGGCATCTTTGCGACAGGCGTTTACATGGCCCTCTGCCGTCATGCCGACATTTATCATCAGACCTGCTTCCCCTCCATTTCGCTCCTGGCCAGAAAACTCAATGTCTCAAAAAGCCAGGTGATAAGGGCACTACAGATACTGGAGGACTGGAACATCATCCGAAGGGAAAAGACCGAGGGCAAGGGCAACCGGTACTTCCTCATCGACAAAAAGCACTGGAGGCCCGCTCCCGGGCAATCGATTTCTGCCGGTCACCAGTGCCAGTCAGGCACCAGTGTCTCACAGACACCGGTTTCTACCAGACACCGGTGTCCCACAGGAACCGGTTCCTGCCAGACACCAACCGGTGTCCATCAGACACTGGTACCGGTGTCTGACAGACACCCTAAGGATTCACATATAAGGATTCAAAATAAGGGAAAGAATATATATACCCCCCTCCCCCCTAAATCCGAAGAAAAAATATCTGAAGACATCCCCTATGAAGAAATCATCTCTTTCCTGAACCTGACAACTGGCTCCGCCTATGGCCATGAGAGGCCAAAGACCAGAGGACTCATAAAGGCGCTGTGGAAAGATGGGTTCAGGCTGGAGGATTTCAGGAAGGTCATCGGAAACATGGCTGCCGCCTGGGGGCAGGATCCGAAGCTGCAGAATTATCTGAGGCCGGAGACCCTGTTTTCAAGCAAGTTTGAATCCTATCTCAACTGGAAAATTGGAGGCGATAATGGAAACCATGGAGCAAACGGGCGCGGAAAAAATGAACACGGCGGGCCGGGCGCCGCTTCCGGGCTGGACGGCAAAAATGGCGGCAGCGGTAAATATTCCGGTATCGGCGAGGTCCTTGATTGTGGCGAATGAGGACAAAGAGGAAAAAGAAAGAGAACGGATTGCCTTTGAGGCCGCAAGGCAAAGGCTCGCGGAGAGGATAGATTTCTACCTCAGGAAAAGAGGCGTCCCAAAGAGATTCCTCCATGCCAAGATTTCGGATTTTCCGCAGTCGTGGGGCAAGCTCAAGGACAGCAGGGAAGGGGTCTTTCTTACGGGCAGCCGCGGCGTGGGGAAGACGCATCTGGCCGTGGCCCTGATACGGGAGGCCATGCTTGCTGCCAGGCCGGTGAAGCATTTCGACACTTACAGGATCGACCTTCACAAATTGCCTCTGTTTGTTTCAGTGCCGGAGCTTCTCCTTGAGATAAGGGACACGTATAGCGGCAACGAAATCTCGGAGAAGGAGGTTATAGACAAATACAGTTGGGTGGACGTGCTCATTCTTGACGACCTGGGAGTCGAAAAACCCTCCGAATGGGTCCTGCAGACGCTCTACATCATCATAGACAGGCGGTACCGGGAGGACCTGCGGACAATCATAACCTCAAACCTGGGTATCGATGAGGTCGAGGAGAAGCTAGACGACAGGATCGCTTCGAGGATTGCGGGCATGTGCAAGGTGCGCATCATGCAGGGCAGGGACAGAAGGGTCCGGAAATCATAGGGGCTTCGAGAATGGAAAAATTATTGAACATAGACGAACTGGCAGAGATACTGGGCGTGACCAAGGCAACTATCTATTCCTGGACCTCCCAAAACAAGATCCCCCACGTGAAGCTCACCAAGAGGCTTCTGAAGTTCCGGGAGAAAGAGATCATGGACTGGATCTCGCAAAAATCGGTCAGCGCTGATGCGCCGGAGGCCGGCAAAAGGAACAGGCACTATACCAGGCTTTCTTCCAACCTGTCCAATGACAGCATCGAGAGGATCATCAGGAATGCCAAAGAGGAAGTCCTTCACAGAAGTTAATAAACCGGCCTGTCCGTGTTACAATAGGGCCGGTATTTTCAAGCCTTGTCTGGTCCCGGAAAGGAGGGCAGATTAATGGGACTATACAGGCGGAATGACTCAAAAACCTGGTGGATGAGTTTTACCGCTGACGGGAAGAATTATCGGAGAAGCACTCAAACAGAGGACAGGGATTTTGCCAAGCGGATTCTCAAGAGCATTGAAGGAAAGATAGCGGAGGGGAAATGGTTCCCCGAAGCCGAGGAGAAACCGGCAGACTTCAAGTTCAGGGAGCTTGCGGAGAAATACAAGGTGTGGGTTGAAGGCAGGCAGAAATCGGCCGGCTGGAAAGGATACGTGATCAAGCAACTGCTTGAGGTGTTTGGAAACATTCCGCTCAGCCAGTTCAACACGCAAATGCTTGAGCAGTTCCAGACCAGGAGGCTCAAAAAAGGCAATAAGCCCGCAACTGTCAACCGTCTGCTCGCCGTGATCTCACACATGTTCACGAAGGCCGTTGACTGGAAGATGATGCAGAAGCATGTCGCCCAGGACCTCAACGTGAAAATGCTCCCTGAAAACAACAGGAGGCTGAGGTATCTCTCGAAGGAGGAATGCCTGGCGTTGATCGAAGCAAGCGATCATCACCTGAAACCGATCGTAATAACGGCCCTCAACACGGGTATGCGCCGGGGGGAAATTCTCGGGCTGAGATGGGACCGGCACATAGACCTGAAGCACGGGTTTATCCTCCTGGACAACACGAAAAACGGCGAGCGCCGCGAAGTACCCATCAACCAGACAGTGAGGACCGCGTTACAGGGTTTGACGAGGAGGATCGACGTCCCTTACGTGTTCTATGACCCGTCCACCGGTAAGAATTACAGGGACCTGAAAAAAAGCTTTTCGACAGCATGCAGGAAGGCAGGGATACATGACTTTCATTTCCACGACCTCCGGCATACCTTTGCGTCCCACCTTGTCATGTCCGGCGTTGACCTTCCTACAGTCAAGGATTTACTCGGCCACAAGGACATCAAGATGACGCTCAGGTACGCCCACCTGTCACCCACGCACAAGGCGAAGGCGGTGGAAATTCTGGATGGATCCCTGAAAGGCGATTTTCACGTTTTTTTCACGGTGAATGAAAAAGAGGCCACACCGGTCGGCGTAACCCCTTGATTTTAAAAGTGGAGCTGATCGGGATCGAACCGACGACCTCTTGAATGCCATATACATTCATAGCCCGCCCTTTTTCTTGCCCCTGCCCGCCCGTGCTTGCCATTGCTTGAAAAATCGGAGTCCGGGGGCGGCCCTATTGCATATTGCCCGCCTGTGTTTTACCTTATTAGGTGCACAAAAAGTGCACAGTCCCGGAAAATGGGGCTGGGGCTACTGAAACGGAGGGGAATGGAAATGAAAAAGGTCTTGATTCCAGGTGTTCTTGCCTTTCTATTCATCCTTGCCGGGTGTGTCACCGGCGATCTCATATCTCAACTTCGCCCAGGAATGTCCCAAAGCCACGTAAAGCAGATTCTTGGAAACCCGGATGGATACCAGAGTCAAGGCGATTATGAGATGTTCATATATGCTAATCGCCTCACATCGGCATGGTCATGGGACAAGGCGAATTATTACGTGATCCTGAAGGACGGCAAGGTTGCCGAATATGGTCATGGAGCGGTTCGCAGTGGTACAACGACGAGCCAAGCTTTATCTCAGTCTCTGGGAGCGGCAGCTGCGGCCATAGCTCCGAATTCATTTGGTGGCAGATTGGGGGCAATTGAATCAGGTCAGACAATCGAGCAAGACAATAATGATTCCGGTCCCATGCAATGCACTATGTCTCCAACTGAGGATGGCAATTACTCCGGCTTTTGCCGGTGATTCGATGAGATAAAATTTAAATAGTTTCAGGGGCTAGGGTAGCTCCCGAAAAGGCCGCACTCCACGGCCCTGCCCCTTGCGAAAGAGAATGGAAACGGGAATGGAAAAGGAACAGGTTAAGCGCGCTTTCTCGCCCATTTTTTACGGTATTCCCTCTATAAAAAGAAACAAAAATAAAAAAACTATCTCTGCAACCACCCTTACTGTATCCGGCCACAAAGTCAAAATTATCGGGCCCTATAAAGCATGGGAACGCCTGGAGCGCCTTTTTTATGAAAGAGCCGAAAACAGCGGTCTTTCGTTAAAGGATTTAGATGATAATAATCTTCTCATTCCTGAAAAATATAGGGCGCACCTGGAGGATCGCTACAAACAAAATGCTCGCGATTTTTCTTGGGACCTTCATGATTACTTCATTAAATGGGCGAATTCGAAAAATCCGCTCACAATCATTAAAGCCCGAGGTCGTCATGAAACGACTTGGTTAGAACAAAAGGAAATTCAGAGGGCCTCAGCACATGTTTATGTGCTTCTGAAATATTGGTGGAAGCGACCAAAAAACGAATGGCCGGCCGCACTCTTTCGACATCAGGAACTGCAGGACGTTGACCCTAAAGAAATAACGCTTCGAGGAATAACAAAGGAAATAATTGCCGGACACGGGCACTTTAAATCAGAAGCGCTTAAGGACGTTGACGATAAAAATTTTTATGACAGGTATATTCATAATCGTTCTTTCAATCACAAAAATATCAAAACAGCTCTCGGCTACTTTCATTTTCTCCCTGTAATGGAACCTCTCTCCGCTATCTTTCCTGACTAAAAAATGGACTTTTAGCTGCTGTATTTTCTTCCTTCTCGATTTGTAAAAATAAAATCGCAAATTACAACGAGAAAGGAAAGGGGACATGGCGCAAAAGACGTTCTCCACTCTAGACATTTCCACGGCAGCCTTCCTTGAATTAAACGGGATTCCGGCAAAATTTGAAAACCAGGACGGGCGGATTATCTTTTTATTCCCGATCAGCGACAGGCTTTATGAGCTTGCACACGCTTATAACTCAAATGTCCCTGTACCCGTGGCCGATTTTGTGACCTGCCTGAAAGCCCTCCGGGGCCGGATGTTGACGGCAAGGGGGGCGCGGAATGGATAAGAAAGACATCCTTTCTCGCCTCGATATCCGGGCCTATTATGCCGGGGAGCTTCCAACTCTCAAGACAAACGGGAATAGCCAGGCTCAAGCCCCTTGCCCTTTCCATGAGGATAAAACCCCGTCTCTTTCAGTAAACCTTGAAACAGGGGCTTTTCACTGTTTTGGCTGTGATAAGAAGGGCAGTGTTTTTGATTTCTATATGGAGCGGCATGGTGTGGACTTCCACGAAGCGAGACAGGCACTCGCGGAGAAGGCGGGGCTTATATCCGAACCAAAGATCATAAAAGCCGTCTACGACTATACAGATGAGGCTGGAAACCTTATTTTTCAGACTGTCCGGTACGAGCCAAAGGACTTCAAACAGAGGCGGCCCGATGGCAAGGGCGGCTGGATTTGGAGCATTAAAGAAGGTGTCCGGCTTGTCCCGTTCAACCTGCCGGAAGTGATTAAATCCAGGTCCGTCATAATCTGTGAAGGCGAAAAGGACTGCTTGAACCTCAAGGCCCTTGGCTTTACCGCAACTTGTAACCCGATGGGCGCGGGGAAATGGCGGCCCGAATATAACGAGTATTTTAAGGGCAAGCGGGTTGTCATACTCCCGGATAATGACGAGCCGGGCCGGAAACACGCACACCAGATAGCCCAGGCTCTTAAAGGGCTTGCCGAAAGCGTGAAGGTAGTAGAACTGCCCGGCCTGCCGGTCAAGGGCGATGTATCGGACTGGATAGCCCAGGGCCGCACTAAAGGGGACCTAATCGAGCTTATCAAGCAGGCCCAGGAATGGGAACCGAAACCGGCCAAAGACCTCCTTACGGCTCTTCTAAAGTGGAATGAAATTTTTACCCTCGATGTAAAGACTGAATATCTCTTGTCAAAGCTGATTCCTAAACAGAGTATAACCCTTTTATTCGGGCGTGGCGGAATCGGTAAGACATCTCTTTGTATGCAGATAGCCAGGGCAATTGCCGGGGGCCTTCCATTCGGGGATTTACAGACTATCATTACCCCGGTCTACTACGTTGATTTTGAAAACCCTTTGGCAGTCCTCAAAGAACGAGTAGAGCAAATCGGGAAAAGCGAGAATTTGTATGTCTGGCATATCTCGAATGAGACACAACCGCCGAAGCTCGATAGTGCCGGATGGGAGCTTTATAAGCAGTTACCTCCGGGATTAATAATTATCGACACACTCAGGGCTTCTCACCTATCAGACGAAAACGATTCAAAGCCCATGAGCGCCATAATGGGGCGGCTGAAAGAACTCCGGGAAATTGGATTTACCATCCTGCTTCTTCACCATACGCCAAAAGGGAACGAGAACACCTTCAAGGGGAGTACGGCGCTTCTTGACCTCTGTGATCATGTGCTCGGCCTGGAAGAAGTGAAAGACATCGAAGGGGAAAGCATAGAGTTTGATTGCCAGAACCTCTATAAGCTCGGTACGCGCATAAAGACAAGGTATGAGCCTCATAGCATCTACCTGACCTTTAATCCTGAAATAAAGGGCTTTGGAATAGCGGTAGACCCCGACTTTGAGAAGATGGAGGACATACGGGAGATATTGAATCGCGCGGGAAGCCCGCTTAAGCAGAAGGAGCTTAGGGAGAAGGTCAGGGCCGAACTGGACATTCCGGACAAAGAGGGTAGGCGGCTTTTGAAGAAGGGTACGGGCCTTTACTGGAATGCCGAAAAGGGCGATAAAGGGCACTCGCTCGAATACATCCCTATAGCGGAAAATTCGATTTGTCAAAATGTCAGCCATATATATAGTGGACAAATCGACAAATCAAAATCCATTAGCCCCGAACCTCCGACAAATCACCCATTAACTGATAGTCCCGGAACCCTTGATAATACTGGATTTGGCAATTTGTCAGGGGGGCTGGAACAAATCGACAAATCAACGGGAACCGATGAAATCAGTCTCACCGAGGACGACCTTCTATGAAATGCCTGGTCCTTGAACCCTTCCAGACAAAGCGCGGAGAGATACCCGCCGGGCAGGTGATCAACCTTTCCAAAGAGGCCGCTGTAAGGCTTATAAATGAGGGCGAGGTTGAACCTCTCGACCGGGTAGCCGTAAAGGTCTACTCCCGCATCCTTGACGCTTACCTTTGGGTAGTTCAGGATGAGGCCGACCGGGAGGCCCTTAAAGCCTCTGAGGGAGTGTCCGGGGCCATCTATACAGCCGATGAGGTAAGTATGCTTCACAGCCAGAAGCCTTCACCTGAAGTCCTCAGGCGCGTCCACGAGGTCAAACAACTATTCCCCGGCTCTATTGTCCGTGAGGTCAAAAGGAAAGGGGCGGCATGAAAACCCCTCTTTTTATGTTTGCAGTCACTTGTAATCATGAATGCAAATCCACTACAAAGGGGCTGATATGAAGGAAATACTCTCCCTTAAGGAGAAAGAAACTATCAAGGCCCTCCATGCCGGGGGGAAGACCTACTACGCGATCTCCAAAGCGGTAAAGCGTTCTCCCCATACCGTCAAAAAATATCTCCTGTCCTCTCCTGAAGTCATGCAGCAAGTCCAGGAGATCAAGCAGGAGCTTGCCGATATGTTCGAGGGGTTAGCGCGGAAGATGATAAGCAGCATTACCGAGCAGGACATCCAGGATATAAACGCTTATCAGCGCATTGTGGCGGCAGGCATAAGCACAGACAAGGCCCGCCTGCTTAAGGGGCAGTCCACCGAGATCGTGGATTTCAACCAGATTCAGACCAGGCGGGCGGAAATCCGCGTGCAGATCGAGGCGTTAAAAGCCCAGATTAGTCAATCAAGCGGTCAATCAGACGGCCAGGGGAACTCAATTGAAGAATAGGCCCCTTTTTGCTTTTCGTATACAGAGCGGAGTCTATATAGATATTCTCATTCCGAAAAATCCCCCTTCCCTCCCTCCTTATGAAGACCGAGCTTGAACCCCAGGACATCGAGGCGATAGCCCAAAGGGTTGCCGAAATCCTTAGGCCGATGCTTGCCCGAAATAACAGGCCCGCCGATGATACGATCTTTGATGTCCAGGGGCTTGCCGCTTATCTCCGGGTTGATGAGTCCTGGGTTTATAAGCAGGTCTCGCTAAAGGCAATTCCTCATTTCAAAGCGGGCAAGTATACCCGGTTTAAGAAATCCGCTATTGACAGGTGGTCCGAAGAGCGCACTATCAGGCCAATTCCCCTTTTAAATAGGCTTAAAACAGGGTAATTCCCAAGTGCACAATTCACGGCACAGCCTATTCAAAGTTATTGATTTTATAACTGTTTTTTTGGCGGGCTATTGATTGACTATCAAGAGGCCGCCTATGTATTCATTCCCCTTGACTTTGATAACTAAGTTATCATATACTGATTCCATGAAATGGAACCCGGCAAATATTAAAGACCTCAGGGCCGGATTGAAGCTTTCTCAGGCCGCGTTCGGGGAGCTATTGGGAGTAACCAGAAATTACATAGCTTACCTGGAAAGGGGGGAAAGGATACCAAGCAAAACTTTAATGCTTCTTTTGGACTGTATCGAGGAAAAGAAAAGGAAAGGAGAAAGGAAAGGACATGGCAAAGGGGGTTTATAAGCGCGGCAACGTGTACTGGATTCGCTATGCCGGTCTTGATGGCCGGATAGTCCGGGAATCCTCAGGCTCGGAGAAATTCAGAGAGGCCGAATCTCTGCTTATCAGTCGCAAAGAGGCCATAAAGCAGGGCAAGCAGCCGGAAGTCAAAAAGATTGCAAATCATATCTTCAATGAGCTTGCCGGGGAATACCTGAAATGGGGCGAACGGCAGAGAAGTTTTAAAAGCAAGGCATATCTTATCAATCAATTGGCCGGGGCTTTTGGCAGCTATCCCCTCAGGCGCTTTAATACCATGATGATCGAGCAATACCAGACAGAGCGCATTCAGAAAGGGAACAAGCCCGCCACTGCAAACAGACTGCTTGCCACTTTAAAGCACATGTTTACCAAGGCCGTTGAATGGGACATGGTTGAGGAAGAGGCCCTTAAAAAAATCCGCAAGGTAAAATTCCTTGAAGAAAATAACCGGCGTTTGCGGTATCTCTCCGTTGAGGAATGCGCGGCCCTGGTAAGCACCTGTGAAAGCCATTTAAGGCCGATAGTGATAACCGCCCTGAATACCGGCATGAGGCGCGGAGAGATTCTTTCCCTTACCTGGGACAGGGTAGACCTCAGGCACGGGTTTATCCTTCTCGATAGGACCAAGAACGGGGACCGCCGGGAGATACCGATAAACGATACCCTCAGGGCTGTTTTGCAGGGCCTTACAAGGCGGCTGGACATTCCCCATATCTTCTTTGACCCTCAGACCGGGAAAGCCTACCAGGACGTAAAGAGAAGCTTTCACACGGCTCTAAGAAGGGCAAAGATACAGGACTTCCATTTTCACGATCTCCGGCATACCTTTGCTTCTCATTTAGTAATGGCCGGGGTTGACCTTACCACGGTAAAGGAACTTTTGGGACATAAGAGCCTGAAAATGACCCTCAGGTATTCCCACCTTGCCCCCGCCCACAAGATGAAAGCGGTAAACATCCTGGACGCGGCCCTGAATTCAAGTGCACAAAAACTGCACAATCCAATAAAAAAGGAGCTAGCCGCAATTGGCTAA
>JAEHJW020008045.1_pt1 | contig 10305 bp, 10 predicted proteins | sample 9271431 | NCBI WGS metagenome assembly JAEHJW02
TAATCTTCCGATAGATAACGTTCATATTCTTTGTCTATTACCGTATCAAAGAATGCGTGAATATAACGTGAGCCATCAAAATGCTTTTGACCAACATGATCTGGCTTATACTTTAGTTGTGGATATGCCTTTTCAAACTTTTCAAATACTTCACGCTTAATCATCATAAATCCAGTTCCAATTTCTAGAACTTCTAATGGTTCAGAAACAGAAAATTGCTTTGTTCCCTTAACTGGATTAAATACGAAATCACCAGCCATCTTTTCTAGAAGTTGAGGTTCGATTTCTGGATTCTTTGTGATTGCCTTCTTGATGTTAGTCCACTTAATTGCTTTCTTTGGATATGGTCCACCAATAACATCTTTATCTAATGCTAGAAGTGCTAGAACATCTTTAGCATCAAAAGAAATGTCTGAATCTAAAAATAATAGATTAGTACATTCTGAACGATGAAGAAATTCATCCACTAGATAATTTCTCGCTCTTGTAATTAGAGATTCATTAAACAAGAATGAGAATCTTGTTTGAATTCCATATTGAGCACATAATGCTTGAAGATCAAGACATGACTTCATGAATAAACCATGATTCATTCCTCCGTACATTGGCGTCGCAATCATTATGGATTTTTTCTTTAATTCTTCCACTTTAACACTAATTTCCATTATAATATCCTTTAAAGTTTTTAATCAGTTTCATTCCGTAATTGTTAATACCTGTAGGTAATTCTATGCCGTCTTTCAATTTTAATTGATTTTTCTTGAAAGGGGAATAATCAACATGATGATGCCATCTGCCATATCTCCATACCATTTTTGCTACATCGGGATGAAGATCAACTAACATCTGAGATTTATTTATGGTACCTTCTGCGTTGAGTTTTCCATCTCTCCATTTCTCTTTATCTTGAGTACCTTCTTTGTGATAGAATTCTTCTGTATTTCCACCACCTAACGTTTGAGTTGCTACTTTACCTTGAAGAAATGCATTAAATTGTATTGTACAATCTCCATCTTTTAAAACTCTCAAAGATAAATCCGTATCTTCATTATAACGTCCACGCCAACGATGTTTACATTTATTATCAATTAGCAATGTAGAGTAAATTCTTGTATTTTTTGAGTATGGTGGATATTTAGAATTTGGAGCAATAAAGAAACGATATTGAAATCCAGAAACTGGAACATTCTCGTAGCGATCAATAAAATCTTCGGCTGCTTTAAAAATTACACCAGATTCGACACGAATTCTTTGATTTTTGTGGAGACGATAGAAATCATTGATATTATCATCTAATACCCAATGTTTTTCAGCACCTAAAGCGATGGAATGATCCCATGCCCAATTTCTTGCTCTACCAGGACCATCTCCATGATTACTAAAAGGTAAAATTAAAAGCATCACATAATCTCTAATTTTAAAATTATCTAGAGCTTTTTCATAGGGTTCTTCATCTTGTGGTTCAATTGTAATGTAATGAGGAACTTTCATTCTTGATAAAGATCGTGATGTAAACATTGAATTTGCACGACCTTTAGATACGATATAAACTGGATATTTTGGATTAGTCATAAAATGATTCTAAATTCAATTCAACTTTTTTATTATAGATTTTTTTCCAATACTTACGAAACTTATATTTGCCATCTTCAATAAAAATATCCATTGCATGAGGATATTTCTTTTGAATGTATTTCATAGCATTAATATGATCGTCTGTTTGATAAACAATCTGATTATCTTTCTTTTCAATTTCTTCCCAAATTGGTCGTTTACCTTTCATAATACTTCGTAAACTTTTATTTTCATAAAGATATTCGTTTGATATTCTTGTATTCATTCCTCTTGACATACAATCAAAAAGAAACAATAAATCTTCACCAATTCTTATTGAAGTATCTAATTCATCTACAAATGGAGCAAGTTTTCTTCCATCTATAAAATATGAACAGAAAACTCCTTGAGTATCTGTATATTCTTTTGGATGTGGTGGATAACCAGGATCACATAAACCAACTATTCCGATTTCTTCATCATCTAACCATTTAGATGCTTTTTCAAAACATTGAAGAATTTCTTCTTCTGTAGCTTTTCGTTTTGATTTTTCCATATCAGAATTTCCATTAATATACTTTTGATTCCGCTTTAATATGATTAGATCGTCATCAAACATAGCATATTTTGTATTTTTACCATGTTGGTGAATGAACTTTCTAGTTTGTGCTAGTTGTGTCCATTGTCCAATGAATGATTCTGGAATTTCTAGATATTCTGCATCATACTTATAATCTTTTCTCTCTTTTGGATCGATAACAAAAACAACTCTTTGTTGGAGTTGTTTAGGAAGATTTTCATATGTTATTTGTATATCGGCACGTTTAATTGTTGGTATATAAATCTTTTCAATCATCTTCCTCAATCCATCTCAACAATGAGTTTTCTGTTCGATCAAGACGAGGATGCCAAATTGATTTTGTCTTTTCAGTTAAAGGCTGGTCAATTATTTTGGCAAATTCTTCATAATCTTCTTTTGTTCTAAAAGAAACAATGATTTTTTTGTATGGTGGATTATCTTCTTGTTCAAAAGCAGGCATTCCTACCCAATGCTTTTTCCATTCTTTGTCTGGGTTATCTACTACATCATCACCCAAAAAATCTGAAAGATCGGGTTCTTCGTAAGTTTCATCCCTAATGCCAATACAATTTTCATATTCTGTAGTTTCTTTAATGTCCATTTTAATGTCCATTTTAATTCCCATGTTAGATTTCCTTCTAGTATAACACAAAAATTAAGGTCTGTCAAGTGCTGTTTTCATTTTTCCCATCTTTTTTGTTGCTTTTTTGAAACGAGAATACAGTTTGTTACGCTTTTCAACACCACTCTTTAACGCCAATGGTTTTGCTCTCTTTGTGAAAAGAATTCCATTCAAATGATCCATTTCATGTAGGATGCAACGAGCAGTAATTCCAGCAAAAAGACCAGTCTTTACATTACCTTCAAAGTCTTGATATTCTACCATAACTTCTGCAGATCTTGTGATATTTAGGAAAAGATGTGGAAATGATAGACAACCTTCTGCTATATGTGATTTTTCATCTGATTCTTTGATGATTTTTGGATTGAAAAATGCAACATAATTATTTCCAGTTCCAACAACAAACACTCTATGACGTAGACCACACTGATTTGCAGATAGTCCAAATCCTTTGTGATGTTTACAAGTTTCTACTAAAGAACTTGCAATGTCAACTGCATTATATGCTGGATCAGTAAAATCAAATTCTGGCATTACTTCTGAAAGAATTGGATCAGTTTCATGAACCAAATTATAAAGTGGAATATTTGATTGTTGTACTACGTTTTCTTCTGTATTGAATGTAAGTATTTCGTTGTTCATGTCACTACCTTACTAAAATTATTAACTTTTTCAAATTTAATTACAGAACGGAATTTGTCATATAGAACATCTCCCTTATGTGAAATTACAAATACATTCGTATTCTTTGAAACTTCTTGTAGAATTGTCATTAGCAATTCAACGGACGATGCATCTAAACTACTATCAAAAACCTCATCTAGAATTAATAAGTTTGTATTTGTAGAATTCTTAACTTTTGCTATTTGTCTCCAAGTAAATAATAAAGCTAAGTCGATTTTTTGTTTTTCACCTTCTGAGAAATTATTGTAACTAAAATCATCACGGTGTCTAGATTTTAACGATTCATTAAAGTTTTCATCGAGATTAAAATTGATAAATGAATCCATTAAAGTCAAATATTTGTTGATATATTTGTTAATCAAAGGCAAATATTGTTTAATGATTTTTGTTTTAATTCCACTATCCTTTAATAGATTATAGGCATATTCGTTATAGTATTTGTCATTAGACAATTTCTCTTGCTTCTTAGAAACCTTTAAATATTCTGACTTATAATCTTTTAATATTTTCTTTTCATTATCGATATTTTCTGTGCCTTGTGAAAGGGTTTCAATTTCATTATTTAACTTTTTAATGTATTCAGTCAAAGTATTGATTGTCGTCTGAATAACTACATTTTCAGTTTGATGATCTGAAATTTTCTTTGTTAACTTTTCAACTTCCTGAAGTTTCTTTTCAACTTCCTGAATCTCATTCTGTAATTTTTCTAAGCCATCGGCTTGTTTTTCTAGTTTATTCTTCACAGAAGAAATCATTGTTTCCTTAAATTCAGGATCTAAAAGTTGCTTACAAGTTGGACAACTGTCATTATCGTGATAAAAAGAATGTTCCTTTTTCAATTTAGAAATGTTATCTTCTATTCTAGATTCAAATTGAATCAATGAACTTTTTTTCTTTTGAACATACATTTTATGTTCAAGTTCTTCCATAAGAACAGTTATATGTCTAGAAATTAGATCAGATTTCTTTTTATATTCAGAAATTTTATTTGTCGAAGATTCAATTTCCTTTTTCTTCTTTTCAATTTCTTTATCATTATGCTTTTTAAGTTCATCAATATGCTTAGATTGAAGCATAATCTTTTCTTTCAACAAGTCCATTTCATACTTTGCAGTTTGAATTTCATCTTTAATTGTTGAAAGTCTTTGACGAACGATAATGTTCATCGATGAAAATATTTTAATATCCAATAAATCTTCAATAATTGTTCGTCTATCAGCGGCAGTTAGCTGCATGAAAGGTGTAAATGAAGCTGAACCTAAAACTACAATTTGAGTAAAAGACTTAAAATTTAGCTTTAGAATTTGCTTTTCTAGAACATCTTGATAATCTTTATTGGCTGCATTTTGATTAATAAGTTTATCATTTTCGTAAATATCAAATTTGTTTGGCTTAATACCACGAATAATCTTATATTTCTTTTTGCCAATATCAAATTCACACTCAACAACACATTCTTTTGAGTTGATTGAATTCATCAATGTTGGCTTATTAATCTTACGGAATGGTTTTCCAAAAAGAGAAAAGGTCAAAGCATCTAGAATAGTTGATTTTCCAGCACCATTTGAACCAATAATTAGTGTGCTTGGATTTTTATCCAATCTAATTTCTGTGAAATAGTTACCTGTACTTAGAAAATTTTTCCAACGAATAGTTTTAAAATTTATTGCCATTTTATCTTTTCAGTAAATTTGTTTTCCAAGGAATAATTTGAAGATTAGAAATATGAGAAGCATTTTCAGGTGAAATTCCTTCATCAAAACATTTTCTAATACTTTTTATATGGTCTAATTGATATCCACCATCTATTCCACAAAGAGTTCTTTTATAATTGTTTGGATTAATTATATCCTTGTTTTGATTATAAATTTTTCTTGTTAATCTATGAACTAAATTTTTATAGCGAGTATATTCTGGTGTTGTCTCTTTTTGTTTTGCTTTTTTATATTTTTCTGTGTTCATGTAGGATTTATCGACATTTTTTAAAAGATTTAAATAATCTATATCAGAATACATACAATTTCTAGAACAATATTTTTTATTTTCTTTTGGAGTAGTATAAAATAATTTGTTACACATCTTACAACATTTTTCATATCTAACAATTTTATTATTGTGTTGTCCTTTCTTTAATCCACTAGAAATTTTTATTTTATATTTTTTTCTCCACCTGGATATGGTTACTGAAGAACAATTAAATATAGAAGATAATTGTTTATTAGTTAATTTTTCATCACAAAGAAATTTTTTAAAATCTTCTTCTGTTATATTAACGTTAATTTTTCTATACATATTAATCTTGTTCAATATTAAGTGCTTCAACATAAACTTCACGAAGAAATGTTTTCAGTTTATCAGAATCAATAGATTCATCTTTTAAATTATCAACATAATTATTTAGGATAGTTACAGTATCCTGTGTTTGATCTAATTGTTCTTCCGTAAAATCTTCTGCTTCTGCCATATCTTCTACGATGCTAAGGTCAGCAGGATTTTCTTGGTAAATCTTATTTATAAAGGTATCAAAAACATATGGATTAGTTTTAGCTAAAACTACAACCTTTACATATTTTCCTGCCACTTCCGAAACATCGTGGCTTAAAATATCAGATGCAGTTTTATCTGAATCATCATAATTGTATTTGATGAACATTTGATATGGATTACGAATGAATTCCAAATCTCTAGTATCTAAATCTAGAATATGAAAACCTCTTTCATCACCATAATCTTGCCATGTAAGCGGATATGGATTACCCAAATAGAAAATTCCATTCTGATCTGATTTATAATGATAATGACCAGAAAATGTCATATCGAATTTCTGAAAGGTTGATTGAGAAATTCCTTCTGTAGAAACTGCACCACGATACATTGAGAAACCTTCAATCTCAAAATGTCCACAACATATGGTTGCTTTTGTTTTCTTAATTTCATCAAAACATTGTTTATAATTTTCGGCATTTATCCAAGGCACAAAACAAATATTTGTATCAAATATGTTGTGTGTTACTGCCTCATTACTAATCAATCTAAGATATCCATATTCCATTAATGATAATTCAGGAACATTGATAGAATTTGTATTCTTAAAATACACATCATGGTTACCAATAATTTGATAAACAGGAATATTTAATTCTCTAAGAGGATCATAAAACATCTTCTTAGCATGAAACAATGTATTATGATTTGTATATTTTCTTCTATCAAATGTATCGCCCAAAATTAAAAGTGCTTGAACATCTTTTTCTTTTAGTGTGGGAAAGAAAACATTGTTATAGAATTGATAGTAATAATCAATAAAATTTTGATTATCGTTTCTAACGCCGAAAGTGTTGGTCAGTAATTAATGCGATTTTCATTACTGACTTCTCCTTCCATAGCTTTGCTATGGTGTTTATTTTCAATAATTTTTTTCATAATTATTTTTTTTATCCTTTCTTTTCTAGATTTTAGAAATAATTTATTACTAATCATTTTATTTAAAATTATTTCAAGTTCACTTTCATTTTCAGGAAAATTTATGTTCCAATATTTTATGAAACAATTTAACATAAAAATTAAATCATCTGTTTTTATTGGACCATTATCGTTTTTTCTAAAGTTTACATCTATACCATTTGAATAAAGAATATATTGTCTTTTAGTTATTTGTTCGGAAACAAATAATTCATTCCATCCATAATAAGTTTTATTATTATAAGATATTTTTTTTGATACTTTTAATTTGGCAGCTTGTCCTCCAAGCTTCGCTCTTTCTTTTTGATCTTCAAAGTATGTTTTATTTTGTTTTAATTTTTTTTGTGTTTCACGCATTCGTGATGCGGTTTTTTCTCTGCGATTATTATCATTTTCCCATGATTTTTTAATTGACTCACTTACCTTTAAAGCCCAAGAATCATCGTATGTAGAAATATGATTTTCTCTCATAAATTCAGACCAAAATCTTCGAAAAATATCATATGTTTTTGAATTTATTTTGAAACTTGAATTTTTTTGATGTAACATTCTATGAAATGCCCAGCACATAGAAATTTTGTTTCTATCTGAAGTCATTTTAGTTAGTAATTTATGTGCAATATAGTGTTCTCTAGGAAGAAGATTGACTAAATTATTATCATCATTTGATCCACCTAAACTTTTAGGTATTATGTGATGCTTTTCACAATAGACTTCATCTTTTGATATTGGATCACGTTTACGTTTTTCTATCAGTTGATAGTAAATTTTAGTGTATTTGTTTTCTAGAAACAACAATTTTTACTCCAAATGTATTTGGTTTAGATATTGATATTTATCATATTCTAACACTATTCAAGAAAATTGTCAAGTCCTTTTTTATTGTTTACCACTTCTTTCTTCTTTCTTTTACCTTCTTCAAAGTTTTCGATAAATTCAGAAAGATTGTCGTACATTTCAAATTGCATTGACGTTCCATCACCAAGTTCTAGCAAATGTTGTTCGTCAAATATTCCAGCATTTTGAACTGATTTATATTTGACGTATAATTCCTTCTTTTCTTTTTCAATTCGACGTAGGAATGCGAAATATGTAATCTGCGTGAAATATGCAAATGGGTTTTGAGATATTTCTGGATCAAAGTTATGGAAATACATCAAGCAATTTTCTACTGCATCAGCTACCATTTCCTCACGAAAGGAATAATTGATGTAATTTGGTTTATGGCTAAAACCTTCAGCTATGAGCAAAAAACACTCTCCAATGTAATCAGGAATAGGTGTATTTGGATCTTTTTTGACTTTTTCCTTATAATCCGCAAGGGCTTTTAACAAATCTTTGTTATTTACATAATGTTTTGATTTTTTCAGTTCTGTCATAATTACCTCTATGTTTACCACTTTACCTCTTGACAAGTTTTAAAACCGCTGTATAATGGTGTTTGTAGGAAGAAACCTTAAGGAGTTTCAAGTTCTATAGGTTCTAATTGTACTAGAAAACTTCTAGAATGTCAATAGAAAACTGGTAGATAACTAAATCCAGATACTAATCCATTCGGCTACGCCGAATTAATGAAGTTCCTTATTTGAAACTGGAATTTGATCCATCAACTCATTAAGTTCTTCTTCCGAACTATTCTTGAGGATTTCTTTTGCTGTTTTTCTCTGTTCAATTTTCTTTTTAACAACGTCTACTGATTTAACGTAGTAATCATTGAAATCGCTACTTGGTTCAATCATGAACAATAAATCTGTCTTGTTAATTACAACTTCAGGTTTTTCAACCAATTCAGGTGGAATCCAATTATCAATAACCATTAATGAAGTACCTGATTTTTGGTCATACTTAAAAAGTATTGACATCGGATAAAGTAATTTAATTAGTTCAGGGTCTACTTCATTTAATGTATCAGCAATAATATCTTCACCATTTTTCAATCGAATTAGTTTGGGATTCATTTTATATTCCTATCTTGTAATTTTTGTAAGTGAATTTTTCAGAATCATATATCTTAACTCTTTCGATAAAATGCTTTAGAGTATAGTTCATATGATTTCCTACTCTCATATCATCTACAATATCATATAAAGTGACAGAAGTTTTTCCATCACGAATTCTTAAACCACGTCCAATACTTTGTAATACTTTGATAACGCTTTTACTAGGAAAAGCAAAAATAATATTGTGTAGGTTTTTAGTATTTATTCCTGTAGAAAATGTTCCATAAGATGCTATGATAATAGCGTTATCGACTTCTTCTAAAATCTTTCTAATCTTTTCACGATCTTCTGCCACAACATTTCCATGCACAAAAAATACTTGTTTACCATGTTTGTGTCTAGAATTGTTTATCAAATCATATAAAATTTGACCATGTTTTTCGACAAATTGATAAAGAATTAGGGTATTGTTTTTCAAACTCAATGCTAAATTTTTTATGAATTTGTTGCGTTCTTCTGATGCACAGATATAATCTATTTCCTTTTGATAATCTTTTTGCTTCTTTATTTCTTTAGATTTTTCTTCTTTGTGTTTTAGAATTAGATTTTTGATTTCTAATTCTGCAACACTTTTATTTTCCATCAGTTCTTTTGTACTGATTACTTTTTTGACAGTTCCAAATAATCCTTCTAAGACTAACTTGTGTGTTTCAGTACCATCTAATGTACCTGTAAGTCCAAATCTATATGATGCATTTGTACATGCAGTTAGAATTTTTGTTAGTGATTTTGCCTTATATAAGTGTGCTTCATCTCCAATAACGTAATCAAATTGTTGGAAAAAACTTTTTGGCATCTTGTAAAGTGATTGCCAAGTTGATATTGTAATATTTTTGTTATTGTGTTTTTCGTGTCCTTGATAAATCTTGTGACAATTTTCTTCAACATTCCAATCTGTTTCTGATGCATAATCAGCAAAATCACCATACATTTGTTCAACTAGAGATGTTGTTGGTACAATAATCAACCCCTTCATTTGTTTATAATCTAACAACTGTCTAACGATCAAATAAATTATTAGTGATTTTCCAGATGCAGTTGGAGAAACAAGTAATGCTTTTTTGTTTCTCATGGCATGAACAAAAGCATCTGATTGATAATCTCTTACTTCAATTTTATTTCCAGCAGAATGAAGATTTAGATCAGAATAAAATTGTTGTGCTAAAACTTCCGGAAAATTTTCAAGTTTATTGAAATCCGTATGGTAAGATAATGAGTAATCTCTATCTTCACAAAATTTTTCGATATATGGAATTAGTCCTGAATATATTGTATGGTTTGTAGTATTATAAAGATATATTTTTCCATTCCATATTTTATTTCTATATGCAGGCATAAATTGATAACCTGGAACGAAAAATGAAAAATATTCTGATAATTCTTTTTCTATACACCTCTCGGTT
>JAEHJW020004814.1_pt1 | contig 10297 bp, 17 predicted proteins | sample 9271431 | NCBI WGS metagenome assembly JAEHJW02
CGGTTTCCGCTATATATAACTCGTTCAAGCGTAACATCGCCATCAGTCCGATAGCCGTTTATCCGTTCAAGACGACGATCCACGAGATCGGCCATGTGGTCCTGGGCCATACCGAAGGTCTTAGCATTCTCAAAGTCATGCAACATCGTGGCTTGCGTGAGTTCCAGGCCGAGAGCACGGCGCACCTGGTATGCAACGAGCTAGACCAGCTCCCGGAAGACGCAGCAACAGTCAGCCGGGGTTACATCCAAGGATGGTTGCGTGGTGATAGACCAGCCGACCATCTAATCCGGCAAGTCTTCGCAGCCACTGACAAAATACTCAGAGCCGGCCGGGTGACAGCGCAGGAGCAAGCAGCATGAACTCAGCCGAGCCCTTCTTACGCCGAGACATTGACCTGACAATCAGCCAAATAGACGAGTGCGTCATTGAGTCTCAGCGTTGGATGGAACTGGCCTGCTTATACGAAGACCATCTTGTCGAGCTGAGAACAAGGCTTGGCGAAGTTGCTGTCACTGAGGAGCTAGCCACTATTACTCACATCCATGAGCGCAAGTTAGAGGTCGCAAAAGGAGACGACTCAGCATGAAGCGATATAAACCACGTAAGTCAGAAGCTGTTGAGGGGATGTACTACGAGGACATTCCTATCGAGCTAACTAAATTACGTATCATCACTACTTACGAACGATTCTGTGATGGTCTAACAGCTAGCCGTCACCGCATCATCAAGGCCATTAAGCGTTACTTTGCATCCCGAAGACACAGGCGTCAGGCTGATGCATTGTTCGAGTTATATATAGCGGAAACCGGCATACGAGTATGGATGGACACAAGCATTAGACACCAGCATAGCTATCCGGTCCGCAGGATTGCACGATGAGTGGCGACGATCATGGCCCTAAAGCCGGATGCAATCTCAACCAGTGTGGTATAGAGAATGATGAGGCTAACTGTCCATTTGTCTCAACTAAATCACAAACAGACACAACAGATCATATACATCATTACGTGCTTGTATGTGAATGTGGTGATATAAAGCCTATAACAACATCAAAAACCGAATATGGCATAACAAGTGACAATAACGGTGGTAGGAACTGGTTCGATTAGCCTCTTGACAAAGACCCTTATCAGCTCACATACACTACTACCTCTGTTGACTGGTAGCGTAAAGTAGGTTATTGTGCGACACGCTTGCAACTTGTTTCGCTTCATGAGATAACCAAAGCAAGCATGAGCGAAATCATACATCGCACCGATACTGAATTAGTCAACGCTATGATCGCCGAAGCGGAGCGCGACCATCGACCTATCGCCCACCCAGCCGCCAGAGCGATCGCCGCCCTGCTCCATGAAGGCCAAACAACCGCCATGTACTCCTTGGCCAGTTGTGGCGCCATCAGCGACGACCTCTCGGCAGAGTTGGGCCGCGACCTGACCAACCCCGATGAAGAGATCAGACGATGGGCCAGAGCGCTTTGCGCTTACGCCGATCATCATGGAACGCGCAGCGCTGTTGAGGGATGGCATGCGGTCTGGCCACTTCAAAGCACAAGCACTATGCAATAATTAGAGCGGGCGTCGCCCATCCATACGAGCAAAAGATTGGCGTCGGCTTGCTCTCTTGCCGAGTTAGGACGCCCAGCTCACTAATCAGACTTCTCTTTGTACCACGCATAACTTTTGAGGCGAGTAAGAGCAGCCTCATCCGGTCCGTACTTGACGCCTTTGTAGTTCAACCATGCCTGCTCTTTTCTATCCCACCGCACATGACATGTATGACAAAGCTCTTGCCAATCAATCCTGTCTCTAGCATAAAACCCGCTCTTGTTAGACCATTCGGTCTTACTCTCCTTATAGCAGAACTCACAAATGCCGCTCTTCTTGAAGTTGCGTGCAACCCATTTATGCAGTCGGAAGTACTCCCTCCGGTCAATTCTATCAAATACACTCATTGGACATATTGTATAGTTCTATCCACAGTAACACAAGCATTTTCATTTGACATTAGCGGATTAAGCCCTCACAATAGACAATACATAAACAAGGGCAAACATATGTTACTAACAGTAAACAAACCTAAGCTTAGCCAGACAGCACGGATACTCAACTTGCTCAAGGCTGAAGGCACGGTCACTAACCACGACCTAAACAAAGTCTGCTTCCGCTACGGCGCTCGCATCCACGAGTTGCGTAAGGAAGGCCATAGGATCGTCACATCCCATGTCAAGGAGGGCCTCTACGCCTTCACTTACAAGGGCCATGTAGACGACGATCTTTAACATAGCAAGCGCCGGGCGAACTACCTGGCACCGTAGGGTGTGCAATAGTTCCGAAGCAGCCCTCCAAATTGGCGGCCAATGACGCCTGGTTACCAAAGGTATTAGTATTTCCTAGGTAGCTCTTACGTCCGGCGTGGCACGACCGCTTACCCCCCTCATGTCTCCATGTGGGAGCTACTAACCGGGTTTCTCCGTTTGCCCGGTAACTCGAAGTAGTTCCCATACGGCGCCAGGAGCGTCGAATCTAACAAAAGGACACTAATGAAAAACATCATCTGCGGGTTCTACTTAGTCAACAAACAGCACTGCTGGCTCAACGGCCACTGCGTAGTTTGCCAGGAACCTCAACCATGAGCGCCATCTACCTCAAAGACAGGAAGGTCACCATCGTCACCATCTGGGGCAGTACAGAACACACAACTATAGTCATACCGGATCATTGGCGCATCAGCGCAATTGAACAGCACTTGAAGGAAGTGAAGGAATTTGTGGACGATGCCAAAGCCCTGTAGCTACTGCGGAAGCCCGGATCACTACTCACTAATGTGTTTCAACAAACCTCGCCAGCCACTAGAGCGCCACTCTTACTTACGCAAACACGGTCCCAAGGCAGCCAGGTGGAGGGAGGTCCGCTGGGACTGGATACAGAAACATACTGGCCCATGGAGCTGTTACATCTGCGGCATCCCGTTAGACATTGAACCTCATGATGACTTCAAACCATTGACGCTCGACCATGTATTACCGAAAGGCACACACCCTGAGCTTCAATGGGACCACGACAATCTAGAGCCGTGCTGCTGGAACTGCAACCATGCTAAAGGCGGCATAGACGCAACAAGCCGGACGAGCAAGCGCGATTATCAGCACAAACTTGAGGACATCCAAGCATAAGCGTATAACTATGCTCAAATGCTCGAAGCCTTACATGAAGCACACCAACATGCCATGGAGAGTATCCAAGACTTGCAGGGAAGCAAGATGGAAAAACTATTCCAGGCCATGATGATATACATCGGCGTGATGATCGTAGCACTCATCATCCATAGCATGCACAAGGTTGTTAGTTATATATTGAGGGAAGTAAGAGCAGAAGATTAGAGGCACTCCCCTGCTGATTCCTGGAGGTCGCCTGATTTTTTCCTAACACCTTAGACCAAGGTCCCCTACCCTACCTTGCATGTCGGTCAAAAAGATGTTTTTGTATCTGTTAGAAGCGAACACTTAACGAACGGGGGAGTTGAAAGAGCCGGGGAAGTGGTCGGGGAAGTGGTTTTGACGCTAATGTTATAGTGAAAGTATGGCAGGACGGCCGGCGAAATTCGATACACCTGAAGAAATGCAAGCAGCGATCGATGCTTATTTCAAGGCATGCGATGAACACAAAAGTGAGTATGTCAATAAAGACGGCAAGAAGATCGAGTTGCATAAGCCCAAGCCATACACCATGACCGGCTTGTCCATTGCACTGGGCTTCGAAAGCCGGCAGTCGCTCGTGGACTATAAAAAGCGTGGCAGATTTTCTGACACTATAAAAAAGGCCCGGCAGCGAGTCGAGGAGCAGGTCGAAGAAGCAATGCTTGCCAGCAGCGGCGTCGTTGCCGGCATCATCTTCAACGCCAAGAACAACTTTGGATGGGTAGACAAGTCCGAGCAGAAACTAACTGTCAACACTGAGAAGCCCATGCTTGGTGGTGCCGTTCAGCTACAACCCGATGATCCAAGAGACAACAGCTCTAATCAAGATTAAGGCACTCCGGCGCAGACTACGCATCATTCAAGGCGGCGCTAGAGCAGGCAAGACTATTGGCATCCTTATATGCCTTATCGATCTCGCGACAAGCCATAAGAAACTCGTTATTTCGGTTGTTTCCGAGAACCTACCTCATTTGAAACGAGGAGCAGTCCGGGACTTCAAGCTCATCATGGAGAGCCGGGGCTACTGGAGCGATGATCAGTGGAACAAGAGCGACACAATCTATACCTTCAAGAACGGCAGCATCATCGAGTTCTTTGGCGCAGATGATTCAAGCAAAGTCCATGGTCCGGCGCGTGACGTGCTGTTCGTCAACGAGTGCAACAACGTACCTTACGATACGACTCGGCAGCTGCTTCTACGGACGGCTTTCGTCGCCTACCTTGACTTCAACCCGGTCCATGAGTTCTATGTCCATACCGATTATATGCACCGGCCCGATGCTGACTTCATCAAGCTGACCTACAAGGACAACGAGGCCCTCCCGCTAACCATCGTTAGAGAGATTGAGTCACTGCAGACGAACGAGAACCTGTGGCGCATCTACGGCCTGGGCGAGATCGGCATCAACGAGGGCCAGGTCTTCACCAACTGGGAGATCATCTCCAGGGTGCCAAAGCATGCCAGGCTGCTAAGGCACGCCGTTGACTTCGGCTATACCAACGATCCCAGCGCGGTAGGGAACATCTACGAATGGAACAAGGGCTTTGTTATACATGAGCTGGCCTATGCAACCGGACTGACCAATCTCGACTTGGCCAACATCATCCGCAAGTATGAACGATTGCAACCTGCGCAGTCAGCCCATCGCTATGAAGGCAAGACGCATGTGCTCACGGTTGCCGACTCGGCTGAACCTAAGTCCATCGACGAGATCAAGACCTACGGCGTGAACATCACTGGCTCGACTAAGGGAGCTGACTCAGTGATGCATGGTATACAGACGGTCCAGCGCCAGCATCTTTACATAACCGAGTACAGCATCCATATCATCAAAGACGTGCGCAACTATCTTTGGAAAGTTGACCGGGCTGGACGAAGCCTCAACGTCCCGCAGCACGAGTTCAGCCATGCCCCGGACATGATCCGCTACGGCATCACGGACATCGTGAACCCCAGCAAGAGCGTATTTCGAGTGCGTACCGCATAGGTCACACAATCGCTACCTTCCGAGGTGGTATCCTCGCGCGCCGTGCCGTTGGTCCATCCGCGAGTCAACGTGACGAAGTTCAACCCTGCCGCGGTCTACCCTTATGAGCTGCGACGAATCGACTTCCAAGCTGCCATGCAGGATGTTTATGACTTCTTCCATGACACCAATGGATTCTTCATCGGGAAGCGATTGCCTAGGCTCGAAGAAACTCTGCGCAAGGCTATCCTTTCCGGCACCGTGTCCGACATGCTTACAGCAAGCCTTGCGAAACACTCCCGCAATCTGGTTCAGAACCGTTATCACAACGGCCATCCAGACCTCATCGTTGGCGGCTTGTATCAAAACAACAGTGTGAAGGCCGGAGAAGAAGGTGTTGAGATCAAGACCACCCGCAACCCCGGTGGTGCTGTTGACACCCATGGCGCCCGGAAACAGTGGATGTGCGTGTTCGTCTACGAGGTTGATGAGGTCACTGAGCCAGCCTACGACAGAAACCCTCTGATTTTCAGGGAGGTCTACTTGGCGCAAGTAGAACCAGACGACTTCCGAAAGAACCCGAGAAGCGAGCTTGGTACCCGGACAGCGACGCTGGATCGAGACGGCATCCAGAAACTACGAGCCGGTTGGATTTACCGTGATCGCTAGACGGTGAGTTTCGCCAACAACGGAATGGCTTCCTTCGCCACCTGAATGTACTTGTCATCACGCTCGACACCAATTGATTGGTATCCGATTGCTTCGGCGGCTGCGAGAGTCGAGCCAGAACCAGCGAACGGGTCTAGGACGACGCCTTCACCAAGCGGCAGCACAGCACGCACGAGCTGTCTCAGGAACGCTTGTGGCTTCAGAGAGGGGTGGTTAGCAATTCTGCGCTCCCGGCTTCCGGTCGGAGTGGACCGGATGACGTCGCCGAACGGGATGTCGTCAGACACCCGGCGCAGCCCACCAGTCTTCCATTTACGTAAATTGTCCGAAACGCGTCCTTCGATCGGCTCGCGGAACAGTAGCCATGGTTCCCATTGAGACCGTGGCATCACAGAGACGCCAGGGAACTCTTCATGGGCGTTCTTAGGTCGGTCGCCACCACGCATCGTCTGGACGAGGCGCACTACCTCACCTCGACGCTCGAACCCGGCGGACGCCACGGCATCTGACACGATATAGCTGACCAGCGGGTTGGAGGCGATAACGACATGAGCGCCAGGCACGAGCACTGGACGCAGCGCTTCAGCCCACTCCTTGAAGAAGCGCCGGACATAATCCAGCTCAGCATCACTCAGCGTGGTGAACCGAGGCAACGGCGAGCGCTGGTGGCCATCGAACGATGGTGGGATGCGCCACACGCCGCCACGACCCTTGCGCAGCTTGGCTTGCTCCAGGTCGGAGTACTCGACCAGGCCGTAGGGAGGGTCGGTCACAACAGCATGAACCGTTGCTGGCTGCCAGGACGCCAACCACTTCAGGCAGTCAGCGCTGTAGAGCGCAGCACTCCCGAACGTGAAGATCGGCTCGTCTTCGCTGACCTCAGCGCAGTCGGTACGTGCCACGACCTACCCGCTCGAACTGCTTGCCAGGGCCAGTGTTGAGGTTCAAGTACGACCGCACAGAGGACGACGGCACGTCGCCTAGCTGCGCCTGGATTCCCTCCCGTATCTCTGCCAGAGTCGCCTCGCTCTTGCGTTGAAGCAGGTAGGCCACGATGGCATCTCGGACCTTTCCTGGTGATCGACGCACCACGGTTCTAGTCGTCATGACCCTAGAGCATAGACGTCTCGACGTCCGAAGTGGTGGACCCTCCCAACTCACCGGCACGACAATGACTAGCGCCAACAACATCACTTAGTCTATAAATTGACGGCTATTGCTGTTATATTGTTGCTAGAAGGCAGCATAAGCAGTAATGGCAGCAAACAAACCATCATTCCGGCTCAGGGTAGCTAGAGCGTTACTTGGCACCAAGACTAAAGACTTCATCCAAGCCCTGTCGCCGCTCGATGGTTGGAGTCTCAACGGCACCGGCCGTCTGAAGCAGTACTACGACAAGGCGTCGCAGATGAGTGCCAACGCTGGCTGGTGCTTTGCAGCCAATACGGCGATTGTTGATCCAACGGCTGCCGTCGAGCTGAAGCTCTACCACAAGATGAAGAACGGCGACCGTGAAGAGGTACACGAGCATGAAATTCTGCAACTCTTCGACAATCCCAATAACGTCCATACAGGCGAGCAGCTCAAACAACTCCACTTTACTTATCTGAACTTCACCGGCGAGAGCTACATCTGGATGATACGCCATGGTGACAGCTTTATTCCGACCCGTGGTCAGCTCCCGGACGCGCTGCAAATCTTTCCGAGCCACCAGGTGCAGTTCCATGTCGGCAAAAAGTACAGCAAGAGCATCGTCAAGTACATGAAGACCGACTACCCGGTCACGGCCTTCATCCGTGACATCAATCCGGACCCAAACAACCCCTACTTCGGCCGTTCGATAATCGCCGCGGCTGCGGCAGCCATCGACACCGAAGGACAGATGGTTGAGTGGAACCGACGCTTGTTCGCCAACGCCGGACGTCCAAGCATGGTTTTCCAGACCAACGAGGCGCTCGACGATGAAGCGTATCGGCGCTGGAAGATGCAGTTTATGGATGAGAACACCGGCGCTGAGAACGCGTTCAAGCCGCTGCTCATCGAAGGTGGTACCGTCACCAGCTTGATGAAACAGACCGACCTCGACTTCATCAACAGTCGTCAGTTCAGCAGGGATGAGATTCTGGCCATGTGGCGAGTCAGTCCGGGCATCCTTGGTTCCGTCGAGAATGTCAACCGGGCCAACCTTGAAGCCGGGTTCTACATCCATGCGCTTATCAACATCGTGCCACGCATCCGACAGTTCGTGAAGCAGGTTAATGCTACGCTGGTGAATGTCTACGACCCTGACCTCGAACTGGACTTCGAGAATCCTGTACCTGAAGATGTCGAGCAGAAGCTCAAAACGGCTACGGAAGGCGTAGACAAGTGGTGGACCAAAGATGAGGTCCGTAACCTCTACGGCGACAAGCCATTGCCAAACGGTATCGGCACGCAGATCATCGTCGCCGGCAAGACACCGATGACGCTTGAGAGCATTGTCAATGGTCAGACTGAACCTGAGGACCCGGAGAACATCGAGGACCCTGATCACGATGGTGACGATCACGTTGACGAGGACCCAGGCGACACAGACGGTGAGAAATCCCTACACGGGGTAAAAAAAAAGCCGTAGTCACTCCTGAGAAGCTGGAGCGCACTGACGAGCGTGTAGAACGCGGCGAAGCCAAGGCTCAGCGCTATCGCCGACAGGCTGAAGCTTATGAGAAGGCACTCCTAACCACTCTCCGTCAGCAGTTCGAGCTGCAACGTCAGGAAATCCTCAGCAACGCCAGTACTACCAACATCAAGGGCTACAAGAGCCAACAGACCACGCGCCAGGATAAAAAGGACTACCTGGCAGCACTGCTGGCCTTCGGCATCTACACCGACATGATGCGCAAGGCACTCGCTCCTATCCTTTACGCACTGTTGGTTGAAACCGGCAAAGACGCCATGAGCCAAGTCAACCTCGACCCGAGCATGTTCAACCCGACAGCTTTGGACGTGCTCAACTACTCACAGCATCAGTCCCACAAGCTCGCCACTGAAGTCAATGAAGAGACGGAGAAGCAGCTCAGGGCATCTCTTGGCCAGGGTATCGACAACAACGAGAGCGATCATCAGCTTCGGGCGCGCATCGAGGAGGTCTTCGGTTCGACCTTGACCGTCCGTGCCGACCGCATCACTCGCACTGAGGTTACCCGAGCGCAGGGCTTCGGAGATGTAGCAGCGTGGAAACAAGCTGGAGGCGTCAGCGGCAAAGCGTGGTACACAGCCGAAGATGAGAAGGTCTGCGCGTTCTGCGCTCACCTGGATGGCGTGATCGTCAAGCTTGATTCTAACTTCCTGAACCTCGGCGATGTCTATGAAGCTGACGGGCAGAAGCTCAACATTAACTACGAAGCAGTCGGTACCCCTCCATGTCATCCAAACTGCCGTTGTTACCTGGAACCAATCTTCATTAAACTTTAGAGACTATTGTTTTCTAACCGCTTGTGTTTTATTGTTAAGACATAATGCTAGACGGTAACGACAGCATCGCTTTACTGAATGAGGCCATTACAGCCGGTCTAAACTCCAGCGCACTTGCGGTCGGTGACTTCAATGGCGTGATTGCCTATCTTGATGTGACTTCCGTCAGCGGCACAACGCCGTCAATGACGGTGACCATGCAGGACAGTCCCGATGGAAACACCTGGTACAACATACCCTCCGGCGCTTTCACGGCTGTCACAGCTGCAGGCACACAACGCTTACTGCTATCGAACTGCGGTCAATACATCCGCGCATCAATAGCTGTTACAGGGACCACTCCCAGCTTCACAACGAATCTACAGGTGGTGGGTCAAAGGTAGAACCCATGCGTCGCGTCACCAAACTATTCAACACTAAGGCAACGTCAATCAATGATTCGTCCAAGACGGTAACCTTCACCATCTCTGATAACAAGATTGACCGGATGGGCGAGGTAGTCGATCAGAGTAGCTGGGACTTCAAAGGATACATGAAAAACCCGATCGTTCTATGGGGCCACAACCCAGACGAGCCGGAGAACGTGCTTGGTACGGCTGAGAGCCTGGAGATCGCACATAGTGGCAGCCATACCGACGCCAACCTTCGCTTTGACACTGACATCAATCCCAAGGCCGCCCTGGTCTTCAACCAGATCAAGTCCGGCACCCTCAAGACAGTCTCAGTTGGCTTCATCAACCACGATGAGGAAGTCAAGGACGGCGTCCCACACCTCAAAAACAATGAACTGCTGGAAATAAGCGTTGTTCCTATACCGGCAAATCCACGAGCGATAGCCCTCAGTCTTAAAGAAGGTACCCTCAGCCGTAAAGATGCAACCTGGTTGATGGATGGTATGCGAGCCGAAGCGGACTTGCTTGAGAAACAACTAGATGAAGAAGAAGAAACTAAGGAGGTCCCCGTGGACGCAACCAAACAGATCGAAGTTCTAACCGAAGCCATAGCA
>JAEHJW020008745.1_pt1 | contig 10297 bp, 13 predicted proteins | sample 9271431 | NCBI WGS metagenome assembly JAEHJW02
ATACGCGCTCTTGGCCCAGGTAGCTCAGTCGGTAGAGCAGAGGACTGAAAATCCTCGTGTCGGCGGTTCGATTCCGTCCCTGGGCACCATATAAATCAGGCGGTTACCCTATTTTTGGGTAAGGCAAAAATGTGCGGTTGTGACGTATTTGTACCATGAGGACAGACCTTTTCCAGGATGCTCTCAATTTTTGCCGAATCCTCTGCAAGATGTTCCGGGGCCATGTGCGCATAGCGACGCACCATCTCGACCGATTCCCAACCGCCCATTTCCTGTAACCGCTCCAGGCTTGTGCCGGACTGGATATGCCAGGATGCCCAGGTATGCCGCAGGTCATGCCATCGGAAATCGGTAATCCCTGCCTTTTCCAACGCCTTTTGCCAGGCTTTGGTATTCGTCTGTTTCACCGGCTTCCCGCGATAAGTGAATACCTGGGTGAGATGCCTGCCTATCTGACGTTGCAGAATGGCAATGGCCGAATTGGTCAGATTAACCCCCAGAGGCTTTCTGTTCTTGCTTTGGTCGTGATGAATCCACGCGACGCGGCGAGCCATATCCACCTGATCCCAACGAAGTCCGGCCACATTCGCTTGCCGTAACCCGGTAGCAAGCGAGAATCCCGCCATGTCACGCAAATGTTCCGGCAACAATTCCAGAAGTTTTGCCGCTTCTTCGGGATAGAGCCAGCGGATGCGACGTTTCGGCTCGTGATATTGCCGCAATTTCGGGGCGTAATGTAACCAACCCCATTCGATACAGCTATTCAGGATGGCCCGAATTAGTGCCAGATAACGATTGGCATTGGCCGGGCTGGATTCTTTCCGCTTGATTTCCAGCACTTCCCGAATGAAATTACGATCCATCTTGTCCAGAAACATGCCACGGAAATAGGTTTGCAACCAGGCCAGTTCGATCATGTCCTTTTTCAGGCTGGCTTTGTGACTCCGCTCATCCAGCCATCGCAGCCCGGCATCATCCCAGGTCATGCGCGGCAGAGACCCTAACTCGACTTGCCTCCACGCTTCGGTTTTGAGCCGGTCGTGAAGTTCTTGCGCTTGCGACTTGTTACTGGTGCCAGCCGAGCGTCTAATCCGCTGCCCGTTGGCCGCTGTAAAGTCAATCCACCAAGTGTTACCACGTTTGTAGAGCATATTGTTGTCTCCTTTTTGGCTGCCTGCCGTGGTTGAGTTTCCAGCCGCAAGAGATACTCGGCAAGGGCTTCTTCGCGGAACACCCATTCTTTGCCCGGCTTAGCGCCCGGTATCTCCCCCGCTTTGGCCCGGCGCTGCACAGTGTCCGGGTGCAGGTGCAGGATCTGGGCGGCTTCGTGCAGATCGTAGGTTTTCATGCTGGTCCTCTACCCCCTACAATGCTGCGGGTTGCCGGATGAACTCCGCCCCGCCGGTCAAAACTCCCTTCCCCGAAAAATGCAGGCGTGAATGGCCGGGGCAGACACCACACCACTTCTCCGTATAGGGCCGGCGTAATGTGGTAGGGGTTTGCGCCGAACAAAAACCACCATACGGTGGCATGAGCCGCCGAGGTGGGCTCTATGGATATGTCTACTCTCTTGAGTTTCCAGTAGGCCATGCTCACGCCACCCTCCAGGTCCGCTTCAGCATCTGCTCCACCAGCACCGGGAAATCCATGGCGTCATCGATGACCGTCACCCCATGCTCCGGGGTCTCCAGGCCCTTATAGCCGCGGTCCAGCAGTGCCGACACCAGGACCGTCCTCAGTGCGGCATTGACGTTGGCGGGATGATCGTCGAGGAAGGCGACAGCGCCCAAATGATGCAGGACCTCTGCCTTTTCGTCGGACGGCGCGGCATGACCCACGCACACCACGCGTTGTGCAGGGATCAGCCCGGCCAGGGATTCTGTCCGTGCGGCAGCATGACAATGGTCGACGCTGGTCACCGCCCACACCTGGCACCCCAGATCCTCCAGGGCGTTCACCAGATCAGCCGCATGCAGATACAAGGGCAAGCGGTGCCATTCGTCAGCGTGATAAGCGTCCCACACCGCGTCATATTCCTGGCTCGCCAGGGCATAGCGCATCCACAGGTGATGATCCTCGCTGACTTGCGGAATCACACGATCCAGCACATGCTCGGCGCACTGCCGCCAATGGGCGTCAAAGTCCGTGAGGATGCCGTCCACGTCGAGGGCGACAACCGGCGCGGGCCGGGCGAAAACACCATTATTAACGTTATTCATGATGATCTCCTTTGCTCTGCCGGAATCTGCTTCAAGGCTTTCCCAATACTCATAGACAGAAGAATGCGCTCCATCAAAGCACCACCTTCCGCACCGTGCCGGCGCGGGAGACCATGGCCATGAGGTCCACGATGGGTGTGGAGCGATCGAAGAGAAAGGTCAGTACAGCGCCGTCGCGGTAGGCGACGGAAACCGTTGCGGGATTCTGAGGGGATCTGCGAGGTGCCAGGCGATGCGGGATGACCCCGTTTTCATCGGGGCGGAACCCCTGCCTGGTTGATTCACCATTGAGCATGGCGCTTTGCATGGCTGTTGGCCTCCATGATGCCGCGCCGGGTGTGGGCGGCCGATGAACTAAGTAAAGCACGCTTCACAACATAAGTCAAGCAGGCTTTCCGGTGACCGCGTTCTGCTGTGGGAACAGTGATTCTTGATAGAGGGGTTGCCGGCGGGGTCGGATTGTATATACTGATGAGCAGGGCTCGTTATGAGTACGGTGGGCGCATGGCCATTATTATATCCAATAAAATCAGATGAAAATTAAAAGAGAAGCACGGTGTCCGCGAAGAGGAGGTAGAGGAGTGCTTTGCGAACTTGGTGGGAGACTTCCTGCGCGACCAAAGGGAAGACCACCGCTCTGATCCGCCCACATTATGGTTTATTGCTGAAACGTATATGGGGCGGAAGCTGAAAGTGGCCTTTATTCCCGTTGATGGGGACTTCCATGTTCGCACGGCTTATGAACCGAACGATGAGGAAGTCCGTATATACAGAAAGTATGGAGAGAATCAATGAAATCAACCAATGAAACCAAAATCCCATCGACCGATGAGGCGTGGGACAATCGGGAGTTGGGAGCTGATGAGGCATATGTAGGAGTGGTGAAGGCGTCGGATCTCCAGCTAGATGCGGCTGCTGGCACCCAACTCATTTCCATCCGCCTTGGCGTGTCCATGATTGAGGACCTAAAGTTAATAGCCAATATCAACGGTATCGGCTATCAAACCCTTATGAAGCAGGTTCTGGGCCGCTTTGTGGAGTGCGAGAAAAAGGCGATCTGGAACCAGATCGTTTCCAAGCAACTCAAGGTCGAGCCAACCCGGCAGGGGCCGCGTCATCGGAAAGTTGCCGGAACATAGTGCAGGAAATTGACATCCTCACCCGCCTAGAAGGGCGAGGGTGTCAACCTCGCTGCAACCGCCGGTTGAAGCACCATAGATATCAAGACCCATTTGCATGGTTGGTTTTTCGGCTGGTAAGCTCTTCAATTATTTCTTCATTCTTCCGTTTAGTCTCTTCAAGCTCTCGCATGACGTCATCCTGTTGACTGGACGTCAGGCGGTCGAAGATCCCCAGCATGGCCCGTTGTCTAGGCGTCAGTCCCCGTCCGTCAAACGGCAGCCCATCCGCGCCAGATTCTATTAACGTTGCCGCGTTAGGTGTCCCTAGCTCCTGGAGCATCGCACCCTCTCCCTGCATTACCCAGTCGGGATTGATGCCCAAATTCTTTCGGAGGGCAGTTAAGGCATCCCATGCCGGCTTCGTTCCGCCGTTCTCCCACTGGTGGACAGCGGATTTACTCAATCCGCCCGCATGCTTCCCCAGCTCTGCCTGAGTCAATCCCAGTCGCTTTCTGATTTCCTTGACGCGATCGCCGATGTCGTCCATGTGGTCAAGCATACTGACCACCAGGAAAAGTGTCCTTGACTAACATGGTGAAGATTGCTTTACTATTAATCATGAGCACCATCCGAACAAAACAGGAAGCGATACGGATCTTCGGCGGCACCATGAAAGCCGTTGGCGATGCGCTTGGGATCAGTCGCCAAGCCGTTTACCAGTGGCCCGAAGATTTGCCCCAAGACACCTCCGACAGATTGGTCGGTGCGGCAATCCGTCTAAAGCTCTTGCCTCCGGGACTTCCTGACCCCCGGAGACGACGTAATGGTGCCCCCTCCTCCCAGGCCCCAGAGCCTGAAAGGGAATCCGCATGAGCACGCGTTTCGGAATATTTTCTTTCCGGCGCCTCCGCAATGACCAAAGGCGGTCACTGTACCGCATCCAGAGGACGGCATGAACCGCCAAGGCATCGCCCTTACCGACCGGCAGCCTGGGCACTTGACACCCTCCGCGGCGCGGGACTACGCTCATCCTGTCACCGGGGTCCCGGTGACCGGGTTTGGTAGCCCGGTATCAGAGGCGGACAGTCGCCAGCCTCGCGTTTGCGACTATTTTTTCGTCCGTTTGCATGGCTCTACCCTCTATGGGCGGGGCCGTGCGGGGAGCCGTAAGGCTCGCCGGCCCTCTGACCGGTCTACCAACCTGCACGGTTCCGTCCACCCGTTTGGTAGCGGGTGCGGAGACAACCGCAATCAGAGGATTGACGTCATGGATATTCATGCCCCCGGCGCGTCCGCGCCCTTGCAGGCTGCGAAGCCCGCTGTTTTTCAATTCCATTCCACCGAAGTTCGCACCGTCGATCGGGACGGCCAGATCTGGTTCGTCGCTGATGACGTAGCCAAAGCTCTTGGCTATCGAGAGTCTCGTGATATGACCCGCGTTCTCGATGAGGACGAAGCTGCCCCGCACACTATGCGGATCAGGTCCGAGAACGGCACCCTCCAGACCCGCGAAGTCACCATCATCTCCGAATCTGGTCTTTATCACGCCCTCCTGAAAAGCCGCAAGCGCGAAGCGAAGCCCTTCCGCAAGTGGGTCACCGCCGAGGTCCTGCCCGCCATCCGGCGATCGGGCAGGTATGCCGTACCCCAAGACCACACACCCTCCCTCGTGCCACCAGGCACCAAACTGCTGCTGACCTTCGAGGCCGATGGCCGTTGTCGCGCCGAACCCGTTCCCGAGGGTGCCATGGTCGTGACCGCCCGGCAACTCGCCGAGATTGTTGAGGCCAACGGCTACATCCTCGCCAAGCCCATTGATCAGGAGTTCAAGCTATGAGCGCACTAAAACCGTGCATCATCGGCACATCTGATCTGAAACCGCTGACCCCGCCGGACACCGACATTCGCGCTGCCGCCCTGGCGCAGGCCGCCGGCTACGACTACAGGGCAGGAGCCGGCCGATCTCACTGGAGGTGAGCATGTGTTATCCACGCAAGCCATTCATATCAGAAATATCGGATATAGATCCACCCATTACAACCGATGTTGATCTCCGAAGTGTCCGCTGGTTCAAGCTGGATATCGTCAGTCTGCTTAATTCGGATTTCATGCAACTAGCGAGCCCGGAGGAGTTCAAGGCCGCCTTCATGCTGTGGACAAAAAGCATCCATCAATTACCGGCAGGAAGCCTGCCCAATGACGAAGCCATCCTGGCGAAGCTGGCTGGGGGATATGACTATCGCCGGAAACCCTGGCAGCGCATCCGGGAGATGGCGCTTCATGGCTGGGAATTGTGTTCGGATGGCCGTCTTTACCATCAGGCGGTGGCCGGCACCGTACTCGATATTCTGGCTGCGGTTCACGCACGACCATCAGTTGGCGAGCCCCTCGACACGCGAGAGGTTGCGAAAGCCAAGGCTAGGGCACGGCAACAGAAGTTCCGGGACAGCCAGCGCGCCAAGCGGGTCAAGAGTGAGACCCCGGTCAACCTGGGTGCTGAGGAGTCGGAGTCGTCCGCTGCGGACGCCATGCAAAGCGTAACGCCCGTAACGCCTGCCATAACGTCACGCGTAACGCCCGTAACGTCACCTATTAAAGAAGAAGATAAAGATAAAGATGAAGATAACGCTACAGTAACGTCACGCATAACGTCACGCGTAACGCCCATAACGCCGTTATCCGTAACTCCAGAAACGCCGTCTCCAGATAACTTGGAAACCCACCCATCAACCCGCGAAGGGCTGATCTGCAAGAAATTACGTGGGCTCGGCGTCCGTGCGGCCCCCCATATGGTTGTCGTGCAGGAGATGTGCGCCCGTCATTCCGACGAACACATCCTGGCCGCGGCGGAAATCGCGCTGGAGAAAAAAGGCAGCGGCATCCACGTCGGCTATATCGCCGCGATGCTGAAAGACGCTGGGAAATCTTCAGGGAAAGGAGGAAAGAACAAGCCCGCAGCGGGGCCGCCCAACCGCTCTCTCCTGCCGCCCGTCGCCGTTGCCGAATCTCATTTCATTGCCCTGTAGGAGAGCTGCCATGGCAATACCAAAGAAGTCCGAGAGCAACCATCAGCCATTAGTCCACGCGGGCGATGCTGCCAGGGGTCTCCTTGCCCGATGGGGGTTCGATCCCAATAACGTGGCGATCCTGCCCGACCGGCATCCCCAGTACCGCGAGTGCGCGCGCCACGGCCGCTATCCGATCTCCATGGTGGATGAGCGGGATGCCATCCGCTACATGTCGCCGGTCTGTCCGGTGTGCGCGGCGGAGCAGGCATCCCGTCGGCTCATGGAGAGCGCGGCGATCCCAAAGCGTTACATTGACTGCGGCTTCGACAACTACGTGGTCGAGGTCCCGGGTCAGCAGACGGCTCTCGATGTCTGCCGGGACTACGCGGATCATTTCGAGGAGCACGCCCGTAAGGGATCCTGTCTCGTCCTCTGCGGGAATCCCGGCACGGGCAAGAACCACCTGGCGTCTGCCATCGCCCACGTGGTGCTGGCCAAAGGGCACAGCGTGCTCCAGGTCACCGCCTACGACATCATTGCCCGGATCCGCCAGACCTGGCAGCGGGGAATTGGCAACAGCACGGAACTGGAGGTCATCCGCGGGTTTGCGGAAGTGGGCCTGCTCATCATCGACGAGGTCGGGAAAACCTTCGGCAGCGATGGAGAGCGGGTGCATCTCTTCGAGGTCATTGATCACCGATACCGCGACCTGAAGCCGACCCTCATCCTGTCCAACGAGAGTATTGGCGGTGTGGAGAAATACCTGGGTCCGGCCGCCTTCGACCGGCTGTGCCAGAATGGCGGGTTATTGCTTTTTGACTGGCAGAGCCATCGTCGGGGGAGAGAGTGCAAATCCGATACGGCGGCCTGCCTGCGGGGTGAACTATGAACAGGAATCATGAACAGCAGCGCCTGCTGATAACTCGTCTCTCAGAAGGCCACCCGATACTGAATCCTCATCCTATCCGCTCTGCTTGCGCCCGAAGCGCGACCGGGAACATGGCATTCTACCTGATCGACCTTGGCCCATTCTTTGCTGAGCCAAGACAGTTCCTGGAAGACCTGCGTGCGACCGACTTTTCTCCGAAGGGATACGATTGCAGCGCTCAGATCGCCATCCGCCTGATGCGCTGGTCACAAAGCATCCAGTTGACCCCCCGCCAAAATCACGTGATGAACCAGATCGTCTCCGAAGCCATTCGGCGCGGAGCCGCAATCATCGAAACCAAAATCAGGACGGCTGAATGGTCTATACCAGATCATCGCGACGATCATCACGATCTTGCCGTCACGGCGGCCACCAAGGCATTGCAACACTTTACGGAGAAGCACGACCTGGCAACGGTGCCGCACCCCAATATTGCGACATTCGTTGACGTGCATACCCGGTTTGCCTCCCGTGATGCCATGGAAGATTTTATTTATCGAAAACGGCTTGATGCGGAATCTGTGTTGCCACACGAACCGACGTTCTCGAAAGCATCGCTGGAAAGAGTCATCCGGCAGCGGCGATCGGAGCTCAAGAGTCTCTCCGGAGAAAAGCGGCAGAAAAAATTGCGGGAACTGGAAAGAATGGAAGCCACGCTTCATGGAGCGCGAACAGAGGTTCGCCTGGAATATGCGCTGGAAGAAAGGGGAGACCATGAGGTACGAGGCAGTAGCGAGCGACTTTCGCTGGAAGACCAGGTGTCCATCGCGGTCGGAGGTATTGACCTGGAAGAGGAAGACGACAGTTATGAGATGCCTGCCGACCAGCGGGAGTTCCTGGATCTTCTGATTCAGGTGGGTAACCAGCAACTCGCTGCAAAGCAGCTCATACCTTACCTGGCCGAGGCAAGGGAATACCGTGCCATTCTCGGTCTTCTTCAAGTACTGAAGAAAACCGAGGAAATCAGCCTTGAAGCAGCATCGCTGCGTGAACTGCTGGGCAATCGAGGGTTGACCGATATTCGCAAGCAGGTCCTGCGTGTTGGCAGGGCCGACGGCTGTGAAGTGGTCTCCCTTTTCGACACATGCAAGGCATACCTTCGTGGGGAGAATGATGAACATGCGGTAATGGCTGCATTGCAGGTGGCCTCCGTATGAGAGTGCATCCGCCATTCCCCTGGCTGGGCGGCAAGGGAAAACTGGCTGACCAGATTCTTGCCCGCCTCCCCGCGCCGTCGCGGGATCTGACCTATGTTGAACCCTTCTTTGGTGGCGGAGCGGTATTCTTTGCCCGTCGTCCCTCCGGCATCGAGGTCATCAATGATGCCAATGGCGAGATTGTGACCTTCTTTCGTGTGCTCCGTGACCACACAGACGAACTGATCCGATACTTGCAGAACACCCCCTACTCGCGCCAACTGTTTTACGAGTGGCGGGCCATTCCGGACCCGGCAAGCCTGCCAGACCTCGAACGCGCCGCGCGGTTTTTCTATATCGCCAGATCCGCATTCGCCGCCGAGTCCACCCGCAAAAATCCAGCATGGGCCTTTGCCAAGGTTTTTGACAATAAAGCAAGGTCCATGGCCGCAGTCATCGATTCGGAATTGCGATTGGTTCGGGATCGGCTGCGGTACGCGCTGATTGAGAACGATGATGCCATTGCGGTTGTCCGGAGATTCGATACCCCATCCGCCGTCATCTACTGTGATCCGCCGTATCTCCAGGCCACCCGCAGAGACGGGCAATATGCCGATGAGATGAGTGACCAGGATCATGAAAACCTGCTTCAGGTACTCTCAGCATGTGATGCCTATGTCGCGATTTCCGGCTATCCCAGTGATTTATATTCGGATCATTTGGAATCCGGGCAAGGATGGTCCTTTGTGGATGTCGCCCACGCCTGTCACGCGAACCGATCAGGGCAAGCTGGAGAAGATATTGATCGAGAGCGGACAGAAAGGATCTGGTTGAATCCGCGCCTTACGGATTGGTACGACCGGCACGCTCCGCGCCAGTGCTCCCTGTTGGATCTGTGTGCAGTGTGACCCACTCCCGATCTATACCGAGCCTGAACAGGACTGATCGCAATGCATCAAGGAGAAAGCCATGGCAGGAGTGAATAAAGTGATTTTGTTGGGCCATCTGGGGCGGGACCCTGAGATGCGGTACATGCCAGATGGGACGGCGGTAGCCAATATGACCATCGCCACGTCGGAGTCCTACAAGGATCGGGACGGCAACCGCCAGGAGCGGACAGAGTGGCACCGGGTAGCACTCTACGCGAGGACGGCAGAAGTCGCCGGGGAATATCTTCGCAAGGGGAGCCAGGCGTACATCGAGGGGCGTATCCGCACCAGAAAATGGACCGATAAGGACGGTCAGGAGCGGTATTCCACAGAGATCGTGGGCGACCGGCTCCAGTTGATCGGTGGGCGCCGCGACGGGGCCGACGGTGGCAATCCAGCGCCACAGCATGGTGGTGGGGGCGGCGGGGACATGGGACCTGCACCGATGGAGGAATTTGACGACGATATTCCCTTCTGAGCGGTTCGCTAAGCTGCTCAGTCTCTTGCAGGTGTGAGTCCTGCCGCAATAGTTGGTTAGTTTGATTGCGTAGCTATGGCGTACATGTGGACGGCGACTGAAACATGGAAGCAACGCCGGATAAACGTGGCCCCCGACCCAGACCGTGGGCGCGCGCAAGCATACAGCCCGTAACGAAAGTGAACCTGAACAAGCCTCGTAAATGTCAGCCGCATGGTTATGCTGGGAGAGTGCGGTGTAGGGTGGTTCCGCCGAGTCTTTAGAATGGGGACGAAGGCCAGCGAATCCTAGCGGATTAACTAACCGTATGAAGCTAGGACAGGAACTCGGGGTATTGAGGATGGGATGTATCGGCGTCTGTCAAGGTAGTTGTCGCGTCTCCCATTTTTTAAGCAGCCTTTTTATCCTGTCGCTGCGGGTTCAAATCTACCGCACCGACGGGTGTCCAATTGCGTGTGCCGCCTGACCAGCGCGCAGG
>JAEHJW020008819.1_pt1 | contig 10287 bp, 8 predicted proteins | sample 9271431 | NCBI WGS metagenome assembly JAEHJW02
ACGTATTGGGCATCATCGCGCAGACCGGAGCAACCTCCATCAAGATCGACTCCATCGGAGTTGGACATGGCGCGGCGGACCGGATGGAAGAACTTCGGAGGGACGGCACCCATTCGGCCAGAGTCGTGAGGGTGAACGTCTCGGAGTCCTCATCCAAGCCCAATCGGTATCACAGGTTGAGAGACCAGCTGTGGTGGGAGGTCGGAAGGCAGCTCACCACAACTGGTGGGTGGGATCTGTCCCAGATCAACGATGCGACCGTGGCCCAGTTGACCTCACCCAAGTATGCGATGGACTCCTCGGGCCGGATCAAGGTCGAAGCGAAAGCGGACACCAAGGCAAGGCTGGGTAGGTCGCCGGACGATGCGGACGCTCTTCTTCTGGCCTTCTACCAAGGCAGGGGACAGGGCGCGGCCTTCCTGGACATGTGGCGCACCCATCCGCTGGCGGAGGGGAATGTGGCCGAGGTCCGGGCGAAGCTAGACGAACAGGCGGCCAAGCGACAGCTGGGACGCAGGATGCGGAGCGGGGTCAGGTTTGGCGGTGGCGATCCTCGGCTGGATGCCCGGTGTCAACATCGCTGGCGTGGCCCGGTGTGCGTGTTCTGCCAGGGGCGCCGGCCGGAATAGGCAGGAGGCGGTCACTTGGCTTTCAGCTTTCGCCTGCGGCGACCTGCCCCCATCACCAGCGAGGTGATCGAGCGCGGGGTAGACGTGGCACTCCACCCCGAGAGACTGGCCCTCCAGCCTCCCCACCTGCGAAAGCATGTGGAGGAGGTTGCCAAGGCGGTCACAATGGCTCCGGGGTCGTGGCACAATCCTCCGGGTCAGTCCCGTCGCAAAGGCCCTCAGCCCATTGATGTGAGGACGATCGCGGCGAGGGCTGCGGCGCAACTTGCCCCCTCGTCGTCCGTCACTCCGCCCGAGATCGAACTTGCCCTGCACCAGCAGGGGATCGACTGGGTAGAGCCGTTCGCTCCTGGTCGTCCTCTGGTCCCGTACTACGGGTACAGCCGAAGGCCGAGGACGTACGACTACATGGTCGGCCGGAACGTCACCACGGAGACCAGGCCCGACCGCATCCCCTTCCAGCAACTGAAACAGGTCGTGGAGGGGTACGACATCGCCCTGGCGTGTATTCGCTACACCATCAACGACCTCCGCTCGATGGAGCTGAAGTGGGGGCCGATGGAGGGGTACGAGGGCGACACCAAGAAGGACATGATGCGGGCGGCTGAGCTGTGGAGGCGGCCGGACGGCAAGCGGTTCTTCGGCGACTGGCTGGCGATGGCGATGATGGACCAGCTCCGCTACGACGCATCCTCCCTGTACCGGGAGCGGAACGGCGCGGGCAAGATGCTTGCCTTGAAGGTGATCGACGGCACCACCCTGGCGCCGATGCTGGACTACTTCGGTGAGATGCCCGAGCCTCCGGGGCCTGCGTTCCAGCAGTTCATCCAGGGAGTGCCGTGGGACTGGCTGACGCTGGACGACCTCATCTACGAGCCGATGTGGCCCGTCCCCGAGAGTCCGTACGGTGTGGCGCCCATCGAGACGGTCCTGCTGAACGCCAACACCGACGTGCGGTTGCAGATGTTCTTCCTGGAGTTCTTCTGCTACGATGGCCAGACCGAAGTCCTGACCCGCGAAGGCTGGCGGCGGTTCGATGCGCTGGACGGCTCCGAGGAGTACGCCACGCGCTCGCCTGATGGTGCCTTTGAGTGGCAACGCACCACTGACGGCAAGGTCCATCGCTTCCCGTATAGCGGGGACATGGTGCGCTTCTCCAACCAGTGCGTCGATCAGCTAGTGACGCCGAACCATCGAATGCTGGTCCGGCGTCTCCCTGGGCGCACTGGGGCGCAGCCATCCAACGAATCCCACGATTGGCACATCCGCCGAGCCGACTTCTTCGTGGAGCACCCGACAGCGGAGTTCCAGGTGCCCGTCACATCCGAGTGGCGTGGCGTCGATCCTGGGCCGGAGGTCGTGCTCACGGCTGAGCCGAACGGCAAGCGGGCGCGGGTGCGCGAAGTCCGCATGCCTACGGAGGCCTGGGCCGAGCTGCTTGGGCTGTTCGTGGCCGAGGGCTGTCTGCGCCGTCGGGTCGGAAGCCGGGCTTCTCGGCGCAATGATGTGGTCGTGGCCCAGTTCCCCGAGGGCGACCTTGACGAGGTTCGGCGCATCCTGGCCGCCACTGGTCTTTGCTGGGTGCACAGCGAGAGGCAGGGGCGGTTCACCTGTTCGTCCAAGGCGCTGTACGAGGCTCTTGAGGCCGTCGGCCACGGTGCCCCCAATAAGCACCTGCCCCCCGAGGTCATGGACTGGACGCCTGCTCTGATCGGGCACCTGCTGCATGGCCTCATGGTTGGCGACGGGCACGTGACCCCATCCGGCCAGATGGTCTACACGACCACGAGCCCGGTGTTGGCGGGTCAGGTCCAGGAGCTGTGGCAGAAGGTCGGGGTCTATGCGGGGGTCCACCGCTGCGAGCCTGACCCCCGCACCTACGCCAAGCTGGTGCAGTACAAGGTGCGGACCAGGCCCGAGGAGGCGTTCCGCGTGCCTTCCCCGACGCTGGAGCACTACGAGGGCGCTGTGTCCTGCGTGAGCGTCCCGAATGGCGTCATCATGGTCCGTCGCAACGGGAAGGCCATGTGGTGCGGGAACACCGCCGGGGCGGTGCCAGAGGTGTTCGCCCTCGCTCCTCCCGATCAGTCCGACCCGGACTCCCTGGCAGAGTGGGAGGAGGACGCCAACAACAGGCTACGTGGGAACCAAGCCGCGAGGCACGGGATGATGTGGCTGCCGGCGGGGACGGAGATCAAGCCCTACAAGCAGATCGAGCAACTGGACCCCAAGATCGCCGAGTACGTCATCCGCAGGACAGTAGCCGCGTTTGGGCTTGTGCCGCAGAACTTGGGAGTCCTGGACGACGTGAACCGTGCCACCTCGGAAACGCAGGTGGACCAGCAGTTCAGGGTCGGGACGCTTCCCCATGTGAGGCACTGGGAGGCGATCATCAACTCCGTCACCCAGGAGGACTACCAGCTTCCGGTCTCGGCCCACTTTGACACCGGAAGGGAGGTTGAGGACCGGCTGATCGAGGCTCAGACCCACCAGGTGTGGGTGAGCATCGGGGCGGAGTCTCCCGATGAGCCGAGGGAGAAGATCCTGGGGCTTCCAGTGAACACCGACAATCCTGCCCCGAGAGGGTTCTTCTCGCCCAAGGGCGTCTTCATGCCCATCAGCCAGTTGCAGTCTCTGGCGGGATCTATAGACCCGGAGACCTTCTCGCCGGTTGGCAAGCCTGCCGAGCCTCAGTGGGCGCAGGCGATCGCCGGCTTTGGACCGTCCGCTCCTCAGACCATGCAATTGGGGCCGCAGGACATCCACCAGCAGAGTGGGTCGGAGCACGCGGGTGCTCCCGTCGATCCGGAGGACGCGCAGTACCAGTCTGCGGCGACCGAGACGGCCAACAGGTCGGCCGGGTACGGAGTGGCCGGACTGGAGCGCAACTCCAGGAGAGGGCAGAAGTCCCTCGACATCAGCAGGTGGCAGCGGCAGTCCCGAGAGAGGGTACGGAAGGGCAAGTCACCCCGGAGGTTCCTGGACTCGGCCATAGACGCCAGGACACACGACGCTATCTGGAGTTACCTAGCCAAGTCCGAGTCCCTGGAGGACGTTGACTCAGCCTTCAGATCGGGCCTGATCGAGGCGGCCAAGGCTCAGGCCGGCCTTCGTCCTCCACAAGGGCTTCCCGTGGAGGCGCCGATCACCCTGGCCGGAGGGCAGAGCGGCCCAAAAGACCGTAAGCGGCCGGGGCCTTACGGGCACCTGGAGCCGCTGCTGACGGCCTACTGGGAAGGTCCGGTTCTCGCCGCGTTGATGGCGAGCGTACCTGCCCTGGAGGCGACCAATGGCTGGCTCAGGGAGCAGGCCAAGACGCCGGGTCTGCCGGTAGACAGCGACGCGGCGGAGGCTATGGCCCGGGCCTACACGGTCCAGATGCACATGACCTCAGAGCCGCTGCACGGCGTGCTCCAGAAGGTCTACGCCGACTCGTGGCTGCCCGGTGTGAGAGACGCCTTGGGGCAGATCCAAGAGCGCGCCCCTCACCTGTTGCAGCCGGGGCTACCGATCTCGGCAGCGGCTTTGGCAGTGGACTGGGACACATGGCAGCCGGGTGATCCGAGCTTGCCGAAGGATCTGGCGAGCATCGGCTTCGATCCGATGGCAGCGGACGCCGGACGGTGGCTGAAAGAGATCGACGACACGACCTGCCGGAACATCGCCCAGGTCTTGCACGACGGAGTGGTCGCCGGGCTGGGCAACGACAAGATCGCGGCCCAGATCGACGAGTACCTGCACGATCCGGCCAGGGCACGCATGATTTCCACCACCGAGACCAACAGGGCCATGTCACGAGCTGCCTACGCGACCTACAAGGCCCACGGACTCGGGGAGTGGGATCTGGTCACTGCGGCGGACCCGTGCCCGGTGTGCGCGGCAGTGAAGGCCGGCAACCCGCACACCATGCAGGAGACGATGCTGATGAGCCCTCTCCATCCTCGTTGTAGGTGCAGCGTGGCCCCTGCGGCCAGATTCCACGGTCCGGTCAAGGTTCCCGGTCTGTCGGGGGCAGCGAGGTGAGGGTGGCCTTCGACGTGGATGGCACCCTCGATGTGGACCCCGAGGTGATGCAGAGCCTCATGAGCGCCCTTCGGGCGGCGGGGCACAACGTGGTCGTCCTCACCGGGGCATCCGACCCGGTCCCCACCAAGGGGGACGTGGACAAGAAGGCGCAGTACCTCCAGTCGCTGGGGATGGCACACTCCTACGACAAGCTCGTGGTGTTTGGCGACCCTCCTCACAAGGCCAAGGCCAAGTGGATCAAGAAGCACCACGTTGACGCCCTGGTAGACAACAGCGCAGAGAACGCCCAGCGAGCGAGCAAGTATTGTCTGGCATTGGTCCCGTGGAACTCGATGATCGACGCCAAGCGCAAGGTCATCCACGACGAGGGGACATGAGCGCATCCCGGCAACTGCGCCGCCGTCTGCTTCGAGAGGCGGGGTGGCGCGGGGCTACTCCCAAGCGCCGCAGACGTGGGAAGGATCTGCCCGACGCGATCCATGACGTGGCAGTGGTGCTGGGGGTGCTGAAGATGCGGGACCGGGTGAAGGCGGCTGAGCCGCACAAGGAGAAGTCGTGAGCGCGAGCCTCAACAACCTCATCATCGGGGAGCCGCAGACGGTCACGGCCTCGGGCCAACTGCCTGCCGTCCTTGTTCCTCTGGCCGTATCGACTGCGGCGGTGGACGTGAACGTGACCGCTGCCTCAGGAACATCTCCCACCCTAGCCTTCTTCCTTGAGCGCCAAGGGGCAGACGGGGTGTGGTATCCCGTCTGGAGTCCCGCTGCGGTCACTGCGCCCGGGCAGCTGTCCACCTCCGTGGGGCCGGGATGTGCCACCGCCGAAGTGTTGACGGGCAGCATCCGGCTGCGGTGGACGGTTGGGGGGACAACTCCCAGTTTCACCTTCTCCGCGTCCGTAGTCGCGCGGGCGATGGGCTGACCATGTGCTGCTGGGATTGTGGGTGCTTCGAGCCGACCAACTCCCACGGGGACAGTAGGCACATCACCACAGAGACGTTGCGGAGCGCGGCGGCCGCGAACGAGACGGACGTGCCGACCGTTGTTGCGAACATCACCCATACCCTCGCACTGCACCGGGGGCGCCAGCGGGCGAGCAAGGAACTGGACGCCGACGTGGCATGTCAGGTGCTGAAGTCCTCCGAGGAGCGTCGGTACACGCTCGGGCTGGCCTATCCCGCCAACCGGGCGGACGTGGGCAAGGCGCAGGACGGCTTCCGTGACTTCGTGGGCAAGGACGCCCTGGAGGAGGCGGCATGGTCGTTCCTTCACAAGTCCGGCCAGGTGGGAGTCCAGCATCTGAACGGGACGGAAGGGCATGGCGTGGTGGTGGAGAGCTACATCTGGCGCGGGGGGGACTGGGCGGTGACGGCATCGGACGGCTCGGAGCAGACCATCAAGGCCGGAGATTGGCTACTCGGGGTGGTCTGGGACGAGCCGACCTGGGATGCGATCAAGGCCGGAGAACTCAACGGGTTCAGCCCGCAGGGCAAAGCCCGTCGTCGCGTGCCCAGTGCCGAGGCGCTGGCGAATCTGAGGAGCTTCTGAGTGGACATCACAGAGTTTGAGTACCTAGACCCCGAGAGGGTGGATGCCGTGTCGGGGCCGGCCAACGGCACGCCCTTCCTGATGCTGAAGAGCCTGGACGAAGACGAAGGTGAGGTCTTCTCGGAGGATGGGCTGGTCAAGTTCGTCTCCGCTGCGGCCAGGCGCAAGTACGCCAAGGAAGGCGTGGCGATGCCAGACGGGGCCTTCCCGATAGCGGACGAGGGGCACCTGCGGTCGGCGATTGGGAGGCTGGGGAACTACAAGGGGGACAAGGCGGCGGCGAAGCGCCACATCATCAAGCGGGCCAAGGCACTGGGTCTGACCCACCTGCTACCGGAGGACTGGCATGTGAGCAAGGGTGCCGAGGCCGAGAAGGCCATGAGTGACACCCAGGACGGCGTTCAGGGGCGCGAGAAGGGCGCCAACGTGGATGACTCCCTGGGGCAGACGAGGGCCAACGGCGACGATGAGGTCGTCCACGGCGACGCGCAGAACGACGAGGGCAAGCCCCAGATGGGCAAGTACAGCCAGCCCAGGCCGGACGAGCACACCGGGTACGGCGACACGGCCCCTGACAAGAGCCTGCCGGAGAGCGAGGCGCTGTCGCAGACACGCGAGGAGCACGCTGAGAAGAACAGCATCGGGCCGAACGAGGCGTCGTCTGAGGGAACCGTAGCTCCGAATCGCAAGCGCGACACCGCCAGAGCCGAGCGGGTCGGGGAGGACCAGACTCGGCAGGTGCATGAGGGCGAAGGCGAGGCTGAGCCGAACGCCGAGCAGCTTCGGTTGCAGGAGGCGCAGAGCCAGAAGGCCCGAAAGCCCAAGAAGCACATCGCGGCCGACAACCCGGATGCGAAGGCGGACAGCGACCCCGGAAACCCGGCGTGGCAGGACAAGGACGTGGCTCTGGCGGCGGAGGCTGTGGCGCACCTGCGCGAGGCCCTGTCGCTGGCGGCTCAGTTTGAGGCCCGTGAGAAGCGCGAGGCCAAGAAGGCAACCAAGCGGATCAACGCTGCGGTGGCAAGTCTCAGCACCGTCAGCACCAGTGCCGCAGCGAAGGAGATAGACGACATGACCACAGAGGAACTGATGAAGCTTCTCGACGAGCGCGACCGGGCCAAGGAGGCCAAGGCTGCGAAGGCTGCGAAGAAGGAGGCGAAGCGTGCCGCGAAGGCTGCCAAGAAGGCGGCAAAGGCGGACGGGACTTCCGAGGACGCGGCCGAGAGCCTGTCGAAGCGAGTCTTGGCCCTGGAGAGCGTGCCGGTGCGTCGGGCGGCGATGAACGACCACGCCGACCCCTCGGCGCGGCCGGTGCTGCGTGGGGCCTCTCAGCCGCAGGGCGGCTTTGAGACCTTGCAGAAGGCGCTGGACGCGGCCCACACTCCGCAGGAGCGCCTTGCGTTGCAGCGGGAGTTCATCAAGGCGAAGTACCTGGCGAACAACGAGATCCAGGTGCCGACGGACGGTGCTGGGAACGCCCTGGCGCACGGCCCGGTTGCCTTGGTCTCGCAGCCGCCGGAGGCTTTCGCCAACGCCCGTGCGGCGATGGGTCGTCGCTGAGCTTCAACCAACCCACGGCATCTGCCAAGGTGCCGCACTCAATAGGAGACACGCATGTCTTGGGGCGCTGACGCCCTCGGTATCACCGAGGACACCTTCCAGATGGTGAAGGCAGCCACCGCCGGTATCACCACAACCTCCTCGATCTACAACATCACCGTCGAGGAGCTGGTGAGCCTGGTGCCTGTTGACACCCCTTTCTTCAATTCGACCCCGCGCCGTCCGGCACCTCGTGGTGCTCGGTTCGCGGCGTGGCAGGTCCTGCTCAACGTGAACAGCACGCAGCCCGATGGTGGCGTGCCCCGCGACTCCGCCGGACCGGTCATCGACATCGAGAACCAGTGGGTCTACTCTCCCTATGCCGTCGTGGCGTCTGGGGGCAAGGTCACCTGGGATGCGTTGGCCGAGGCCGAGGGCACCGCTGACGCTCTGGCAGTGGACACCATCCAGACGATCAACCAGCAGTTGATCTCTCTGGAGATCCACCAACTGAATGCGCAGAGCTTCGCCCTGCCGACCGTCGGCACTCCCGCCTTGGTCCCCTCGACCAGTGGTGGGTCGATCGCCACCGGGACGGTGTACGTCAAGTGCGCCGCGCTGAGTGGCCTGAACTGGTATCGAGGCAACGGCCTCGGCGCCCAGGGTTCGGGGGTCGCCTCCGCCGAGGCTTCCACCGCCGTCACCGGGCCGGACGCCAGCGTGACTGCGACCGTGACTGCCGTCAAGGGCGCAGCGGGGTACCAGTGGTTCGTAGGCTCGGCCACCGGGGCGGAGTTCTACTACACCACCACCTACACCAACACGGTGGACATCACCTCGGTGCCCACCTCGGCGCAGCCGATTCCGAGCCTGCCTGGATTGTTCCAGGCGGGGCAGAACGGCCCTGCGGTTCCGGCGACTGACCAGAGCTACCAGGCCTACTGGCAGAACGGCCTGTCGGCTTCGATCCTCGGCGACTTCTCGGCCAACCCGGACGACCTGAACTCCGGCTTCCAGGCCAACCTGGTGACTCCGGGGACTGGCGTCTCCCAGGGTGCGTACTACGCCTCTCTGAACGGCAAGCCGTTCACCGTGAGCGGCGCGGCCATCCTGGAGATCGACGAGATGAACCGCCAGATCTACGACACCTACAACATCTCGACGACTCGGATGCTGTGTGGGTCAAAGGTCATCAACGACATCTCCAACGCGGTGTTGGACAACCCGCAGGCCGTGACCTGGCTGGTGCCCACTGACCGTGACGGGAGAGCTGGGGTCGTGGCCGGTGGTCACGTTGCCACCTACCTGAACAAGACCGTGAATGGCCGGCCGATCGAGCTTCACCTGATGCCGTACCTGCCTCCGGGGCAGCTGATCGCGGTGGCGGATGAGATCCCGTTCCCTGGCGCGAACATGGTCAACCCCATCGAAGTGGAGACACTGTACGACTTCTTCCGCTTCGACTACGGTGCCGACCGGGCCAACGGTGGCCCGCGCTTCGACTTCGAGGTCAGGACTGAGCAGTCCTTCAAGAACAAGGCCGCCCCGGCTATGGGGGTCCTGACCTGCATCGGCGACTTGAGCTGACCCCTTCCCCTCTCGGAGCGGCGCGCTGTGCGCCGCTCCGTTGAGGAGGGGTAGACAGGGAGGAGAAGAGATGTACATCAAGCAGTTCCGCTCGCGCTTCGTGCGCGTGCCCGACCCTCTCCGGCCGGGGAGATATGCCCTGGAGGAGAGGCTAGTGCCAACGGGGGCGTCGCAGGTCACCTATGACGGGAGGACCTACGAGGGCAACGCCGACTTCTGGATCAAGGTCCCTGAGCATGTGGGAGCGCACCACTGCTCCTTCCGCACGCCGTCGGGGGCGAGGTTCATGACCGATGTCGAAGTGGGTGAGCATGTCCGGTTCGGCACCGCCGACGCCGAGGAACTGCCCGGACTGGACAAGCCTGCGCCGGTGAGGACGCCCCGCCGCGTGACGAGGGCCAAGGCCGCCGTCTGACGCGCATCCTCTAGGAGGGAGCCGTGACCGTTACGCCCTACACGCCGACTCCCTTTGCCGTCCCCGTCGCCAACCCTGCGATGGGTGGAGCTGGGGTCCCGTATCCCTACTTGTCGGTGTCGGAGTACACCTTCGCACCGACGGCGATGGATGTGAACAACCTGGTGCCAGAAGGGGACGTTGCGGCTCAGGTCCAGTCTCTGGCGGACACCATCCAGCGGGCCTCGGCGTGGATCGACAGATTCTGCCTAGGGGCGGACATGGCGGCCAAGGGGGCGTCTCTGTGCGCCACCACCACGATCGAGGGGGATCAGGTGACGGCGATCAACGGCGAGTTGCGTCTGGTATGCGACTACAAGCCCGTCATCATGGTGAACGGGGTGGACATCGGGTTCGACATGAGCAACCTGTCCTCCGTTGGCCCCGCAGTGGCGTCGCAGATCCGCATAGGGCGCCGGACGATCTACGTCCCGCTCATGCCCCTCATCTACCGCAGTGGCGCGACGATGTACCCGGCGGTCTCGGCGGCGGCAGGGACGTACGT
>JAEHJW020004341.1_pt1 | contig 10285 bp, 10 predicted proteins | sample 9271431 | NCBI WGS metagenome assembly JAEHJW02
GCCACCAATGGCTGCCTTCCACGGCAATGTGAATCGAAGACGGCACGCCATGAGACCGATGCGTCTGATACGGAATGACGCCCACCGGAAACTTCTCGGTCCCAATATAGAGCTGATACGATGTCACTGTGCGGGTTTTTTCCTCGTTCTGCGGGATGAACGTGAATAATTCTGAGGTCAGCCACACGTCTTGCCGTCCGTTTTTCTTTTTGAGTTTCGGACGGCCTCCCAGCTTCTGAAAGAAACGACTATAGGCTTGGCAAAATGTGACCGCCCCATTGCGCAAGATTGGGGACGGCACCTTCCGGAGGAATGCGGTGCGTTCTGTGATGAACCGGCTATACTTTTGGTCGACGGGGACCTCCATGCCGGCCGTGCCCACCATCCGCCGCTGAAAGCGGCGGTAATACCGATCTTCTTGCACTTTGGCGTTATAGATTAGGCGTTGAGAACCGATCCATTGCAGTAAAATCTGTTGCTGTTCTGGATTGGGGTAGAGGCGAAACTTGTAACCGTTGAGCATTACACCATCCTCCAGGGAACAAATGTTCTCTGTACAGTATACCTCCGTGTGACGTTTATATAATCCGGTAGTATTTTGTACCGGATTCTCTGTTTTGTCGACATCAAAACAGGAATTTCACGGGTTCACCGCGAATCCTTCATAATGAGGGTTTTGTGATGTAATTTTGTTTCTAAAAGGAGTGATCATTCATGCGTTGTGCTCATTGCGGTGCCGAAGTCGCCCCGGAACACACCTTTTGCAGTCAATGCGGAACACCTCTCACAGCTTCCGGCGATCATCCATCCTCTTCCTCTCCGACTCCTGAGGCCGTAGCATCTTCCTCTCACACCCTTTCCCTGACGGTGCCGGTGGCCTTCACCCATGCTTCCCGCGATTATTGGCGATTGGGAGCCTTAGCGCTGCTATTTCTCAGCTTGTTTCTCCCGATTTTTTCCAGTGCTCACGTCTTTACCTTGCGGATTATCAGTTTTGGCATTGTCGGCTGGCTTGCGCTGTTAATCGTTTTGGCTCTGGCGGTTCTTACCGCCATTCCCACGTGGAGGCCGGCTTTTTGGCCCGGTTTGGAACGTTTTTTGGCCGCAGCGGTTCTCGGCAGTGTGGTCACGGTTCTGTTAGCCCTTCTCAGCATCCAAGGATTAATCACCCATCTTATGACCAAACTGCAATCCAGCATGCTGGGCTCCTTGGTGTCCTCATCCCTGTCCAGTCATGTGCCTCACCTGGGATTCGCACCTTTTCTCGCCCTCATCGGCAGCATCGGCTGGGCTGTCCTGAATCTCCCACGGCTAAAACCCGTGGGGTTCTTTTTTCTCCGCCCTTCTTCGGAACTCTCGCCATCCTGAGTTCATGGAAGCTACAACATTCCGACACTGAGACGGTTCAAAAAGACTTTCATGGGCAACACCTCGTGAAGAGATGTTCGCGCCCTGTACGCCCGATTCAAGACGTGTGTGGTCGATTACATGCCCATACTGGCCAGTTTTTTGCGAGAATCTAACCTCAACCGTTCTATTTCTACCTGATGCAACGCAACAAATCGGTCAAAGTGTTTTTCACACTGGCTCACCTCAATGGTATCTAAAGTTGCGGGGGTCACATGTTGTATCAAAAATGCACTATACAAATCGCGTTGGATAGGCAACGACTGGCCTTGGTATGGCAAGAGAGTCCACCGTTCGTCGAGTGTTTTGGGGGTGTACGTCTTGTCAATATGGTTATATTGACTGGCTTTGACTTTTTGCGTGACGATTTTGAACAACGGCTTGCCAAAATATCCGAGTTTTCGTGTCAAAATGGACAGGAACAAGGCAGGAGCCTTGTTTGCAATGCTTTTGCCAAACCGTTTCTTACTGTGAAACCGCCCGGTCTTTTCGCTCACCTTGGTGTCTTTGGTGCGTTTGGCGAGCGCATCATAGCGCATGGTCTCGACTTTTATCTCATTGCCGAGTTTGATGATCGCATTCGCGAGGATCTCATGATCTTGTTTCCGCAGTGCCGCTTGTTTCCGTTTCAATTCTTTTAGTTGGAACAACGTCTTGAGGTAGTTTTTGCTTTGAATCCACGGTTCTCGATGACCCTTCTTTATCGTGCCATCCGGGTTGTATTTGTGGGGATTATTTGCTCGACGTTGTCGGTCCAATTTGCGTCCAATCCTGCGCAATTCCTTCTCGTGCTGTTGGACTGAAGGGGCTAGTTCCAGTAACCGCACCGACTCCTGGGCACTTACAGCCAGTGTCTGTGTTCCAATGTCTAGCCCTACGGGCGCATTCTGGGTTTGACGCTTAAACATGCCGGAGTCTTTCTCCCTTTTCTGTGGCGGGTATCCTTCCATCACCAATTGCACAAAGAACCGATAATCGCCGCGGATCACTTTGCGCACAATCCGGCAGTATTTGACCCGGTGGGTCAACAATGCTTCTTGGACATACGCGTCGTGGCGCGAAACAATGACCGGGATACTCAGACCCAACCAATGAAGGATGCCATCTCGATAACGAATTCCGCTGCGATTGGACTTGCCTTCGAGGGAATTCATTTGTCCGTATTTTTTATAGTGCAATCGCTGACCTTTTCCGAATAATACGGAGGCCATTGCATTCCACGCGTGCGATGCAATCTTTTGGCCTGTAAACGAATCAATATGACACGATACGTGTTGAACCATCGGCGCAACAAAGCTATGCAAATCGAATTCACTCAGTCCATACGTTCGATAGTGCTGAGAGAGTGCTTTATACAAAGGTTTCCTGAGTTTCTCCAAGGACACTGTCTTCTTCGTGCCGTGGATTTTATTCAAATGGTTTTGTTTTTGTTCTTGTCGATAGCTGGCACGAATCTGTTTCATGGTCTTTTGATAGGCTTTTGACTGTTGTACTAAAGCATAACGCCGTTCTAATTCGGTGATACACGCGTTGTAGATGTTTCTCGCGAGTTCCAGACGCATATTCAAGATATCGCGTTGATACGGTTGAACCTTTAAAGACAATGCTAAAATGAATGACGGTGTGGCGGCTTTCTTCACATGACATTACCCCCTCTTTTTTTGTTCTTCAACATAGCGCTTAATCGTTTCACTAGAAACATTGCCTGCGGTACTCACAAAGAACGAACGCGTCCACAGGCTGGGGAGATGGCGCAAATGCGGAAATTCTTGACGCAATCGCCGCGATGTCGTGCCTTTGAGAGCAGCCATGATAGCCGATGGAGAATCCGTGGGCAGGCAGTTGAGAAACAGATGCACGTGGTCAGGCATGGTTTCCATTGCCACCACCGCCCAATCGTTAGCCTGACTGATTGCGTTGACCAACTCTTTAAACCGAATTTCTACCTGACGTACCAACACTTTGCGTCGATATCGTGGGCAGAAAACAAAATGATAGTTAATCAGCGACACAGTGGTTGGAGTATGGCGATAATCTTGTTCCATAGACGAAGTGTATCATTGTACTCAATAGACTGCAACAAAAAGGCGCTTCATCCCACGATTAAAACCGTGGGCTTTCGCGCTATGTTTCTGTAAGGGGCCGCCATCTCTGGATAGGAAAGCTACCCACTTTGTGCAGCTCCCCCTTTTTTCGGTCATTTGCCATGTCCCTATGATCTTGGGCCTCATAACCTAAAGGATCCCTTACCTGATATCAACCCCGTCGATCTGGCCAAACCGCTAAAAAACCACAGCTTAGGTTGATGAACAAGCTGAGGATCAGCTTGCAGGGATCGAGTAAGACGGACATTCCCACCGTTCACCTGTTGGGAGCGCCCCCGATAAATTGGATGGCCGCCTGAATCGTGCCTGTTGCATCCACACTGAGAGTCACTTTCTCGATCAGCCGCAAAATAATCTCCCGCCGTGCTTCCCACGACAACACGGATAAATCGGGTCCCATCGCTTCCCGCACATTGCGGGCAATCGCCGGAAGTGACGGCTGCACTTGACGCAAATGGTCCTCTTCGTCTTTCAATCGCGTCTCCTCCTTCTTCAAGACTCCCAAATCACGTTCCGCATCCTCCAGCGTAATCAACTCTTTCCGCACCAATTCCAACAAGCGATTCCGGCTCCGGCGCACACGCTGCAAGTCCTCGGCAATCCGCGTGGCATCGCTTTCTCCCACGGGCTCCACCGTCTCCTGAGCCGCCTTCCAGGCATCGGGATCGTCCAGCAAGGCCACCACATCGGTCCACACGGCGTCTTCAACGGGGCTCGCCGGGATCCATGGCATGGTACAGGGAGCAGGATGCGGGGACGCGTCGGTGTTGTATTTTCGAATATGACGATTCGGGCAAAAGTAATAGCGATAGGTAACACCGCCAAGCGTGCGCACATTGGTGCTCATCATGTGCCCGCATTGCCCGCAGTAGACCACGCGGCGAAGAAGCATCGGCAACTCCTGGCGCCCTTTCCAGGTTTTTTGATACTGGTAAATAACCGCACGAGCCTGGGACCAGACCTCAGGATCCACAATCGCGGGCACCTCGATGGCAATCCACTCTTCTGGGTCCCGCGGCCGATACCGCACCACGGAATCGTATTGATGCACATAGGCCAACCCGGTGTAGGCCGGATTACGCAAAATCTTGCTTACGGTGTCCCGCCACCACACCGTCCCCCGCGGAGGTTTGATCCGGCGGCGGGCGAGTTCTTGGGCAATGCGGCCGGTGCTCAAATGTTCTTCGGCGGCCAACCGAAAAATTTCCCGCACGACAGGGGCCGTTTCCGGATCTTCCCGGACGGTTTTGGTTTGCGGATCGTAGAGATAGCCGTAGCGCTGCATGCCCGCCACTAATTGTCCATGCCGGGCTTTCGTCATCCAGCCGCGCCGGGTCCGTTCGCGAATTTTTTCCCGTTCAAATTCCGAAATAGCGCCCCGTAAGGAGTAAAAGAGTCGCCCTTCCGGGCTTTGTTCCCACTCAAAATTGACAAATTCCAGGGATACGCCGGCCCGCTCGAATTCTTCGGTGAGCAACAATTGATGCACCAGCTTGCGGGACAGGCGGTCGGGATCATAAATCACCAGTCGGCTCACCTGACCTTGCGCAATGGCCTGGCGCAATTTCGCGAGTTGGGGGCGATCTAAGGTGGCACCGCTTTCTCCCCCATCGACAAATTCCTGAATGGTGTCAGCAGGCGAGCCCAGATGTTGTCGACAGGCCTCGACTTGGGAGATCAAACTGGCTCCGTGTAGAGCTTGTTCTTCGGTGCTGACACGGGCATAAATGGCGATCACGACAACTGCTCCTTCTTGATCGAAGGTGCAGGACCTGCCATCATCTGCCTCCGGATGGCCTGAATGGCCACGCGGCGCGCCGTGGCAACCCCTTCCGACGATGGGGTATTCACATGGCGCACAGCCACTTTTTCGCATACTGGTGTTTTCATGACGTCCTCCTTTCGACTAAAGATCGCCGGACGCGTCCCAGAGGCACCCCCGCGGAGGCCTCGGATAAAGAAGACAAAGTGTGTCAAGCGAGCCGCCACTTAACGGACAAAGTGGCGTAGGTCTGCGTAACCCGGGCCGATTTCTGCCATCACGCGAACAGCGGCGAAAAGCCTTGCCGTTCTCCGTTCTGAGAGCGGGCAGGATTTTCCGCATGGGGATCGAATGAACCTGAACCTCCCCACGGCTAAAGCCGGGGGGTTCTAAAAACCTCTACCTTCACACTTTCATCGGCTCTCACTCCCACTTGCGCAAGAATTACAACATCCGGTGTCTTATGCTCGGGCAGGCTTTCTTTCTCGGGCGACCTACTCTGACTCGGGCCACGGACAAAGTGGCCAAAGGAGGGCGGCTGGCGCTGTCCACTCGCGGGTTGGTTTTGGGTTGCCTGTTGCCAAGCCGTCCGCAGGAGCGGTTCCGCACCTGGCCAAGACTCGTGGGCCTTGGCGACTTGGAGGGCATCATCTTCAACAAAGCGGGCCAGATACGCACTGAACAGATCGCGTTGCATGATCACGCCACACTCACACGTGTGGACGCGCTCGGATAATCGTTTCTTGTGCTTCTGCCCGCAGAGACAGGTTTGCGATAAGGCCGTCGTGCGCGTGTTGAATTCGATGACCTGCCCGCCAGCACTTTCAGCCTTGCGGGTCAAGATCGTCAAAAACAAACGTGGCGCCCGAATACTGATAGATCGGCCCCATCGTTTTTGAAAGGCTTTGTAGCTCAATTTTTCGGTGAGAATGGTGGCCCCTTGCGCCAGGATGCGGTGAGCTAATTGCCCATGCAATGTTTTACGATGGGCAGCTTCCTTGCGGTGAAGGTCACGGATTCTGGCTTCGGTGTGGCGTTGCCGGCGGCTCTTATTGTGCGGATGTTTGCCCTTGATCGCCCGCCCTTGCGCATCATAACAGTTGGGATTGTTGGCGCGGCGCTGGCGGTCCGCATGCCGCTGCTCCCGTCGCAAGGTCGCGTGATCCCGCACAATGTCCTCCGCAAATCGTTGCAAGGATGCCTGGATTTCCCCCGCTACCGCGATGGTCGACGGCCCGATATCTAAGCCCACCACATCCGATCCCAGAGGATGTTGGAAGCACCCATTTTGCGGATCAAGTTTGCGCAGGGGGATACCTTCGCAGACGAGTTGGGCATAATAGCGATCTCGCCCCCGGAGATTGCGGCGCACGAGTCGTACATATTTGATCGGATGAGCCAATCCATAGGCGATGACGGGATCTTGTGCTGCCCCCTGGATCATGGGCAAGGATAGAGCACCCCATTCGAGATGGTCCGTGCGCCACCGGAGTCCCGCCTGATTCGATTTGCCTTCGAGACTCCCGATTTGATGGATACCGCGTCGTCCTTTGAATCGGACTTTCTTTGCCCGCCCGAGGACCATCTTATCCACCGCGTCAAAAGCCCGGTGGGCAAGCGTCTGCCCGAGGACCGCATCCACATGATCCCCGATCCACGAGTGGTGAATCTCCGTGGCATAGCGAGACAAGGCAGACTCCGTGAACTCCATGGACTGGCGGACTTGCTTGAAGGCGGCTCTCCGTTCGACGAGATGTGCGACGCCGTGCGGAATCTTGCAGGCCGCCTGATAGGCTTGCGATTGTTTCATGAGCCGCATCCGGCGCAACGCTTCCCCGAGCAAGGCATTGTAGCACTGCCGAGCCGCCTCGAAGCGGGTCTGCAAGACAGGCTCTTGAGACGGCAACACGTGCAAGGGCACCTCGCAAATGAAGGAAGGTGTCGTGCTTCTGCCGTGCTTAGACGGTTTTTTGATTTTCAATATATTGCTTAATAATGGCAAGAGGTGCACCTCCCACGGTGGAAACAAAGTAGGAATTTGTCCATAAACTCGGCAATCGACTCTTCAACCACGGGAATTCCTGACGGAGCACGCGAGAAGATCGGCCTTTCACCTGTTTGATGAATTTATGGATGCCAAACTGCGGATCGACCTCGCACAATAGATGCACATGATCCGGCATGACTTCGAGCTCGATCACCGCGACTTGACGCTCATTCGCGACATCATGGATGAGAATCTTCAACCGTTCATCCACCCCGCGCACCAACACGGATCGCCGGTATTTGGGGCACCACACCACATGATATTGGCACGAATAGACGACATGGTGATTCGATTGGTAGTTCATATGATTACATACATCCCCAGATAACTCAGGTAGGGACCGCAAAGTGGAGGGAACCTGCTATAATTTAGGTAATATCATGTGTCCGGGGGTGTCGTGATGACGATCTTGGAATGGCAGGATCAGTTTCCCACCGACGAAGCCTGTCGGGAATATCTCTTTAAACAACGGTGGCCTGAAGGATTTTTGTGCCCCCAATGTCAAGGCCAAAAATACTGGACGATCCAGCGGTCCGAACGGACCGCACCCCTCTATGAATGTACCCAGTGCCATCATCAAACATCCGTCACCGCCGGGACTCTCTTTCACCGCACCAAAGTGGCCTTGCGGGTCTGGTTTATGGCGATCTTCATGGTCGCGGTCGACAAAGGAGGCCAGTCAGCCCTCACCTTGAGTCGCGAATTGGGACTGAAATACGTGACAGCGTGGCTGTTGCATCATAAAATCCAGCAAGCCATGGCGGATCGCAATGGCTTGTATAAATTGGGCGGGTTGCTCGAGCTCGATGATGCGTATTTTGGGGGCATTAGCCATGGCTCGGGCAAACGGGGCCGGGGCACCGACCAAGACCCCGTCATTGTCGGGGTCAGTCTGGATGCCCAAGGGCACCCCCAACATGCCTTTTTCGAGGCCGTCTCGGACGTTACGAATGAGACCATTGCGGAGGTTTTGGACCGTCGCGTCGAGTCTTTGGGGGTGTGGCGCACTGATGGCTGGGCAGGTTACGCGGCCGCAGCCAAAACCCATCACGCGGACCATGAAATTACCCTCAGCGATGATCCCGAGGCCCCCGTGGTGTTTCATTGGGTCAACATCCTCATCAGTAATGCGAAGACATTTATCGATGGAACCTATCACGGGCGGGGCCGTGCCCGCCGTCAACTCCACCTCGAGGAATTTGCCTACCGGTTTAATCGGCGGCACTTTGGTACACGTCTCGCGGATCGCCTCCTGGTGGCCTGTTTCACGGCCTCGCCCCACCCGTACCGGACGTGACCGACCCCCGATGACATCAGGTGTCATCGGCCAACAAACGGACGCGAAGGATTCCTCATAAAATAGGGAGTATAGATGTATGACACCCAGTGTTATACATGATATACCTGGTATACATGATATACATCTGAGAAAAGTCGGCAAGAATATCGCAAGAATTCGGTGGGAATAAACAGCGGGTATCACAACGTCGGGAATGTAACAATTGCTCTAGTTTCCACTTTTCTCCAAATGGAGCCGTCCCTGCCACCTGAGTTATCCTGTATGATTATTATACCACGATGCGGAGTCTAACCCTCTTCGAGGGCGCAAATATTGGCCCTGTCGGGCCGTGGGCTTATATCCCCACGGCTGAAGCCGGGGGCTTTACGCCCTGTTTTGGCAATGGTGGATGTGTCGTGGCACCGTTAACGCATCAAGATAGGCCAACCATCCCGGCCTGAAGACCGGAGTGGTTAGTGGTGCATATTCCCCACAGACTTTCTGCATGCAGAATATTAGGCAAAAAAGGGGGGGCACCATCGCGCCCCCCTCAGCTGATGCCTTTATCCCGCGGCATGTTCCGCCTCCGCCTCGTTCTCCGGCGTGGTCTGCAAAGCCTCCACAACGCGGGGGAATTCATCGAGCGTAATCTCCCGGGGACTACTGTACGCTTGGCCCAAGGTCTTGTTGGTCAAGTCCAGCAACCCGCCGACGCTTAATCCGGCTTTTTTGGCCAATTGCCAGAGCTCTTTGCTTTGCTCGTCCGAAATGAGGGGAGCGGCCCCATCGGTCAGCCACGCCTTCAGCACGGGAGCGATGTTGTCTTCGCCGGGATGGTGGATCGTGGCTTGGAATAAGGACTTGCATCGCGTTTTGGTGATGACCAGCGTGTTGTTCTCGTCTAAATTGCCCACGACATCCAGCTCGAATTCGATGCCATCCCGTTGAATGGGTTTTAGACCCACCTTGTGGATCACGCTTTTCCCGTGTTCGTCTTTTTCCATCAGATATTCGGTTTTCACCCGCATCGTGACGAGGACGTGCAGAGGAGCGCGTAAAATAGCATCCACGAGCCGGTTATGCTCAGGGGTGACTTTCCGCCACGCGGTAAAATCATTGGTGCTTTTATCTTGGGCCGCAATAGCGTCGTGGAGTTCGAGAATCCCGCCTTTGTCGTTCCAAGCGTGGGACAACGAGTCAATGATTAAGACGTCGTACCCTCCCTGGACGGCCGCTTCAATCCCTTCAATGTATTCCGACGGACTGAACGAGGTGTCGAGCTCGACGGTATCAAACGTAAAATCGCCGGCATACTTGGCCGCCGATCCCCGTTCCGAGTCAATCAGGGCAATCCGATTGCCGAGTCCCTGGGCGATGCGCAAGCTACTGTAGGTCTTGCCGGACCCGCTGGGACCCACCAGAGCCATGCGGAGAAAACTTTGTTGTTTGGTGGCTTTATGAAACTGTTTCATGAGTGAGAATCCCCCTTCTTGGAATGCGCCTTTTTGGCGGGTTTTTGTACGGTCCACCGGTGTGACGGCTGACCGATTTTGAGATACGGTTTGATGGCCGCTTCACTGACTACGCCATCGGCGATGGCGTCTTGAATCCGCGTCGTAATGCGGCCGGGCATGAGGGTGTGCTTCACGGACACGTCCCCGGCCCGCAGCACCGTGGCTTGGCGG
>JAEHJW020009699.1_pt1 | contig 10284 bp, 17 predicted proteins | sample 9271431 | NCBI WGS metagenome assembly JAEHJW02
CGGGGGGGCGCCTGCGGATCGCGCAGGCCGCCGATCACCTCGTCGCCCTCGGCCGGCGTTCCCATCTGCAACCGCGCGCGGATCTCCGCTGCCGGCAGCTTGAGCCCCAGCGGCCCCAGGCGCGCCGCCGCATCCACCACTTCCTTGAGCGGCACCTCATCCGGGCGCCCGATCACCAGGCGCGGATAGCGCGCCTGCGGCCCGAACCTGAGGGCCACCATGGTCTGCACGATCTGCCGGTTCAGCGTGGCGGCCAGCAGCCGCGCGTCCGCGCGCTCCACGTCCTCCTCGACCTGCCGGTGCTCGCGCCCGATCGCGTGGCTGCCGGCAATGGCATCCGTGCCCGCCGTGCTGCCGAGCACCAGCTTGGAACACTCCTTGTTGAGCCAGTCGGCCCGGCTCTCAAACAATTTGGCGCCCGCGGCCAGCTCCTTCGGCTCGACGAAATCGATCGTCATCGAGGTGGGGAGGATCGCGGCGACATCGCCAACGACGCTGCGCACCGCGCGCCACAGCACGCTCTTGTCGGACTGGCTTGCCTGCGGCCCGTATTTCCCCAGCGTGATCGGCAAGCCATATTGCTGCACGAAGCGCGCCCAGTCGCGCATGGTGTAGGCCGAGCCCATGAACATCCAGGCCAGCATGAAGGTGATTCCCGAGCGGGACACCAGGCCGCTTTTCGCCTGCGCGACATGGACCAGGAACTTGTGCGGCTGGAGCGGCTCGAACCCGTTTTCGGTGCGCAGCCACAGCGTCGCGCCATCCTCCCAGCTCAACTCGAAAAACCGCTGCGGCCGATAGATCAGGTCGGACGGCTCAGCGACATCGGTCCCGAGCTGCCAGATGATCTCATGCACGCTGTAGCCCTTCGGGATCGCGTCCATGATGTCAAAGATCGCCTGCTCCAGCACGTCACCCTTGACCCAGGCGGACACGTAATCCGCATGCTCGTTGCAGGCCGCATCGTCAGGGTCCGCCGACTCCACCACGATCGGCAGCTGCGCCACCGCCCGCCGGCGTTTTGCAAGGACCGCCGAATAATGTGGCCAGCGCTCCTCCATCTCCTCGGCGATCAGCATCCACTCAAGCGTGTTGCCCATCTTCGCCGCGCGCATCGCCTGCCCCATCCGGTATGGGTTCAGCGTGTCGGCGAGGAACTCCTGGAACGGCGGCCGACCGAGGGCGGCATTGACCGGCGAAATCTCCTCGCTCAGCTCCCGCGCCGCCGCACCAGCAAACAGCTTCTTGAACTGATCGATGAGCGCCATCTCAGATGCCTTTCAGGGACTGCTGAACATGCGCCTGCTGTGCTTCCAGATTGGCCAGCACCGCGCGCATCGTCGCCATTTCCATGTTCATCGCGTCCGCCGTCATGCGCCCCTGCTCGACAAGCCGTGGATAAACGCGCGACCGCTGAGCCAGCTCACGCCGAACGCAGCGTATCATCACCTGTAGGGTGATCCCCGGGTCGCTCATGGCGCGGGGGCGCCCAACCCCAGCCGAACCCGCGCCCGGCGCAGAAGCTCCTGCGCCGCCGCCAACGGCTCGGGGTCGCGGCCAGCCGCTATTTCCATCTCCGCATAGGCGACCCCCTCCAGCAGGAGCGCTTCGAGGCAATTCATCACCGCGCGGTGCAGTTCCTTCTCATCCATGGGTCGGCTCCTTGCTATTTGATCTGCTTTCAAGATGGCTCGCGAAAAGCCGAAGGAGCGCCGAGCCGTAGGATAGATCATCCGCCTCCAGCGTCGCCGCGTATTCCCGTGCGAGGCCGGCCGCGTAGGCAACGCCCGCGTCGAAACAAAGCCGATCACGCGCGCGCAGAGGTGACGCCTCGGCGCCCTCTTTATTTTGAGCCATGGAAGCGAGGTATTTCTTCGCCTCTTCCGCCGTCAGTGTCATCGACACGCGAATAACCGACGTGCGCCGCTCTTTCCTCGGCGTCGCCGTCGAAACGCCCCTACGCATGCCCCATCTCCATCACGAGCGGGTCCGTCGGGTTCAGCCGCGGCCGCAAAAACCCTGGCAGCGATCGGCGATATTTCCACGCCAGCATCGCCAGTCGCGACTCCTCGCGCGCGGTCAGCCGGCGCGGATCGGCCGCGCACAGAAACCGCCGTTCCGAGCCGCCAGCCGCCATCGGGATTTTCTTCAGCTCCTCGATCAGGATCGCGCGGCGCTCGCCCAGCGCGCGCTCCAGCCGCCAATCATCATCGTCGTCGCGCTCCGATGCCGCGATCACGCGAGCGCCCCGCGCCAGTTCGGCATGATGCCGCCGCCGGGCGCCGGCGCCACATCATCCTCGTCATCGGTCTCACGCCAGGCGCGCGGGTCGGGCCGCTCGCGCCGCAGCGCCTCATAGGCGAACTCCTCGTAGTCGGTGCGGCTCGCCGCATAGGCCAGCGCCGCCGCGATCGCGGCGTCGCCGTGCCGCTGGAGCTTATCGTCGCCACGCACGCGGTCCGGCACCCGCGCCACCCCGCGCACAAGCTTCACCTGGCGAAAATCACCGATCACGTCCCGGTCCGCCGGTAGCGTGATCATCGCGTCTTCGATCGCTGCCTTCAGCGGAGGCATGTTTTCGCGGTACCACGGTTCGGAAAGCTGGAGCGGTTCCACGCTCTCGCCATATTCCTGCATGGCTTTTTCGCCGATATAGCTGCCGTTGCCGCCGGCATCGACCTTGCCGCCGATGAACCGCGGCAGCCGCGAGCACACATAGAACAGGATTTGCGCCTGCTGTTCGTGCGGCACATCGCGCAGCTCCACCACCAGCGGCGTGCGCCGCACAAGGGTCTTCGCGGTCGCCAGCACCCAGATCACCGAGGCATCGCGCACGCGGGCGAAATCCATCCCGAAGCAATGCAGCTCGTCAGGATCGAGCCCCTTCAGCACCGGCAGCAGCCGCTCCTCGCACCACTCCTTCACGGTGGCCTCACGCAGATGCGCCGGCCACATCACGAACCCCTCCGGGCTTTTCCAGCGCGCCACCACCGAACTGTTGGAAGCGCGTGCCTCCAGCAACGCCGCCGACAGCCACGTGCCCGAAATCGGGTTCGGGATGACGTTCAGTTCCTCGTCGGCGTTGTCACCATAGATGCGGAGGATTTCTGCTTTCCACGCGACCTCGCCTTCGGCCGTCCATGGCTGGCCGCTTTTCAGGCAGATGCGCGCATAGAGCCCCTGCTCGAGCGCATCATCGAAGGTGGTGCGCAGCAACCGATAGGGAAGCCGCCCGGCGCGAATATCCTGCACCAGCTCGTTGAACGGGTTCTCCGCGCCATCATGCGTGCTGACCACCAGCACCTTTCCACCCCAGATCAGCAGCGCGAAGGCAGCCTTCAGAACGTCGCCCAGCTTATCCATGAATGCCGCTTCGTCGAGGATGACCAGTCCCTGCTTGCCACGCAGCGCGCGGGCCACGCTGGGCAGCGCGATCACCTCATAGCCGGAGGCGAACCGCACCCGGAACGCCCCCACAGACTTCTCGGGATGCTCCGGGTCTTCAAACACGAATTCCTCGGCCGTCGAGGCGCCGGCCTGAAAAACCTTAGCCCACTCGCCAACATAGGAAATGAACTCGCGCGCCATCTCCTTGTCGTAGCCCATGTAGAGCGCGTCCATGCCGCCCTCGGCGCGGCCGCGCGCGCAGTAATCGACCGCGATCGCGGCCGCCGCCCAGGAAAAGCCGGTGCGGCGTGATTTCTCGATCACCACCACCGGATGCGCAGCCAGCTCGCGCCACGGCGCCTGCTGATACTCCAGGAACAGCGCAGGAAGGCTCACAGCAGCCACCAGAGCAGCAGCGCCACCGCCCAGGCATAGACGCCCCAGAACAGCGCGGCGGTCATGTGGAGATCACCACGCCGAACACCGCTGCCTTGATCGCCTCTACGGTTGCCGCCGTCATGCCCTGGGCGGCGGCAACCTTGTCGACCGCCTCGGACGCTATCTCCTTCGCGCGCTTCTCGACCGCCTGCATGTAATCATCATTGGTCTTCGACGCCTTGGTCAGATGGTCGAGCGCCTTGGCCACCAGCTCCACGCCCTTCGGCGTCGCAGGCTCACGCGTGCCGTCCTCATCCTCGATGCGATAGAAGTCCAGGATGGTGCCATGCATCAGCTCGATATTCAGCCGTGCCGCCTGCCCCTCGGGCGCGTCGCCGAGCTGCGCTGCCAGCGCCTCCGCCACCTGCCGCGAGCGCGACATGCGCTCCCGCAGCTTGTCCATCCCCTGAATATGCCGCCCCAGCGCCGAACGGCTCGGCGCCTCGTCGGGCACCAGCGTGCGCAGATGCTCCAGGATCGCATCGATCGTGTGCCCAGCCTGCCGCAGCCGACCGATCTCCCCGCGAATTTCGGGCGGCAGCGCATCGATGCTGGACAGCCGCGGCATCAGGGCAGCGCCGGCCGCGCGACGCCGGGATGCGTGCTCGCCCCGCTCGCCACGTCTTCGCCCGCGCCGGTCAGGCTCGCGATCCAGATTTCGCCTGACGGATCCAACGGCAGCTTCTCCAGCCGCACCAGCTCATGCTCGGCGAGCCACGCGATGTCGGCACGCACCATATCGTGCGAAGCGCGATGCCCCACCATCGCAAGCACACGCTGCAACACCAGATCGTTCGCCTGGCGCCCCGGCGCCTCGGCGAGACCGCGCAGCAGCGTCAGCCGCCGATCATCGGAAAACACGCTCATTGATCATCCCCCTCGCGCATCCGGTCACGCACAAGCAGATCGGTCATGTGTTCGACCCTCCCGGTCGCTTCGCGTACCGCATCGACGTTCGCGCCCAGCACCGCGAGCTGCTGCCCCAGCGCAGAGAATTCCTTGTGTGTCGGAAGGTCGGCCACGCGGGTTTTCAGCTGCTCCACGTCCTGCGCCAGATCATGGTGCGCGCCCCGCAGCGCGGCGTAGTCAGCACGCCCCGGAAAGCGGCGGCGCATGTCGAGCACCACCACGCCGTAGCCCACGCTGCACAGCGCCAGCAGCGCCATCACGCCGCCGCTCCAGGCCTGCACATGTGCATCCAGCCACGCCATCATGCGGCTCGCAGCCGCGCATGTGCCGCGGCCAGATAATCCCAGCCGAACGCCCCAGGCGCCAACCCGTTGGTGCCGATCCACTCCTCCGGCGCGTGCGTCGCGTATGCCTCGTCGAGATATGCCGTGAGAAACTTCCAGCTCGCCCGCCGCGTCTCGCCCCAGCTCACCAGCGTCACACCCTCGGCGTCATAGGCGACCGCGATCACGCAATGGCCGCCCCAGCTCCCCGCCGCCGATCCCGCCGCGCCGGGAACCACCTCCCAGTCCGTCTGATCCATCGCCGTGATCGGCATCGCGAGCCCGAGCGTCGCATGCCCGAACAGCCAGATCGCCGCGCGCAGCGTCTCCCAGTCACCGACATCAATCGCCGCCCACAGCGTCACCTCCGGCGCCTGGCGCCCGAGGTCGGCCCCCACCCGCGCGAAATGCGCGAGCACATCCACCTCGACGAGCCCCGGCCCCGGATCGCCCGGCGCGCTCGGGCTCCAGCCGGCCAACTGGCCATAGAGCTGCCGCACCAGCCCGTCGCCCATCACCAGCGGTACGCCCTGGCCGAGCGTGGTCCGCTGCACCACCCCATTCGCCCAGGCGCTGATGGTGCAGCACCCCAGCGCGTCGTTCTCGAACATGCGCCACTGCACGCCGGCCGCATGGTCCACCGCCGCCGGCGCGCTCGGCAGCGGCTTCACCGCGAAGTCGCGCAGCCGGGGCGCCATGCGCGCGAAATGCCCTGGCGGACGCTTCCCCAGCTGACGCATCAGTGTGCCGCCGCGGCGGCCAGTTCCAACCTGTATTCGTCGGCGGTTAGCCCGCTCGGCACCGCGCCCGTCGGCACCGGCAGCCCGACATTGCCCAGCAGCACCGGCAGCAGCCCCTGCGCCGCCGCCACCACCGGCGCGAAGGCCGCGCCGCCCGGGATCGCCGGGAGCACCGCCGTCGCGATATCGCCGATCACCATGGCGATCGCCTCGACGTTCGATTTTTGCGTGGTGGCGCTGGGCGACGCCAGCTCCGCCTTCAAAGCGCCTGCCGCCGACTGCGCTTTCGCGAGGTCCGCCTGCAATTGCGCCACCGTCGCCGGAGGCACCTTCGCCACCGCCTGCACCTGCGGCAGCAGTGACGCCAGCCCCTGCGCGATCAGCGCCGCGTCCGTCGCCACCTGCTCGGCCTGCGCGGTCACCTGCGTCGGCGTGGTCGGCACCCCCGGCGCCGTGCAGCCCGCCAGCAACAGCACGAACAGTGCCGCGGCCAGCGCACTCCCAGGCCCCACACCAGGCGTCGACGGCGGCGGCGGCGACTTCGCGTTCGATGCATTCCGATAGTTGCCGGCGAGCCAGTTCACGATGGCGTAGATCGCGCCATAAACCCCGGGCCGTACCGGCACCGGCAGCTGCGGCACCAGATGCGCGCACAGCGCGATCACCGCGACCACCACGCCAATCACCTGCCCGCGCGCCCCGAGCGATTGCAGAAAGCCGATCACGTCAAAGGACTGAGTCATGTCACCACCTGGTTTGATTGAAGCTCAAAACTCTTGTCCGACGGCGCGGGCGAACGACGCTGGCAGGCATCTTCGCCGTCGGGAGGGGGGAGGCGACCGCATGCACCTTTGCTCCCCCGGCGTGGCCTTCCGGCCGGAAACCGGCCGTCGCCCCCACGCTGGTAACTCGTGAAATCCTCATCATGCGACCGTCCCGGCTGACGGCGCGCACATCGCGAGCGCGCGCTTGGTGCGCCGCTCCAGCCGCGCCATCCACCCGGCGCCGTAGGTCTGGAATTTCGCGTAAAGCGCCGGCGAGCGGTAAAACTTCTGCTGCTCGGCACCTAGCGCCACGATGAGATCGGCGCATGGCTGTGCATGTACCGCCGCCAGCGTCCGCGGCCCTACCAGCCCGTCGCGCGCCACACCCAGCAGTGACTGCAAAAGCACCACACTCTCGACCGGCCCGGCATTCACCCCGTGGTCGAACACCATCAGGTCGAGCCCGGAGGCCAGCGACGGACCGGAAACCGGCACGAAATACCACGAGAAATAGATCTGGGACGCCTCGCCGCGCGTCATGTCGCGCACCGCCTGCGCCGACACCGCGAGGTTGCGCCAGCGCGCCAGCGTGATCTGGCGAATGCCGAAATTCGTCGGGCCGCCATCGTCAACGACGAAGCCACCCTCTTCGGCAAATGTGAAATCCACGCAGGGCTCGAACTGCATCGGGCGGCCTCTATGAGAGGCGCCATCCTCGCGCATGCGCGAGGGCCTGATTAGGCTGACAGTCGTCCGACCGGTTCAGCCATTGAGGTCGAGCGCCAGCTGCGCGTCGTTCGTCCTGATCCGTCCGAGGATGTGAAACACCCCGCGCTCGCTCATCTGGAGCGCCCGCGCGATCTGCTGGCGCGTCATGCCGCGACCGCTATAGACCTGCACCCGCCAGGACCGCGCCACCGGGACCGTCAGATGCTGCCCGGCGAACGCCGCGGACAATGCCACCAGCGCGTCCCAGCCGATCGCCTCCGCCACCGGATGGCGCCGGTTGAGCGTCTGCGGAATGAACACCCGCGTGCCACCGAATGCTTCCACCAGCACGAAAAACGCCTCATCGCCGATCAGCGAGGCGATCTGCGCGAACTCGGCCGGGGCCTTCGGTGTTACCTCCATCGCGGCATTCCCACGGCGCGCGCCGCGCGCATCGCCTCCTCGCCGGCCTCGGTGGTCGCCGCCAGCACCACCAGCACGTCGCGCGTGGAGGCATCCGCGTCGATGGTCATCTTGATCATCCCGCCGCGCGCCAGGCGCTTGGCCATCTCCTGCTCGCGGCCATCCGCGGCCCGCGTCGCGCGCGCACGCTCCACCAGCGTGCGCGGCAGCGATCGTAAAAACGCAAGCTCGGCGGCCGAGATATTCACGACGACGACGCCTCCTTGTTCAACAGCCGCGTCCGCCAGGCCTTCAGCCCCTCGATCACGATGTTGGCGTCGCGGTCATCCAGGAACTCCACCGCGTCGCTGCCAGTCATGCGCCGGCAGAACGCCCTGAGAGCCCCGCGAGACCCATCCGAGATCATCGGCCGCATGTCTTTCCAAATGCCGTAAATCATCCGGATATTCGGCCGCCGCGACAGCGTGTAGCCGTCGCTTTTCCACCCCAGCCGCCGCATCTCATCCAGCACGTTGCCGATCTGGCGCACATCGAGCGCGGTGCTGGACCGCTGCCCCGCCACCCGCTCCAGCACGTCGCGATAGGTGTCGTCATCCAGCCGCAGCTGCTTGCGCGCGATGTGCAACCGCGCAAGCAAAGCGCCCCGCTCCCCGCGCGCCGCGCTCACGACAACATCTCCGCCTGCATCAGCACATGCTCGATATCGGCGACGAGGCGCTCATATTTCTCCAGCAGCGCCATCGTCTCCAGGTCGAGGCTCTCGCGGATGGGCTCCTGGCCGTCCCATAGGCAATTGCTGAACATCACCGACGCCGCCTCGTCCTCGATGATCGGCTTGATCGCGGCGAGCAGCTTCACTGCATCCGCCAGCACCCGCGCGCGATGCTCCTCGACAATCCCCACCGCGCTCACGACACCGCCTCCGATGCGGCGGTTCCGAACACATCGAAAATCGGATGCCCCGCACGCAGCCGTTCCCGATTGATGCGCACCAGGTCGCCGAGACAATTGAACTCATATCCGTTGTCGCGCGCCCACGCTCGCACCTCGCGCGCGCTCTTCGCGATCTTCGGCACCGCCGGCATCTGCGGGCGCGCCAATCGGGGCTTTGGCGCCCGCGCGACATTGTTCAACAAGTTGCGCAGCTTCTTCCGGGTCAGCTCCAGCCCGAACCTGCTCTCCAGCCGCATCCGGATTTCCTCGATCGTCGCGCCTTCTTCCTCGCGCATCCGCACCGCCATGCGCTTCGCCTCGTCGGGCCACAGCGCGGAGTTCGGCAGCCCGGGCTGCGGCAGGTCATGGCCGCGCTTGCGCAGCTCCAGCGTGCGCCATTGCACCATCGCCGCCGTGAAATGCCGTGGCGCGAACAGGCGCGACAGCTCCTCCGCCGCCAGCCGGCAGCGCCATCCCGGCACCGCCTGATCGATCAGCGCCTGGTCCATCGCCGCGGTCCACATCCCCGTGCGCACCAGCGTCACCGCGCCGGCTTCGCGCAGCTCGCGCAGCCGCGCGCGGAACTCGAACTTCCCGACATGCAGATGCGGAAATGCCTCGTTAAGCGCCGTCACGACCTCGAGCGGCTTCAATCCCAGCCCCACCAGCCGCGCGAGTTCGGCCTTCACCTCCGGCGTCCAGGCGCTCTTCGGAAGGTCGATCAACCCCAGCCGACGCGCCCACAATTTCTTCTGCTCCACGCTCGCGATCGTCGCGCGATGCCGCAGCCCGCTTTCGCGCAGTGCCTCCACGATCTCCCGATCAGGCCGCTGCGCCCGCGCGAGTTCGAGCAACAGCGCGCAGGCTTCCGCTGACCAGTGCTCGCTCACGACACTTCCTCCAGCGCCGCCTCGTGCGGCACCACCTCGAACATCTCGGTCTGTGTGATGACGATGCCCTTGACGCTCGCCACCGCCTCGGGGTCCGCCAGTACGGCCTCCTTGTTCAGCTCCTCTTTCGCGCGAATAAACCGCGTGAGGCCGAGCCCCCGCAGGGCCTGGAGCACTGCTTCCATTCCGGTCACGCGCACGCTCGGCGGCGTGGTGCGCCACTGGATGGTGCCGCTCGCCAGCGCCACCGTCTTCACCTTTCCGCCGCTGGTCAGCTCCGCGCGATGCGCCTCGCACCAGCCCTGCACCCGCTCGGTCAGGGTGGCGATCTCCTCGCCAAGTGGCAGCGCCTGGTCCTCGTAGTGCTGCTTGATATCGGCGATGCGATCATTCATGTCCGCCGTCAGCCGCTGCCGCTCGCGCTGGCATTCGCCGATCCGCGCGATCGCCGCCACCGTTTCTTCGCGGCTCTGGCACACTCCCCGAAACGCTGGCGTCTTCGTCGCCTTCTTCGCCATCGAAACCTCCATGTTGTCGCCGCGCCTGCCACTCGATCTCGCCGATGCGCGTGCAGCGCGGACACGCATCGAAATCAAACCGCGTGCGCCCCGCCACGATCCGCGCGCCACCGCAGACCGTGCAGGGCGCGTCCATCAGTCGCCGCTCAACGCGGCCATCGGATAAAGCGCCTCATCGATCATCTTCCGCGCCTCCATGATCCCGGCGCGGATGCAGCTCTGGCAAAGATGTTCGCCAGGCAACCCGCCGC
>JAEHJW020001410.1_pt1 | contig 10276 bp, 15 predicted proteins | sample 9271431 | NCBI WGS metagenome assembly JAEHJW02
GCAACCGGTGTCGTATGCGGACATGAACCAGTACGCTGCGATCAGTGGTCTGGAGCCGGAGTTGGCGGCTGAACGATAGTTTACCCAAAAGACTAGATCAGTATTCACCCCCGCCAGTACGGCGGGGTTTTTTTTTGGTGCGCCCAGCATGAGCGCACTCTTGGCGGAATAGTGTCAGGCGATCTTTACTGCGTGATGACCGCATCTATCTCGAATGGCGAGTGCCCGACTATAATCTATGGGTGTAGATTATTGAAAAAGCATCGTTGAACATCAGCTTTCCGCGTATCGGCCCGCGGCTCTGTTCAACTTCGGAAATATTTGAAATGGCCTCGAGAATCATGAGAATGATTTCCCGTTTGATGGCTGAATCTGAGGCACGTATGCGAGCTTCAGCGTGACTATTGGCTTCAACTTGAAATGTGATGCCGGATTGAGTTCGGATGGTGTAGATGAATGCACGCATTTTCTTTCCTTTTGTTAGACGCCCCTTCACTGTGAAGGGGCTCCAAGAAAGAAAATTCGAGTTCCATTTTGTCCGAACATGGATCGAAAAGCAAGCACCGTCTGCGCTCAGCTTTCTGAACCTCCTGGTGCGGACCCGCATGCTGCGTGGTATGACAGGAGTCAGTCAGTTACACTGGCTGACTCCTGTGCTGATTCAAAGTTGGCGTCACCGCAGGGTGTGTCATTTGGCGTGCAGGACACGGGGTGACCCCGCCATGATTCTATTATACTGCCGGAGAAGGGGTCGACTCTAGTCTAAACACGAGTTCGGAATCCGCCTGTGCTGCCGCTGAATTGATAGTGTCTCAACTCCATTTTGCGGCATAAATCGGGTTTTCCTGTCGGCCTTTTATCCCAATTTCCGTGCCAGTTCTTCGGCTTTCGGGTGGTAGTACCGCTTCAACATTTGCAGGTTTTTGTGCCCGGTTACCGCCGCCAATTCCAGCACGTTGGGTAGTTTTTCCGCTATCCGTGATGTGGCTTCATGCCTGAGATCGTGAAAGCGGAGATCGCATAAAAACGACGGATCCGGATGAGTTTTATGTTCCGTACAGGCCGCGAAATAGGCGTTTTTCGCTGCCTTGATTGCGTTTCCCCAGGCTTTTTTCAGCGAATCCTGATGATGGTATTGGGGAAAGACTCGCCCATCCAGCGATCTTGGCCATGCATGGAGCGCACCCACGGCACGTGATGAAAGTGGGACCGTTCGGCTGTCTCCGTTTTTCGTATCAGGCAAAAATATCGTTTGTTTTTTTAGGTCGATGTGCTGCCAGCGTAGCCCCAGAATTTCGCCACGACGCATTGCCGTTTCGATAGCCAAACGAACGATGGTTTCGATTGCTGACGCCTTGGACTGCTGGCAGGCTTGAAGTAAGTATGCCTCTTCCTCGGGTGATAACCGGCGTTCCCGCCCTTTTTCTTGCTTCGGCTTTCGAATATTCTGGATGACATTTTGCAGCGGAAGTTGCCACTCCTGTATGGCGATGGTGAATAGATGCGAGATCAATGCCAACTCTCTGGTCACCGATGCAGCCGATACCGATTTGAGCCTGTCATCGCGATATTTGGCAAAATCGGTAGATGTCAGACTGGCAAGCGAACGTTTGGCGAGCGGATGCTTGAGCCAGGCGCGGATGCGTCGTTCTTCTTGCTCGCACCCCTTCTTGAGCGGTGTGACCTCGTTCAGATAGCGCTCCAGTGCAGCACCAAGGGTGGTTCGTTCTGCTTCCGCGCGGGGTATGAACACGCCTTGATCCATCTCGGATTCGATGGAACGAGCCCACGCTTCGGCCTCGCGTTTTGTGGTGAAAGTTTTGATCTGGATGGGGTAACCCTTGCGTCGGATTTTCGCCTGGAACTGGTACTGTCCGCGATTTGTGATGGTAGCCATGTTTGTGTCTCCTGAAAATGATGGACACACTCATATAGCTATTCTGTTCGGGGGCTTTTGCGGGCAGTGTCGCAAAATTGGAGCAATAAATGGTTTGAGGAAAAAAATAGCCTACGAAATAATCGTAAGCTATTGATTTTATTGGCTCCCCGACCTGGACTCGAACCAGGGACCTGCGGATTAACAGGCTATCGGCTCATTACCAATAAATCATAGGCTTACATAGTAAACCTGTTCCCCAAAATTTCCGGTTTTTGGCTTGAAACCCATTGATTTCTAATGATGTGATTTTGAATTGGGGAACAGGATTCAATGCTATGGTGTGGCAAAATCAGCATGGCATGCATTCGATAGTGTTGATAATCGATAATTTACAGTCTACAATTTAGTCATGATAATCACGTTTTGTCACAAAGGGCTTGAAGCCTTTTTTCGAACCGGGAACAAGGCGGGAATTCAGCCGCACCATGCCGGAAAGCTTCGAATCATGCTGAGCATGCTGGATAATGCGAAGTCTCCCGCAGATATGAATGCGCCAAATTGGAAGCTGCATCGGCTGACAGGTAATCTGACCGGGTACTGGTCGATATGGGTAAACGGGAACTGGCGCGTCACTTTTAAATTTGATGGCGAGCATGCCGAACTGGTTGATTATCAGGACTATCATTAGGAGGAATTAAATATGAGCAGAATGCACGACCCGGCCCACCCCGGCGAAGCATTGCGGGAATGGTTGCCGGAAGGGATGACGGTCACTCAAGCGGCCAAGGATTTGCAAGTATCTCGCGTTACACTTTCCAAAGTGCTGAACGGCAAGGCCGGGGTCACGGCTGGTATGGCCTTACGGCTATCTGCATGGCTTGGGACTACACCTGATGTTTGGCTGGGGATGCAAACACAGTGGGAATTGTGGCAAGCCGAGCAAGTGCCACAGCCGGATATAAAGCCAATGGAAAGGTTGGCTATCTGATTTAAAAGAAAATTTGTGTTCTGCCCCAACTTAATAAATCAGAGGTGAAAAATTACCATGCAGCCAGTCGAAATAAAAGAATTTACTTTTTTGTTTGATGAATGTGACAAATATGACATTAAGGGGTTATTATATGAGTGGTGGAGAGAGTACATCTCTAAAAATGGAAATTTTATGTTGGAGGAGATTGAAAGTACTTCACCGCCTGAAATAAGAGTAAGGTTTACACAAGTATGTTTGGATGATTTTCATCGATTCATTAATGAGTCTCAGTGGAAATGGATTCAGAAAAGGAATGATGGTTTTTTTATAACAAGGTGAAATCATTCATCAAAGACAATTACTTCGTCGGAGTAACAATGTTACCAAGTCGAACGTACTTTTCTGTTGTTTTTACCGATTCATGTCCGAGCTGTTGTCTTGCTTCCAATATGCCGGCGCTGTCGGCCTTTTCGGTTCCAGCCTTCGCACGCAGATCCCGGAACTGAAATCCAGCGATGGCCGTAGCCAGTTCTGATTTCCCAGCCTTGTAAGCAATTGTAACGGCTTTCTTTCTGGCGCGCTCAAATGCATTGTCCAGCCCAGAATACGTCAACGCACCACCCCCAATGGCGACGATCATTGCAGTATCGGCCACCTTGGTCAAGCGCTTGCGTTCCATGATTTCATCTATTTTCAGTCCAAGGCCGTTTCTGGTGCCGTCATTATTGTTGAGTTTAATGCGTAGTGCTTTTCCGGTTTTTCCCTGCCGGACTGTCAAAAGGTTATCCCGCACATCGGTGACACGCATTTTGAGGACATCTGCCGGCCGTTGGCCACTCAGGTAGGCTATGTCCAAAGCGTCTTTCAGGGATTGATTGGCGCAGGCATAGACGGCTGCAAAGACTTCATCTTCAATGTAAACGTCCTTGCGTCCTGTTTCTGTAAAACCGCGGACGCCGGTACACGGGTTTGTCAATGTGGTCAGGCCGGTTTGTCTGGCAAAATTCCAGATGTGGGATAATAGAGCTTTCTCGCGGTTGGCACGGGTCTTGGCTGTTGCGCCCCGCCAGTCTAGATATTGACGAACATGCTGGGGTTCGATTGATTCCAGTGGTGCGGGTGGGTTGTCGAAAAATTCCAGCAGCTTTGCCAGTTCTTTTAGGTTATCGGCTTGCGTTCGGGGCGCTTTGGTCGGAATGACCATAGCGGTATATTTTTCAGCGGCTTGCCGGAATGTCACCAAGGCGGCTCGGGCTGCATTTCCCCCCTCAAGCTGTGCCCACTGCCTTACTGCATCGACGTAGTCTTTACCCAGCGCGATTTCACGCTGGCCATCGAAGTAATAATAGTAGGTTCCACTTGATCTTACCCGCGCTTTCATGTGCGTGGGTAGATTCAGGTTGACCGTTCGTTTACGCCCCAAGAGCTGCTGACCTCCATGGTTTTTTCCCGACAGGTTCCATCTTTCCGTATCCTTCAATCGCCGACCTTGTGACGATGGGCTGTCCCGAAGCGTTAAGCGTAAACGGAATGCCAGATCTGCGCAACTGTTCGACCTGCTTGGACTTTTGCGCCCGGCCGGTGAGTATGCGGATTTCTTCTGGCGTCAAGAAAAGGTTCACGATTCCTGCCGTTGCAATCTGTTCCAGTTAACCAACCCCTGCACGCAGGAAACGGCAAAATAGCCGTAAAGCGTTACAAGGAGCCATTGCTGCTGCATGGCGAACATGGCCATGCCTGTTGCGTTGCCGATCAGCCAAAACCAGTAGCCTTGGGAATTCCGGCGTTTGATGAATTCGTTTCCCAGGATGGACAGGGAAGTGAATGCGATATTCAGCATGGTCATCCCCTGCCCCCCAGGAGCCGGACAAAGATCCACAGCAACGCAATAACAATCACAGTCAGCGCAATCATGCCAACCAGACCGATTTGGTGACTGATCTTGAAGATGGTGGCATAGACCAGGCCGTGTACCGTTGCGTGAGCGATCATGTGTCCGATGTGCATGGTCAGCTTTCCTCACCCCGCCGCGCCATGGCCTTGGCGATTTTCTGGTCGGTTTTGTATTGGCTGAGCGCATAGACCGCCCAGATGGTTGCAGGCAACCAGCCGATCATCGTGATCTGCAGAATCAGGCAAATGATTCCCGCAATGGGACGCCCGATGGTAAAGAAAGTCAGCCAAGGGAGGAATAACGCAATAATGAGGCGCATGATTGGTGCCTTTGGTCAGGTTTTACTGGACAATGTGGCAGTCTTGCAAGGCTACGCCAGCCTGCATCCAGCTTTGTGCGGGAACTGTGTAAATTCCTTGCACGGTAATCTTTTGGCCTTTACTGATTGATGTGGCTGCATTCATGTAAGACGGATTGCTAATGGTACAGTCCACTTGATCATTGATGCCGGGATCAGCTTGGGGGACTCCTTCCATGGCGATAAAGACTGTTTGTCCGCCAGTAACCGCACGCACCTTGCCTGTGATCTTCATGGTTTTGCCGTTATACTTTTGATTGAATGCGAAACTGTTGCTCATAAGTTGGGATGCGGCGGCTGCGGCTGTCATGGTGACGGCAGCGCTATCGGCTGCGGTTGGCGGGGCTTTGGGAAGAGCGCCAGACGATTTCAAGGAAGCGATAATGTCTGCATTTTGACTGGCGTTCAGATCAAGTAGCGTCAGTGCATTTTTTGCACTGGTTTCCGTTTCAAGCGTGTCCATTCCGGCACGATGCAAGGCGATAGCGGATTCAGCCAGGTTTTGGCCGGCGATCTGTTCGGCCATATCCATAGTCAGTTTGTGACGCTTGACTGCGCAGATGGCAATCTCTTGTGCATTCAATTTGGCATCCGTACCCCCACCAGCCAGGTCACCACTTTTGATTTTCGCCAGCGCAGCTTTTTCATTTTCTTTGAACATGTCTGGTACGCAATTTACTGAATATGTCATTCCGACTGAGGCATCAGCCAACGTATGCATAATTGTTTCAGCAGATGAAGTGTCTGCAGTGATAGCCTGATTGGGTTGAACGCTGTCAGACGATTGGGTGGGACCAAGCTGTTTGCCGATATTGGACAACGCAGAAAAAATCCCCTGCAGCGGGTCTGCTTTGGCGTTTGTGATACCAATAAGCAAAATAACCGTAGTCGATATGATGATCCGTTTCATTTTTTGCTTTACTCCATGGTTTGTTGGTTGAGAACGCAATCAGATAGCCATTTCGACAGGCTGAATTGCAACGGTATCGCGTAATTCCATGAATTGATCCAGAAACATGTTCTCCCACCATTGTGGCGACCATGAGCCGGTTGTTGCCGGTTCATGGAACGGCGATACACCGTCAAGTATATCCCACGCAAAATTGCAATTAGCATCAAAGCGCATCAAATCGCGCCGTTCGGTTGCCAAAGCGACGAGATCTGCGGTCTTGATCAGCGTTTTGTATTCGTTGCTGATGCGGGCCAAACCGAATGCCGATTGCACAGCCTGTGATGCCTGTTGCTCAAGACAGAACCAGTCATAACCAATGACGGCCTTAATCGGGGTCGGCATGTCGCCGATATAAGCCTCATGCGCATCGTGCATGAGTCCGGCCAATTGCACTTCTGGTGACGCATTCATGTCGTCCAGAATGCGTTGAACCAGCAGGCTGTGTTGGGCGACTGAATAATGTTCGACGGTGTGGCCACCGAATCGGCAAATCAGCGACAAGGCATGTGCGATATCGGTAATCCGCACTTCATCCGGCATAATATGCATCGGCAGAAAATCTCTGCCAGAAGCCGTAAGCATGTGAGCAGTCATGGTGTGGTTCTCGCTTCATGTATGCTGCAGGTTGCCTTGGCAATGGCGTCGCGCGCTGCTTGAGTGACGCCTTCTGCGTGTTCAGGCCCGAACAGATGGGTCAATCCGTCAACAAGGTTCTGCAATTCGTACAACAACTCAGGCGCGGCAGCTACCAGTCTTTGAATCTGGTCGGCTTGATCCAGATTGTCAGCGGCGCCGCTGTATACCTCGCAGATCGCAACGCGCCTGCCATCGATCAACCGGTCAACCGTCCGGTGTGAACCTACGAACCACGGCTCATATTTCATGAGCGCACCTCCTGAACCTGACTGGATTTGCAGGCGGGCAACGAAGCAACCTGCGCGATGCGTTTGGCGGATGCGATCAAACCATCGGCATAACCGCGCCGGTAATCATTCTTGCGCCACAATGCCGGATCAGGCTCGCGCATGGCCAAGCCATCACGACGACCGACCAGGCTGTAATCGACTTGAAATCGCTGGAATGCAGAGAAAATTTTCAACATGGCTTGTCTCGTAATGGGTGAAGACGATGCCACTGTATCCATAAGTGGGTTTACTGTCAACCCATTTATGGGTATTTCACGACGGATTTTTTTCATGAGATAGCCAGTCTCGGTTCCACACCAGTTGAAGACGGGGTTTTATTTGCGGTTTGCCCGCAGCGGTGGCTGGTTTAAAAGTGCATTCATCGCGGCATTCAGCATGATCTGCTGAACTTCCGGACTGGACTGACGGTAGCCCGCCAGCAGGTTCTGTTCATCGCCACTCAGTGCCATAGTGACCGGACTTTGTGTGGTGACGTCGGTTGGAATTTCCGATGTGGCTGGCTGTAACAAATCAATCGCCTGCCGCTTGAATGCCTGCGCGATGGCATGCAGGTTCTGCACCGTGATATTGCCATCGCCATTTTTTGCGCGTTGGATTGTGCCAAAGCCGACGTGCGAAGCCTTGGACAACTTTTGCAAGGTGTTCAGGTGAGGGTTCGCTTCCATCCAGGCAGACAAATTGCGGGCGATGATCTGGGTAATGTCCATTTGTGGATTCTAGCTGCAAATATTACCCGATTGTGGGTATTGTTATTACCCATAAATGGGTATAACATGTTTTTCATGGATACCACGCCCATCAATTTATATGGTTTTGTCATGGCGCATTTGCGCTCACGACGAATTCCCCAACGCCAGATCGCACGCGAAAGCGGCGTTCCATTTTCCACCGTCTGCAAGATAGCGCAAGGCAGTGTCACTGATCCGTCGGTACACACCATCCAGCGTCTGGCTGACTACTTCGCCAATTACGCCAACAGGAATCATGATGCAGGTTGATGATCTGATTCTGCTCATTGCCAAGTTTCAGCATCAACATTGCCGCTTGCTGAAAGGCAGATGGTCATGAGTCTTGATGCACTGTCATGGGCATTCAATCTCGACCTGCCGAATTCCGGCGCAAAGTTGACGCTGCTGGCTTTAGCCAATTTTGCCGACGAAAACGGCGAAGCCTATCCAAGTCAAAAAGCCATTTCCATCAAAACATGTCTTTCTGATCGCGCCATTCGTGGGCATCTGGTCACGTTAGAACAGCTTGGCATCATTTCAAGAGTCGCTCGCAAACGTGCCAATGGCTCATACACTTCCGACAGGTTCAAAATTTTTGTTGGTGGGGACTTCACCGGCGGCAAATTCTGCCAGCGGCAAAATCTGCCGGAGGCAAATTCAGCCAGTTCAGCCAGCGGCAAAATCTGCCAGCGGCAAAATCTGCCGACGGCAAAAAACGACCGCAGCCAGCGGCAGAATCTGCCGGACCATAACCAGTCACTAAATACAACCGTAAATACACTACTACACACAGAAGAGGTAAACAGAACCACTGCGCGCGAGCAACCGGACCCTGAAACTCGTGTGTGTGTCGATTTGATTTTTCCATCAGTTCCCGAACAGACCCGCCTCGCCCTGGCACAGATTGTCGCCCCCTGTCAGCCGTCTGATGCACAGGCCGTTCTTGATGAAATCAGCGGCACGCTGGCCAAGGGCGCCTGCAAAAACCCGATTACGCTGGCCATGTCGCTGGTGAAGGCGTTGGCGCAGGGAAAGTTTTACCCGTCGCTTGGGGTGGTCGTCGCACAAAACCGTGCCAGATCGGAAGAACTGGCAAGCGTGATTGCCGCAACGCAGAGGCCGGAAAACCTTGATCCGCTGGCTTGCCGGAAGGGACAGGAAGTCATCGAAACCATCAGAACCCGGCGTAAACGAATCGCTACAAAACCGGAGACGGAATCCCTGGCAGTACAGCCGTCAGGATAGGGAAACCGGACTGTGCATGGCCGTTGGACAAAAACGAAACGATTGGGAGAGGACATGAAAACCAGGCAGATAAAAAAGACCGGGAATGCAGAATTTCTGGTTGTGCCGACACAGAAAATTCGAGTGGCGCATGACCGGCCGCGCCGAATTCTGGATCCGGAGGCAATGGAGCGGATGAAAACGAGTCTGGCTACGGTAGGTCAACTGCAACCGATCGGCGTCCGCCGACATGGTAACGGCTGGATGTTGATTTTCGGGCATTTGCGACTTCACGCAGCCTTGCAGCTTGGCTGGAAGACCATTCAGGCCATGGAATACGGCGAAACCGAATCAGCAGTGCTGATCGATCTCGCGATATGGGCAGGAGAAAACCTGCACCGGTCGCCACCGGCGCTGGACGAGATGGCGGTCGCCATTTGCAGGTTGGTCGATGCAGGCATGTCGGATTCGGTGATTGCGGTGGCTTTGGGGAAATCGGTCGATTGGGTAACCGGCATGCGCGATATCGCGCGCAATCCGATGGCCAGACGGCTGATTGAAGCCGGCCGGCTTGTCGAAGCGGAAGCCTGGCCGGCATTCATGCGCCTTTCGCCTGACGAGCGCAAAAAATTTCTGGACAGTAGCGAGCCGATTTCTGTACGGAACTGCGACAGGTTTATGCATGCGCCGGTTGCATCGAGATCAAGATCACCCAGGATTCAACCCTGTGAACGTGATTCACGGACCCGTGATTTGTGGCCTGATATGGCGCCTGACGTGCCAACGAGAAAGGAAAATGATGGATGCGCAAACCCTGTACGATGAACTAGCTGGCGCGGCATGGAAACTTGCCGGCAAATCTGCGCTGTCTGTTGAAGACATCCGGCAGGAACTTTTTCTGCTCTGCCTTGAAGTTGCCGAAGGCCGTAGTACCTACACACCGGTAATTGGAGGTGTGCATGAGTACATCATGGGCCGGTTGTGGGGACTTGTTCGTCGGTGGCCTTGTTCTTACAGCATTGAAGTCTTGACTGGCAACATCTCTGAAAAATTTGGTAGCGAAGAAAACTGTGAACTTCAAGCCGGCTTTATTCCGGTTATGCTCCATGCGCCTTCGGTGGAAGATGCTCTGGAACAACGAGAAGCGTTGTATGAGCAAGATGCAATCGATATCGTAGAAGCCCGCTTGTTGCGCAACCACCTGAAAAAGCAATCAACCTTGTCAATTTTAATCCAAACCGGATTTTGGTCGATCAGGGAAGCTGCTGCATTCTGTGGCAGCAGCAAGAGTGCGATTGGAAGGGAAATTATCAAAGCGACCCGCCAATATTTACATGCGGAGTAA
>JAEHJW020004918.1_pt1 | contig 10275 bp, 13 predicted proteins | sample 9271431 | NCBI WGS metagenome assembly JAEHJW02
GGAATCCGATCCCACACTTCGTACAGCGGCGCCTGCCCGGGCCCGAACGCACCGCCCTGCAGCACTCCGTTCAGAATCCCGTTGCCGATCTCGCGCGGGAGGATCTTGCCCTCCTGCACAACGAGCAGTTCTCCGTGGTGCTGAAAGCCGCGCTCGAATTGCTCCGCGACGAATGCGGCCAGGTCCAAGAAGGCCTCCGCCGGAAACTCGCTCCCGGAGCGACTGACGATCGTCACCGCGCCGGACTCGAGCAGGTTCACGTTCGCGAACAAGCCGTTCGCTTTCTTCTGGCTGAAGATGCCCGCCGTCCAGTCAAACTGCCCGAGATTCGATTTCTTCGGCAACGAGCAGCGCATGTACGGGTACTCCGGCAGCAGCCCAGGAAACACCTTGCCGATCGTGTTCGCCGAGAACCCAGCCCGCAGATCCTTCGCTACGATCCGCCAGAGCAGCTCTGCGCTGAGCCCATCGAGACGGGTCATCTCGGCCGCGAGCGCCCCACGCGCGGCATTGCCGGTGAGTTCGCGCCGCTCGAGTTGTCCAAGCAGCGACCAGGTCCCCTCGTCAAAGCCAGCCCCGACACGTTCGGGCTCGGCGCCCACGGGGCGTTGCGCGATGCCGTAAGTCTTGAGCGGGCTGTAGGTCGCCTCCAGCACTCGCTTGAGCCCCTCATCGCCGGCATGTTCGCTGAGCAGGGCGATCTTGGCGCTCTTGGCGCTTTCGGCCCCCACGCGCTCGATGAGGATAAAAATACTCGCTGATTCCATTAATCACCCCTCGGCAGAAACACCGTCATCAGCACTGCCCCCCTCGATCACCGCCCGCCGTGCCGCCTCCGCCTCTTCGAGAACGGCCTGCGGGGGCTTCCAGGAGGCTGCGCTCCAAGCGGCCCCGCCCTGCATGTCGGGAAACATCCTTTCGACGGCCTCACGGGCCTGGTCCTTGAGACTATTCCATCGCGCAATGGCATGAGATGCCGCCAGTCGCGCCTCTTGCACCTCAGCCAGATCGTTCAGCCTCTCGATTTGCGCCTCGATCGCTTTGATCTGCTGACGTAATGTGTCTTGTTCGGCTACGCGCCGCGCGAGCGCAGCTTCCAGCCGATCGTCGAGTTCCCGACAGCGCGCTTCAGCGGCGAGCACAGCCGGCGAATGCTCAGCGGCATGAAGCGCCTGGGAATACTCCCTCCGCCTCGCGCGGTACGCCCGATCCCGAACTGTTCTTGCCGCCCTGTTCGCGGCCTTCTCATGCCCCGTCTGTGCCATCTAACGCCCTCCACTACCGTTGTAACCCAGCCAGGCGCATCTCCTCGCGCTGCGTTGCCATCAGCGAGCGCAGCATCTCGAGCCTCACGCCCGCGGTCTCGTGTCGAACCCGTGCCTTGTTCGCCTCGCGCCGTGCCTCGGTCATCTCGCGCAGGTGCGTCTCGTAGCGCACATCGGCAAGGGCTTCGGTCTCGGCCTGCGCGAACGAGAGTCCTTTCTTCCCGCCCGCGCGCGCCGCGGCCAGGATTTCAGCAATGATCTGCGCGAGCAGGGTCTTCTTGGTTTCCTCGAGCAGGCTTGCCGTCTCGTTCTTCTCGGCCCACTCGATCCCGAGCGCCGCGACCGCCTGCACCTCGCGGTCCACATCGATCTGCATGACGTTCTCGGCATGCCGGGCGATTCGGTTCTGAGCGGCGCTCTCTGGCATAAAAACTCCTCCTGGCTATGTGTTCATTATAACACCTGGACTAGTCTCACACCGGCCGTCGAAGCGTTTATTTCCCGACAACCAGTACGGAAATAAAAACCCGGAGCGCCAATGAAGCACTCCGGGGTTGAATTATCCTTACCTGCCACGCGGATTTTTTGTGCCCGGTGCGCCGGGATACACCCACTCGATCGCCTCACCGAGATGCCTATACAGCGTGCGAGCCTGGTCCTCATCGAGCCGCAGCACCTGCACGCATTCCTCGCCGCAGAACAGCCCGATCTCGACGTTGCCGCTTTCGTCTCTGGCATCGATTCCATCAATCACGGTTGCCTCCGTAGCGTTTCTGATACCGTAGAGTATGTAAGACCTTATTCCTGGTGCCCTGATCGTCTCTAGGTAGCGAGAGGGCGAAAAGCGGGGCGCCGTGTCAGGCGCCCCGGATAAAAAATATCAACATCAGAGCAGACCGTGCTCGGCAAAGCTGTACGCTTTCTCTCGACCCAGGACGAAATGATCGAGCACCCTGATTTCAAAGAGCGCAAGCGCACTCTGGATCCGGCGAGTAATCGCTTCGTCCGCCGGCGAGGGGCTCACTTCGCCGCTCGGATGGTTATGCGCCAGGAGGCACCCTACGGCATTGCGTTCGATAGCTTTCCGCGCCACCTCCCTGACCGGGACAACGGCTGAGTCGACGGTGCCGATACTGATTACGTCAAAATCCAGCACCTGGTTTCTGGAATCGAGCCACATCGCCACGAACATCTCGCGCTCGAGCGGCCCCAGATACCGCCGCAGTGCTTCGATAGCATTCTTCGGCGATGATGCATTTTCCCGCGGCGTATCCATCACCGCATAGCGCGCGGCCGCCAGGAGCACCTCTTCTTTGTCCGCCGGCCGGTATCCCGAGGCGGACCGTACTTCAAGCAACATGTGCGACCCCTCCGGAGAGCAGCCGCTCGCGCCACGCCTTGACGCGCTCGATCCGACGATAAAAAAGCTCAGAACCGAGTTTTCGCCAGGCCAGTTCCTGCCGGGACGAGGAGAACCGCAACGCCGTCCAAGTCCACCAGAACTGGTACCAGCGCCACTCCTCCTCGCTTGAGCTCCCGTAGCCGTCGCTGTAACGCCGGCTCTCCTCAAGATACGAACGCGTGCTGCGCGCGGCACGCACCGCGGCAGGCTCCCCTTCTCCGGGCGAACGGGAAACCACTGTCGCCCGGGCCCGGCAGCTTGCGCAGCTCAGCCGCTCGTCCCACAGCGCCTCGATGGCCCGACAGCGCGCCTCGCGCGCCGTGCCGGCATCCACGCTTATCAAGCCCACGAATGTCTCTTCGCCGGTTTCGCCAATCGCATGAACTGCAATTGAAAATTGCATGGTTCAGTGCCTCTGTTAATGACCTCATCGGTCTATAGGCACCGTCGCGTTCGTTCTCTCGTACCGACGCTGCTGCGCGAGCTCTTTTTTTATCTGATTTTTTCCCCGCGCTGCTCCCTAGAGACAGGCATCCCGCTACTTCGGGATACCTAGGTCACTATTTATACGAGGGTACTACCATGGCGTTCATGACAGTTGCTTCCCTGCCTGGCTACGAGGTTCAGGATCTTGGAACGGACAAGGCTTTTGCGGAGTTCGTCCGCACCGCCTCTGTCGAGGAGCTGGCGCAGGAGCGCGACCACATGGAAACCTTCGTCGAAGGGTTCCGGGGTACGCGTACGTACGCTTCCGATGTCATCCGGGAGCGTATGGAAGCGCTTGACGAGGCCCTGCAGCTCGAGGGATGCCTCAGCTACTCGGCCTGATTCGGGGATAGGAATCGATTTGCGGCTATCGCACCGGGTTTTGTGACCCAGCGGTAGCCGCGATCTTCCTACATCATCAGGTATTTTTTATTCAAACCGCCCTCCTATTCGGGGGCGGTTTCTTTTTATACGAGAGTTTTCGCGCGGTGCTCCCTATAGACCAGCAGGTCACTAGCCAAGAGAGGCCCCACATGGCCGGAAAGCAAAGGGCTGTCCTCGTTTCGCTGAACGTCAGCGTCTGGGACGCCCGTACGAAGGACGTCGCGCTCGGTCACGAGCTCGCCCGTCAGAAAAACGCAGAGGATACCTGCGTGAGAGTCTGGAAGTCGCTGCTTCCAGGCTGCGAGACCCTGGGAAAGCTCGCATCGCTGCGCTCCAAAGCACGGCGGTTCCACTACGACAACACCTTCCCCTGGCAGCACCGCGGCGTCGGGATACTGCCGGTGAAGAACTTCAGTCCATACACCACGCAGATGCAGCAGTTCAAGGAGCGCTTCAGCGAGATGCTCCCTGCCCTCAAGGGAGAGTACGAGTCGCTGCAGGACGGGGCGAGGCTGAAGCTCGGGGACGCCTTCAAAGAGACGGACTATCCCCCGGTGCAGTCGATCGTCGAGCGGTGTCGGTTCGACATCATCCTCTCACCGATGCCGGAAGGCGGGGTCAACCTGCCGGAAGAGATCGGCGAGGAAGAACGCCGGCGCATCGAGCGCTCGGCCCGCGAGAGCCTGGAGTCGGTCCATCAGGAAGCGCGCAAGGATCTGCGCAAACGTCTCTACGACGTCGTTGTGGACATGGAAGAGAAGCTGAGCAAGCCGCGGGATCTGCGCCTGGCGAGCATCAAGCATCTCGAATCCATGCTCGCGTTGCTCGGCCGACTGAACATGGACGAGGACGAGGAGTTCGAAAAACTGCGCAAGGATGCCGAAGCCCGTCTCGCCGCTGCCGTCGGCAGCAGCCGGGACCACAAGAGTGGGCGGATCGCGCACGCGGGCCGGACGGCCACGCCAGCGGACACCGTCAAATCATCGTCAATCAGTGAAGGCGGAGAGCCCGATCGCGCCTGCGACCGGATCGCTGTTGCCGCCTGAGGTATCGAGAATGTACGGGATGAGAGCCGTCACCGGCAGAGAAGACACGGTCCGCGCGGACCTGGCGAGCTGCTACGTCGAAGAGGACACCGTCGAGCTGAACGAGCAAATCGAGCGCGACACGCGTCGGCTGCAGCAGAACTGGGTTGCGCTCGGCAACGGAGGATTCTTCACCCGTCCGGCCGCGCTCAGCGACTTCGTCTGATCGCTTCTATCAATCCCCGCGCCTGTCGCGGGGATTTCTTTCGCCCACCGCTGAGCTCCACGGTGCCTATAGCCGATGGCGGCACTACCAGGCGCCCCCTTCCGCCCGCGCCTAGCCCACAGCGCGCCGTCTCCTTCGAGGAGATAGTGAGCGCGATCGGGATGCCGCAGGCCTTGCCGCCGGCGCCTTCGGCTCCCAGCGCCTCCCGGGCCTGCCTCCGTTGTCGATGAACATCTGACCGCAGTCCGCGCACCGGTGATAGGCCCAGCCGTTCTTGCTCGTGCGCGCTGCGCACCGCGTGCCCTCGCACCCGGGGCATCGATGCATGATCGCCTCCCGCTCGATGAGCGCCCCATCGGTCAGCACTCGTGCGACCTCGCTGGCATGCGCGGCGGATTTCTTCAGAAATTCGAGCACCGCTGCTTTGCCCGCCGCGATATCCGCGAGCGCATCCTCCTGCAGCGCGGTCTCGACCGGATCCGGCAATTCCGGGAGCACCTTGCGCAGCGTGTCGATCAGCGCGCAGCCCCGTTCCGTCGGGCGCAGCTGTTTTTTATCGCGGGAAACGTAGCCGCGCGCGATCAGCGTCTCGAGGATCGCAGCGCGCGTCGCATCGGTGCCGAGACCTGATGTCTCGCGCAGGCGCGCCTTCATCTTGGGGTCGGCGATGAGCTTGTGGATGCCCACCATCGCCCCCTCGAGGGATCCATCGGTGTAATACCGCGGCGGCTTGGTGTCCTTCGCCGCGACCTCCGCGGCCGCGCACTCGAGATGCTCGCCCACCTCGAGATCTGGCACTCGCCCGGCTGTCTCCTTCTCCTCGTCCTCGCCCGGTTCGTCATCGGCGCCGCTGAGTTCAGTCCAGCCGGGCTTGAGCGTGAAGCGCGAATAGGCACGGAACCGCTCGCCCTCAGGGAATGCGAAGATCGCCTCGCGGGTCTCGTAGCGCTCCGGAGGCATGAACAGCCGCACGTAGGCATCGCGGATCAGAGAGAAAACCTGATGCGCGCCGCTCGAGCAGCCCTCCGGCACGGGCCGACCGGTCGGGATGATCGCGTGATGCGCCTCGACCTTACCGGTGTTCCAGGCCGGATGCTTGCGGCGTGGATCGACACCAGCGATCGAGAGTGCGCCGAGCGCGTTAAGGATCTCTCCGGCGTCCCCGTGCTGCTCCTCGGGCAGGTACGGGCAGTCGGTGCGCGGATAGGTCGTCGCTTTTGCCTCGTAGAGTTCCTGCGCGGCATTGAGCGTGGCCTGCCCGGAGAGCCCGAACCGCCGGTTTGCCACCTGTTTGAGCTTGCTCAGGTTGTAGGGCAGGAGAGCTTCGCGCTCGTGCTCCTTGCGCGTGAACCTCTCGACCACCGCGCGCTCCCCTGGAACACGTGCGGCAAGCGCATCCGCAGGGACTCGATCGAGCAACAATCCGTCGATCAGCAGATCCTCAGGAATCTGCCACCGCGAGCGGATCGCCTCCTGTCTCACGGTCTTGAGCCCGGCACGCACCGTGAAGTGCTGCCTCGAGGTGAACCGCGCGATCTCACGTTCGCGATCGACGATCAGCGCCAACGTCGGGGTCTGCACCCGGCCGATGGACCAGGCCCCCCCGACCCCACGGGCCTGGAGGTTGCGCGAATAGGCGATCGAGGCGTTAAAACCGATCAACCAGTCGGCTCGCTGGCGCCCGAGCGCGGCATCGAACAGGTGACGGTATTCCGCGTTCGGCCGCAGGGCGGCGAGCGCCTTGCGGATCGACTTGCCATCCAGGCTCGAGAGCCACAGCCGGCGGGTCGGGCCGCTCCAGCGCAGGGCATAGAGCACTTCATCGACGAGCAACTGCCCCTCCCGGTCGGCATCGCCCGCATGGATCACTTCGTCTGCTTGTTCGAGCAGCCGCTTGATCACCCCGAGCTGCTTGCGCGCATCGCCGTCGCGCACCTCGATCTTCCACCGTTCCGGGATGATCGGCAGGTTCCGTGCCTCGATCCGCCCGCCGCTCACGTAGGCCTCAGGCGGCGCCTGTCCGAGCAGATGCCCGCGGCACCAGGTCACACAGGTATCGTTGCGACACTCGATATACCCCTCGGCGCTATTGACGACGCCCAGGATTGCGGCGAGCTCCCGGCCGACCTTTGGCTTCTCGGCGACCAACACTCGCACCGCTCAGACTCCCTCCGCAGCCGGCGCGTATCCGTCGCGGTGAAGGGTGTGCAGGATCGCCCGCGCCACGTGGCGCTTGGGGTCGGCGATCCCGCGTTGCGCGAGGACTGCGCGCACTGCGCGCTCGAGACCGCCTTGGCCGGGCTCCCCGATCGAGGCAATAGCCAGTATCTCGGCGAGCAGGCCGTCCTGACGCTTCAGCGCTCTTCGTACTAGATGGGACTCCCGCCGCCGCACCCACGCCTGGCTGGCGGCGATCCTGCGCCGCCGCACGAGTTCGGTGTTGCGCTGCGCGCTCTTCCTCGCCACCCGCGCGCGGCGCGCAGCGTGCACGCGCGGGCCACGCGGTCGAGGCAGCGCCAGGATAAACTCCGCATCGAGCCCACACGAGGCGAGAAACCGTGTGAGCTGTTCGCGTTTGCCGGGCCGGGCAGGCGTGTGGTTTGGCGAAAATGCGCGCGCGAGACACGCGCCCCGGCTGAGGAGCAACCGCACCGCATCGCGGTGCCGATGTTTGGCGGCCAGTCGCAGCGGATGATCGAGATCGAGCCGTGGAGCAGGCTCGGCGAGCGCGCGTTCGATCGCCGCGATATCGCCGGCGCTCGCCGCTGCGATCAACCTCGATTGCGGGGTTTCGTAGCGCGCATCATCATCACTCGATCCATGCGCAAATAGGGGAAAGGGGCTCGGTTCGGCGGTTGAGTCAAACATAACGAGGGCTCCTCGGTCGGTTTGCCATGAAGGGGGGTGGAAGCGCTCCGACCTGACCGGCCGGAACACCAATAGGCACAGCGCCGCGCATCGTGTAGGCTCTCCTCGCTGCGCTGGAATTGACGTAAAAATCAAGAAAAAACGGCGGAGCCTGAGCCCCGCCGTATGTTAGGTTACCCACAGCGGGAGAACCCGCAATCTGGGCATGTCTCGCATCCGCTTGCACAGATGAGCCCGCCGAAGCCGCAGCTCGGACATGTCTTCGTCGATGTTGCCGTCGCGACGGCCGCGTGAGGCGGAATGGCCTCTGTCGGTTCTGCCACGGTCGGCGGCTGCAGCTTCACGACGTTGCTCACCGCGCTCTGTTTTTCCGCGATCAGCTTGCGTGCCGCAAGCGCCCGTTCCGACGGCTGAATCATCCCGATCTCGCGCATGTGCTTATCGAGCACGGCGCCGAGCTCAGCGACCAGAGAAGGCATGAACTTGCCCTTCTGCCAGTAACCGCCCTTCGGGTCGAACACCGCCTGCAGTTCCTCGGCGAGGAATGTGACATCACCGCCCTTGCGAAACACTGCCGAGACGACGCGCGTCAACGCGACGATCCACTGGTAGTGCTCGAGATTCTTCGAATTGATGAAGATCTCAAACGGCTGACGGCTCTCGAACTCCGTCCCCTCGTTGAGCACCATGTCGTTGATGGTCACGTACATGGCGTGCTCCGAGACCGGAGTCTTGATCTTGTACGTCGTACCGCGCAGGCACTCCGGCCGCTCGACGCGCTCGCTCATCTCCACGAGCACCGGCTCGATCCGATCCGCAAGCGGATTGGCGACCGGCGGCGAGGAGTTTTTATCCGCGGCCGGTGCCGCTGCCGGAGCGCTCTTCCCGGCCGGCTTCTTTTCGGCGTCCAGCGCTGCCTCAGCGGCCTTGGACTCCACTTCATATCCCACGATTTTGCTGGCAATCCTCAGTGGCATGACTCACCTCTTATGACCTTGTATTGGTCTATAGGCAGCCGCGCGGCCAAAATCTGGGATAAAAAAATCCGGCCACGCAATGTGGCCGGACGTAGTAGCGGGGCGTTAAGCGCCAGCGGCGCCGGAGGAACCCTCCGACTCGTGGCACTCGATCAGATACTCGAGAGAACCGTCTGCGACGGCGATGTACAGGACGTTTCCGCGCCAAGCCCAGTGCCCTGGGATTTCGGTGGCGGGGCCCGCCAGAGCGGCTAAGAAACCGTCCAAGTCAACACCAGCCGTTTCGACCTCGAAATCAGCGTGCTTCGGATAGGCCAAGAAGAAGAGTCGATCCGGGCCCACCACCATCATCTCGCCGGCGATCCGGTATTCCTGCTCGCGCTCCCACCGGTCGAGGCCCGTCTGCTCGTATACCAATGAGAGGTGCTCCCGGAGGCAGAGATCCCGAAGATGCCTGATCCGTTCCACGAGCTGCGGCGTGACCGACATTTCAGCCCACGCGGGGTACCCGTCCGCTCCTTCAGAAAGCGCGGTGACTTCCATGACGAGTTTTATCGCCCGCGGCGTCTCGATCGGACGCTTTTGGCACGCTGGGTTATCGCAGGGCGATGTGCGCTCTGATTCGAGTGGCGTGCAGGTCGTCCCACAATCCGGGCAGTCGTCCTCGACCTCGCAGTCCCACTCTCCGCGCCACTCGGCCCCGCACTTGGGACAGCGGTACGCGTTCAATGTACCGTTGTGGTCTGGCCTGCTCATTCAGGGCCCCTGCACATCGGCGAGCGCGTCACGCCAGGCTTCCCGGCAGGCGAAGAACTCCTCGCTACGCTCGGGATCGTCTGCCGACACGTTTTCGATGAACCACGCGCACTTGCGCAGCGCGGAGAGCAGTCTCGGCGCCGCGGCGAGAAGCCGCGCATTGGCTTCGTCTTCCGGGTGTCGCACGACGGTGTCGTAGTCCGGGTCCTCGTCCGCCTGGACTTCGGGGTCGTAAGGGATGACCGCGACGACGAAACCGTTGTCGGGGCATACGATGGCGAGCGATGCGCCGTGGTCGGGTTGATACGGCTGTACCGCCCACAATCCCTTCGTGGGGCCTTGATGATTCAGATAGCGATCCGCAGCCGCATTGAGCGCCGCTGTGTCTCTCTCGTCGGTCAAAAAGCTCACGATGATGACCTCCTGGCGGTGGATACCGCCGCTAGTGACCTGCTGGTCTCTAGCGAATGGAGAGCGGAGAATTCAGTTGCGGCGTCAGACGACGTTCTGCGGGCGCACTGGCGGCGGATCACAAGCCATGCACCGGCCACGATAAAAAAGCCGCGGGGAAAATCCCGCGGCCTCGATGATTGACGTCGTTCGCCGTTTCAGAGAAACCGTACTGCGTATTTTGGTACGCCCGCCCATCCGTCCAGGCACAGAGCGGCACGCCGCGGCGAGCCAGAACGCATCGGGGGCGTCACCGCCATGGGGGTTATGCTCCCTGCAGATTGAGCCGCTCGCACAGCGCGTCGATTTCCTCTGAGCTCAACGGCTCGCATTCTGCGAAATGTTCTCCGTCGATCGGCGGCGAATCGTTGGCGTTGAGGTCCTGCTGCCAGTACCGCAACGCCGCGAGCACAGTCGCGAGTTCTCTTTCAGACAT
>JAEHJW020003693.1_pt1 | contig 10264 bp, 16 predicted proteins | sample 9271431 | NCBI WGS metagenome assembly JAEHJW02
ATGCTGCTACTACGGAGCTGCGCCTACTAATCGCAGACGACCCCCAATCGGCCCCAGCATCCGGTCAAAACATCTGGCTGGATGAATGTGGTATTTTCCCTGGCACGATCACCACCTGGACTCGCGGCGGACTAGTCGGATCAACGCAAGCGATAATAACTCGGTCGGATGGGCAGCAGGTACGCAACGCATCAATCGCCAACCCCTTATCCATCCCATCTCCATCACAACTCGTCACTATTAACGATTACGAAGTATTTCCCACCATTTCATATACCTACACGGCGCAAATTCAAGACGTCCTATCTTCAACAGCAACGATAACTTCCCCAGTATCCGCTCCAACTACCCCCGCTGTCACCATATCTACAACTTCATGGTGGCTATTCGATCCAACCGATCCATCAACGGCAGTCTCTGCCAATCCGACTCAATGGCAACCTGTCAATACCGAACAATCAGCCGCGCATATGGTCACAGGGCAGCAAACCCTTCTAATCGTCGCTAACGAAATGATGCACCAAGACTTCAACGCCACTTTTGAAATCTTCAACTCCAACACCTACTCTCTACTTCAAGCTCTCCTGAAATCGCAAAAGACCATCTTCATATCGTCGCCATTCGGAGCCGAAGATACAGGGTATTTCCGCATAGGCCCACAAACAGGAGGTATGTCGTCAGGTATGGGGAATAAGACTAAGAACACAACGCTTTTAGCATCGACCTCGGCAGCGCCCCATCGCACGATCCAGATTACCGCTGTCGCACAGAATAGGCCAAACGTCTAATGCCTGTCGTTTCCCCATCCGCAGCATTCGTTGGAGCGCAAAGATATGGCGCTATCTTCATGCAGGCGCAATTCCTTGTCTATAAGCTCGGATACGCCTATGCTGGGCCATTCACTAACGCACTCTCCACAGGTTCGCTAACTGTAGATAGAAATTCAACCTATCGCCGGACGGGGCAGTTCACTATAGAAGTTGATCCGACCATCCCGCCTTCTTTACTCGTGCCTGCTAATCCATCTGCATTACTAGCTCCATTCGGCACTGAAATCACCGTGCAAGTCGGGATAGCATCCTCATCCCCTGGCTCGAACTTTGCTCAAGTGACGCAGTGGGTTCCGCTTGGCTTTATGGGGATAGCTACTTCAGACGTAGATGATACGGTTGAGAATACCGTTGTCACTGTTAATACTTACGACCGCTCTTATATGATTGATCGGCGTAAATTCAAGCAGCCATATAATTTCCCCGCAGCGTCAGGAAATTTCGTAGATGAAATAGTAACTCTGCTAAACCAAGTATGGGGGGAAACTGCGGGGATAGCGCCGTTGCAGTACAATATCACCCCAACAGATGCAACTGTTCCAACTGCTTCATATAATCAAGGCTCATCTCCCTGGCAGGCAGCAACGGACATGGCAGCAGCAATCGGTTATGAGTTATTTTTCGATATAAACGGTATCGTCACAGGAAGACCAATCCCTAATCCCTACACCACTGCGCCATGCTGGTCGTTTATCGAGGATCAAACCGTAATAACTTCCAATCCAGCCTCAGGAGGATCGGAAACTTTACTAGGCTCTCCTTATTCGACTCCACCGGAAGTCCAAGTGCAAATGACTTCCGAGGGTATATATAACGACATAATTATCCAAGGAACAGGGTCAGCGAATACCCCCGCTTATACAGGGCCAAATGGTACGGCAGTCGGTGCGCCTATCTTAGGCGAAGCTATGGATAATAACCCATCATCCCCGACATACGTCTTAGGCGGTTTGGGCGATATACCTAATTTCGTTTCATCGTCGCTAATTAACAGCTCTAACGCTCAAGAAATGGCTAATAACCAGCTCCAAGCATCTTTATCTCAAGCTTGGACAGTCACTATGCAAATAGCACCTAATCCTATATTCGACATTGATGATGTGGTAGCAATTACTCGTGCTAGAGTCGGTTTGAACAACGCTTATGTTGTAATTGACACGATCACCCACAACATTCGGTATGGGGATTTGACGACGATTACAGGTAGAGTTTTATCTAATAATAATCCATAAATAGAGGTCAAAGAAGTAAAGAGGTAAAAGAGGCAAAGATGAAAGCTACTCCACCGTATATAGCTCATCAAGCTCGTTTACTCGCTCACGCTAACCAACAAGCCACATTCAATCCACAGGGGAATTACGATCCGTCTTCATTCCAATGGGGAGTAGTAGATGCGGTGAATGTCGGCCCACCGCCAACTGTTGATCTATACTTAGATGGAACGCAAACTCTCAACGATACCGCTTACCTAACGCCTAAAGTTAGATACGACGCATCCACTGTTCTTTATGTAGGCGATGTAGTTCTCGTTTATCGAGGCACTAACCACCACTCGTCCGACCGTGTAGTGCTACTGAAACTTGCTGGCTCCGCATCCCCTACTCCATTACTCTTATCCGGCTATAACGCATCCTCGCAATATACGCAAGGGCCAAACGGGATATGGGGAGGTAGTGGTGTTCCACCTGCTACTTTAGGCCAATCAGGGGATTATTATTTCCGCACTGATACTCCTGGAACGTCGAGCCAACGTATCTATATAAATAATGCTGGCACATGGACGGCGTTAGCGGTATAAATAGTCGAGAAGTACTTACGGATACTCATTCCACTTCATCATCCTCGTAATCATCGTCGTCGTCTTTCTGCCCTATCCTTCGACCCAGCATCTTCTCAACATTCATCGGGATAACGTTACCCTTACTATCCCCATCCCTACTTCTAACCGTCCGTGGCCTCCGATAGCTCGGATGCTGTAAGTCTGGCAACTGTTGAAACTTATCTAATATCTTCTCGCCCCGCTCATCCCTAGTGCCTAAGTACGCACTTCTCTCGCCAACTTTTGGGTACTTTTTGAAAGTCAACGGGGTAATAGCCTTCCCATACTCCTTGAACACATTCTTATCGAAAGACGCAACTAGCCCATTGACCCCAGCTATCCCGCTATCCATATCCCATTGCGCATAGACCATCGTGGTCGCCAGTTCGCTATGGCCGAGCAGTTTGCTAACCGACACAATATCCTTATTGACTTTCAACACATGAGTAGCAAACCAGTGCCGGAGTTGGTGGGTGGTCATTTGCAATCCATGTTCTACGTAGAAATTATGCAACTCTCGACTCGCCCACTGCGCATATAACGCTCTCGGATGCCCAAGAGTAGGGAAAAACACCATCCCTTGTTCGTCATTTTCGGCTCCATAGTACTGATAAAACGCATCGAGAATATCAGGATGCAATGGCACAAGGCGATTCTTTCCACCTTTCCCATCCCTAACGTAAATCATCATCTTCTCGGTATCTATGTCTCGCACTCTCAAATTAGCTATCTCTATCCCGCGCAGCCCCGCATAAGCACCTAGTAGCAGCATTAGACGTATCCGCTTAGGCGCATATCCTAAAGCTCTAGCCAGTTCCCTATCTGAAACAGGACGTGGCAATGCGCGTGGCTCTTTCATCTTCGGTATCTTCTTCATGGGATTCGGGCCTGTTCGATAACCTGCCTTTTTCAACCATCTATAGAAGATCGTCAGATGTGCGTGATAAACGTTGTAGGAATTAGGCGTGTAGTTTTTCTCTCGCAAAAATGTATGCAGTTCTTCCCTCGTACATTGGATGCCGAGAACTCTCAGGAAGTAAAGTCCAGTGTTGCCATATTTCCTCTTAGACGTAGGACTCAGCGGGAGTTCGTCTAGGTAATTCCTATATTCTTTGCTAATCTGGTTGAATAAAGGTATGTCAACTGCGCAATTAGCAGAAGTAAGTTTGATAACCATTTGTCCTCATTCATTTTTATTCTACGCCAAGTTTTTACTTGTCGCCTATCCCCTTGATTATACCCTGTTTCATTAGCCTTTTCCAACTTTATTACATTACACTAAACTAAGAGAAGGAAATAATAGACGGATCGTGAGATTGATGCTTTTCTCTAATGGCATATTCAATAACCTCGGCAGCATCGCAGCAGCCTTGACCGCCTTATGGATAAGTTATAAGTTCTACCGAATCTACCGAAAAAGTTCTCTCAATAAACGGCGCTTTGACGATAAGCTATTCGGAACAATGGCTGATCCTGAACGGGGGATTAAGGCCGAGCCAGGGATTTTCGACGTTATCGCATCCTTAGTCACACAGACGAATGAAGCCCAGCAGAATTACGTAAAGTTAGATAAGAAATTCGCCTCCGTAGCTTTCAAGATAGAAAAATTTGAGAATCAGCTAAACAACATGGCGACGGAAGTTCAAGATGTAAAACACAACACTCAACAGTTGAAGCCAAACGGGGGGCATTCACTAGCGGATAAGATCAACAATATCAATAATCAAATGGAAACTCATCTGACTCAATTTCACCAAATTAGCGATCTTAGCCAATGTCCTAGCGAAGGAGATAAGTAAATGTTCACGGACGTTGTAAGTTGGGAAGTGCTATTTGCGCCAGAACAAGGTGCGGAAATAACTTCTACAGTCTTAGTTAATATAGAAAAGGCTATCACTAATCACGGCACTATCTATTCATCCCAGTATTCATGCGATGACAAAGGTATAATCAACGCTTTTCTAGCTAACGGGAAGCAAAACCCTCAGTCTCTATTCTTATTCGATAAGAGCCAATACTTCGGTAGATATGAACGCCCACTTATCGACAACTTTATCCAATCCTTACCGCCGACTCAATGGGCGATAGGCACGTCCTCAGTGGACGATCAAATTCTCCACTCCAAGATTATCGCTATTCTGTACCCTGACAATACCGGATGGTCATTCTCCGGCTCATTCAATTTGTCTACGTCAGCGGAAAAAGAGTTCAATATCGCTCACTTTATTGAGTCAAGGCAGTTGGCAGAGGTTATCGTCGGGCAGATTAAAGAAAAATTCGCATGGGTGAAAAGCCACCAACCGCAACCTCCTGTTGAAGAAAGGCCAAAGCATGAGTAAGGAAAAAAGAACGAAAAACATGGAGAGGATCGATGGAGTCGAAAGAATCGAAAATATCGAAGGCATAGGTAAGCCTAAAGAAGTAGTATCTGTTGGCGATATAGTTCTCGTGCATGGTCATGGAGTCGTAGACCGTCTAATCCAATTCGGTGAGAGAATCCGAGACTCTAAAGAAGCCTCTTACTATAATCATGCTGCTTATATCGTCGGCTCAAATGGCCTGCTGCTTCAAGCTACGGGCCGAGGGATTGAGTTTGGTAATTTCTATACGTCATTTGCTACCGACGAAACCCTCGTTATCCCTAACCCTCTCGGCAGATTCCAAACTCAAGATGCGCTCAAGTTCGCCAATAGTTGCATAAACGTCAAATATGGGTATTTAGAGATTGTCTCTATCGGATGCGATCTTCTAACCCCGCATTTCATCCACTTCAAGTCGGGGAATACGCTTATATGCTCTGAATTTGTAGCTAAAATTTTAGAGCATGGTGGGTGGATTTCTCCCAAGTTAGATACCTCGCACGTAATGCCGAGTGATCTATATAACTATTTCAAATAGGAGGAAAATATGTTAGGAACGATAGTTTTGAATGCTTCTCTAATATCAATTATTACTGGAATCGGAGCGATGGTTGTGCCGTTGCTGACTTCCTTACTAAAGAAGATCACATGGTCACCGCAGATCAAGCAGTTGATAGCTGGATTGATAAGCTTTGTCGTAGCGCTGGTAGCTATTATCATCGAAAGCCCGCATGGGATATTCGGCGTACCACTAGCGCAGACATTTGCCCTGATCTATACCGCTAGCCAGTTCGTCTACGGCATGTATTTCAAGGGGTCTACGGTAGATACGATCCTTACTAATGCTTTATATAAGAAGTCAGGAGTAGCCAATACTCCACATGTAACTACCTCATCTACTCCACCCACTTCATCTACTCCATCTACTCCGCCTAACACGCCAATGATGAAGAAGACGGTATAAGAATTGCCCTACACCCCCCGTAGCCAAGATAAGTTCCAACTCGGACGGATTAGTTCGGCTCGTGCATTAGCTAGCCAACCGCTACGTGCGTTTACTTCCATCCCAAGTGCGCCAGTGGTTTTCGATCCGCTAAAAGGTGCTAACCCTTTTGAAATGCTAGGCAATGGCCCCGATCCAACCCTTACGGTAAATAGTGGTCAAGCTGTTGGTGACTGTGGATTCGTAATGTCCGTCAACGCTAACATCGTGACTTCCTACCTAACAGGTGAGCCATTCATAACTCCATCCTCGAATGAAGTCGTCACTGCCTACCTAACTTACAATAATGGTCAAGACGTAGGCGTGCAAAACGCTCAGCTCTTTCCCTATTGGCGTTCTCATGGACTCTGGGGAAACAAAATCCTCGGCTACGGACAAGTCAATCATTTCGACTTCGATGAGGCCATGAATTACGCCTATGCGTTTGGCGGTCTATGCACTGGGATTGTCGTCACTTCTGACATGGAAAATGCCACTCTCCGGCATGAGCCATGGGAAAGATCGACACGGTATCAAATCCTTGGCGGTCATGACGTATTTGTCTTCGGCAGGATGGACAAGGATACAGGGGTATTGGCGACATGGGGCCAAAGGCAGCTATTCACCCGCGGGTGGTGGGAAACTCATGTCCAAGAAGCCGATGCAATTATTACCTATGAATTGGGCGAGAAAAAGGGCGATACGCTAGGGATTGACCTTCCTAAGCTCCAAGCGATGATTAAGGAAAGCGAAAGCGAAAGCGAGTAGATATGATTCATTACGGCGTTGACGTAGCTAGCTTCCAGCATCCTAATAACGCCCCTATCGAGTGGGCAGCCCTTTATACCTATCTATATGCTAAAGGGAACTGCCAACCTTTCGTTATTATCAAGATCACGGAAAGCGATAACTACGCTAACCCGTTCGCTTACCAAGATATTCAAGACGCTCTAGCAGCAGGATTCAGCGTCGCCGTTTACCATTTCGTACACGGCGACGTTCCTGTGGATGCTCAAATCTCATGGATAGTTCCGCATTTAGAGAATATCGAGTTTATATTTCTAGACTGTGAAACCGAGAATGGTTTGGACAATTCAACATACGTTGAACTGATCAACCAAATGGCGCAGCAGCTAGCAGCGACGGTATCAGGGATTAAGATCGGGGTCTACACCTTCAACAGCTTCTTAGCTTGGCTAGATAGCGCTGGGTATAGTAATTCTTTCCCGTTGTGGTTTGCTGATCCGTCGAATGTCAACCCTGAGCAGGAGCGGGTGATTACTCAAACAGGTCAAGGATCGGCAGATGGGATTACAGGGGCGGTTGACTTTGATCAAGCGGATGAGAATGGGTATGGTGTTGTATTTAGCGGAGGGGTAGTAACTCCAACTCCAACTCCAACTCCGGTAATTACTCCTACCCCTACACCTACTCCTACTCCTATCCCAACTCCTTCATCAACCCCCCTCCCACATATAACTTTTATATCCTTAAACCTCGACCAAAACGGCAACGGCTCAATCATCCTCGACGGGGGCCAAAACTCCGCTCCTGGCGTAACCTCATCGTCAACAACGATGTTATTCTCCAACTTCTTAGCAGCGACTTCGCAAGGCAGCGACCCGCCGATCAATAACGGTTATTGGATGAACAACTGCCACGCCCAAATTCGCGGTGAATACTTGCTCTTGACGGTAACTCATGGCATCCCAAATAGCCAAGCTGGGATATATGTACTTTCGTTCTAAATTAGCTGTTAAAAGCAATTTCTCTAGGTGGTTTTATACCTAGAGAAATTTTTAGAGGCTTAAATCGCACTACAGAGGCTGGGGTATAAAAGTCCTGGTCAAAGGGTATTTATCTACCTTTACCGACCTTTACTTACTAATCATCTATCCTCCGACCCTCATTAAGCTCTTTTTCCCGCTCAATCTCAACTCCCCATATCCACAAATACCGTTCTGCTTCTTTCTCTTTCCATTTCGCCTCTAGCTCTTTGTCAACCCTAGCTGGCAACCTGACCCACGCCCAGCTTTCTTCACCCGTAAGCTTGAGAATTGAGAACCCTCCGCATCTATCACAGGTGAAAGTAGCTGCTCTTTTTATATCATCGTCATTCGGTATAATCGGGTACTCGCACTTGTGGCTGCGGATACTCCCTTGGTTAATCCCTATACTCATACCATCCACCCCGCTATTCCATCCCATGCACTTGAGATAGTACTTCCAATAGCTGAAACAACGGTAGTACCGTACCCCACCATCCGAGCGGTTTCTAGCAATTCGTAATAGGCATAACGTAAGCTCTCTAGATCATCCCCTATTCTTTCACCAAACGAGCGGAAAATTTTAGTTGCATTTTCAAATGCTTTATTGTCGCCGTAGAATTTGTAAGTTTCTACGTACTGGAATGCTTTTTCAATTTCAAGCCTATCTCCCGAACCTATGTTTATCATATTTCTATCTCCTTTTGAATCCCATAGATGCCTTTAACATCTATCACTCACTTTCTTCTTTCCGGTATAAGGTCGTCATCTCACGGTGACCATCAAATGATTTATCTTCGTAGGTGCGGGTGACAAGAACATTTTCTTTCCCTACTTCTTTGAACTTGGCTAGCTTGGCCTCAAGCTCGGCTATATATTCAAGCAATGCCGGAACGTCTTGGCGGGCATTGGCGATAAATACGGTATCCTCATGCCGGATGATCCCGCCTTCGTCATAGTCAAAATTGCCAGCGATTCCTTCGCGAGGGGCAGCAATGTAATGCGAGGGTGACCAATGTCGGTGGCCTTCGGTTGCTTCTTCTGCGTCGCTATCTACCACGACCTCAAAAAGTTTAACTCCCCTTTTGCATAGGTCACATTCGGTATCCTCTGCCAACCATTCCCATTCGTGTTCAGGCTCGACCTCCCACGGCCCAGCCGTCGCAGCATCAGCTCTAGCTTGGATACTCTCAATATCAGGTCTCACTTCAATTCCTCTCAAAGCTCATGAGTGCCTTCGACACCCCTAGTTTCTCTATCCTTAGTGCGATGGTCAAGCCAGTGCAGCGCTTCCTCAAGCTTTGTGATAGCTAAAGCGTTCTCACGACAGACGAACATCGTGCCCTGGTAGAACTTCAATCGCCCTACGGCAATAGCGATAACGTCCTCAACGAACGCCCCATTCTGTTCTTTCCTCTCGCCGTCAACTGACAACGGCCCATTCTGCCAAGTAACGTCAATCCCTACTCCGGCGCTTGTTCCACCAGCAGGATGCCCTTCATTGTCTTTACAATGGTGTTCATATATCCCAAGTTTCATTTCAACTCCCTTCTATTTAGATAAACCCTGATAGACCTGCCAGTTGGACTTATATAAACATCCAAATTCTTCGACCCCTTACGGATGCCGATAACGTGAGTGCCCTCAAATTCCCAAAGCTCATGAATCGTAATATCGCACCATACAAGCCCAAATTCATCTACGGAGCTAGTGCATTTATGGCCAAACATCGTGCTCACAGCCATAGCTAGTTACCCTCACCACTACGCCCCTTCTTCAAGCGGATGAAAACCGTCATTTCTCAGATGTCCGATGATCTTTCCATCCAACCCCCGAACTTCATCAGGGTGTTGGGGAACAACAGTAAACCGCAATGAGTATTCGATTCTCTCCATACTCTGCGAATGACCCTGGCCTAAAAGATATTCATTGACATACGTGTAAATTGGAGTCATTTGTAGCTCTACTATTGTGCCGATATACTCTCCATCTGATTCGACAGCACCACTCTCTTTGATTACTAATGAATTTCTAAATAAACCGCCAAATGTTGGCGCTCGATATGGCATTATCCCTTTAGCTCCTTCTTTCCAAAATGTACTTTGATTTCTCCGCGCTCTAAAAGAGCCAATCCACATTCACTACAACCGCCTGAATAAACCCATTTGATAAGGTCATTTTCTGCCCAATAAAATTTATAATTCTGACGAAATGTTATAAAAGAACTTCTATCGTATTCAAGCTGTGACTTATAGTAAGAAGCTTCAAAGTCTTCTATCTCAATTTCTGTCTCCCCTTCCCATGACTCGATTAAGGTTTTTTTATCTGCTCTCAGCTTTTCTGCTGCGTTCTCATAGCAACGAGGGCACGTCACCCAACTATCTTCTGGCATTGTTTCCCCCTAGCATTCCTTTTTATTTCCATCTGGATATGGATAAAACGGCAACTCCCCTGATCCCGACACCGATATTTTACATTTAGTGCAAGAACCAGAGTATTTCCAGATG
>JAEHJW020009178.1_pt2 | contig 10264 bp, 16 predicted proteins | sample 9271431 | NCBI WGS metagenome assembly JAEHJW02
TGAAATGGATGGAGTTTACGGTCCTTCACATAATATCTTGAGTCTGGATCCACTCCTCCCACAATTACTGCATCTGGTAACAACTGACGTGTTAGGTAGAGGTTCTTTCTATCGAAGTAGTGAGAGTGTCCAACCACAATAAAGTCACGCGTCTTCTTCGTGCTCAGGGATGGGTACACCTGTACTGGTCTTGGGAAGTATCCTTGAACTGGAAATCCTGCACTCTTCCATACGGATAAGTTCCACCTGCTCGACACGTAAAAGGGAATATCCTTCCCTAGTTCTACCCCACGTGGGTCAGCCATACTGTCCCCAACTAGAAGACATGTTGGTTTAACGTATCGAAAACGTCTCAGAAACACGAACTGGTCATCTACGCAGTAGTCCGCGAGAAAGGGGTTCATTACTATCTCATCACACATTATCTTTACAACTTCCTCATACGAACATTGGTGACATGCCACCCAACACTTCTTCGTCATGTGTATACTTTGTTGTTACAAGATATATCTTCTCTTGTCTTGTTCACATCTACGACTACTGACTTAGACATGGGTATTGGTACTGGATACAATCCATTTAAATTAAGACTATCTCATATTATCATGGAAATGGCTGTGTCAGATTTCTATCTTGCGGGAGCACTTCTCGTCTCTGCAGTGTCCGCAGTGATAAATGTAGCGGACCTGATCATAAGGAAAAGGTCATATGACACCGTGGTGCAGGAGAAAGGTGTAGAGAGTTTACGTGAAATGATGAAAGATCATATTAACGAGTATATGGATAAGGAGGGTAGGGAGGTAATCATTCACGTGGTTAAGGATTATATCAACTCCACAGAGTTCGAGAAAAAGATGATTGAGATCGTGAACAAGAGTGAGGTCAATCAAAAACTTGACAAGCTAATCCTTATTATGTGTACACAGATCTCAGAACTTAAGAAGACCACGATATGTGGCTCGTCGCAATGATCTTATGTAATCTAGGTTTGTACGAGTAGTAGAACGTGATACGTGCACGATATTTCTCATGAAACGTAGTGTGAAGTGTGGATACATATATATTTATCTTGAGTTAGAAACATTATAGCAATGGCAGACCAGACTAGAACACGGGAGAATGACACGAGGTATGAGAAGGTAAAGTTAAACAGCTATATTGCGTACATCTATAACGTGTTGTCCGCCTCCATAGAAAAGATGGGGATAAAAGTTGAGGCGATGGCACTAAATGAGAACACCCTCGTTATGGGTATTCGTTACCAAACGCTCGCTGACTACATCACGTATGAAGTAGATAAGACCAAGTGGCAGATCAAGATACATGAGGGCTATCTCTACGTTAAGGGATCCTCCTCAGCTCAGGAAGAGGTTCAGAAAGTAAATGATGAGGTCCTATCCAAGATAAGAAAGATGGGGATTGAGGCTGGGGCTTACCTTACCACGGATAATGACACAATCATCTCCATTCATCTGGAGGGGATAATCTACTACATCCTACAGGACGTTCTCACGAAGGCTAGGGCGAAGATAGGACAACATCTTAGGAATATCAGGGTTAAGTTTGGTACGATCGACGATTTCTCCTATATCGTGCTGTACAGAAAGGGGACTACGATGAGCGAGAGCAAAGAGAAGAGTGAGATCAAATCCAAACTTGACGAGATCTAGATACGTTACATTGTCGTCACAAACTCGTGATGAATCATTACAATACTGTATCCATGATCCTTTTTAAATATCACGTGATAATAATAGTGTTTCGTCATTGCTACTGGTGTAGCTGTGATTGGTGGAGTAGTTCTAACTTTACTGGACGACATAGAGGAATGGCTAGATATGAAGCTAGAGAACATTATACCTTGAGTGTCTAAACTACTTACGAAAGAGTAGTAAGTCTGGATACAACATTTTTAAACTTGCCTCTCAACTCTATATTATGAGTACCGATTCAAGTAACAACGTGAACGAAGACCTTCTACAACGCATTAGGTCACTGGAGGAACGTGTCTCCCAACTAGAGAAGACTGTACTAGATCTGGATCAGGTGGTAAAGGAGCATAAGAGCAAGATTGCCACCCTGAAGGAGGTCTCACGTGAGCTCGCTGATATGTATGAACAACATATTCACGGAAAGTGGACTCTTGAGGAGATTAAGCTAGCCCTTGAGAACATACAACAACTTGCCTCCATGCTCCAATCCGCTGGTATGCTTTCCTCCCAAGGAGGGTCAGAGGGTAACCTCCTACAGAAGATGTTACTTGAGGAGTACATGAGAACAAGGCAGGGTCCTCTCCCATCTGCGGACGTTCCTGTGAAGCCCTTGTCTAGAAAGGAGTCAGCAAAACTGAAGAAGGTGTTCCAGGAGAAAGAGAAGGAAGAGGAAGAGGAAGAAGAGGAGGAAGAAGAGGAAGAGGAGTAATCCCGTGATCATGGTACCGAACAGATAACGTGATTTGTATCCAGTTCATTTTTAAATCTCGTTTCCCATTTAATCATGAGCGGAAATGAGCTACGCAAACCTTGCATCCGCACTGACAAGCGTTGCGACGAGCATAGTAAACATCATAGTAGGATTCATAACTGGAATAGCGAACTTCATATCTCAAAACATTGACCTCTTCGTCGCGGCTGTTGGAATTGGGGCTGTTGTAACTGTGATCCTAGGTGTCACAGGGAAGCTACCGTTCATCGGTAACATCCTCTCGACCCTAGGATCCGCCCTAGGATTCTAAACAGTGCGGGGTAATACTCTTGAATAGAAGCGAACTGTTTTTTTCGATGTGAGTTTTCTCTTGTTATATATGGTGATAGTGCATGACCTCTTCTCTTCTGGATCTGTATACGGGTTGGGCTGACCAATTCAGGCTTGCCTCCCATCTGGAGGTACCATCACTACAAGGACAGAGGGTAATGTGTGCTGGTATGGGTGGGAGTGGGGTTGTATGTCATATAATGTTCCCGTTCTACCCGTTCGAGACTCAGCTTAAGTACGCGGATACCCTCGTCGCAATCAGTAACAGTGGTGAGACTAGGGAAACACTAGACGTAGTGAGAATTGCTCTGGATGAGGGGTTAAACGTGGTTGGTATCACGGGTAATCCAAACTCGACCCTAGCGACTCTTTTGCGGTCGCATAATCACCCTGTAATCACGCATGGCGTAAACATATCCACTAGGTTCGTTTTCCCCTTTCTCTTTACTCCCCTGGTCAAGATGGTTAGACCTGACCTTCTCTCTGACCTGTTGGAAGGGGCAAGTTATGGTGATCCGTCCATCGTGACGCACATGATCTATCCTAGGCTAAAGGAGGACAGGGGTCTACGTTACCCTGTCCGCTATCCCGTGTTTTACGCTTCTGATTATTACGGGGTTGCAATTCGTTTCAAGCAGGAATTTAACGAGAACGCAAAGCTAGCATCCTTTTACGGCGTTATCCCTGAGATCACACACAACGAGGTAGAGGTAGTAGATGACATGTTTCTTCCCGTCGTGTTCGCGTCTGATTCCCGTGACCTTAGGATTGCGTCCTACCTGAATGCCGTAACCTTTCAGGTGAATGGGATACGTGATATACCCGTCCTCGTACAGGGTGCAGGACTTCTCACGGTTAAGTTGGCACAAGAACGTTCAATGTCACTGGACATTCCTAGAATAAAGGAACTAAAGAGAATCCTACAACCGCCATCATGATCGCGTTCATGTTCGTGTTTTCATGGACTTATTTTTCACTTCTTCTTGTCAATTTTGATGTTGTCGTAAAGTTTGTATCCATAAATTAATATACTCTTTCTAACGATTTTATCGTAACATGGCAGGTAGACAAAAACACAAAAAGAGTGGCTTCACCGAACGCAGTGAGCTGTCATACCAAAACAAGTTAATCGGTATCTTCTCGACGTATGTGCCAGTCGAGAGGAGCGAGGAATGGGTAACTGCAATGTGGAACAACTACAACAAGGTATTCGGTGCAATCTACGAAAAGGTCCACCACGATAGTGGTGTGCAAGCTGTCATCACTTCAAGCTTCGGCAGTGCGACTAGGTTCGTGGCTTATCAAATAATAAATGAGACGATTTACGCTGTCCTTCTGACGAGGTCGCAAACAGGTACGACCTTGTTTGACAAGTACAACAAGCAAGGAATTCCTGCGGACGTACTCAGATCACTCATATACGCAACCACGGTTGCGACTATGAACGCTGTTCCTAGGGTAGGTGCTGGTGTTACAAGTGCCGCGGGTGGTGCAACTATTAGTGCGTCCAATATCATAAGGATTCTCGATACATACGTCACAAGTGCTCCGCCTCTGCCCGCAAGTGCAGGTGGAGTGTTAGGAGAGGAACAAGCTCCAACCGTGTCGCCAATATACGAAGGTACGACAACCTTCAGTGAATACAGTCAAGCCACTGCGGGTCTCCAAGAGTTAAGAACCCTGAGAGCTAGAAGAATGTTGGAGGGGGTGTGATAAATGACCAAGTCCAGGAGGTTAAGTAAAAACTCGGTTCCGAAGTACACACTGAAGAGGCTCAGTATAAACCTAGGTACCGCAACCCACCACACGTGGTCTAGAACTGCATCGCCTAGGGTTGTGGACCTAGTACTCGACGTCTCCATAAATGAGGCTGAGAACTGGTATACGAACTATCAACTGTACCACAGGGTCAAGTCCATAGTGAAGTCCTATATGAACGAGCTTGAAGTTCCCACGAGGTACCAAGGTCTGTTCATGGCTCTTGCCGAGAAGATCGTTGCAAACTGGTACGTAGACTACAAGGGACAATCCCTAGTCTCAATGATGCAGGAGTACACGAGGAAGCTCTCAAATTACACTGCGGGGGCGATGAGACCCACCATCACGTACGTCAGGGCGAACGGCTCACCTAGGACCATCGACCTTACCGTGGTTCTGACGGAGACTGCGAGAAGGGTATTGACAGCTCTCGGAATGAGTTCAAGTGCTGTGGGCTCTGCGTTGGCTGGTGCAGGAGGTACTGCCTTAACTCCATAAAATCTTTTTTTTCGTATCATCTATATTCTCTCGTGATTACGCGTGTTTAGGTAGCTACACTAATATATGTGAAACTCTATTTTTTACATATGAAGATCTATAAGGTTACCTACACGATACCAGGTTCACTCTTTAAACAACAAGTTAAACTTAACATGATTGTAGTTGAGTCTAGGTCAGGTGCAGTTGGAATAGTCGAGGCAGGCTCTCGTTCCTACGTCGTGGAGAAGAAGGCATCCTTCTTTACCCGTGACCTCACAAAGAGCGTTGCAACTTCCCTTCTTCAGCGTGTCGGGATCACGGGAGAACTTGCGAATGAAATCCTATCACACGGAACGACGGAGGAACTAGTCGCATGAAGATCCTTTTAGTGAAGGACTATAACCCAACGAGCTTTGGATTACAAGCCTCAATCCTAGAGAGAGGGTTAAAGGAACTTGGACACACCGTAGACACACGAGAGAAGAACAGTGCGACTAAGGATAACATTCCGCCAGGCTATGACGTCTACCTCTACTACACCATATACAACAGTAACCTCTTCTGGAAGGGAATTCCTAGACATGGAAAAAACGTGATATTTGAGGTTGCGGACACTGACGCGATAAGTCACGCTGTTCTCTACTTCCTGAGAAATCAACCCATAGACGCAGTCGTTGTTCCCTCTAACTTCTCGAAAAGTGCCTATTACGTGTTCGATCCAAAACCACGCCAGCCTATTCACGTGATCCCCCACGCCCTGGACCCTCACTTTTACGTGGAAGAGTGGAAACCCCTGCCCTCAAATTACGAGCACCCACTCCTCACGGTGACCGTCCCTCACTCCCTGGAAAGGAAGGGAGGTGATATTGCGTTCTACGTAATACGGGAGCTCATGAGAGCTGGTTATCATTTCCACCATATGATTGAGATAAACAACCCGTTAGAGTCGAGAGTTAGGGGGCTTAACTTCACACCGAGAAAGCTAACCCCTGATGAGCACTACACCCTATTCTCTCAGACCGACGTTCTCCTCTACCCTGTACGTGGCGGGGCATTCGAGATTCCGATCCTGGAGAACCTTGCCTTCCACGCTGACGTCGTGATACCAGATCAGGGACCATGGACCGAGTACGTGGACAAGGAAGATGCGTTCTGGATCCATGTAAAAGGGAAAAAGAAATACTGGTTCACGAACCCGTTCCACGTTGGTTACTTCTTTGAGCCTGATCCTGAGGACACATATGCACAGACACTTCTCGCCCTCTCAATGCAGAGCGAAGAGAGGGACAAGATGAAGGTAGAGAGAGCGAAAAAGTATAGGGAGAAGTTTCACTATCTGAGAATTGCGAAGGAGTGGGAGAAACTTCTGTCCTCCCTCTAACATGGAAATACGAAAAGTTTATATTTTCTGTATCCAACCTTTTTGTATGGAAGAAAACAGGGAAGAAAAGCATGAGGAGAGAGTTGAAGCCCTCAAGAGGAGACTAGAGGGTCATGAGGAGAAGCATGAGGATAAGTCCTACCTCGATCAACTTCTTGACGAGATTGAGTCACTCATCCCGAAGAAGGTAAACTACGTTACAGGTATCGTCGTGGACGATAACCTAGACGTTCTCGTGGTAAAGAATGGGAAAGTGCATGTGGGTAAGGGGCTAGAGGATGCCGTACCAGTGAAACAATTCATTAACTCGGACAATGTCACGTACGTAATGAATGCTTTAGTGATCTTCAAACCTATGATTCCAGGCTACGTCGAGACCATGTGGGGAGAGGAGAGCGAAAAGAAGAGGAGTGTAGACGACGTAATGAAGGACATATACGGGTAAAACACGCAGACACACGACAACACATTCTAGAATTCACGTTAGGGAAGTCATGTGAGGCTTCTTACCTGGATAAGGGAAGTCTGGTGGTCTTTCTCTCTTCTTCACGTGTATGACGAGAAGGTGAGACGATCCCTTTTTCAGGTGGCATTTCTCCTGGTTTTAGGTCCCGACCTAGAACGCGTGAAGGCGTCGCCTAGGACAAAGGAGAGACTACTTCTCTTGGTGGACGCATACCTGAGGGGTGACCTTAGCACACGTGAGTTCTCTAGGTCACTCTATCGTTTTATTCATGTTCCTACCCGTGGGTTTCGGGTACTCTCCCTTACCGAGTTTACGCGTATAACTGGTGGCAAGATTATACAGCCTACCTACTTCAAACTGAGACGAGAAGATCGCAGGAACGTACAGAACGAGACGACCAGCTGAGGATATGCATCTCAAGGGGTAGACCTTCCCTCCCGAGATTACGGGGTAAATCTGCCCTTTCTCGAAATTGTCCTTCAGGATGGACGGAATGAATAGGACCTTCTTGTTCTCTATGTAACCACAACGTAACGTGGGAAACACCTCCCTTTTCTTGTGTCTACACGGTTCATGTGATTACACCTGGCTGTTCACGACCAACCCCTAGTTCTGTGCATTGATGCCTTCCGAGAGGGGACCTTAACATCACGCTTACACAAGTCGCTAGAACTAGGGAGATCTCAGGATAGTCATACGTACTCTGTATCACATACTCGTCACGCCTGAAACCACGGACTAGTGTGATCCTGCCAGTCTCGGCATTAGAGTACATCTGCCCAATCTTGATTGCAACGCTCTCCACGTTACGGAAAGTATTGCCCTCAACCACTATGTCGTTACCGCTTTCATAGCCTAGCCTGACGAGGAAATGAAGCTTCAGTGAGTCAGGGAGCGTGAGCGTCTCCTTGTAATACATTACGGCGTAAACGTGAGGGGTACAGAACACGTACTTATCGTGGTAGGAATCGTCAAAGGCAACCTCACCTGATCTAGTCACGCACATGTACTTTTTCCCGCTTTTCTCCCACTCTAGGTAGATTTGGTTTGCGTCGTTCGTGTTTAATGGCATTATTCATATTATGAATACTCACAAAAAAAACATTTCCTGTTTCTACTTCCTTACACGCTTAAGAGCTCTTCCTAGAGAGAGACCTTCTGCACTCGTCTATACTCTCTGCAACCTCACTGGCTGAGATGTCCCCCGTGACTTCGAACGCGAAGTCGTTTAGGAGTCTCTCGTATTGGTACCTTTCCTTGGACACGACTGCGAACAGGAATTGAATCGCCTTCCTCGCACTCCTTCTCCTAGCCTTGAACACTGTGTACAAGTCATAACACGCGGGATAATGGGACCTCACGTACTCCTCAGCCTTCGGAAGGTTCTCCCGTGATATTCCTTCACTCGACAGAATCTCAGCTTCCCTCTTCTCTGCGTACTCCTCCAATTTCCTTAGGATCAAGTCAGGGTCTATGGGCTTTCCTGTGTTGGGCTCTAGGGGAGGTGGTGGTACTACCTGCTCTATCCTTTGAGGGGTAGACGTGTTTGCAGGAGGAGCTTGAGGTGGGGTAAACCTAGGTCTAGCAGTCTCATATATCTGCTTGAACACACGAAACACGCGATCGGGGTGGGACATCCTCGTAAAGATGGGACCATAATACCCGTAATAAGTGCCCGCGACCTCGTCATAATATGCAACTGCCTGTACGTCACTGAAACGGACAGTACATGTGGTTGGTTCCTCCTCTGGAGAACATACTATCACGAAAACGGAGCCAACGTTAAGGGCTGGTCCATATTTTCTGATCTGTGCGGTCCTCGCTAGTACCAACATCGTCTCCAAGTCTTCCTGAGTTAGCTCCACAATTACCCCTCCCTATATTTCTCCGTGTATAATTTTATTTATGATGGTCTTCGCCCAATTCTCACAGTCCTCAACCACGTCACAGTAACTCGTCGCTCTCACGGACGGGATCACGACCTGGTACACGAGCCCGTTATATCTTAGCTCGTACACATATCCGCGGTACCATTTCCTTGTAAAGGAGTTACTGGACAGTCCCTGAGTCATGTCTTTTTGCCTCCGTCATTCCTCTTCACGTGAAACATCCTTTTCATCTTGTGTCTAAATATCTCAAGTCTAGATATCTTCACCTTCTTCGCAAACAACACGTTAAAGTGCAGTGATGCATCTCCAATTACGCGATATCTAACGTAGTTGTACGTACATCTCTTCTGGTCGTCCCCAAGGAGCATTTGCAGGTCATACACGTCCCTAGCTGTGGGCAGAGGATCCCTCAACACAATGATGTAGTGAACGTGTTCCCCACTGCTGGAGAACTCCAACCTTGCATCCTCAACCTGATAGCCTAGTCTCTTCAACATCTCCACCCTCTTCTCGAACATCCCCCTATAATCATACATGGATACTGGTACATCCACGTCCACCTTTAGCACCTGCAACGCACTCACGGTTCTGACACCTCCCTCATCATGGAGAGTGATCCGTGGTGCCACATCACCCTTGTCCCAGGCTCGCCCCCCTCGTAGACCCCCTCGTCCGTGAGGAGGGAGAGAACCTGTATACCAAATAGCTCTGCGATTTTGTCGAGTAGTCTCTCTTTCATCTCCTCGATCATTTCTCTCTCCCTCTCCCGTGAGAGGGGCGGCGAGTACTCTAGACATTCTTGTGCTTCTACGAAGAGAGGGTGTGATCGCGATCCGTAATCGAATGACAGTTCCAGGCATAAGGTCGGTGGGGTATTTTTCGATGCCGACCCTTCCAATGAGGAGGACCTCATCCCACGAGAGAAGGGAAAGGTCATTGAGCTTCACGTCCTCGTATTCTAGTGGATTCCGTATTTCAAAAACAAGTACGCCCTTATCATACTCCACTTCAACCACCACACCTTTTGTGAGTACCTTATCGTAACGAATGTTGGTGGTAACTTCACCTTTACCTCTCTCGCTCCCGTCAAGACGTGAGATATTGAGTAGAATGTCCGTGGAGGTTCTAGGTGACCCCAATCCTTAATGATGTCGTATGAGGTCAGTCCCTTCTTCACTAGATATGAAATGATGTGAACCATTACATCATCCACTTTCATGCGATAGGCATGGGTGAACCTGTCTCTCTCCTCAGTGAGTAGTACATCGCGGACACTAGAGACCCTACTCTCATCTAGGTAGTACTGTAGGGTCGAGGATACTGTCGCAATCATTGTGTCCAGTTCTTCGTTTACGCAGATCCGTGATGAGGCTAGGCTATATCCATACAACATCTTGAATAGGGGGTCTTCCCTGCTCTCCGCAACCTCGTAAAGGGTCTTGTACGTAAGGACTGGAAATCCCCTTGCACTTACATGTCTTCTCACGTTTCTCCATGCGGGGAAACATGTCCCCACATGTTTCTGCCTAGAAGGTA
>JAEHJW020001897.1_pt1 | contig 10257 bp, 17 predicted proteins | sample 9271431 | NCBI WGS metagenome assembly JAEHJW02
GCAAAAAAGAATAGACCGACCAGCAGGACCATGCCCACCATCACCGCGAGCAGACGCACCCACCAAGGCCCCCGACTGCTGAATGATTGATAATAAGCCATTACGCTCCCTTTAAGCATTTCGGAATCACACCGTATCTTCAGACTTCAAAACGGCCCAAGAAGTTCACTTTACATAATAATTATTTGTTAACATTGAAAATTTGGAAAATGCTACATGCATTTGATTATATGGTGTTATCAATACAATCAGGACGAGTAGGGCGGCGCTTTTGGGTAGGGCCTTCGCCAAATGCGCCCAGACCTTTTGTCCTTCCGGCCCTGCCTTCCTCATGTGCTTTTCGATCAACACCTCAGCCGGGTCTACACCGGCCAGCTTGGCCAGCTTGATATAGGTTTCGTCGGATAGCTCGCTTTTGCCGCTCTTGAGTAGGCTCAGGCTGCTTTGGTTGATTCCTATAGCTTCCGCAATCCCGGTTAGGCTTTTGATACCGTTGCGGGTTTTTGCAAGTTCAATCAGTTGTTTTGTGTCCATTGGGCACCTCCATGCATTCAAGATAGGTTATCGTTTGGGCATTGACAATTGCCAATCGTTCCTCTATATCATTGTTTATTGGTAATCACCAATGAGTTTTCCAGTTTGCGGTCTGGCGTCGCTCGTCAGTTTGGAACCCTTCCGGGGTTCCCCTTTTTGGAGATATGACAATGATTATAAAAGATATACCGTTCAAGCTTCCCGTTCGTCAGTCGTTGATATGTTGGTATTACGCTAAGCCCGTTGTTGTTTACCGTCCTGCTCGGTCCCTTGTTATGCCGTTTTGTAGCCTGGAACTGATCCGTCGTTACTCTGGCATCTTCACGCTCGACGCCTACCAGGTCCGCGCCGTTCGTTACTTGGTCCGCCGCCGCGCTGCTTCGGTCTGTGATTGGTTCGATGTTCATGACGGCCTGATGCATGCTGGGGGTGTCCTATGATAGAGCCTGTCAGTTTCTTTCTTTTTCCTCCTGATCTTCTTCCTGATGGTTCTTCGTTTGTGTGCGCGTGGTCCTGTCGTGCTGAGTTTCTGACGGAGCTTCGCCAGCTTCAAGCTTTGCGGTTTAGTCGGGCGGCATATGCTCGTGATTATTCCCGTATCCGTGTGCTGCTGGATGTGCTTGGTGGCCTAGGGGGTGTCTGGTGATTACCTTAGCCCCTCGCTCCCCCTGGCTGTTGAACCTTTATTGGTTTCTGATCGGCTTTTTCATGTCGCCGCTGCTCTTGGCGTTGCTTGTGGTTCGGGTGCATCCATGATCAGCGCTCTGCCGGTATCGTCGGTATCTCTGGCGGAGGCCCTGATGTGGGCCGTGTTTATCGCCTGTCTTGCCGCGCTGTTCACTTACGACACGATTTCATGGCTTATCAGGTCGTTAGTTGATTTTTTTGTGAAGCTTGATCAGCGTGGCGGTTGGGGAGGGCGTTCTGATGATTGACACCCTTCGCCTCACCATATCCTCCGATTATTTCCCTGCTGATGCCGTGCGCTGGATGCAGATTCAGATGAATAAGCTGACCCAGACGGACTTTACCGGATCCATTCAAAAGTGGTCCCTGTGTACTGGCCTGAATATGCCGAGTTGGGCCGATGGCTTCTCTTTGGTGGTCGGTTCCCGTGTCACCCTGGAGGCCTCTCCGAAGGTCTATCAGGGCCACAATGTGGACGGTCCCGCCACCTTGCGTGAGGCTGCCTCTCGTTTGGTGGACTTCGTTTTCGGTGTGGTCCTTCGTCTGCAAGAGTGGCCCCGGGCCGGCCTGTGGTACGTCGCCCGCCTGGATATAACCCACTCCTACGATTTCGGTACTCGTCTCGTCCTGGAGGGCTGGTTCGATACGGTCGCCGGTGTCCAGCGTGGCCAGCGTCGCGCCTCTGTTGATGTTCGCGCCGTGGACGATGACCCCATGGCCATGCATGCCGCCCCGTCCGGGCGCACGCTCTACCAGGGCTTAGGCTCCCGCTACAAGGTCGGCAAGATTTACTGCAAGGGTGCCGATCTCAAAGCACATCCGCCGAAGTGCTTAGGTATGGACCCCGAGGCGCTCGATGCCTTGGTGGAGGAGTTCCAGCCTATTGCTCGGTTTGAATGCCAGATTCGGGCCGCTTGGCTTTCTAAGCAGGCCGTCCGCCTGGGCCTTCTGCCGTCCTACTTCGCTACTGACCAGATGGGCCAGCTGGCCGATAACGCCGCTCTGTATCTTCATCGTTTGGGCTTTACGCCACTTTCTACGACTCGTGCCAAAAATCCGATTGTTTATTTTCCCGTCGATTACTTAGCTGATCTGCTTGATACCGTTTCTGTCTGGGAGTCTGAGTTCTCCCACTTGTTCGCCCGTGAGGTTGCCATGTCTGACGATACCCTACTTCGTTAATTGCTCTCCGTTGCCAAGACTCCCGGCGCTGCCCGTCGCGCCTTCGCCTTTTATGGATCCATTCGGGCTTATGGCTTCGCCGCCGCTCGCCAGAGTGTCGGCAAGACGCAGTTTTATGCCCATCGTCGTTTGCTGGGCCTTGCGGGCGTCTCTGATGCCATGTTGCAGGATGGTGCCCCCCTGATACGTCAAGCGCCTTCTGCGTGCAACGTGCGCGATTTTAAGCCGTCTCGTGAACGTCTGGACTTGCTGGAACGTGCGCACACGCTTTCGCTGCCGTACGTGATTGACCGTCTGCATTCTGAAGTCTTTTGTCGGGTTGCCTGATGGGGTAGGGGAAAGGGGAGCTACTAACAGCGCTCCCTTTTCCGGTACGCCGAACTAGCACTTGTAGCGTACTGTTTTTAGGTTGGTTTTTTTCGGGCGATTTATTTTGCCAATAGCGGTTCTTTACTCTTTTTTGGAGGTTTATACATGAAATCCATGTGCCATTTCTACGAACTTGAAACAATTGATTATATCGCCAAGGATGCCAAGCCTGACGCGCAGGGTGTTCTTCCTGTTAGCAAGATGTACAAGCAGCCTTTTGACCTTGATCAGGGCCCTGGTGCTCGCGCTTATCAAGGGCAGGTGATGCGTCGTGCTCCTCAGCTTGCTTTGGCTCCCGGTGATTATGAGGTGACTTGGTATCTTGATACCGACCGTAAGACTTTGGGTCCTGCTATCAATATAACCAGCAGTCGCCTTGTTAAGGCGGATGCTAAACCGCAGTTGGTTAACGGCTAAGGGGTATTTATGGACGGCGACGGTGACGGTGACTCTGGCGCGTTAGTGCTGAATGTTTGCACTAATGTTACTGCCGTCACTTCTTCAACGACTTCTATAACGTCTTATACCTGTAACTCGTCAGCATGGACGCCTGTTTATGGTATCGGTGGTATCACGCAATCGGATTTTGATATTGCCGCTCCGGCCATCATTACGGTCCTGATGCTCGCAGCACTTTTTAGAATTGTGATCCGGTTCTTTTTGAATCGGTGATGATCTGCCCGGGCAGTTCCCCGGATTTTGTTCTACTCATGGAGGTTGTCATGGATGAAGTCAAGGAAGTTGAAGTTGTGAAAAATCGCCGCGCTCGTGCACTCGGTGCTATCGCTCAGTTTGCGTCTCCTCGTCGCGTTTCGATGGCCACGGGTATCGGTGCGCTGGTTCTGGCCGGTACTGCCTTCGCGTCGGGTGGCGCTGGTACTGCCGCTACCACAGCCGCAGCCAGCTTTACCTCGAGCGGTGATACGGCGATTGGTGCTATTGGTGTAGCGCTGATCAGCTTGGCAGGCATTGCCGTTGTGTACAAGTGGGCCAAGGGAATGTTCTTCAGTTAATCAGTGGGGGAGGGGGTGCGGGGGGAAGGACTTTAGTCCCCCCCCACCCCCGACTTTTTTCTTTCTCTTTTTTTTTGGGGTCTACGGTGGATATATGGACTTTTTACCTCGTCACTTTGCTTATTGCGCTGTGGTTGGTGCTTTCGGTTTAGCTTTTTCGGGTTCTGCTTCTTCTGCAGTTCTTGATCAACCGAATTATTCTTGGCGTCTTTCTTCTTCTGGCGATGTGTACCGTGTTTATGATCCGCAGGGTGCTCGTGCTTCTTCTGTTTTTACTCCCTCTTCTACTTTTGCGGAAGGTTCTTCTAGTGGTGTTATTGAGACATTTGATCCTCTTCCTTTAACTATTGATGGTGCTACGGGTGAGGTTATTGCTGGTCTTTCGCGTTCTTTAACGGTCGGTGATTTGGTGGGTGCTCTTACTGATGCCATGAGTGGTCCTCTTGGTGCTGCTATTATCGGTGCTTCTAATCTTTTGCCATTTTTGGATGCTTTGTATAATCAATATGAGTCTTCTCAGTTGTCTGTTACTTCTTCGCAGTATCCTCCTATTTCTTCCACTAATCCTTATTTTGGTACTAATGCTTGTAATCTTGCCGGTGCTCTTGGTTCTTCTCCTTTTGCTGCTTTTAATGCTTATTGGAATGGTTATTATACTCCTCAGTCTGCCTCTTGTACTTCTTCCGGCTCTTGTAAGGTTACGTTTAATACTTCCGCTGATTCTGTTGTTTCTTGTTCTGGTACTCCCTCTGATACTGCGCCTACTGGTTATGGTGGTTCTAGTCCTCCGTCTAATATTGTTCCTTGGGTGGTGAATAATTGGACTTCTGATGGTCTTGCTTCTGATTCTTCTTCTGTTTTGAATAATAACCCTTCTTATGGTTCTCTTTTGGGGGATCAGTTGGCTGCTAATGATGCTCCGTTATCTTCTCCCGTTCCTTATGTTTATAATCCTACTTCTAATAGTCTTAGTTCCCCTCCCTCTACTTCTACTTCTACTGATCCTTCTACTGGTAATTCTACTGTTACTACCACAACCCCTTCTTATAAAGTTACTCCTGGCACTAATGGCGGTCTTAATGTTAATGAGACCTCTAAGGTTGTTACGCAGTCTTGTACCTCTGCCGGTTCTTGTACTGTAACTAATACTACCATTAATTCTTCCACTCCTAAGTCTACGCCTTTTGTTGCTCCTACTTTGTCCAATCCTTCCGCTTCTACTGCTTCGGTTACTGATGTTCCTTTATCTCTTGTTATGCCTTCTCAGTCTAACGCTGTGTGTCCTGCTCCTCTTTCTTATACTGCTCTTGGGAATACTTTTACTATTCCTTTAACTCCGTTGTGCAATCTTGCTACTGACGCTCGCCCTTATTTGGAGTCTTTGGGCGCTGTCGGTGCTGGTATCGTTATCTTTCGTTAAGGGGGTTTGTTATGGGTGCTATTATTTCTGCCTTTGCCGAGTGGTTGGGTCCTTTTGTCCTTTCCGCTGCTGGTTGGTTCATGGCCTCTGTTGGTCCTGCCATTCTCGCCTCTTTAGCCATTGGTATTGGTGTTTTTACTGGCTTGTCTGTTATCCAGTCTGATCTTTCCTCTGTGGTTTTTGATTATTCTGCCTTACCTACCGATATGCTTTCTATTGCCCAGCTTCTGGGTGTGACTTTTGTTCTTAACTTGATGGTTTCCGCCTTTTCTGTTCGTGTTTCTCTCATGGCTGCTAAGACTTTTTTTATTCATTCTTGAGGTGTTCTCATGCTCAATCTTTATACTGGTGCTCCCGGTGCTGGTAAAACACTGAAGATGTTGGCTGATCATTTGGCCTCTGCTGACGGTAATCGTCCCATCTTTGTTTACGGTGTGGAGGGCTTAGTGCCTTCTGATAAGTGGACTCCTCTGGATGATCCTACGGAATGGCATAAGTGCCCCTATGGTTCTCTGGTTTTGGTCGATGAGGCTCAGGCTGTTTTCCGTCCTCGTCGCCCTGGTGATCCTATTCCTGAGTATGTCTCTGCTGCTGAGACCCATCGCCATCTTGGTATTGATCTTATCATGACTACTCAGTACCCCATGTTGATCGATGCCCATCTGCGCCGTTTGGTTTCCAACCATCAGCACCTCGTGAATGTCTGGGGTCTCAAGGGTCGCTCTTCTGTCTATGAGTGGTCTGAAGCTCAGGATGATCCTAAAGACCCTCGTGCTCGCAAGCTCGCCCGCCGTTTCCTCTTTAAGTACCCCAAGCAGGTTTATGAACTCTATAAGTCCGCTCAGATTCACACTAAAAAGCCTCGCATTCCGTTGTGGTTTAAGTTTGGCATTCCTATTATTTTTATGATCTTTTTTGCGGCGGCTTATTATGGCTACTATGCTATATCACACTTTGCGAGTAATGGCGCTAAACCTGTTAATCAGTTTTTAGCAAGTCATCCTGCCGGTAATAGTTCCTCTGTGGTAGCTGTTCCATTTAATTTGACTCATGGGGCTGCTTCTAGTCTTTCGCCTCGATCTAATAGAGTGATTCTGAAACATCCTCACCACCCTTTGCAGGATTTTGACGCTTATTCTTTACGTGTCCGCGCTCGTCAGGCTGCTGCACTTCCTCGCATTTCTTCGCAGTTTCGCGTTGCGGGTTCTATTCGGTCCTCTGGGTCGCCTTCTTTGTACGTTATACAGTCGCGCTCCGGTGTGGTGCATTTTGTCCAGGCTGTGCGCTGCTCTAATTTTGAGGGGTTGGAGGTTTGCCGGTGGGGTGGTGGGTACGTTTCATCCGCTCCGCTTCCTGAGGTTGCCAGTTCTTCGCCTCGTGCTCATTTTGTGAGTGCTTCCAGGTCCAAGCCTTCCGGTGTGCCTACGCCTGCTGCATTGCGTGCTGGTCCTGTTCCGGGTCCTGTTGTGCCTGCTGCGCCTGTTCATCATCACTCTATTTTGCTCCCTGCTCATATATTGCCGGGTGGGGGTTGATTTATGGTTACGCATTGGCTTGGTCATGTGGTTATTTCTGCGGTTGTCCATGCTGTTATTTATGGTGCTGCGTTTGCTGTTTTTCGTCATATGTCTACCGTGGATGCTGTTGGTTTAGCGGTTCTGGTGATTGGTGGGCTTTTTGTTGTTATGCCGATTTTGTGGTTTTTTCGTCGTGTTTTTTTCGGGTCTCGGAGGCGTCGATGGTGAAGGTATTTTTTTTGATGTTTTTGCTTATGCTTTCCGGTTGCGCTTCTCGCCCTGGCTCCTCGATGGGTTGGTTTCAGCGCACTAATCTCCGGGAGAATGATGCGCTGGCTTTGCTCCATCATAGTTCTGAGTCCCTCGATGCGGAATGTCGTCATGATTTCACCTCCTTGCAACAGGAGACTAATTGAATGGATCATTTGCCGTTTATCCTTGTCCATCCCGCCGATCAGTACGCTTGTGGCAATTACCGGGTTCGCTGGCCTTTTGATCTGTTGTTACGGTTTGGCTTGGCTCAGGGCGTGGAATCGTCCTATCTCCTCGATGCAGGCACCTTGGCGGACTTGGCCCCCGATTTGGTCGTATTTCAACGGGTCCTAGAGTTGGATCAGCTAGCCCGTATGAAGTGGTATCGTCGCGTTTTGCCTCGCGCCTTCTTTGTGTTTGAATTGGATGATCTCATTACGGATATACCGGGAGATAATCGCTTTTCTGGCTTGTTCTATCGCCAGACGCTGGATCGCTTGAAGCAGGGCATATCCTTGTGTGATCGCCTGGTAGTATCAACACCAGCGCTTGCGGAGGCCTACGGGTCCTTTGCTCCTGAGGTGGTAGTTAGCACTAATGCCCTCCCTAATGTGCCTTGGGCGTCCTTGTCTGGTGGCGGTCGTCAATGTGGCCGCCCTCGTGTGGGTTGGGCCGGTTCCGCTGGCCATCTGGGTGATCTCAAGATTTTGTATCCGGTGGTCAAGGCTACCGCCGATCTGGTCGACTGGGTGTTCTTGGGTGCGGTGCCGAACGTGTTACAGCGTAACGCTGTGGAGTGCTACCCTCAGGTTCCGATGGACCAGTACCCCGCCAAGCTTGCCAGTCTTGATCTTGATCTGGCTGTGGCACCCTTGCAGGTGCATCCCTATAACGACGCGAAGTCGAACTTGCGCTTGTTGGAGTTGGGCGCTTGCGGTTATCCCGTGATCTGCTCCGCCGGTGTGGGTGCCTTTGACTATGATCTGCCCGTTATCCGGGTGGAGAATCGGGCCGATGCGTGGATTGATGCTATCGCCGCTGCCGTGGGGGAGATCGATGCGTTAGCGGGGAAGGGTGTTGCTTTGCGTCGGGCCATCCATGCTGATTGGTTGTTGGATGGTCGCGCGTCGGCATGGGCCAGTGCCTGGGGCCTTTCCCGTTGATGCCTTCGCCGCCGACCCCCCCTCGTTTTGCCCTACATATGAATGCTATTCATGTGGCATGAAGCTTGCTAATAATAAGCATAACCCGTACCACGTGAATTATATTCATGTAGCCCCAGAATAGGGGGGGGTCGGCGGATTGTACGCTGACCATCCGGTCGGCCTTGTTTCCTTGGCCTCTATCGACTATCTATGGGAGCAGTACGGTGCGGGAGGGTAGGGGATATGCTGGTTTTTCCATTCATCTTTGGTTATCCGCGTTGGCTGTATTTGTTGCTTTTTGTGGCCTTTATCGTTGCCGGTATCTTGTTTAATCGTTTTCTTCGGCATTCTTTGCGTAATGGTCCACGCTGGGGGAAGTCTTCCGCGCCGACCATGCATCTATCTCGTCGTTCTCCCGCTGCCCGGTCTCGGCCCGCGTCCTCTCTACGTTCTGCCACGGTATCGGCGCCATCGTCTTTCACCACCAACAGCCCGCCGCTGACCAGGTCGGCACCTGTGTCGTCGGTGCGCCCTCATGTGGTTACGTCTCCGCCTGTATCCCGCTTCGCTTATTGTCGCCGCTATCCTGATCTTTTGGCGTTGTGTGAGGGTAGCGTCGTGCGTGCTGATCGCCTGGTGGATGTGGAGTCTAAGGGTTCGTCTTCCGCCGCGCCTGACGTTTGGGTCAATCTGGCGATTTCGCGTTTTCCTTCAGTTCGGTAGTTTTCCGGGCTTGCCCGGCTACTTTGGGTTTTTCTTAGTTAGCTTGTTTTATTTTCGTTTTTTGTTATACTTAGTTATATATTCTTTGCAATGGGGGACAAGTTTATGCTTACTCTTTTAACTGGCGGTCCTTGTTCTGGTAAAACGGCGTGGCTTGTTGATCAGATTTTTAATAATTCTGGTTATAATGGTCGTTCGATATATGTTCATAATGAGTGTCTTTCGGATTATCGGATTTCTGATAACGTTATTTCGTTGGACGATGCTAAAAGTTGGTTTTCTTTGCCTAGTGGTTCTGTTGTTATTTTTGAAGATGCTGATTATTCTTTTCCTTGTCGTTCGCGCGATGCGTTTTGTCCTCGTTGGGTTAATTTATTCTCTGTTCCTTCGTATAATGGTATTGATGTGTTTATGACCTCTCAGAATGCTATGAAGATTGATAAGGATGTGCGTTCATATGTTGGGCGTCATTTGCATTTTGTTCGTGATTTTGGATTTAAACCGGTTTTTGATTGTTCGAAATATCGTAATGATAATGTTGTAAGTATTTCTCGGCGTCAGTCTGCACTTTTCTAAGTTTTTCGGCGTCTTTCTTCGCGTATGCGCCGCTCCCCTCAATCTACCCCCTTCCCATTGCCAAACCTTGCAGAGAGGGAAGGGCGGAAAGCGTCTATATCGCGTGATCTACTAGGGGGTAAGGTGGCGGCTCGATGAAAGCCCGCCCCGTTGGGGTTGGTGCCTAGCTGGTGGCCGGGCGTAACAGCCGCTTTTCAGCTTTTGAGCCATAGCCGGATCGTCTCCGCTGACTTGCCCATGATTCGGGCGATGTCCTTGATGGCCATCTTTCCTTCTTTTAGCTTGCGGGCTTCATTGACCGCTGCTTGGCGTTTGGCCTTGTTCTGTCGCGCTTGTTCTTCTTTGAGGACGGTCTCGGTAATGTAGTAGCCTTTGCCGCTGGCTCGCGCTGTTGCGCTGATGCTGCCGGTTTTCTTGTAAAGCTTCAGGATGGTTTCTGTGGTTTCTGCCCAGTAGTCGGGCCGTGGTTCAATGGGGTTGTTCTCGATGTAGCTTTTCCACTGGTTTTCTCCGGTGACTTGGGTCCAGGGTATCTCTAGGATGATTTGCAGGACGTTACCAAAATGCTTGATGCGGATGGGGTTCTGTCGTTCCATGGTTTTCCTTTTGGATGAGCTTAAGCAGGGTATTAGTGGATTTTTTCCCGGCTTCCAGAATCCAAAAGCAAAACTTTACATAATAAGTATTATGCGAATTTGAACATGTGGAAACGTTCTACATAGTGTGGCCGCCCAGAGCAACACGCTGCACCAGGGCGTCCATTCGTCTGCGGATACGCTCTTCGGGCCCTCTGAAATGTTCCACCAAAATGGCAAACGCATATTGCCGGTGGCCGAGGT
>JAEHJW020002310.1_pt1 | contig 10232 bp, 13 predicted proteins | sample 9271431 | NCBI WGS metagenome assembly JAEHJW02
GCCGTGGCGGCCACCTTTGGGCATCCAGCCATCGAGCAGCTCGGCGACGCCGGAGCGGTCGAGCACGGCCTCGAGGGCCGCCCGGCGTGCTCGGCTGCTCAGCGCGTCCGCCAGCACGGAGGCGCCGATGCTGATACCAAGCGTGGTATACTCCGTTGGTGTGGACTGTCGTCTACCTCCCCGATGCAGTAGAGGAGCGCGAGAAGCTCTCGGCGAGGGAACGTCAGGCCCTCTACAACGCGACGCTGAAGCTTCAGGCGATCGGGTCCGCCCTCGGGTATCCGCACACCAGCGCGGTCCAGGGAGCTTCCGGGTTGCGGGAGCTTCGCCCGCGGGCGGGCCGCAGTCCATGGCGAGCGCTGTACCGTCCGGTCGGCCAGCGGTTCGTGATAGCCGCCGTCGCCCCGGAGGCACAGCACGATCCCGCCGGCTTCGCCCGGGCCTGTGCTGCAGCAACGAGACGATTGAGTGAGTTGGAGGATTGACGATCATGGCAAAGCTGTCGGAACTGACCACGGCTGAGGAGTTCCACGAGCGAGACATGGCCGACCCGGCCTACCGGGCGGAGTACGAGCGGACCCGGTTCGCCAACGACATCGCCATCCGGGTTCTGCGCTACCGCAGCGAGCACGGCCTGACCCAGACCGCGTTCGGCCGGCTGGTCGGTATGCGCCAGCCGCACGTGGCCCGACTGGAGTCGGGCGAGCATGAGCCTTCCCTGTCCACCCTGGTACGGCTCGCCGCGGCGCTCGGCGAGGACTTCACCGTCGACATCAACTCCAACGGAGCTCGGCTACGTCAGAGCGCGTAATGAGGTCCTGTCGTCGGGATCACGGTTGACGATCCTCTGATAGAAGGGCCATCGTGAGCTCGGCAAGCGAGTCGATGCGGACATCAGCGCACGCAGCTTCGGCGCGATGGGCGTGGAGATGGCCCCAGGTGAATCGGCCTGGGATCCGCGGAGACTCCATACCTTGGAAGTGAGGATGGAGCTATGGATAAGAAGCCGCCTCAGAAGCGGTACCCCCAAGAGCTGAAGGACCGTGCCGTGCGCATGGTGCAGCAGCTCCGACGCGAGGATCCTGCCGACAACTCGGTGATCTCGCGTGTCGCGCGTCAGCTCGGTATCGGCGTCGAGTCACTCAGGACGTGGGTGAAGCAGGCCGACGTCGACGCCGGTGCACGTCCGGGGCTCACCTCCGAAGAGCGCGAGGAACTCAAGACGCTTCGGAAGGAGAACAAGGAGCTGCAGCGGGCGAACGACATTCTCCGCGCAGCTGCAAGTTTTATGTGGACCGCGCGGTTATGCCGACTGCCGGCGTGAGCGGCCACGTCCGTCCTGGTCCGGGCGACGGCAAGTGAGAAGCGAATCGGCATAATCACAACCCTTCGAGGAAGGCGAGCAGGGTGTCGGTTGGTCGGTAGCGCTTCCATGGCGTTGACGGGCTGGCGGCCTTGGCGAGGGCGCGCTCTTTCAGTCCAAGGTCGGCGTGCTGGTAGATGTCGGTCGTGCGGATGGACTCGTGACCGAGCCACAAGGCGATGACCGCCACATCGACGCCCGCTTCGAGGAGCTGCATGGCGCAGCTGTGGCGCAAGACATGTGGCGTGACCCGCTTGGTGGCGAGGGACGGACAGGTGGCGCTGGCAGCCGTGGCATGGCGCGAGACGACCCGGCTGATGGCGTCACGAGTCAACGGCGCTCCTCGTGGGCCCGGAAAGAGCGGACGGCTGGACTCGGCGGGGATCTCCTCCATCCAGCCCCGCAACGCCTTGGCCGTCGCCGCGTCGAGAGGCGTCGTTCGGTGTTTCCTCCCCTTGCCCATGCAGGTCACGGCGGCACTGGGGCCCAGGGCCACGTCGGCCCGGCGCAACCCGGCGAGCTCGGAGACCCGAAGACCGGTCCGCACCGCCACCAGCAACAGTGCCCGGTCTCGCCGGCCGAGGCGGGTGGTGGAGTCGGGCGCATCGAGCAGGGCAGCGATCTCTGCGGCGTTGAGGTAGGAGACGAGCGGGCGCGCCACTCGCTTGGGAGGGATGGCGAGCACCCGGCGGATGAGCTCGGCCTGGTCGGGATGCCGGAGGGCAGCGAACCTGAAGAAGGAGTGGATGGCGGCCAGCCGGGCGTTGCGGGTCTTGGCACTCACGCCTCGGTGCTCCTCGAGGTGGTCGAGGAAGGCCCCGACGAGCGGTGCGTCGAGGTCTTCCATCATGAGCTTGGCCGGCGCGACCCCCTTCGTCTCGGACACGAACCGCAACAGCAGCCGGAAGGTGTCGCGATAGCCGGCGACCGTATGTGCGCTGGCGTTGCGTTGGGCGCCGAGGCGCTCCACGAAGAAGGCCTGGAGGCTGGGGGCGAGCGCCGTCACCGGGGATCGTCCATCTCGACACCGAGTCGCCCGGCTGCGGCTGCGAGCAGCCCGGGGGACGCGCTCAAGTACCAATACGTGGACGCCGGGCTCACGTGGCCGAGATAGGTGGAGAGCACGGGCAACAGCGCCCGCACGTCCCGGTGCTCGGCATGCCACCCGACAAGCGTCGTCACGGCGAAGCTGTGCCGCAGGTCAGCGAGGCGAGGGAGCCTGCCGGTGGCCGTGGTCCCGATGTCGGTCATGGCCAGGGCCGCACGGAAGGCGACGCCGAGGTTGCCACCGTCCAGTCGGTGGCCGACGGTCGAGACGAACAGGCTCGGTGCTCGCCGCCGAGGGAACACCTCGTCGCGCCGTGCCATGTAGGCGATCAGCGCGGCCACAACACTGTCGTCGAGCGGCACCCATCTCGACCGCCCGCCCTTGGAGTCACCCACGAGCAGCGTCCGGTCGTCTGCGTCGAGGTCGGCGTCGTCGAGCCGGATGGCCTCGGCCACTCGAAGCCCCGTCGACCAGAGCAGACCGACGATCGTCTCCACCGTGGCCGCCTGGATGGGCGAGCGCAGCCGACGCGACGCCTCCATCAGGGACAAGACCTCGCCGCCCGAGTACAAGAACGGCTCCGGCCGACGGCGGCGCCCGGGGATGAGCCCGGCCGGCGGGATCTCGTGCGCCGGGTCGACGGCATGCAGGTAGCGGGCGAACCGTCGGACCATCGCCAGACGGTCTGCTCGCCAGCTCGACTCGTGGTTGGCAGCGCGAAGTGCCCACGAGAGCGCCACCTCGGTCGTCACGTGGGTCGATCCGGCCTCCTCTGAGTAGGTGACGAAGTGCTCGAGTTCGCTGCCCGAGCGCTCCAGCTTGTAGCCGAGCGACCGTCGGAGGGCCAGGTAGTCGCAGAGCCCTGTGCGCAGTCCGCTCATGGCCGCACCGCCGGCCAGGGTCGGGCGATGGCCCGGAGGGTGACGAGGTCGACGCTGGCGTAGGTGGCCGTGACCGCCGTCGCCTGATGGCCGAGCACCTGGCCGATGTCGTTGAGGGAGACCCCCTGGCGAAGCATGGACGTGGCCACCGTGTGGCGGAGGCGGTGTGGGTTGACGTAGGCGATCCCCGCCCTGGCACAGGCGCGCGCCATGACGGCGCGCAGCGATCCCGTCTCGGCCAGTGCCCTCCTGGGGGCGCTCTGGCGGAGGAAGACCGCCCGGTCCTCGACGCTCGGCCGGACCGCCAGATAGTCGGCCAGGGCACCGCCCACCTCCTCGGACACCGGGAGCCGGTCTCGCCGGCCACCCTTGCCCCGCACGACGAGCACCCCGGAGCGCCAGTCGATGTCGTCGAGGCGCAGGCCGACCACCTCCCCGCCACGAAGTCCCAGCCGGCACAAGAGCAACACGATCGCCCGGTCGCGCAGTTCGATGGCCCTCCTGCCTGCACACGCCGCCACCAGTTTCTCGACGTCGGCCGAACCGATCCCCCGGGGAAGCGAGGAGGCGCTGCCGGCGACCGACAGGACCGCCTGGTCGAGGCGCACCGCACAGAGGCCCTCCATCGCCAAGAACCGCAGGACGCTGCGCAGGGCGGAGACCACCTGGCGAGCGGACGACAGGCTGCGACCGGCACACGTGCGTGCGGCGAAGCTGGTGACCTCACCGGCACGAAGCGTCGACCAGTCCAGGCCGTCGTCACTGCGCTGCCCCTCTGCGAACAGCCGGGCAATGTACACGTAGAAGTGGGCCGTCCCCTCGACGACGCCGCGTTCTTCGAGGAGATAGCGCCGGTAGCGGGCGAGGAACCATCCGACCGGGTCGGACGGCACCGCCGGAACCGGACTGGCGACGATCCCACGATCCCGCAGGTACGCGAGCAGCGGGTCGAGCGAGCGTGGGGTCCGCAGGTTGGGCGTGCCGTGTGCCCGGCGCGCACGGAAGAAGCCTTCGGTCGCTGCCGCCGTCAAGTCCTGGACGGCGACGTCGTAGCGTTCCATCCACTCGCTCAGGTGGACGACGAGCTGGCGGTGCTTCTTGGCGGCCGACCGGGAATAGCCGAGCCCGAGCAGATGGGCGTGATAGCCACGAACATGCTCCGCCAGCCCGGTCGGACCTTCTTCGACTTTCGGCATGGGATGCCTCCTCCCTCTCGGATCGAGGGGAGGAGCATCGGCCGAAGGACCGCGATTATGCCGATTCGCTTCTCACTTGCCGTCGCCCGGACCAGGACGGACGTGGCCGCTCACGCCGGCAGTCGGCATAACCGCGCGGTCCACATAAAACTTGCTATGTCGAATTCCGCATAGCAAGTTTCTTCGGGGCGGAGCTCGACCGCCAGTCGAAGAGGTAGTCACCTTCGTCGACGCCCACCGGGACACAACAACCGGTGGGCGTCGATGGGGGGTCGAGCCGATCCTCGACGTGCTCGAGGTCGCCCCCTCCACCTACTACTCGCACAAGTCCCGGCCACCGTCTGCCCGGGCGCTCAGCGACGCGCTGCTCCTGCCGATCCTCCTGGCACTGTGGGTGGCCAACTACTCGATCTACGGGCGTCACAAGCTCACCGAGGCGGTCCGCAGGGCCGGCCACGACGTCGGGCGGGACCAGGTGGCCCGTCTCATGCGCCAGCTTGGGATCCGTGGCGCCAGAAGGGATGTGAAGCGCTTCACGACCCACGCTGACAAGGCAGCTCTGCGCGCTCCCGACCGCTTGAAGCGCGACTTCAGCGCGACCGCACCAAATATGAAGTGGGTCTGCGACTTCACCTACTGCGCCACGTGGTCCGGCGTCGTCTACGTCGCCTTCGTGATCGACTGCTTCAGCCGCCGGATCGTCGGCTGGAAGGCCTCGCGTTCGATGAGCCAGGCGCTCGTGCTCGATGCACTCAACATGGCGGCGTGGGTCAGGCGCAACGTCGACCTCACCGGCCTCGTGTGCCACTCCGATTATGCCGAGCCTTGCGTTAAGCCGAGGAATCGCGTCCTGACCTGCTTGGGAGCGGTCGCCTGACCGATTCCTCGGCTTAACGACGGGACGCTATCGGAGGCTGTAGAGGGCCTGGAGCTTGTCGTCGCTGATTGGTGGCGCAGCTGGAGAGCCGATCGCTGGGGTAGCTGCGTTGACGGCTTGGCGCATCATGTCGAGAGTCGCGAACGCGTAGAACGCCGCCGTGGTCGACATGTTGTCGTGGCCGAGCAGGCGCATGATGATCGGCAAGGGGACGCCTTGCTGGTAGAGATCCATGGCCTTGGTCTTGCGCAACGTGTGACAGTGGATGTTCTCGGGCACCGAGGGGCAGGTTCGGCGCGCAGCGGTGGCGGCACGTGTGAGCACGGCTGCGACGGTGTCGGTCGATAGACGGGTCGGCGTGCCATGGTGCGGGCTGTAGAACAGCGGCCGCGTCACCGGCAGCGTGGGAGTGTCCGGGTGGAACTCGCCGAGGTAGACACGAAGGTGCGCGATCGTCTTTTCGGTCAGTGGGACGACGCGGGTCTTGTCGCGCTTGCCGGTGAGCCTCACGTGGCCAGGCGTGCTCAGACAGAGGTCACCAAGCGTCAGGGTGGTGACCTCGCCGACGCGGGCCGCCGTGTCGTAGAGCAGGATCAGCAGCATCCGGTTCCTACGTGACTTCGGAGTTCGACCGCTGAAGGCGGCGAGCACGGCTCGGGTCTCGGGTCCGGTGAGGTACTCGATCGGCTTCCTCGGGCTCGCTGGTGCTCGTAGGGCGTTGGCTGCCTGGCTGAGCGCGACGAGAGTGATGTCTTCGGCGCTGCAGTACGTGAGGAACGCTCTCATGGTGCTGAGTCGCAGCGCGACAGTCGCCGGAGCGTAGTGCCGCTGGTCGATCATCCAGGTCAGCCAACCTTTGAGGTGGTCACGCCCCAGGTGCTCGAAGGTCACGTGGGAGCGTTCGATGCCCTCGGTCTCGGCGAGATAGGCGAGGAAGCACTCCAGGCTGATCCGGTAGGCCTCGATCGTCTTGGGTGAGCGTCGCTGCACCGTGGGCAGGTAGGTGTGCAGGTAGCTTCTGGCCAAGGCGTAGAAGTCCGAGGCGGCGGTGGGTCGGTCGCGCGTCATGCGAACCCGACCTCGGGCAGCAGCGATTGGCTCTCGGCGGTGATGTCGGCGTAGGCATCCAGAAAGTCCGGCGAGGTGTGGATGTAGTAGTAGCTCGACTCGATGCTTGCGTGCCCCATGTAGCGCGCCAGGTAGGGCAGCATCGCGGTAACGTCTTTGCCCCCTCTCGCCCAGCGTTCGACGTTCGCGTAGGCGAAGTGGTGCCGGAAGTCATAGGGTCTCGGATCCTGGCCACCCAGCGGGCGCAAGAGACCAGCCGCGTCCCAGATGCGGCGAAAGATGATCCCGACCGCCGCTGCGGTGACCTGGTTGCCGGTTGCGCCGACGAAGAACGTGCGCCGCGACGGGCCGAACCGTGCCCTCGATGCCCGGTCGCAGCCGGCCAGGACTTCGGTCACCTCGGCGGTCATCGGCAGCCGGCGCGAACGGTTGCCCTTGGAGGACACGACGTCGAGGATCTGGTCACGAAGGTGCACATGTCCAGGCGTCAGCAGGCGGGCTTCCCCGGTCCGCAGCCCACAGGAGTGCATCAGGGTGAAGAACGCCATCGCCTGCCACTGCCACGGGGACTCAGCGTGCAGTGTTGCCGCGGCAGCGAAGAACGCCTCGATCTCGTGACTGCTCAGCAGGTAGGGGTGGGCCGGCACGCACTCGGCCTTCCAGCGGTCCGAGAGGACGTAGGCGTCTTCGTGCCCGTGGACCCGGAGCCACCGGCCGACGTCGCGGATGTAGGACATCCATGACCGGTAGCGGCCCGATCGGGTCAGCTGGTCGATGACCCATCCTTCGACAGTGTCGCGGTCAAAGGAGGTCCGGCCGTGCGCACTGCAGTACGCGTCGAACCTCTTCAGATACGAGATCCGGGAGCTGCCGTAGAAGCCCATCTTCTCTTTGAACACGAGATAGGCGTCGAGCTCTGGGCCAAACGCGCTGGTGAAGCCGTGGGCACTCATGGCCGCGTGTCCTTGGGCATCGGGACATCGAGCACGCACTCGAGCAGACGGTCCCGGTCGACGCTCATGTAGAGGTCCGTCGATTCGGGGCTCGCGTGCCCAAGGACCGCCGAGACCGTCGGCAACGGGACCCCAGCGCGCAGCAGGCGCGACGCGGCATTGTGGCGCAACAGGCGAGTACCTGCCTTCACGTTCACAACCCCAGCCGCAGAGAAGACCTGCGCGATCAACCAGTAGATCGACGCGTGATCTCGAAGCGCGCGGTGGGGGGCTACGGATCGCAAGAACACGTGGTCATCGGGTGAGTCGGGCCTGTCGTCGAGGACATAGTCGGCGAGCCTGCTCGTCACCAGATTGGTCAACGGCACGGTCAGCGGGTTGTGCGTCTTCTGCTGGACGATCTCGGCGGTTTGTACGCGCCAATCGATGTCCGCCAGGCGCAGGTGGACGATGTCGCACGCGCGAAGCCCCGTCGTCAACGCGAGCAAGGTGATGGACGCGTCTCGGGAGCTGACCGCTCCCGACGCGCATGCCTGCACGACCAGGCGTTCATCGTCGTCGCAAAGAACTGGCAGGATCTTGTGGGAGCGTTTCACACCGGCCAGCCCACACGCGTCGAGAAGGTCGGTGCGGGAAGTGAACCTCAAGAACGGGCGGAAGTTCGACACCACCCAGAACAACGAGGACTTCGCCCACCTGGTGGACAGTGACTCGAGGAACGCCAGCACGCTGGCCCCATCGGCGTCATCGAGACAGCGGACCCCGCGTGACTCCAAGAACACCAGGTAGGCCCGGGAGATCCGGCCATAGGCGTCACGGGTGGCCGGCGCCAGCACACGACCATCCATCTCGGCCTCCCACGCGCTGGCCAGCGCGCTCAGCTCGCTCGAGGCCGGCCTCACGCCCCCGCCCCCGCGCTTGGAGCACGACAGATCCACGCGGCCACTCCTCAGGTAGGCGTCGAACACGCTCACCAGCCGGCCGTAGTCGAACCTGCGCTGCGCACTGAACCTGCCAGTGCGCGGGCTGACCGTCATCCCGGCGAACTGTGCACCGAGTTCGGGCGTGTACACGCCGTCACTCTCCTCAGCGAAGCGCGTCAACGCCCTGATCGTCTTCTCGTACTGAGCGATCGTCGAGTCCATGTAGCCAGCAGCGCGCAACTCGGCGACAACAACCGACCCGATTCTCGTGACCGTCGTATCCATGGCCGTCTCCTCTCCTCAAGGGCATCTGGATACGGCGGACGGTAGCGACGAGCCACCGGATCGTTAAACCGAGGAATCGGTCAGGCGACCGCTCCCAAGCAGGTCAGGACGCGATTCCTCGGCTTAACGCAAGGCTCGGCATAATCGGAGTTCAGCCGAATTCGGCTGAACTCCGATGCTGGATCCCAGTACACGTCGGTCGCCTACACCGACCGACTCACACAGATCGGCGCCGCACCTTCCATCGGCACCGTGGCGACAAGTTATGACAATGCACTAGCAGAAACCATGAACGGCCTCTTCAAGACCGAGCTCTTGCGCAACCCTGCCGCACTCGAGAGCAACGGCGGACCGTGGAAGAGCCTCACAGACCTCGAGGTCGCGATCTGCGCATGGGTCGACTGGTTCAACGAGCAACGGCTCCACGGTGAGCTCACATACCGCACTCCGGGTGAAGTCGAGACCACCTACTACGATCGTCGTTCTCACGCCGCGGTGGCGTGAGGATCAAAGCGGAAGAGTCTCCGCAAGACCCAGGCAGTTCCAAGGGTCCCCGACGTATGAACACGGCGAACATGCCCGCCGCCTTGGCGGGGAGCACGTCATTATCGAGGCGGTCCCCAACGTAGGCAACCTGCTCCGGGCGCAGTCCCACCTCGGTGCTGACGCGGTCGAAGAACGCCGGCGAGGGCTTATCGACACCCCAACGGGCCGACGAGGCGATGAAATCGACCGGCAGTCCCAGCCGACCAAGGGCAGCCTTGTCGCGGATCGCGGAACTTCCCCAGAGTCGATCACCGAAATTCCCCAGTTGGCCCCGGGGCGGCGCGAGCTGGTTGGAGTGTAGATCAGCTCTTGGCGATCACCTCCTCTCCGACGAGCTCTGCGACGGTTGGGGGATCGCCGCACCGGCTTGAGCTTCCGATGCGGGCTGTGCACACGTAGGCCGTGCGGTCTGTCGCCCTGCACGCAGTTCCCTGACCGAACCGCTGTCGGGTCCCCCGTCGGTGTTCGATGTCGTGTCCGCTTGCTCCTCGGTGGCCTCCCACCACCGTGCCGGCTCTCCGTGTGCTCGGGCATGGGCCATGAGTTCGCCGGTCGGGATCTCGACACGGCAATCGACGCAGTGGTGCACGACCCACTGTTTGCGCCCGAGGAGCCCAAGTGGCGTGCCGGGATCGTCATAGACGATGGTGCGCACTGAGATGGTGCTCATGGGTTCCTCACCGCCCGCCGCGTCGCCTCCGCCCGGGCACGGTGAGAACGCATCCGATAGGAATCGCCCTCGATGTTGACGACGACACTGCGGTGCAGGAGGCGGTCGAGGAGTGCACCTGCGACCATCTGGTCGTCGCCCAAGACCCGGCCCCAGCTCGCGATCCCCAAATTGGTCGTGAGGCAGATGCTGCCCTTCAGGTATCGCTGGCTCACGACCTGGAAGAGTGCGGCGGCGGCCTCTTTTGGAAGTGGCAGGTAGCCGACCTCGTCGACCTATCCCGATGTCGGGATAGGTCGACCTATGCCGAGACCGCGACTATCCCGACACGGCGGTGAACGAACCAGGTGGCAGGCGGTGAGCGGCTGGAATTTGTCGGGATAGTTCCGGTGGCCTGAGCCTTCTGGGGTCGGGGCGGGTGT
>JAEHJW020005585.1_pt1 | contig 10231 bp, 13 predicted proteins | sample 9271431 | NCBI WGS metagenome assembly JAEHJW02
AAATTCCCGCTATAATCTCGCGTTCTGATTTCGGTGATCCCCGATAGCTCAGTCGGTAGAGCGACGGACTGTTAATCCGCAGGTCCCTGGTTCGAGTCCAGGTCGGGGAGCCAAATCCTTGATTCGTGCCGCTTTTCGGTGCCAGTTTGGGCGACGCAAGTCCGTCGCATCATTCGGGGCTGAAAAATGGAAATCTCGACCGTCGCGCCCGCCGGGGGCGCAGTGCAGGACTTTCCGCCTGCACGGAACCGCGGCGCTCTGACCGTCCGCGAACTCGTGGACGCATACATGGCCGGGTACACCGGCCGCGACGTCGCTCGCGTTCAGCGGCTCTCGGTGTGGGTGGGCCTGCTCGGGGAACGAACCGCCGCAGACCTCGACGCCGACGACGTGGCCGACGCCCTCGACACCATCGCGAAAACCCCCTCCCGCACCTACCGCGGCCGCAATCCGGACGGCTCCCCGATTTTCGTCGACCGCGGCGTGCGCAGCGGCGCGACCGTCAACCGCTACCGCACGGCGCTCGCCGCCGTGTTCACCTGGGCCAAGCGCAAGCGGCTCATGCCTCGCGGCTGGACGTCACCCGTGCGCGAGGTGCCGGGAGAGCCCGAGGACAACGGCCGCTTGCGATTCCTCTCCCCCGAGGAGCAGGGGCGCCTGCTCGCCGTGGCGCGCATCAGCCGCTTCCGGAAATTGCGCCTTCTGATCCTCCTTGCGATCACCACCGGCGCCCGGCGATCGGAGCTCCTTGGGCTGCGCTTTCGCGACCTGGATCTGGAGGCCTGCACCGCATCAATTCCCGTCACCAAGAACGGCGAGCCCCGCGTGCTGGTGCTCACCGAGCCCGTCATCGCGGAACTTCGGCGCACCGGCGTGGGCGCACCGGATGCGCTCGTGTTCCCCGCCGCGCGCCGGCCTGAGCAGCCCGCGCGCTTTGAAACCGCATGGCACTGCGCGCTGCAGGCGGCGCGGATCGAGGGCGCATGCTTTCACACCCTCCGGCATACCCACGCCTCGATGCTCGCGCAGTCTGGCGCGTCCCTCATCGAAATCGCCGATTCCATGGGCCACAAGAGCATGCAAATGGTCCGCCGGTATGCCCATCTCGGCGTGGACTCGAAACGGCGCTTGGTTCACCGCGTCATGGGGGGTCTGGGATGAACCGGGAAACGGAAGGAAAAATCCGCGCGATTGCCGCCGAATTTTGCCGCGAGCCGGAATTCGTCGATCGCTTCATCGCCATAGCGCGCGGGCATGAATACCTGACGAACCGGGTCAAAGAGCGCGTGGCAATAGGCCCGCGGAAGGTAAAGGACAGGCTCCGGGATCTAGAGAACGCCTCCCCCGCCCTTCAGGAGCGAGAGCTAACCGAAATCGCGCGCGCCTCCGCCGCGCGCTGGGTCAATTCCGACGGGGTGCCCGGCCCGGACGGCGATGACCTGGATCCGGTGCGGCGTGAAATGGCGCTCTTCTTGGGATCGGTAGATACTCAGCGTGCCGCCTTAGGCTTCACTGCCTGCCTCGCCGAATCTGCCGCGAACGCCCGCGAGCTGGTGGGGGAAGATTCAAGAGGACGCCCGAGCATGAAATTCCGCCTCGGAACGATCTACGCTCTCGGGCGCCTCTTTCAAGATTTCGGCGTCGCGATCGGGCGCGATCGCAAGCCGGAGAAAATCCAGGTCGCCCAGACGTTCGTTGAGCTCGCCGCGCTTGTGGGCGACGAACCACCTGTCTCGGAGGCCGTAATGCAAATGATCCTGCGGCACGAGAAGGAATCACCGACCGACTGAATATTATTTTTGTCGGCTCGAAATCGCCGATGGACTCCCAAAATTCGCCGTGCTGCGTCGGAAAGCGCGCACGAATCGAAAGGGACTCCATCTTATGCAAACCACTCTCCAACCGGACGCACCCGGCGCGAATCTTTCGCCGGATTTCGTCCAGGCATTCTCAACGGTCGCGAATCCCGATTCCTGGGCCTCGCGTAATCACCACCTCTTTCCAACGGAAACGTCGTTCCGCTGGTTCCTCCGTCGCCACCGGAATCGCTTGACCGACGCGGGCGCGCTGGTGCGGATCGGCGGCCGCTGGTTCGTCGATATGTCCAAGTGGCCGGCGGCGTTCGCCGAATGCATCCGCCGCGACACCCTCGGCGCACCGCAGCCGTGCGAGGGGGTGGCGGCATGAAGCCCACCCCGACCCTCACGCGGCCCGTGGCCGTCCCTCCCTGCGTCAAGTGCGGCGACCATGCCGGGAAATCTCGCATCGAAGGCCGGTGCCTGCCGTGCGCCATTCGCGAAATTGAGGAGGCAAATTTTCTCGCCGTTCGCGTCCTGCGTGCGCAGCACGAGCTCGAAACCTCGAAGGGTCCCGACAATGGCCAATCCTGATCCTGGCATTGCGCCCGGGTACTTGCCCGCGGAGTACGTCCGCGGCGAAACGGCGGCCCGCAACGCGCTTGCCGCGATCCGCGTAGGCCTCAATTCCGGCGACGAGCTGCACCGCGCAATCTGCGACGTCGCCGCATCTACGGTTGCCTTGCGCGGGTTCTGTCGCGAGATCCAAAAACATATCGAAGGGAACAGCCATGGCCACTGAAGGCGTTAACAGCCCCGCGTACGAGCTCCTTACCCTCTTGGCGATCGTCCGCGCCGCCCACGCACTAATCGAATGCGCGTGCCACTCCCATGAAGAACCCCTGCGCGACGCGCTGATGTGCCTGGACGATGTCGACGTGCGACTGGCCCAGCTGGCCGAAACGCTGGGCAAGGTATGACCGCAGAGGCCATCCTCGACCGGCTCGACGGCGTGCGCAAAACCGGCGCCGCCCGCTGGGTTGCCCGATGCCCGGCGCACGCTGATCGCGGCCCGTCGCTTTCAATCCGCGAGCTCGACGACGGCCGCGTGCTGCTCCACGACTTCGCCGGCTGCGACGTGGGCGCGATCGTCGCGGCGATCGGTCTCGAGTTGTCGGACCTGTTCCCGCCCCGCGTAGCCGATGATCGGAGAACGCCCCGCGAACGCCAGCCATTCGACGCCCGCGACGCCCTGCGGCTCATCGATTCCGAGGTCGACACCGCGGCCCGGCTCGTCATCGTGTCGACCCACATTGAATTGACGGCCGCGCAGCGTGCCGACCTGGTGCGCGCCGCGCGATCCATCCGGGCCGCTCGCGTGGCTTGTGGGCTGCGGGAGGCGCGCGGATGAGCGACGTGTCAGACCTCCGCGAGCGCGCCGAAGCGTTCGCGCCGCGGGAATTGCCGTTCGAGTGGGCGTCCGAGATCGACGACTCCGGCGCGGACGAAATCCGGGAAATCGTCGAGGATGTTCTGACCGCCGGCGGGCTCTCCTGCGCCTATGGCGAATCGAACTCCGGGAAAAGCTACTGCATCGGCCATCTGGCGTTTTGCATCGCCCGCGGCGTGCCGTGGCTTGGCAAGAGGGTCGAGCGCGGCGCCGTGATCTACGTTGCGGCCGAAGGGGCGGCGTCAATTCGCCGGCGGATCCGCGCGTATCGCAAGCGCACGGGCGCCCGGCTCGATTCGTTCGGCCTGGTTTCGACCTCTGTCAACCTCCTGGCACCAAGCATTGACCTCGAATCCCTCCTTTCCTTGATCCGCGAAAAGGCATCCGAAATCGGCGAGGCCGTCCTGCTGGTTGTCGTCGACACCCTGGCGCGCGTGATCGCCGGCGGCGATGAAAACTCCGGCGAGGATATGGGCCGCCTGGTCGCGGCGGGCGATCTGATCCGGCACGAAACCGGCGCGCACGTGCTGTTCGTCCATCACTCCGGCAAGAATGCCCTGCTCGGCGCCCGCGGGCATTCGAGCCTGCGTGCGGCGCTCGACACCGAGCTCGAGGTCACCAAGGATGAAGCCGCGAAACTGCACTTCGTCGAGGTCAAGAAGCAGCGCGACCTCGCGACGATCGGCACCCGGCTATCGGCGCGATTCGAGCCGGTAGAGCTCGGCCGGAATCAGTGGGGCAAGCCGATCACCGCTTGCGTGGTCGAGGATGCCGGCGAGACCGAAACGAGGGCGCCGCGATCCAAGCCGCGCGGCGCAATCCAGCGCCTTGTCCTGTCGGCCGTCGAGGCGGCGATCAATCTGCACGGTCGGCACCCGCAAGGCGTGGACTTCCGGAAAAACGTCCTGGCGGCCACGCTTGGCCAGGTGCGCAAGGAATTCGACCTGTGCGCCGGCCAAATTGAACCCAAGCACCGATCAACCCGATTCGCGGAAGGCATGAACGGATTGAAGGCGTCCGGCTTCGTCCTGGGCGTCGGGGACTGGGTTTGGCTCCCGAACCTGACCCCCCGGTTTCGATACCCGAACACCCGGGGTCTATAGACCCCTCGGGTGTTTCGGGTGTTTTCGGAAGCACCGAAACGCCCGATTCGGGGCAATTCGGGTATTCGGGTGAACTGTCCGAGCAATGACCTGCACCACCCTCAAATCACTTCCGCGCGCCTGTCGCGCTTTCCTGGAGACCTTGCAATGAACCCAGAAACCAAAACCAAAACCCCGACCCGCGCGCATCGGATCTGCCCGGCATGCGCCGAGATCCTGGACGCCGCGCTTCTGCCGCAGAAGTTCGAGGCCGGCAATGTGCTGCGCACCGATCATGCGACGTTCTTGTGGTGTCCGCATCGTCACGTCCTGGCGGTTGCTCGACCGGAGGCGACGATCTATCAGCCCGTCTACACGCAGGACCAGGCCGAGGTCGCGGCAACCATGTGGAGCCTCTCGGATGCGGTGGTCGAGTCCGAGAACCGCGAGGGCAAGCCGGCGCACTGAATGCCGGGCTACCATCCGAAAATCGGCAATCCTATCGCGTAGGGGGGCAAATGGCAGACGTGCGCGGGTACGACTATGGCAAGACCGACAGCTGGCACGAGCCGCAATTCGTCATCGTTGACGGCTGGCGGTGCGTCTATTCGATGCAGGGCAGTGACGTTGTGGTCCACCTACCCGGCGGAGTCTCGCGAACCGTGCGGGAGCTGCGCGAAGCGGGTCGGGAAATCACAACGCCGGCGCTGCCTCGCACGTTCACACCCGGTCAACTGCAATTCATTGCCGATATGGCGGCGCAGAATTGCGACGGCACCGATAGACCGATGTGTGACATGTAAAAAAGTACTGTGACGACCGGTCGCAGAAGCGGGTGCCGGCGAGCGCGATTTTTGCCTAGCGTGGGAATTCCCCCGCAATTTGCTGCAACCGGTCGGGTTCACCCCCGGGGATGGGTGCGTGTCGACCCCCTCCCGCCTGGCCTTCCCTGGGCCATGGGTGCCCTGCGCCCGGCGACCCCGCGAACGAATGCCCGAAATCGCGCAATTCGTTCCCTGCCGTGCATTGCGTAGGCCCCAATTTGCCGGACACAATGCCTCCGCGCTGAGTTCCCCATGCGTTGCGCCGTCGATTCGCTCCGGTGCGACTCGGGAAACCGAGGCGGCTACGGCTGACCGGCAAACGCAATGTGGGAGGGCTTGCGCCCTTCGTGTGTTGTGCTGGCAGTCGTTTTTTTGGCCGATCGGAACCCGAGACAATGGCGAAATTCAATCCACCGAGCACCGGACGCCGAACGCTCACGCTGCGCGTGACCGACGACGAGATCGACGACGACGACGGCGACGGTAGCGGCGTCGCAGAAGACCAGCCGGGACCATTCCGCAATGCGAAGATCGGCACCGGCCGCTCGTACCCCATCAGCCTTTCGAGCGAGGAACCCGTAGACCAGTGGTTTGGCCGGGAAATCCTCGATCATTCCCGCGGCGCTGTGGACCTCTCGCGCGCCGAGGGCATGCCCCTTCTGCGTGATCACGATCCGACCCAACAAATCGGCGCGGTGCGGGATCTGCGGATCGGCCGCGATCGCAAGCTGCGCGGAAACATCGTTTTCAGCAAGTCCGCCGGCGACGTGGAACAGGACGTAGCGGACGGCATCCGCACCAACATGAGCGTCGGCTACCGCGTGAACCACTACGACGTGGAACACGGCCGGGCCGGCGAACCTGACACCTATACCGCGACCAGCTGGCAACCAATGGAAGCCTCGATCGTATCGATTCCGGCCGATCACACGGTCGGAGTGAACCGGGCCGCATCTTTCTCGAAAGGAAATCGTCAAATGGAAGCCCAAGACTTGAGCCGCAGCCAGCGCAGCGCGGCCCGCGCCGCCGCCGAGCAAGAGCGCGAGCGCGTGCGCGACATCAGCTCCATCGCGGTGCGCAGCCGGATGCAGGATCGCCTCGCCGGCTGGATCGAAAGCGGCGCGAGCGTGGACGAGGTCAACGCGGAGATTCTCGAAGCCAAGCGCAGCCGGCCGTTCTTCGCGGGCTCCGCGATGGGCGGCGATCAGGGCCCCCTGGACGGCGGCCATATCGGCATGACCGGCCGCGAATCCCGCTCGTTCTCGATCTCGAAGGCGATCCTGGGCGCCGTGACCGGCGACTGGACCAAGGCCGGTTTCGAGCGCTCCGCGATCGAGGCCGCGTACAAGGCCTCCGGCAAGGTTCGGAGCTCCGAGCACGAAATCACCATTCCGACCGACGTTGTGTGGCGCGTGGGTCGCCCCGGGATGACGCGCTCGCCGTATTCCACCTCCCCGGTGAGTGCCGGCGGCGCGCTGGTCGAGACGCAACTGCTGGCCGGCGAATTCGTCGACGTGCTGCGGAACAAGTCCGTCACCGGCGAGCTCGGCGCGAAGATGATTTCGGGCCTGGCCGGAAACGTGTCTCTCCCGCGCCAGGCGACGCAAAGTCAGGCGTACTGGGTTGCGGAAGACGGCCCGATCACCGAGAGCGAGGCAACCTTCGATATGGTCAGCCTGGCGCCCCGCACGCTGGGCGCGCTGTCGACCATCAGCCGGCAAATGCTGGTGCAGAGCACTCCGGAAATCGATGCCCTGGTGTCCGCCGACTTCACCCGCGTCATTGCGCTGGAGATCGATCGCGCGGCGCTGTTCGGTTCGGGGACCAACTCCCAGCCGCTCGGCATCGCGAATCAGCCCGGCGTCAACGTGTACGCGGTGGGGGCCAACGGCGACGCGGCCACCTTCGACGTCATGCTGGCGATGAAGGAAAAGCTGCTGTCCGCCAATGCTCCCATGGAGGCGTTGGGCTTCGCGATCAACCCGAAGACGTTCGCGGCCCTCGCCGACCTGAAGGCCTCGACCGGTCAATACCTGTGGAACTGGCAGGGCATTGCCGCGCAAGGCGCCCCGGCTTCGATCTTCGGCGACCGCTACGTGATCTCCAACCAATTGCCGTCCAACGGCACGGCGGGGACCAGCTCGGGCATTTGCAGCACCGCGATCTACGGCAACTGGTCGGAGCTCGTGATCGGCATGTGGTCCGGGCCGACGATCCTCGCGAACCCCTACGATTCCGTGGGCTTCGCGTCGGGCGCCGTGAAGCTCCGCATCATGCAAATGGTGGACGTGGCGCTGCGGCACCCGGTTTCGTTCTGCGTGGCGCCCAACCTGCTGACCGCCCCCTTCTAACCGGTTGACCCATGGGGGCATTTGCCGGCGTCGTTGCGTCTACCGCGCTGTTCCCGGCAAGTTCCGGGATCAACGCAGGCGTCTACGATTCGCGGTCTGCGTCGCTCTTTCCGTATGGGGGAGCGGCGCAGATCCAATCCGACGCCGCCGGGGTGCGCGCTTTCCGGGAGCCCGCACCGCTGACGTCCGCGCGCAGCGGCAACGTCGCGACCTCATTCCTGCAGGACTACTACAACCGAATCCAGCTGATTCCGGAGTCGATGCCGCTGGGCTTCCTCGCGACCGACGTGCAGCGGCAGCTCGTCGTCTGGAATGCGCATCTCGACACGACGGAAACCCTCTCGACGATCGTAGGATCCGGCACGACGGGCGTGATGTATTCCGGGCAGTCGGCGCCCGCCGACTTCCCGCCGAACAGCGTCCAGCTGTACGAATTTTCGATTTCCAAGCTCGGCCCGACCGCGCTGTCGGCGGTCTACACATTCGTTTTCGCGAACGGAGAGGCCCCGCAGATCACGATCACCGGAACGCGGATTCAGTACGCCTGGACGATGCGCCCGGACTGGTCGCAGCCGGTGCGCGAATCGCTCGCGTGGCAAACCGACGTCATGCGCGGATGGTCGGGCGCGGAAATGCGCCGGGCTACCCGGATCTCGCCGCGGCGTACGTTCACCTTCACCGTGACCGTTTCCGACCAGGACCGGCGCACGATGGAAACGGTCCTTTTCGCCCTCTCGTCGAGCACGCTCGCGCTTCCGATCTTCCCGGACGGCCAGCTGCTTGCGCAGGCGGTCGCTCAAGGTGCAGCGATCATCCCGTGCACGACCGCGAACTACGATTTCGTCGCCGGCGGCCTGGCGCTTCTCATGTCCGACGCGCAGACGTTCGAGGTCGTGCAGGTCGACGCGGTGAATAGCGGCTCCATCGGGCTGCTCAACGGCACGCAGAACGCATGGGGCGCCGGAACCCGGCTCTATCCGGTGCGCCAGGCGCGGCTTCTGACCTACCCGAAGGTGACGCGCGAATCGGGGACGGTCGCGACGGTTTCGCCCACCTTTACCGTGGTCGAGCCCTGCGACTGGATGGCGCTCTCTGGCCTTCCGGTCTACCGGACCGCCCCGGTGCTGGAATTCGAGCCCGACGCCGGCAGCGGGCAGGATCTTTCGTACCACCGCGACGCCTTCGTCATCGACAACGCCACCGGCTTCCCGGAGGTCGACGACCGCGCGGGCCTGGGCTTCCCGCAGTTCTCGCACGCCTGGTTCCTGGACGGCGCGGCCTCCCGCGCCTCGTTTCGCTCGCTGCTCTACCTGCTCAAGGGCAAGCAGGGCGCCGCGTGGGTGCCGAGCTTCCAGCTCGATCTGCTGGTCGAGGCGGATATTGTGGGCGGAACGGCGCTCATCACGATCCAGTACGCGGGCGTCACGGCCTTCCTCAACGGCGTCCAGAACCGCGAGGACATCCGAATCGAGCTGATCGACGGGACGGTCCTCTACCGGCGGATCTTGAGTGCGGTCGCGATCTCCGCGTCGCTCGAGCAGGTCACGGTCGATTCCGTATTCTCGACCCCGATTGCCGCCGCCGCCGTGCGCCGCGTGTCGTTTATGACCCTCTGCCGCCTCTCGTCCGACAAGATCACCATCGATCACGTCGGCGCGGGCGTGGCCTCGTCCAATACGCCATTCCTGGGCGTAGAACAGCCCCTATGACCGGCTGAACCGTTCACCCCGGCGCGCGCCCCTGATCCGGTGGGATGCTCCCTCCCACTGTGCCCGGTGACGGGGCGCGCGTGCGGCGGGTGACGGGCGCTCCGTTACCGCGTAACGCCAAAGTATCCGGCCCACTCCGTGGAGTCGGGATCGAGGCGTCCCGTAATGCTGCGGTCCGCCGCAGTGATCATCTTCTCCAGCATCGCCCGTTGCGTCACGCCGTGATGCGCCGATAGCCGCTTGAGCGCGAGCGACGCTTCGGTATTCAGCCAAGTATTCAGCAGGCGTTCCCCGTTGCCGCCCTCGCCCGCCGTCGCCCGACGTGCCCGGTATGCCTTTTGCCGCTCTGCGCTGGTAGCCATGATTCCCCCGTTACGTGGTAACGAAGCCAGTATATCGTTACTACGTAACGAGTCAAGCGGAATTTCTTCCTGGGCTGAAAATTCTTGCGTAAACTGGCGTTCGCTGGTGCTGCGCGGCGCACGACTTGGCCTGTTAATCCGCAGGTCCCTGGTTCGAGTCCAGGTCGGGGAGCCATGAAAAGCGACGAAAAATCAAGGCCCGCGCAGCCCGTGACTGCTCGGGCTTTTGTTTTTTCCGGCCCGGATTGCTGGTCTGTCAGCGCGATTGTCAGCGCAGCCGCCGTCGGCGAGCGTCGGACGCCAACCCAGCACAGTCGGCTCGCGCCGGCGCAACTTGCCCGCCAAGGCGGAACACCCTTCCGCAACGGCAACCACCAGCACCACCAAGTCGCGCCGATAACTAAAAGGCATTCCTACACGACAAGTCCCAACCAACCCATGGAGCATCTGGGCAATCATGACGATGATGAATCCTCGAAGCACAGCGCGCGATGACACGCCGACCGGGAATCCCCGCTTCGGCGCGCAGTGGCGGCCTGCGGAGCAGGCGCCGTCCTCGCAGTCACGATCCGGCGCGCGTTGCTGCCCAGCGTCCCTGAAAGGGCGATTCCTCCGGGCTCTGCTCCTGGTGCTGGGCCTGTCTGCTGCGCCGACGCA